>PVMK01126255.1_pt1 | contig 49482 bp, 49 predicted proteins | sample 1853481 | NCBI WGS metagenome assembly PVMK01 (sample SAMN08533507, study PRJNA380276) | Marine sediment metagenome, whole genome shotgun sequencing project.
GCGCCTGCATGGCCTGATCGCTCGCTCGAGCGCGTTCGAGCGTGTGCTGACCGACGAGTTCGCACTTGCCTGTGCCAACCGGGTGCTCGGCGACTACAGCAAAGATGTGATCCTGAGTACCAACGAATTGATGGCCATCGGCGCCGCCGAGGTGCAGCAGGCGTTCCACCGGGATGGCGACACCTGGCGCCACATGCCGCAGCCGCGACCGGAACTGCTCGTCAGCTTCAACCTGGCACTTACCGATTTCACTGCCGACAACGGAGCGACCGTCGTGGTGCCGGGCAGTCACCGATGGGATCGGTCACGAAAGCCGACGCGCGACGAGGTCGCCCGCGCCGTCATGCCCAAAGGTTCAGCGTTGCTCTATGTGGGCGAGGTGCTGCATGCGGGTGGTGCCAATGCAACCGGCCAGACTCGCATTGGTGCGTACTTCGGCTACATCCCGAGCTGGCTGCGGCCGCTGGAGAACTGCTATGTCACCCTTACCGAAGCCGCCATGCGAGCACTCACGCCAGCGGCGCAGCGACTGGTCGGTTACAGCGAGACGGGACTTCAGGTGATTCTGTAGACCCTCCGGCGGCTGGCCAATTAGTTGAGTGTTCTAGTCGGGTATTGCATACTGCGGGCGTTTCGGGCTGATCAGACAGGCAAAACGCTATGCGCCTGACAACCAAAGGCCGCTATGCGGTTACCGCGATGTTGGACCTGGCGCTTCATGGGGCCGATGGCCCGGTAACGCTGGCTGATATTGCGTCGCGCCAGGCTATTTCCCAGAGTTACCTTGAACAGTTGTTCGGCAAGCTGAAGCGGGCCCGCCTGGTAATGAGTCTGCGTGGCCCGGGCGGAGGCTATGCGTTGGCTCGCGAGCCGGAGGAGATCAGCGTTTCGGCGATTATTTCCTCCGTGGGTGAAGGCATCGATGCGACCCGCTGTGGGGGTACCGGCGACTGCCAGGATGGGTTGGTCTGCCTCACCCACGAGCTGTGGACCGATCTGTCACTTCGCATCGACGAGTTCCTGAGCGCAAACACCCTGGCGTCTCTGGTTGCGCGCGGCCAGGTAAAACTGGTTTCGCATCGACAGGATGGCGACGCCGAGCGACGCATCGAAACCCGGGCAGTCAACTGACCCTCGGCGTCCCATGAACAAAACCGTATACCTCGATTACTCGGCCACCACGCCGGTGGACCCCCGGGTCGCACAGAAGATGAGCGATTGCCTGCTCACCGAAGGGAATTTCGGCAACCCCTCATCGCGCTCGCACATCTATGGCTGGCGCGCCGAAGAAGCGGTGGAGGAAGCGCGGGTTCAGGTTGCGAACCTGTTGAACTGCGACCCGCGTGAGATCGTCTGGACGTCCGGAGCGACGGAGTCGGACAACCTCGCCATCAAGGGGGTGGCGGAACACTATGGCCGGTCGCGCCGCCATCTGGTCACCAGTCTGATCGAACACAAAGCGGTGCTCGATACCTGTGCTTATCTCGAAACGCACGGATTCGAGGTCACCTACCTGAAGCCCCTGTCGTCGGGCCTGATCCTCCCCGAACAGGTGGCAGAGGCAATACGGGAAGACACGCTGCTGGCGTCGATCATGCACGTCAACAACGAGATCGGTGTGATCAACGACATCGGAGCGATCGGCGAGATCTGTCGTGCGCGCGGTGTCTACTACCACGTTGACGCGGCCCAGAGCGCGGGCAAGATTCCGATTGACCTGGCGAATCTGAAGGTGGACCTGATGACCGCCACCGCACACAAAATGTACGGCCCCAAGGGAATCGGCATTCTTTATGTGCGCCGCGACCCGGGCGTCCGGGTCGCACCGCAAATACATGGTGGCGGACACGAGCGTGGTATGCGCTCGGGCACCCTGGCGACCCATCAGATCGTTGGTTTCGGCGAAGCCGCGCGGATCTGCCACGAAGAGCAGGAAACCGAACATGCGCGCATCCGCGCGTTGCGGGATCGACTGTGGTCGCGCCTCAAGCAGCTTGAAGGCACGCATCTCAACGGCGACGAGGACCAGCGCGTTGCCGGCAATCTGAACGTTTCGTTCGCAGGCGTAGACGGCGAGACCTTGCTGGTGGCGCTGGATGACGTTGCGGTATCCAGCGGGTCGGCGTGTACCTCTGCAACGGTCGAGCCATCCTATGTGCTCAGTGCCATTGGTCTCGACGATGACCTGGCACACAGTTCGCTGCGCTTCACGGTCGGACGATTCACCACCGAGGCAGAGATCGATTTTGCCGCCGGCCGGGTGCTGGAGGTTGTCGAGCGGTTGCGAGCCGCCAGCGCTGCATGAACTGAGCGCCGCCTATCTTAGACGCTGCGAATGTCGCGGAAACGCGTATAATACGCGCGCTCAGAACACTCCTATCCCTCTAAAATTCAATGACATAGGGTAGAAATCACACGTTAGGCCCGGTGCTTTCGGCGCTGGCCCTGGAGACAGGTATGGCAGTAGAACGAACGCTATCCATCGTAAAACCCGATGCGGTAGCGAAAAATATCATTGGCGAAATCGTCTCACGCTTCGAGAAAGGTGGGTTGAGAATCGTCGCCGCGCGGATGATGAAGTTGTCACGCGAGCAGGCTGAGGGGTTCTATGCGGAACACACCGGCAAGCCGTTTTTCGATAGCCTTGTCGAGTACATGACCTCTGGACCGGTGCTGGTTCAGGTGCTGGAAGGCGATGGTGCCATCGGGATCAATCGCCGCTTGATGGGTGCGACCAATCCGACCGAGGCCGATCCCGGAACGATCCGGGCCGACTTTGCCGAGTCGATCGACGCCAATGCCGTGCATGGCTCGGATGGGTTGGAATCGGCGGCGCGCGAGATCGGCTACTTCTTTGATGATGCAGAGATCTGCGCACGTTGAAGGTGCGGATGAGGATGCGAACCTGGTGACGGACCAGACCGACAAGACCAACCTGCTCGATTTGAACCGGTCCGACCTGGATCGGTTCTTTGCAGAGCTCGGCGAGCAGCGCTATCGGACGTTGCAGGTCATGAAGTGGATCTATCATCGTGGCGTCATCGATTTCGCTCAGATGACCGACCTCTCCAAGGCCTTGCGGCAGCGCCTCACTGAAATTGCAGAGATCCGGCTGCCCGAAATCGTCACCGAGCAATGCTCAGCCGATGGTACCCGCAAGTGGGCGATTCGGGTGGGCAATGGCAACTGTGTGGAGACCGTGTTGATCCCCAGCGGGGGCCGCAACACCTTGTGTGTGTCCTCCCAGGTTGGTTGCATGCTCGACTGCAGCTTCTGTTCCACCGGCAAGCAGGGTTTCAACGGCAACCTGACCGCCGGTGAGATCATCGCTCAGGTCTGGCTCGTGCAGCGGCGTTTGCAGGAACTGGGTGAAGAGTTGGGTGAGGAACTGGGTGAGGAGTTGGGTGAGAAGCGCGGCATAACCAACGTGGTGCTCATGGGCATGGGCGAACCCCTGCTCAATTTCGATGCCGTGGTAACGGCCACAGACCTGATGATGGACGACTGGGCATTCGGGCTGTCCAAGCGCCGGGTTACCATCAGTACCGCGGGCGTAGTGCCGGCGATATACGAACTCGGAAAGGTTACCGACGTTTCATTGGCAGTTTCGCTGCACGCACCTGACAACTCGCTGCGCGACGAGCTGGTGCCGATCAACCGGAAGTACCCCATTGAGGAACTGTTGGAAGCCTGTCGGCGCTATCTCGATGGTTTAGGTGAGCGCCGTAGCGTGACCATCGAGTACACTCTGATGAAAGATGTCAACGACAGTGTCGAGCAAGCCGATGCGCTGGCAGACCTGCTCCGGGGGTTACGCTGCAAGGTAAACCTGATTCCGTTCAATCCGTTTCCGGCCAGTGGATACGAACGACCGGAGCGGGCGGCCGTGGAGGCTTTCCAGTCCCGGTTGGTGAACCATGGTTATGCAACGATGTTGCGCACCACGCGCGGTGAAGACATCGATGCGGCATGCGGGCAGCTGGTTGGTGCCGTCGAAGACCGCACTCGTCGACAGGCGCGTTACATTGCTCGCGTTCAGGCGCAGGGCGCAACCGAGGTGACGTGATATGAAACTGACCAGTCTGGTGGTTCTGTGTGTGGTGCTGGGCATCAGCGGCTGCATGACCACCGTCACCGGCAACGCCGGGCCACAGCGGGGTACTACTGACGAGCGGGTTGAGGCGCACCTCGCGCTGGCCCGTGGCTACCTTGAAAAAAGCGACCTGGAACGGGCGCGTGGGCCGCTCGAGTCGGCCCTGGAAATAGATCCGAAGTCCGCGGAAGCGCATGTCTTGCTCGCGATCGTATACCAGGCTCAGGGCGAGGACGACAAGCTGGTAGAGCGCGAGTACAAAATTGCCCTCAGATATGCGCCCAAGAGTTCTCAGGCAATGAATAACTATGGTACGTTCCTGTTCGCTCGTGGGCGCTATGAAGAAGCCCGTAAGCAGCTCGAAAAGGCGGTTAAAGATCCAGCCTACCCGCGCCGTGCCCAGGCGTACGAAAATCTCGGTTTGTGTGAGCTGCGGCTTGGCGATACAGACGCCGCAAAGCTTTCGTTTCAGCGCTCCCTGCGACTCGATTCCGCGCTCGCCCGGTCCAACCTGGAGCTTGCGGACCTCTATTACATAGCGGGGAATCATCCGATAGCCATCCAGTACTACACCTCATTCGCGCAACTGTCTCAGCAGAACGCGCGGAGTCTGTGGTTGGGCGTGCAGCTCGCCCGAATACTCGACGACCAGGACACCGCCGCGAGTTACGGCCTGGCGCTGCGCAACCTGTATCCGGGGTCGGCAGAGTACCAGCAATACCGGGATAGCTTGAAGTGAGCGACGACGAGACGCGAACCAGTGTTGGCGAGCGTCTTGCAGCGGCTCGAACCGCGCTGGGGTTGACCGAAGAGGATGTAGCGGACGTGCTGAATCTGTCCGCGAAGGTCATCGCGGATCTGGAGTCAGAAGCGTGGGATTCATTACCGGCACCGGCTTTTACCCGAGGTTACATTCGCGCCTATGCGAAATTGTTGGAGCTCGATGACGACGAGCAGCTGATTCAGAGCTACGAACGTGTTGTTGGCGTGGCGAACACCGTTGAGCTGGAGTTGCAGGTGGCCAGTGCGGCGCCGCGCGCCGGTATCGGGGAGTTACTGCAGCGGCAACCGGCGACGGTGTTGAGCGGCGCGGCGGTTGCCGGCGTGACGTTGCTGGCGGTGATCGTCTGGGCGGTGTGGCCCGCTGGGGAGCCCGAGCGCGGACGCATCGATGCGGGCCGAACGGCCGAGATCGTACAGGCGGAATCGGTGCAGAACACTGTGCCGGCGGAGCCCGCTGACACCGCAGCCGAGACCGAGGCGGCGCAGCAAGCCGACTTGGGCAGTGCCGTCGCGATGCCGGAAGCCGAACCGCCTGAGCCGAGCCCGGAGGTACCCGCGCCCGTGCAACCGGAACAACCCGAACAATCCGTGGCGGGGGTTGCGAAAGCACCGATTCCCAGTGCCGCCATCAAATCGGTGGTGGGATCCACCCGGATCCGCCGGCTTACCCCGACGGGTGACGACCGGCTGCGGCTCGAGTTCAGCGCCGACTGCTGGGTGGAGGTAAAGAATGAAGCCAATGTCAATTTGTTTGGCGACCTTGGTCGGGCCGGTGAATCGCTCGAACTGGTAGGGGCTCCACCGTTTCGGCTGCTGCTTGGCTACGCACCCGGCGTGGTACTTGCGTACAACGGCGAATCGGTGCCGCTCGCTGGATACTCACGCAACAACGTCGCCGCGCTGTGGTTGGGACGCCGACAGTGAACGTCCAATTGGTGCGAGGCATGCGCGATCAGCCGCCCGAAGCCGCACGGCGCTGGTCTTACGTCGAGACGCGCTTCCAGCAGGTCCTGGCGAGTTTCAGCTATGAAGAAATTCGGCTGCCGTTGCTGGAGTCGACCGCGTTGTTCTCCCGGAGCGTTGGGGAAAATACCGACATCGTCGAAAAGGAGATGTATTCGCTACGCGATCGCGATGGCGAAAGCATCTCGCTGCGACCGGAAGGCACCGCAAGCTGCGTGCGTGCGGGCTTGCAGCAAGGCTTGCTGTTCAATCAGGTGCAGCGACTCTGGTACGCGGGCCCCATGTTCCGCTACGAACGTCCGCAGAAAGGACGCTATCGCCAGTTTGAACAGATCGGTGCCGAAGCCTTTGGCATGGCCGGTGCCGACCTGGATGCCGAACTGCTCCAGCTTTGCGCTGCCGCGTTCCAGCGCCTTGGGGTGGCGGATAAACTGACGCTGGAGCTCAACACGTTGGGCTCGGCGGCATCGCGCCAGGCCTATCGGGATGCCCTGGTCGCGTTTCTCGAGCCGCGCCGGGGGCAACTCGATGAGGACAGCCAGAGGCGTCTGGAGCGCAACCCACTACGCATTCTCGACAGCAAAAACAAAAACACTCAAGGCCTGCTGGCCGATGCGCCGGCGCTGGCGGACTTCCTGGACGACGATTCGCGTGCCCATTTCGATGATCTGCGGGCATTGCTGGAGCAACTCGGCATTGATTATCGGGTCAACCCGCGGCTGGTTCGCGGGCTCGACTACTACACCCACACGGTATTCGAATGGGTGACCGATGCCCTTGGCGCCCAGGGTACCGTGTGCGCCGGCGGACGTTATGACGGCTTGGTGGAGCAACTGGGCGGCCGTCCGACCCCGGCCGCGGGTTTTGCGCTGGGCGTAGACCGGCTGGTGCTGTTGCACGAAGTCGCCTTTCCCAAGTGGCAATCATCCGCCGTTGATGCGTACTGTGCAGTGCTGGACCCTGCGCAGAGAGCTTGGGCCATGGCGTTGTGTCAGCGCTTGCGCGCTGACCTGCCAGCCCTCAAGCTGCGCGTCCATAGCGGCGGCGGCAAGCTTAAGAATCAGCTGCGCCGGGCGGATCAAAGCGGTGCGGTTTGTGCACTGTTGATCGGCGAAGATGAAGTAAACGACAACCGGGTAACGCTCAAGTGGTTGCTGCGCGACCAACCTCAGGAGCGACTCGACTACGAATCGCTGCGTGAGCGGCTTCGGGCGAGCAACCTGCAATGAACATTGATGGAGAGTCCAGGTGTCTGACTACCTGAGCGACGAAGAACAGGTCGCTGTACTGAAGAAGTGGTGGGACGAGAATGGCAAGGCGCTGTTGCTCGGCCTGGGCGTTGCCGTGTTGTCGGTCGTGGGTTGGCGCTATTACCAGGACTACAGTCAGACCCAGGCGGAAGCCGCGGCGGCCCTGTATCAGACTTATCGGGAACAACGCGAAGCCGAAGCGCCCGCGCCGGATGAACTTGCACGCCTGGCAGAGGCACTGGAGACCGATCACCCGGGCTCGGGGTATCGGATATTCGTGCTGTTCCAGCTGAGCGCGGATGCAGTCGCTGGCGAAGACTACGAACTGGCTCGGGAGCACCTGAGTACTGCGGTTGCCGCTGCGGACGACGCGCGACTGGGCGACATCGCGCGGATCAGATTGGCTCGGGTCCTGCAACAATTGGGTCTGTCGGACGCAGCCTTGAAATCGCTGAGTGAGGTGCGCGGCGAGGGGTTCTTCTCGGAGGTTGCCGAACTCAAGGGTGACATTCTGCTGGCGCGAGGCGATCGGCAAGGCGCGACGGAGGCGTACATTGCGGCTCGCAACGTGGGGAGTGGTGCTGCGAACCCGCTGCTGGAGATGAAGGTGCTCGACATGGCTGAAACCTCCGGGACCGCCGACACCTCCGACACGAAAGATGCGCCCGTTGAGTAGGCTCATCGTACTGGTGGCGCTTGCGCTGCTCGCATCGGGCTGTTTTTCCTGGTTGCCCTGGATCGACAAGGGCAAGGACCTCGATAAGCCGGCTGAACTCGTCAAATTCAACGAAGAGGTGCGGCTCAAGACCAGTTGGAGCAAGAGGATTGGCGACGGGCTGGGCAAGAAATACCTGAAGCTCTCGCCGGTGATCGTGGCGGATCGGGTGATTGCGGCGGACGGCTACGGCTACGTTGCTGCCCATGATCGATTCACCGGCAAACGCGTTTGGCGGACCCAGCTGGCCAGCCCGGAAGATCGCGGACTGTTCGAGTTCAATGTCCTTTCACGGCGTGATGCCAGTTTTATTACCGGAGGCGTGGGCGCGGGTGACGGGCGCGTGTTACTTGGCACGGCTCAGGCCCAGGTTGTTGCGCTGTCGGTTGCGGATGGCGAAGAGCAGTGGCGTTCGCGGGTCTCCAGTGAAGTTGTCTCGGCACCTTCCGCAGGCGGCGGCGTGGTCTTCGCGCAAACCTCGGATGGACGGTTGGTGGCCTTGGACGGAGCCACCGGTGCGCGTAGTTGGACCTACGACACCCAGGTGCCGATCCTCACCCTGCGGGGTACGTCTTCGCCGGTGGTAAGCGGTGCAACTGTGTACGCGGGATTTTCCAACGGCAAGATTGGTGCGTTTCGGACCAATAATGGCGAGCTTCTCTGGGAACAGCGCATCATGCTGCCGCAGGGACGTTCGGAACTCGATCGGATTGTCGACGTCGATGGTAACGTCCTGGTCGATTCCCAGGGGGCGATATTCGCGGCCAGCTTTCAAGGTCGGCTCAAAGCCTTGCGACCTAACGACGGCAGCGTCATCTGGGAGCGTGACGCATCCAGTTATCGAGACCTCGCTGAGGGATATGGCCACGTCTACATCGTGGATGATCTGGATATCGTAACCGCAATCGACAAGCGCAGTTCGGATGTCGTGTGGACGCAGGCCGGTCTGTACAAACGTAAGCTGTCGAGTCCGATCGCGTTCTCCAATTATCTGCTGGTTGGCGATGGGGAGGGTTATCTGCACGTCCTCGCCCAGAGCGATGGCCGCTTCGTGGGCCGCCGCAAGATTGATGGTGATGGCCTGAGCGCCGCGATGATCTTTGCGGATGGCACGTTGTTCTGCCTCAGCAATGGTGGCAAGCTGGTCGCACTAACGGTGCAACAAAGGGGCTGACGACAGTCAGCGCTGCGCGGAGTCTTCGATGCAACCCGTGATTGCCCTGGTCGGGCGCCCGAACGTCGGTAAATCCACACTGTTCAACCGGTTGACGGACAGCCGCGACGCGCTGGTGGCGAATGTCCCTGGGCTGACGCGGGATCGACAATACGGAAACGCAACGCTCGATGGGCGTTCCTGCACGGTAATTGACACCGGTGGGTTGGGCGATTCTTCGCAGGTGTCGGAACTGATGGCCGAACAGGTCGAACTCGCCATCGACGAAGCGGATCTGGTGTTGCTGCTGGTGGACGCGCGTGCCGGTCGAACCGCAGCGGACGAGGAGATCATGCAGCGATTGCGGGTACTTGGCGCTGAGGTTCTTCTGGTGATCAACAAGATCGACGGCATCGCCCCGGAGACGGCTGAGGCGGAGTTCCTGGTATTCGGCGTTGCTGACCATGCGCTGGTCTCGGCCAGCCATGGACGCGGCATTGCCGGGCTGGCAACCGCCGTTGCCGCGCACCTTGCGACCAGCCGTCCCGTCACCGATACAGCGCCGCTGCCATACGTCGCAGGGCGGGTGCGGCTTGCGGTCATCGGCCGCCCGAACGTGGGTAAATCGACGCTGATCAATCGCTGGCTCGGGGAAACACGTCAGGTTGTCTTCGATGCGCCGGGAACGACTCGCGACAGCATCGAAATTCCCTTGCAGCATGCGGTCGGCGATTTCCTGCTGGTCGATACCGCGGGCGTTCGGCGCAAAGGCCGGGTCGACGGTGTCGTTGAGAAGTTCTCTGTCGTGAAAGCGCTCCAGGCCATGCGCGAGGCCGACGTCGCGGTGCTGATGATCGACGCCCAGGAAGGTCTGGTGGATCAGGATCTGCACCTGTTCGAATTCGCAGCGGATGTTGGCACCGGCCTGGTGTTGGCAGTCAACAAGTGGGACGGATTGGGCGCCGACACCAGAGCGTCGGTGAAAGTGGGACTGGACCGTCGGCTGACGTTCGCCCCCTGGGTACCGCTGCGGTTTATCTCGGCGTTGCACGGCACGGGTGTTCCGGATGTGTTGCGCGATGTCTTGCGCGTGCACCGCTGTGCGGATTTCGACGTGCAGACGCCGGTGCTGACGCGAATTCTCAATGATGCGGTCCGGGCACACCCGCCACCGTCGGTGTCCGGCCGGCGGATCAAACTTCGCTATGCACACAAAACCGGCGGTCACCCGCCGACGGTAATGATTCATGGGAATCAGACCAACGCGGTGCCGGCGAGCTACACCCGATTTCTGGAGAACCGGTTCCGCAAAGCCCTGAAGTTGATCGGTACGCCGATCAAGATCGTCTATCGCACGGGCGAGAATCCATACCAGGGTAAACGTAATGAGCTGACCGCGCGGCAGCAGCTAAGTCGAAAACGAATGGTCAGGCACCACAAACGCCGGAAGCGTTAGTCGGCTGTTGGGGCGGCTTCCGGCGGTGCGGCTGCTGGCGGCGCGACTCCTGGCTGTGCGAAGAGCGCAAGCGCGGCCCGTGGGTCCACCCGCTCAGCGTTCAGGTAGACGCTCCAGTGTAGATGCGGCCCCGTGGCACGACCCGTGGCACCGACCCGGCCAATCAGCTGTCCGCGGCTGACCCGTGCTCCTTGCGCCACCTCGATCTTGCTCATGTGGCAACCCATGGTGATCAGGCCGCTACCGTGGTCGAGGAATACGGTATTGCCGTTGAAGTAAAAATCGCCCGTCAACGAGACCAGGCCAGCCGCGGATGCGACGATCGGCGTGCCTTCGGCAGCGGCGATGTCCAGACCCGAGTGCGGTCGCCGGGCTTCGCCGTTGTAGAACCGACGCAAACCAAACTCGCTGGAAACCCTGCCTTGCACGGGTAGCAGCAGTGGGAACGGCGATTGCTGGACCTGTTCGGGGAGCCGTTCGGCGGGCGGTTCGAAGTGCTTGTATTGCGCGCGCATGCGTGCCGCTTCCCGTCCGATTCGATCGAGATCATGGGTTGCCGGCGTAACCATCCGCTGGTTGGCGATGGTGATGTGCTGTTCCGGATAGGCTTTGTCGACAACGGTGAAGCTGTGTCGATAGGAACCGGTGCTTGCGTCGATCACCACGTGGTGGGTTCCGGGTTCGGCACCGAGCGGGATTCCGATGATGGCGACCGGTTCAGCGCCGGGTCCGGGCGCGATCATCACCGGGCGTTCGTCGAACCAGACACCTTCTACCTCGGCGGGCAGGGGAATCACCTCAATGCCGCCGGGAACTGCCGCCTCTGCCCAGGGCGTGGTTGATCCGAAGGCGGCTATCCCGAACCAGAGAGCAAGCAATTGCCAGTGGAGCCCCGGGAACATCACGGGCATACGGATCCGCACCGACTTAGTCATCGTTGTCGGCATCGGGCAAACCTTCCCGCGTCACTTCGGCTACCGTGGCGCTCAACCGACCATCGGCAATGTGCGCGGTCACCAGGTCGCCTGGTTGTACCTGCGCGTCCTGATTGACAGGTGTGCCCCAGCGGGAACCGTCGGGTAGTGCGACGATGGCATAACCGCGGGCCAGGGTGTCGAGCGGGCTGATTGCGTGCAACGCTCTGCTCAGCCCGGCCAGCCGTTGCGCCGCCGCGCGCAATTGCACGTCGCGGCCGCGGGTCAGCGCGCTGAACAGGTGGCCGATTTCGGTGCCACGACGTGCCAGCGCGAGGCCTGGATGGGACCGCCCAAGGCGGGTCTGGAGTTGCCCTGCGCGGTTTCTCTGTTCGCGCAGGTTACGACTGATGCCACGGCGGATCGCCTGTTCGGCATCGTCGATGCGCTGGGCCTGCTGTTGTAGTTGCCGGCGAGGGTCGGCCAGTCGTTTCACAAGATGGGTCAGGTCGCGACGTCCGTTGTGCAGTTGGCGAGTCGCTTGAGCGATCAGGCTGCGTCGAATTCCAAGCAACGTGCGATCGAATTCCCGGTGATCGGGGGCGATCAGTTCCGCCCCAGCCGACGGCGTCGGTGCGCGCACATCGGCGACGAAATCACAGATGGTAACGTCGGTTTCATGGCCCACCGCAGAGACCACAGGTACCGTGCATGCCGCGACGCTGCGGGCCACAGATTCGAGGTTGAACGACCAGAGGTCTTCGATGGAGCCGCCGCCCCGGGCCAGCAGCACCACGTCCGGTGCCGGGCCGAGCTCGGCAGGCCAGTTCGAGACTTTCGCCAATGCGTGATTCAGTTGAGCTTCCGCCTCCGTGCCTTGCACGGCAGTAGGTAGTACGGTAACCGACAGGTTCGGCGCTCGACGCCGGAACACCGAGACGATGTCCCGCAGCGCGGCACCCGTTGTCGAGCTGATCACCGCGACATGGGTGGGGAATTCGGGCAATGGCCGCTTGCGTTCGAAGGCGAACAGCCCTTCGCGATCGAGGCTCTGCTTCAGTGCTTCGAAGGCGGCGCGTAACGCCCCCTCTCCCGACGGTTCGATGTGGTCGGCGATGAGTTGGAAGTCGCCGCGGGCTTCGTACAGGCTGATTCGCCCGCGTACCATGACCTGCATTCCGTCGTCCGGCCTGACGCGCACCAGGCGATTGCGGTTCTTGAACATTGCGCAACGGATCTGGGCGCGCTCGTCCTTCAACGTGAAGTACCAGTGGCCGGACGACGGCACCCGCAGGTTGGAGATCTCACCGTCGACCCACACCAGTGGGAACTGCTCTTCCAGCAGGAACCTGACCGCCGAGCTCAACTCGCTGACGGTAAAGGTGGTGCGATCGTCCCCAGGGGCAAGCATGCGCTGATTCTATCAGGCCGAGCCTGTGAGTCCTGTGCGTCCTGTGTGAGAGAGAGTGGTGAACTGTGTGCCTGCGCAGAACCTCCCAAGGGAGGTCCGCGTTGCCATGCACCACGCCGGCGAGTAGAATCTCCGTTTTGGAGGCTCAAATCTCATGTTGCGTATTGTTAATGACGCACTGACCTTTGACGATGTCCTGCTGCTTCCCGCCTTCTCCCAAGTCCTGCCTTCCGAAGTTGCCCTGACTACCCGGCTGACCCGCGAGATCAAGCTCAATATTCCGCTGATGTCGGCGGCAATGGATACCGTAACCGAATCCAGGTTGGCGATTGCCATGGCCCAGGAGGGTGGCATCGGTGTCGTGCACAAAAACATGACGATGGAGAGTCAGGCCCGGGAAGTACGCTCGGTGAAGAAGTTCGAGAGTGGGATCATCCGGGATCCGATCACCATCGAGCCGGACCGGACCGTTGGCGAATTGCTCGAACTGATGCGTGAAAACAACATCTCCGGTGTTCCCGTGGTACGCGGCAAGGATCTGCTCGGCATCGTTACCAGCCGCGACATACGCTTCGAGCCGAGGATGGACGCAACCGTCGATGAAGTGATGACGCCGCGCGAAAAGCTGGTGACTGCGCTCGAATCGGCGGATACCGAAGTCATTCGTGATCTGTTGCATCGCAATCGCATTGAGAAGGTGCTGATCACCAACGACAGGTTCGAGCTGTGCGGCCTGATTACCGTAAAGGACATGGATAAAGCACGCATGTATCCGAACGCGTGCAAAGACGAGCTGGGTCGTCTGCGGGTCGGTGGCAGCGTCGGCACGGGACCCGAAACCGACGATCGTGTGGCCGCCCTGATCGAAGCCGGGGTCGACATGCTGGTGGTCGATACGGCCCACGGACATTCGCAGCGGGTGCTCGATCGCATCAGCTGGATCAAGCAGAAATATCCAGTGATTCCGGTGATCGGGGGCAACGTCGCGACCCGGGATGGTGCTCGCGCGCTGCTCGACGCCGGAGTCGATACCGTCAAGGTTGGCATCGGCCCTGGCAGCATCTGCACCACGCGAATTGTCACCGGCATCGGCGTGCCACAGATCACTGCCGTGTCCGAGGTCATCGACGAACTGCGCGCTGATGATGTGCCGGTGATCGCCGACGGCGGGATCCGCTACTCGGGAGATATTGCCAAGGCGATCGTTGCTGGCGCCAGCGTGGTGATGGTCGGTGGCCTGCTGGCCGGTACGGACGAGGCGCCGGGCGAAGTCGAGTTGTACCAGGGCCGCACCTACAAGAATTACCGCGGCATGGGATCGCTGGGCGCGATGAACGAAACCCATGGTTCTTCCGATCGTTATTTTCAGGACGGGGTCGAAACCAACGGCCACAAGCTGGTGCCGGAAGGAATCGAGGGCAGGGTCCCTTATCGCGGCCCGATGGGGCCGATCATCCACCAGCTGATGGGTGGTCTGCGGGCGTCCATGGGCTACACGGGCTCGCCCGATATACAGACGATGCAAACCCGCCCCGAATTCGTCAGAGTGAGTCAGGCGAGCATGACCGAGAGCCACGTCCACGACGTGTCGATCACCAAAGAAGCACCGAACTACCCGATCAGTTAGTGTCCTGTCGCACACGCCGATGAGCACCGATATTCACCGCGAGCGCTTGCTCGTTCTCGACTTTGGCTCGCAATACACGCAACTGATTGCCCGTCGCATTCGCGAGGCCGGTGTGTTCTGCGAGATTCACCCGTTCGATGTCACCGATGCGTTCGTTACCGAGTTCAGCCCACGAGGCGTAGTGCTGTCCGGTGGCCCGGAATCGGTTACCGAGGGTTGGACACCGCGCATTCCGGAATCGATTTTCCAGCTCGAAGTGCCGGTGCTGGGCATCTGTTACGGCATGCACGCGATGGCCGAGCAGCTGGGTGGGCGCGTAACGGGGTCGGATGAGCGCGAGTTCGGCCACGCCCAGGTAGTGGTTAAGCAAGCGATGGATCTGCTGGCCGAACTGCCGGCGCTCGAGGGTTCGGAACTGGACGTCTGGATGAGCCATGGCGACAAAGTCGTCGAGTTGCCCGAGGGCTTCGTGATCGGTGCCACCACCGCTAGTGCGCCGATTGCAGCGATGGTCAACCCACAGCGGCGCTGGTATGGCGTGCAGTTTCATCCGGAGGTCACTCATACTCAGGACGGCGCGGAGATCGTGCGCCGCTTTGCCCGCGACATCTGTGGCTGCGCTGGGCTGTGGACCCCGGAAAACATCATCGAGGAAGCCATCGCTGAGGTACACGCGCAGGTCGGACCGGATGACCGGGTGGTGCTCGGGCTGTCCGGCGGGGTGGACTCCAGCGTCGTGGCGGCGTTGTTGAGCAGGGCCATTGGCGAGCGCCTCACTTGCGTGTTCGTCGATAACGGGTTGCTGCGGCTGGGCGAACGTGAAGAGGTGGAAGAGACCTTCCAGCCGTCCAATGTGCTGAGTTTGAATCTGGTCACGGTGGATGCCGAGCAGGAGTTTCTGGACAACCTCAAAGGCGTCAGCGATCCGGAAGACAAGCGCCGCGCCATTGGCGCCACGTTCATCGATGTGTTCGATCGCGAGGCGCACAAGATCGACAATGTCGCCTGGCTCGCCCAGGGGACCATTTATCCCGACGTCATTGAATCTGCCGCGTCCAGGTTCGGCAAGGCCCATGTCATCAAGTCCCATCATAATGTCGGTGGGTTGCCCGGACGCATGAAGCTGAAGCTGGTCGAGCCGTTGCGTGAACTGTTCAAGGATGAGGTTCGCAAGGTCGGGCTGGCGTTGGGCCTGCCGCGCGAGATGGTGTTCCGCCATCCGTTTCCCGGGCCCGGCCTGGGCGTGCGCATTCTTGGTGAGGTGCGCAAGGAATATGCCGATATCTTGCGCCGCGCGGACGCGATCTTCATTGAAGAGCTACGCAATGCCGATTATTACGATCGTGTCGGCCAGGCGTTCACGGTGTTCCTGCCGGTGCGCTCGGTGGGTGTGGTGGGCGATGCGCGGCGCTACGCGTACGTAATTGCCCTGCGGGCCGTGGAAACCATCGACTTCATGACCGCGCGCTGGGCACAGCTGCCCTACGATCTGATCGCACTCATTTCCAACCGCATCATGAACGAGATCAGCGAGGTCTCGCGGGTGGTCTACGACGTGTCGAGCAAACCGCCCGCCACTATCGAGTGGGAGTAGCCCGAGAAAGCCCTCAAGTGGTTGTCCCCAGCCGAAAAAAATATTAGCGTGTAGGGGCCCACGAATTCGAAGGGAGACTCTATGTTCGAATACGAGCAAGATGTCGTGGAGGAACTGCTAAAGGACGATGCGCGGTTTCAAGGGCTGTTCGAGGAGCACACTCAGCTCAAAGCCCAGGTCCACGAAGCCGCGATCGGCGTCCATCCACTCGACGACCTCAGCCTTGGCAGGCTCAAACGGCAGAAACTCCTCACCAAGGACAAAATGGCTCACATGATTCAGCGGTACCAGTCAGCGCACGTCTGACGAAAATCTCGATTCCTGGTCTGACCGGGATTGAGCGCACCGCTAACAGGAACCGGCATACTTCTCAGTTGCCCAAGGTGCCGTGTTCACTTGCGACCGATTAATTGGTTTGAATCTCGCGACCGAATTTCTCGATGGTGTTCACTTTCACGGCTGATTTCCCCCCTTTGAACGGTGGAGGATATCATCGGCGTATGAGCGACGACGAAGACTGGATGCGCGAGGCGTATACGTTGGCGGAACGAGCCGCACAGCTGGACGAAGTCCCGGTGGGGGCGATTCTGGTGCGCGACGGCGAGGTCATAGGCCGGGGTTACAATCAGCCGATCACCGGTAACGATCCTACCGCTCACGCCGAAATCGTCGCGCTGCGCGCGGCGGCTCAGGCGTCCGGGAACTACCGATTGCCGGGCAGTACCCTGTACGTGACCATCGAGCCGTGCACGATGTGTGCCGGAGCGCTGGTGCACGCCCGGGTCCAGCGCCTGGTGTTTGGCGCACGGGAACCGCGTCAGGGTTCGGTGCGCAGTGTTGCGCAGGTGCTCGACATCCCGGGACGCAACCACACCGTTGAGGTTGCCGAGGGTGTTCTCGCCGCGGAGTGTGGCGCGTTGCTGCAGCTCTTCTTTCGTCGCAGACGCTGATCCCGTCGCAGACGCTCATCAACACAAGCGCTCATGCGAGCGCGACGCGGCGGGTGATGCCTCTGTATAATTCGGCTTTACCGTCGTGATGATTCCATGACCGACCGCCTGCTCGCGCTGGCCGGCCCTCCGGCTCTCTCTCAGTTCCGTCTGACCAAGCTGCTTGCCCAGATCCAGGACCGTGCACCGGAGGTGCAGGCGGTGTACGCCGAATTCGTGCATCTGCTGGAACTCCATGCAGAACTGTCAGATGACCAGCGCCAGGCTGTCGATGCACTTCTGGATTACGGACCGGTGCGCGATCTACCCGAACGCCAGGGGAAATCGTTCTGCGTCGTCCTGCCCCGCCCGGGAACTATTTCGCCGTGGTCGAGCAAGGCGACCGACATCTTCCGGGGCTGCGGCCTCACAACCGTCACCCGGGTTGAGCGGGGTGTGCGCTGGTATCTGACGGGCGTCGCGGCTGACGCGGGCGTTGAGCTGATCGAATTGCTGCACGATCGGATGACCGAGCAGGTGCTGTTCGACGACGACTACTCGACTGTGTTCAGTGTGCATACGGGGGGCACGTTTGTTTCGGTCCCCGCGCTTGCCGACGGCGCGGCCGCCCTGGTGAGCGCCAACGTCGACCTGGGGCTCGCGCTCAGCGAGGATGAGATCGCCTACCTTCTCGATGCCTACCGGCAGCTTGGTCGCGATCCCAGCGACATCGAGCTGATGATGTTCGCCCAGGCGAACTCGGAGCATTGCCGGCACAAGATCTTCAATGCCAGCTGGACGGTCGACGGCGAGCAAGCCGGCCGTAGCCTGTTCGGGATGATCCGCAACACCTACCAGCACATCAACGGCGCGGGAATTCTCAGCGCCTATGCCGACAATGCGGCGGTCATGGAAGGCTACCGGGGACAGCGCCTGCTCGCCGACACGGACGATCACCACTATCGTTTTCATGAAGAGTCCGTGCACGTGCTGATGAAGGTGGAAACGCACAATCACCCGACGGCGATCGCACCGTATCCGGGTGCTGCCACCGGATCCGGCGGCGAGATTCGCGATGAAGGCGCTGTGGGCCGGGGTTCCAAACCAAAGGCCGGGTTGTGTGGTTTCACAACCTCGCACCTGAACATACCCGATGACCCGCAGCCGTGGGAGCTCGATACCGGCAAACCGGAACGGATCGCGTCTGCCTTGGACATCATGCTCGACGGACCCATCGGCGCGGCCGGGTTCAACAACGAGTTCGGTCGACCGGCGTTGACCGGCTACTTTCGGACCTTCGAGCAGGCGCTGGATGATCCCCTGACGGTGCGTGGCTATCACAAGCCGGTAATGGTCGCCGGTGGCGTTGGTACGGTTCGCGCGGAACACATCCAGGCTCAGGCGTTTCCAGACGACAGTCGCCTGATTGTGCTGGGTGGTCCGGCGATGCTGATCGGGCTCGGCGGCGGGGCGGCGTCATCGATGGCGTCCGGTCAAAGCAGTTCGGCGCTGGATTTTGCGTCGGTGCAGCGCGATAACGCCGAGATTCAGCGGCGCTGCCAGGAAGTCATCGATGCCTGCATTGCGCTGGGCGACGCCAACCCGATCCGGCTGATCCACGATGTGGGTGCGGGCGGGTTGTCCAATGCCCTGCCGGAACTGATCAATGACGCGCAACGTGGTGGGCGTTTCGAATTGCGCGCCGTGCCCAATGCGGACCCGGGTATGTCGCCACTCGAGATCTGGTGCAATGAGGCGCAGGAACGTTACGTTCTGGCGATTGCCGCCGATGATCTGCCTCGCTTCGAAGCGTTGTGCCAACGCGAGCGATGTCCCTTCGCGGTGGTTGGCGAGGCGACATCCGAGCGACACCTGAGCCTGGAAGATGCTGACTTTGCCAACCGTCCCATCGACCTGCCGCTGTCGGTGTTGTTCGGCAAACCACCTCAGATGGAGCGCAGCTTCGACACGCAGCCCTACCGGTCGACGGCCCTGGACCTGGCGCAACTCGACCTTGGTGACGCATTGGCGCGGGTCCTGCGGTTTCCCTCGGTTGGCTCCAAGGCGTTTCTGATCACCATTGGTGATCGAAGCGTTACCGGGCTGGTTGCTCGCGACCAGATGGTGGGTCCATGGCAGGTACCAGTGGCCGATGCCGCTGTCACGCTCACCAGTCTGAAAGGATTTCAGGGTGAGGTCATGGCGATGGGCGAGCGGCCCCCGCTGGCGTTGCTGAATCCGGCCGCATCGGCGCGCATGGCCGTGGCGGAAGCACTCACCAATATTGCCAGCGTATTGGTTGAGGATTTGTCGCGCGTGGCGTTGTCGGCCAACTGGATGGCGGCTTGCGGGCGTGGCCAGGAAGATCAGGCGCTGTACGAAGCCGTGCACGCGGTCGGTATGGAGCTGTGCCCCGCGCTCGGTATCGCCATTCCCGTCGGTAAGGACAGCTTGTCGATGCATACCGGTTGGCAAACGGAGGGAGGTGCCGCGTCGGTGACGGCGCCGGTTACGTTGAACGTCACCGCGTTTGCGCCGGTACCGGACGTGCGCAGCGCGGCAACACCGGTGTTGCGACGCGAACCGGATACCACGCTGTTATTGCTGGATCCAAGTGGCGGTCGAGCGCGGTTGGGTGGCAGTGCATTGGCGCAATGCTGGCGTCAGCTCGGTGACGAGGTTCCGGACGTCGATGATGCCGGGCGTTTCAAAGAGCTGTTCAACTTCATCCAGGACCTGCATCGCGATGACCTGGTGCTCGCCTATCACGATCGCTCGGACGGCGGTCTGATCGTTACCGCGCTGGAGATGGCCTTCGCCGGACGTTGCGGGTTGCAGCTCGAGCTGGGTGGCGCCTCCGATGACCTGCTGGCGCAGCTGTTCACCGAGGAGCTCGGCGCGCTCGTGCAGGTGTCTACGGCGGACGTCGATCGTGTTCTGGCCGCGGCAGCGCAGCGCGATCTGGAGGGCTGCGTGCGCAGGGTTGGTTCGATCCGGCTCGACGACGCTGTGGTGATCTGTGCCGACGGTATTGAACGCTATCGATCCAACCGAGCCGCGCTGCAAGAGTGCTGGGCGCAGACCAGTTACGTCATGCAACGACTACGAGACAACCCGGATTGCGCCGATGAGGAGTTTGCGAACATCGCGGCAGATGATCCGGGGATGTCATCGACGTTGACGTTCGATCTGAACGAGGATGTCGGCGCGCCCTTCATCAACACCGCCCGACCGCGGGTCGCGGTACTGCGCGAGCAGGGCGTCAATGGACAATTGGAAATGGCGGGCGCCTTCGAGCGTGCCGGCTTCGACGCGGTGGATGTACACATGAGCGATCTGCTCAGCGGCGCGACGACGCTGGCGGAATTTCCGGTGCTGGCGGCCTGTGGCGGATTCTCTTATGGCGACGTGCTTGGCGGCGGCGGTGGCTGGGCGAAATCAATCCTCTTCCATGAGGCGATCCGTGAGCAGTTCCTGGCGTTCTTCGCGGCCGACACGTTGACGCTGGGTGTCTGCAATGGGTGCCAGATGCTGGCGAATCTCAGCGAGCTGATTCCGGGTGCCGGACCTTGGCCTCGATTCGTCCGCAATCGCTCGGAACAGTTCGAGGCACGCAGCGGCCTGGTGCGTGTCGAAGGCGGCGCCACGCCCTGGCTGGAGGGTATGTCGGGCAGTGTCATGCCGATCGTGCTGGCCCATGGCGAGGGCCGCGCCGAGTTTGCAGATGATCTGGATCAGGATCGGCTACGGGCGATGGATTCGGTGGTCTTGCGCTACGTGGATAATACCTGCCAGACAGCCTCGAGTTACCCTGCCAATGCCAACGGATCACCAGAGGGGTTGGCGGCGATCAGCGCGGCCGATGGTCGGGTGTTGGCGATGATGCCGCATCCCGAGCGGGTCTATCGGGCCATTCAGAACTCATGGCGGGACCCCGCATGGCAGGAGGACGGGCCCTGGCTGCGATTGTTTCGTAACGCGCGGGTTGCGCTTGGCTGACCCGGCCCCCAAGAAGGGACTCCGCTACCGGTCCTTGAACCGGATGTCGCCAACCCGCACCGGGAAGTCGCCGGTGGACCGGTCGCTGAAGTAGTGTTTGAGGGTGTCGCGAATCACTGGAAAGGCGAGTTCGTCCCAGGGAATTTGCGATTCGTCGAACAGCCGAACCTCCGCACTCTCGAGACCGGCGCTGAAGCTTGCGTCAACCAGGTCGGCGCGAAAGAACATGTAGATCTGCGAGATGTGGGGCAGGTTGAACACGGTGTACAGACCGTGCACCGAGACTTCGGCACAGGCTTCTTCGCGAGTTTCACGAATGGCGCCTTCGACGGTGGTTTCACCAATCTCCAGAAAACCTGCGGGTAGCGTCCACAGCCCCGAACGGGGCTGAATCGCGCGCTTGCAGAGTAATACCCGGTCTTCGTAGATTGGCAGGCATCCGGTGACGATTTTCGGGTTCTGATAGTGGATCGTGCCGCACCCTTCGCAGACGAACCGCTCCCTGTTGTCTCCGGGAGGCACCCGCTGGACAACGGGTTGGCCGCACGTGCTACAGAACTTCACGAAACTTCCCAGGCTGTTGAGGGAACTGGGATTATACGAGCTGCTGGCGAAGCTAGCAGCCTCTTGAACCAGCACGCTGCTAGCGAAGCTAGCAGCCTTGAGCGCGCTGCTTAAACGCTATGACTTTGGCGTTGTGCCGGGCGCCGAACTCGGCCGTGGCTCCGGGATCCGTGAAGGCGCGATTCAACTCCGCCAGTGATTCGTGCATCAACTGGGAGATGCGTACGCATGCCGCCAGGGAACCCCGTGCACGCCTGCGCTCGAGATCGATCTTGAATTGCAGACCACGCAGGCGTTGCCGCGACTGCGAGCTGCGGGCCCGGCGGATGACGTCGTTGGTCAGCCGTCTGCCGAGGTCTTCCAGGGCGCGTGGGTCCTGACGCGCAAGGCTGGTGAGCACATCGAAATCTGGCAATGTGCGCGGTAGCGGGTACTGCATGCCCAATAATCCCCCATGGCCACTATGCCGCGTTGTGCGACCCCTCGCCAGCGTCCACTCGTATTGAAATTGTTAGCGCCAGCGCCTGACTCTCGTGCGGTGGTATCCGGCGTGGAAAGTGGTGACAGAGATGAAAGTGGTGCGACAATGCCATCTCTAGGGGACAACTCGAGGCACGGGCGGATGATCTACACCTTGGGCGAGCGTGCAGTGCGCGCTGAGGGCGATCACTTCATTGCCGATTCGGCAGACGTGATCGGTACGGTGTTACTGGGCAACGACGTCAGTGTCTGGTTCAACGCGGTGGTGCGCGGCGACAAGGAGCCGATCACAATCGGCGCGGGTTCCAATGTCCAGGATTGTGTCGTCCTGCATACCGACCCGGGTTGCCCGTTGGTTATCGGACGCAACGTGACGGTGGGCCACAAAGCCACGCTGCACGGTTGTGTCGTTGGCGACAACAGCTTGATTGGCATCAACGCCGTGGTGCTGAGCGGCGCGAAGATTGGCCGCAACTGTCTGATCGGAGCCAATTCACTGGTGCCGGAAGGTAGGGAAATCCCTGACAACAGCATGGTGCTCGGATCCCCAGCGAACGTGGCGCCCGAGCTGACTGAGGCCCAGATAGAAGGTCTGAAGGAATCGGCGCGTGGCTACGTCGAGAACTTCAAAAGCTTTAACCGCGACCTGGCGGTGCAGGCAGAAATCATTCGAGTGGAGGAGCAGGCATGACCACATTGGGGACACCGCTGTCGACATCGGCTACGCGGGTAATGTTGTTGGGCTCGGGGGAGCTGGGCAAGGAGGTGGCCATCGAGTTGCAGCGCTACGGCGTCGAGGTGATCGCCGTGGACCGCTACGCGAATGCCCCCGCGATGCAGGTGGCTCATCGTTCGCACGTCATCAACATGCTCGATGGCGCTGCGCTGCGCGATGTGATCAAGCTCGAACAACCAGACCTGGTGGTGCCGGAAATCGAGGCGATAGCGACTCCGATGCTGCTCGAACTCGAAGCAGAGGGCGTGCACGTGATACCGACGGCTCGGGCGGCGCGCCTGACCATGGATCGGGAAGGAATTCGATGCCTGGCGGCCGAGACCCTGGGTGTGCGGACCTCGCCCTACCAATTCGCCGACGACTTCGATGGGTTCCGCAAAGCGGTTCTGGAAATCGGTATGCCATGCGTCGTCAAGCCGGTGATGAGTTCCTCCGGGAAGGGGCAGTCGGTAGTGCACTCCGAGGAGAACATCGAGCATTCGTGGACCTATGTGCGCGACGGTGCGCGAGGTGACGCATCCCGGGTGATCGTCGAAGGCTTCGTGGATTTTGGTTACGAGATCGCCTTGCTCACGGGCAGGCACATCGATGGCACGTCGTTCTGCCCGCCCATTGGTCACCGCCAGGTTGGCGGTGACTATCAGGAGTCATGGCAGCCCCAGGCGATGACGGACGCAGCGCTCGAGGAATGTCAGCGCATCGCCCGGTTGGTAACCGACGATCTCGGTGGGCGTGGCATCTTCGGGGTGGAATTCTTCATCAAGGATGAGGGGGTCTGGTTTTCAGAAGTCTCACCGCGGCCACACGATACCGGCATGGTCACGATGATCAGCCAGGACCAGTCGGAGTTCGCGTTGCACGCACGGGCGGTGTTGGGTTTACCGGTCCCGGAGATCGTCCAATGGGCCCCTGCGGCGTCCGCGGTGATCATTGTCGAGGGGGAATCTGATCACGTCCGCTTCGAGGGTGTCGAGGCCGCGTTAGTCCAGCCACGTACTCAGGTGCGGCTGTTTGGTAAACCCGACGTCAACGGCGAGCGGCGCATGGGCGTTGCGCTGGCGCTGGGTGAATCGACCGACGATGCTCGCGCGACGGCATTGGCCGCCGCCAGGGCGATCAAGGCACGGATCGATTGAGAACGGTATTTGGCAGCTCGTCGCGGTGCTCGGGTTCCCATTGGAGAATCCGGGGCCTTGTCAACGCGGCGCCTTGCCCGGTATAGTCCGCCCGTTCGAGTACCTGACCTCTGGAGCAGGCGTGCACACCACGCGTACTCTCATTGCTGATCTTCTTCTGTCGCTGCGACTGCCGGCGTAGCCGGCTATTACCTACCAGACAGGGCGTTCTGCCCAACCCGATAACCACGAAGACGCAACTGTCCGCATGCTTGAAGATATGCGAATGCGTCAGCAATAAAACCGAGGATTCTCAAGAGGTTTCGCCATGAGCGAACAGCAATCAGGCAGTCCCAAAACCGGGCATCGCGCCGGCAGCGCGCCGGGCCGCATGCCCTTCGAGAAATACCACAGCTTCACGCCGATCGATCTGCCGGACCGGCAGTGGCCGAATGCGGTCATCGAGCGCGCGCCACGCTGGTGCAGCGTGGATCTGCGCGATGGCAATCAAGCGCTGATCGATCCGATGAACGTCGATGAAAAACTGCGCATGTGGGACCTGTTGCTGGAAGTCGGCCTGGTCGAGATTGAAGTAGGTTTCCCGGCGGCGTCGCAGCCGGACTTCGACTTCATTCGACGGATCATCGACGAAGACCGGATCCCGGACGGCGTAACCATTCAGGTGTTGTGTCAGGCCCGTCAGGAACTGATCGATCGCACGGTCGATGCCCTCGCGGGGGCGAAGCGCGCGATTTTTCACCTGTACAACTCGACCTCCACGTTGCAACGCAGAGTGGTATTCGAAACCGGACGCGAAGGCATCCTTGACCTGGCACTCGCGGGAACCCGCAAAGTGCGGGAAGCCGTGGCCAGGCTCAATGATTGTGAGCTGACATTCGAATATTCGCCCGAGAGCTTTACCGGCACAGAGCTCGATTTTGCCGTCGAGATCTGCAGCGCGGTTGCGCGCGATTGGGGTGCGACGGCTGAAGCGCCGATGATCATCAACCTACCTTCGACCGTGGAGATGGCGACGCCCAACATCTACGCCGATCAGATCGAGTGGTTTGCTCGCAACTTCCCGGAGCGCGATTCGGTGGTGATCAGCCTGCATACCCACAACGATCGGGGCACCGGCATTGCGGCGACGGAACTTGCCCTGATGGCTGGCGCACAGCGGGTCGAAGGGACGCTGTTCGGAAACGGTGAGCGCACCGGCAACTGTGATGTGGTCACCATGGCGATGAACATGTTCTCCCAGGGCGTCGATCCTGAACTGGATTTCTCGGATATGCGGCGCATCAAGGAGACCGTCGAATCGATAAACAAGCTGCCGGTCCATGAACGCCATCCCTATGCCGGTGATCTGGTGTTCACGGCGTTTTCCGGGTCTCACCAGGACGCGATACGCAAGGGCATGGCCCACGTTGATGCGGATTCCTGGGAGGTACCTTACCTGCCGATCGATCCGGCCGACGTGGGTTCGTCCTACAAGGAAACGGTGCGGGTCAACAGTCAGTCGGGCAAGGGAGGCGTCGGCTTCATTCTCGAAGAGTATTTCGGCATTGCCTTGCCGCGCGAGATGCTGGTGGAATTCAGCGGCGAAGTACAACGCCTCACCGAGCAACTCGACCGCGAGGTGAAGCCGGATGAGATTTTCGCCGCCTTCATGAGAGTCTTCGTTTCGGATGAGGGACCGTACCGGTTGCTGGACTACGATCTGCTGCGTGGGGAGGGCGACCAGCAGCGCTGCGTTGCGCGGATCGAAGTGTCCGAACAGAAAGTTGACATCGATGGTCAGGGCTCCGGTCCGATCGAAGGGTTCGTCAACGGCATGGTCGAAGCTCTTAACGAACCGCTGAACATTCGCGACTACCACGAGCACGCAATGTCGACCGGCAAGGATGCTCAGGCGATCTGTCTGCTGGCGATCGATGACGGCGCGGATGGTCGTGTATATGGCGTCGGCATGAGCGCTAACACCATCACCGCCTCGCTGCTGGCCATCATCTCGGCGATGAATCGGCGCTGGGCTTAGCGCCATGCAACGGTCTGGGGCGATTGATTCGTTCCGGACCGTTTCAGTCGTCTTCGGCCGGTTCCTCGGGCGGTTCGACCGGTAGCGCGAAGATCCGTACGTTGCTGACCACGTTTTCTTTGATCTGCAGTGTGTCGATGAGGTAGTTGTCGGTCTTCAGGCAGAGGTTCGACTCTGGAATGAACTCCAGATGTTCGAGGATCAGCCCGTTCAGGGTCCGGGGACCGCCGGTGGGCAGGCTCCAGCCCAACGCCCGGTTGATTTCGCGCAACACGGCCATGCCGTCGATGAAGTAGGAGCCGTCGTCCTGGGGGTGGATTTCCGGCAGGTTGGACGCGTAATCGGTGGTGAACTCACCGACGATCTCCTCCAGGATGTCCTCGAGGGTCACGATGCCGTCAACGTCTCCGTACTCGTCCACCACCAGGCCAATGCGGCGTTTCCCGTTCTGGAAGTTCACCAGTTGGGTGTGCAGGGGCGTGGCTTCCGGGACGAAGTACGGCTCGCTGCGTTTGCTCAAGCAACTCGGCCTTGGTGAACGTTCCCTGTTGAATGAAGCGGACTGCGCGGCGCAGGTGAAGGATGCCCAATGACCTGATTGATGTTGTCCTTGAACACCGGTAACCGGGTGTGCTGGCTGGAGGAGATGACAGTCATGATTTCGGCAATGCTGTCTTCGATGTCGATCCCGACGATTTCGCTGCGCGGCACCATAATGTCGTTAACCGTTACCTTTTCCAGATCGACGATACCGAGCAGCATGTGCTGGCGTTGATCTGGGATGGACGCGCCCTCGTCGAGCACTGTGCGCAGTTCTTCCATGCTGAGCTGGTCGCGCTGATTCGAGTCAGGGTCTGGGACGAATGGCCGCACCAGCACGTTGCTGATTGAGTTGATAAATATCACCAGCGGCCGCGTCAGACGCAACAATGGCTCCAGCAGAAAGACAGAGGGAAACGCCACCTGCTCCGGGTTGTAGGCTGCGATGGTCTTGGGCGCCACCTCGGCAAAGATCAGAAAGAACACGGTGAACACGAAGGGTGCCACGGCGAGTCCGATGTTGCCGAACAGCTTCATGCCAATCACGGCTGCGACCGTTGCGGCCAGCGAGTTGACCAGGTTGTTGCCGATCAGAATGACGCCGAGCAGACGGTCGGGTCTGCGCAACAACCGATTGGCTTTGCGAGCCCCCCGATGCTTCTGCTTCACCAGGTGGCGCAAGCGATACCGGTTCAGCGCCATCATCGCGGTCTCGGTCCCGGAAAAGTACGCAGAGATCACGGTCAACAACACGATGAGCCCGAGCAGCACGCTCATCGGTATCTGTTGGAAGTCCATCAGCCGCCGCCCAGAATGATCTCGAGCACGAGTTTGCTTCCGAAATAACCGATTACCAGCAGTGCGAATCCGACCATGGTCCAGCGGGCGGCGGTGGTGCCTCGCCAGCCGAACGCGAATCGGCCCAACAGCAGGATGACGAAGGTCATCCACGATGCCAGGGCCAGCACCGTGTGGTGGACGACGCGCTGGGCGAACATGTCGTCCAGGTACACAAAGCCGGAGCCGATCGCCAGCGTCAGCAGCGCAAAGCCGATCCACAACAACTGAAACAACAGCGTTTCCATACTCTGCAATGGCGGCAGCAGCCGCAGCCAGTTCATGGAACGCCGGGCTTTCAATGCGTGTTCCTGAACTGACAGTGCGACCGATTGTGCCGCGGCGCAAAGCAGTACCGTGTAGGCGAGAATGGACAGCAGCACATGGCCGAGCAGGCCGCCGGAAAACTCCCGGTAGGCAATCGGGGTGCCCGGGTAAAACACCGACGCGATGACGCTGGCCGCACTCAGCGGCAGCACCACCAGGAACAGATTGCCGATTGGCACGCGCAGGGACGACACGTACAACGCCAGCCCAAGGGTAAAGAACGTCAATGACGCGACGGCGAACAACCCCAGGTCTACGCCCTGGGGTTGTGCCATCACCGCATAGCAGGCGCCACCATGCAATCCGAACGCGCCCAGCACGATCACATGGAACGCTCGCGGCGCGGCGGTTTCGTGTTTTACGGTGGAGCCTTGGATTGCGGTGCCGACGAGGTACAGCAATGAGGCGCCCAGACCGAAGTACGCAGGGTTCATACGGGCCGTGCGTTTATGAGTGCCGGTCAGTTTGACGACAAGGCAGGGCGAATTCAACGCCGCCCTGCGGTCGGGTCTTGAGGCTATAATGCGCCGCGAATTTCAGCGGGAACCGGCATGTTCGAAAACCTATCCGATCGCCTGACGCGAACGCTCAAGGGTGTGTCGGGCAAAGCACGACTCAGCGAAGAGAACATCGCGGATTCGCTGCGTGAAGTCCGGTTGGCGCTGCTGGAAGCCGACGTGGCGTTGAGCGTGGTGAAAGACTTCATCGAGCGGGTGCGGGTGCGGGCCATCGGCCAGGATGTCAATCTCAGCCTCAACCCCGGCGAGATGTTCGTCAAGATCGTCCATGGCGAACTGGTCGAATTGATGGGCGCGGCCAATGATGCCCTCGACCTTGCGGTTGCGCCGCCCGCAATCGTGCTGATGGCCGGGCTGCAAGGTGCCGGCAAGACCACCACCGTAGCCAAACTGGCAGGCTATCTGAAGCAGCGCGAGAAGAAGAAGGTGGCGGTGGTCAGCGCCGACGTCTACCGGCCGGCGGCCATCGAACAGCTCGAGATCCTGGCGCGCGAGGTCGGCGCGGAGTTCATTCCCAGCTCGGCGGATGAAACGCCGTTGGCAATCGTGGCGCGAGCCGTGCAGGAAGCCAAGACCCGGTTCGTCGATGTGCTGATCGTGGATACGGCGGGGCGGACGGCCGTCGATGAAGACATGATGGCTGAGATCAGCGCATTGCACGCGGCACTCAACCCGGTTGAAACGCTGTTCGTGGTGGATGCCATGACCGGCCAGGACGCCGCGAACACCGCCGCGGCCTTCAATGCGGCGCTGCCGTTGACCGGCGTTGTGTTGGCCAAGGCCGATGGCGATGCGCGGGGCGGTGCGGCGTTGTCGGTGCGATCGATAACGGGAAAGCCGATCAAGTTCTTAGGCATCGGCGAAAAGACTGATGCCCTTGAACCCTTCCACCCGGATCGGGTCGCCTCGCGGATTCTTGGCATGGGCGATGTGCTCACGCTGATCGAGGAAGCGGAACGTAAGGTCGACAAGACCAAGGCCGAGCGGCTGGCCAAAAAGATCCAGCGTGGCGCCAAGTTCAATCTCGAGGATTTTCGCGATCAGCTGCAACAGATGTCGAGCATGGGCGGAATTTCGAACATGCTGGACAAGATGCCGGGTATGGGCCACCTGCAACAAGGCGCGGAGAATCAGTTCGGTGATGCGATGTCTCGTCAGCTCGAGTCGATCATCGATTCGATGACACCCCAGGAGCGGCAATTTCCGGATGTGATCAACGGTTCCCGGAAACGTCGCATCGCCTCCGGCAGCGGCACTCAGATTCAGGACGTGAACCGGTTGCTCAAGCAACACAAGCAGATGCAGAAGGTCATGAAGAAGGTCACCCGCAAAGGGGGGATGCAGAAGATGATGCGGGGGTTGCAGGGGCAACGTCCGCCCCAAGGCTTCCCCCGCTAGGAAGGGACTCTTTACTAGGGAGTCGTGATATTCGGCGTGCTGCTGCTCTTTTAGACGCTCGGGATGGGTGGCTTCGATATGTATTTTGCCTGCTAAGCGCCCTGCGGTGTGGCATCTCTTTACTAGGTGGTCGTGATATTCGGCGTGGTGCTGCTCTTTTGGACGCTTGGAATGGGTGGCCTCGATGAGCATTTGTGGCGCTATGCCTCGGTCCTACCTTCCAGTACAATACCGCGCCTTTCGATCAGGGCTTTTGCATGGTAACGATACGGTTAGCGCGTCATGGCGCCAAGAAGGCGCCGTTCTATCACCTCACGGTGGCTGACCGCAGCGCCAAGCGGGACGGGCGTTTCATTGAGCGCGTCGGCTTTTTCAATCCTCTGGCTCAAGGCCAGGCAGAGGAGCTGCGGGTAGACCTCGACCGCGTGGACCATTGGTTGTCGGTGGGCGCGAAGCCGTCCGAACGGGTCAACAAGTTGATTAAACGGGCTCGCAGTGCTGCGACGGTAGAGGTCGCGGCCGAAGCCTGATTGCGACGCCATGGTGGTGGTCGGAAAGATTGGCGCGGCGTACGGCGTCAAGGGCTGGGTGCGGATTTCGTCGTATACCGTCCCGGCCGACAACATTCTTCGTTATGAGCCCTGGTACGTTCGCTTGGATGGAGATTGGGGGCCGCTGGCGGTGGATGGTGCCAGACGTCATCAGCAAGGCGTTGTGGCGCATGTTGATGGCATCGATGATCGGACGGCGGTTGAACGGTACAGGGGATGGGAGATCGGTGTGGTGGAGGAAAACCTTCCCGCAACCGACGAAAATGAGTATTACTGGAAGGATCTCGTCGGGCTCAGCGTCCACAACACTGATGGAGTTGACCTGGGCAAGGTGGTGCGGCTGATTGAGACGGGCGCGCATGACGTCCTGGTGATTGAAGGTGAAGCGGGGCAGATTCTGGTCCCGTTCGTTCGTCAGATTGTGACCTCGGTCGATCTGAATGCCGGACGACTGATTGCCGAGTGGCAGCTCGACTACTGAGGCTGGGCAGATGTGGGTTGGCGTTGTCAGTCTGTTCCCGGAGATGATGCGGATCATCTCGGAGCAGGGTGTGTTGGCTCGCGCCATCGAGCGGGGCGTCCTGCAGTTCGATCTGCAGAACCCGCGTGATTTCGCGGAGGACCGTCACTCTACGGTCGATGACCGACCCTACGGTGGCGGGCCGGGAATGGTAATGAAGGTCGCGCCGCTGTTGGCCGCGATCGAAGCGAGTAAGGCGCAGGCTCCGAAGGCGTCGACGGAATCGGCGAGAGTGGTTTACCTCTCGCCCCAGGGTGCAACGCTGAATCAGGCCGGCGTGCAACGATTGGCGAGCGAGCCGGCACTGGTACTGGTTGCCGGGCGCTATGAAGGAATTGACGAACGCCTGATGGATGAGGTGATCGACGAAGAGTTGTCGATTGGAGATTACGTGCTGACCGGGGGCGAATTACCGGTCATGGTGGTGATGGACGCAGTCGCGCGGTGTCTGCCGGGAACCCTTGGGAATCCGGAATCAGCCGACTACGAATCGCACCGCAACGGGTTGCTGGATTGCCCTCACTACACGCGACCGGAAAGCGTGCTGGGGCGCCAGGTACCGAATGTATTGCTGAGCGGCGACCACGAAGCGATTCGCCGCTGGCGTTTGGGCGAGTCCTTGCGACGAACCTACGAACGCCGCCCGGACATGTTGGCTCGCCGCTCGCTATCGGTAGAGGAGCGCCAACTGCTGGGGGAACATTTTGAACAGGCTCGGCTCGAAAACGAGGAGTGAGGAAAATGCGGAATAATAAGATCATCGACGCGCTGGAGTCGGAGCAACTGAAGGCCGACCTACCGGAATTCAGCCCCGGCGATACCGTCGTCGTTCAGGTTCGAGTCAAGGAAGGCAGCCGGGAACGGCTGCAGGCGTTCGAAGGTGTGGTGATTGGCAAGCGCAATCGTGGCCTGAATTCGGCCTTCACCGTCCGCAAGATCTCTCACGGTGTGGGCGTTGAGCGTACCTTCCAGAGTCATAGCCCGTTGATCGCGGCTGTTGAAGTAAAACGCCGCGGCGACGTACGTCAGGCGAAGTTGTACTACCTACGCAGTCTTTCTGGCCGCGCCGCGCGGATCAAGGAAAAGGTCTAGGCTCGCTCGTCTGGTCAGCTCATCTCGCCAGCTCTTCTCGCCAGAGAGGGAGCGAGGCGAGAAAGAAACCAGCTTGCCAGGCGGGGGACCAAGGAGGGGGAAAGGTTTCGCCTGACAAGCTGGTCGCGCCCAGTCCAGCTGGGCTGGACGCGTTGTGCAACGAATCGGGGAGAGACGACCGATCTGCTGCGAGCTTCAACGATCCGAGGGGGACAGCTCGTAAGTTCGCTGAAAGCTACGTCAGATAGTGCAGCAACCGTGCCAGAAATCCGACGCGCCCCAGGTTTTTCTGAAACTATCTGGATAAGTGTATATTTTTCATGCAGTTATTGGTGTAATCTATCGCCAACATGAGAATTCAGATCGCATTTACACTGTGAACTGAACTAACAAACCGGGTCATCTGACGACGAAATTTGCCAGTGACTGACGCGACGCTCATTGAGGCTCACCTCGACGCAATGTGGTTGCAACGCGGCCTCGCAGCCAACACGTTGCAGGCTTATCGACGCGATCTCGAAGCGTTCGCGCGTTGGTTGGCGCCGCGAACTCTCGATCAGGCGGGCATGGATGACCTGTTCCAGTTTCTAGGTGAGCGCCAGAAGGCCGGGTACAGTTCACGCTCGACCGCGCGCCTGCTGTCCTGTCTGCGCGGTTTCTACCGCCACCTCACCGAACAGGGCATCGTGGCGATAGATCCCACCCAGCGACTCGACCTGCCCAAACTCGGCCGCCCGTTGCCGGTATCGCTGTCCGAAGCTCAGGTGACCGCGTTGCTCCAGGTACCGGATTGCGAACAGCCCGTCGGCTTGCGCGACCGCAGCATGCTGGAACTCCTCTACGCCACAGGGTTACGGGTCACGGAGTTGATTGAACTGAAGCTCAGCATGCTCAACCTGCGCCAGGGCGTTGTCCGGGTGGTGGGCAAGGGGGGCCGGGAACGGCTCGTTCCGGTGGGTGAGCAGGCGCTCGACTGGCTGCAGCGTTACCTGGCAAGTGGCCGGGCGCTGTTGCTGGGGGGACGTACCAGCGACGTGTTGTTTCCCAGTCGGCGTGGGCGGGCGATGACCCGCCAGACGTTCTGGTATGCGGTCAAGCGCTACGCGAGTCAGGCTGGGATTCGGGTCACAATTTCGCCACATACGCTGCGACACGCGTTTGCCACCCATCTGGTAAATCATGGCGCTGATCTGAGAGCGGTGCAGATGATGCTTGGACATGCGGATTTATCCACCACCCAGATCTATACTCATGTAGCGCAGCGGCGTTTGAAGTCGTTGCACGCGGAACACCATCCCCGCGGATGAATTTTGACGCGCGGCGAGGGTCCAAGCTCAGCGCACGACGAAAACAACGCACCCGAAAACAGCAACGGAAGCCCAGAATGATCGACAGTTCAGCAATTGCGAGGTGCGCGGGTTTCATATTCGCCGTCCTGATGCTCGGCAACGGCGTGGCAGCGAATGCTGCGGAGAGTGCGGAGAGTGCGGAGAGTGCGGCTGAGGCGGTCGAGCCGGACGGGTCGTTGATCATTGAGCGATTGCGCGAGCTGCGTCCGGATCTGCCCATCGAAGAGGTACGACCCTCGCCGATGCCGGGCATGTTCAGCGTCGAATTGTCTGGCGGCCAGATGCTCTATGTCACGGCAGACGCACGCTATCTGATCGCCGGAGACCTGTTCGAACTAGGTAGTGTAGAGCTGATCAATCTTGCGGAGCAGCGACGGATCGCCAAGCGGCGAGAGTTGATGGCCACGGTTGCAGAGGGTGAAGATCTGGTGTTTTCGCCGGTAGGCACGACCCGGGCGTCGATCAGCGTGTTCACCGATGTCGATTGCGGATACTGCCGCAAATTGCATCTTGAAGTACCGCAGATGAACGCCATGGGCATCGAAGTACGCTACCTAGCATACCCGCGTGCAGGCATTGGCTCGGAGAGTTACGACAAGATTGTCACGGCTTGGTGCAGCGATGATCCGAATGATGCATTGACCCGCCTGAAGCGCGGTGAGGAGCTTGCTGCCGCAACCTGTGACAATCCGGTCGCCAAGCAATTTCTGCTGGGGCGTAAAGTGGGCGTCACCGGGACGCCGGCCATCATTCTGCCCGATGGTCAGCTGTTACCGGGATACCTCCCGGCAGACGAATTGGCCAAGACGCTGGGAATCGAGCCCAGCTGACCCAAGCTCATTGACACGGGCGCCCACGAGACGCTAGCGTTTTGCTCAACTTCCTTTGATTCTCGGAGAGCCGGTGGAACCTTTGCGGGTGGGTCTTTGTGGTCTCGGTACCGTAGGCCGGGGCGTGGTGGAATTGCTTGCCCGCAATGGGCGCAACATTGCGCGCCACGCGGGCCGCCCTGTGGTCATTACCCGGGTTGCCAGCCGCACCCCGAAGCCCGAGGTCGACCTCGCGCCACCTTCAGCACTGATCTGGCCGATGTCGTGAATGCTGCAGATGTCGATGTGGTCGTCGAGACCATAGGTGGTGAGTCGGCAGCGCGACAGCTGATGTCCGATGCCTGCGCCGCGGCCAAACATGTGGTCACCGCCAACAAAGCCTTGATCGCGCTGCATGGCCAGGAACTGCTCGCGCAGGCGCAGGCTGCAGGGGTGATGGTACGCTTCGAGGCGGCCGTCGCGGGCGGCATTCCGATCCTCAAAGCGCTGAGCGAGGGACTGGCCGCCAATCGTATTCACTGGATCGCGGGCATCATCAACGGCACGTCCAACTACATCCTCTCAGCGATGGCCAGCGACGGTGCGACGTTCGCGGATGCGCTGGCCAGTGCCCAGGCCCTTGGCTATGCCGAGGCGGATCCTTCCTTCGACGTCGAAGGGATCGACGCGGCCCACAAACTGTGCATCCTCTCCGCGTTGGCTTTCGACACGCCGTTGCGATTCGACGCGGTGTATACGGAAGGCATCGAGCAAATCACCGCGGAAGACATCGAGTACGCCGAGGCGCTCGGTTATCGCATCAAGCACCTTGGCATTACGCGCAGGACCTCGGCCGGCGTTGAAATGCGGGTACACCCGACCCTGGTGCCGGCGACTCGGATACTGTCCCAGGTCGACGGCGTGACCAATGCGGTAGTGGTCAACAGCGACGCGGTCGGCGCATCGCTTTACTACGGTCCTGGCGCAGGTGCGTTGCCCAGCGCTTCAGCGGTGGTTGCCGATCTGGTAGATGTCGCGCGGGACAATGCGCTGCCCGCGTTCGGACAGAACGGCGAGCCCGAACGTGTCCCGATTGAAGATATCGAGTCCGCCTACTACCTGCGCATTCCCGCGGCGGATCAGCCCGGCGTCATGGCCCGGGTCGCCCAGATTCTCAGCGCCCAGGAAATCAGCATCGAGTCTGTAATCCAACGCGAACAAGCGGTGAGGGCCGACAGCGGGGTTGCCTGGGTTCCCGTCATCATCCTTACGCACAAGGTGATCGAGCGCGATCTGGATCAGGCGCTGCACGAGATCCAGCGTCTTGCCGACGTGGTCGATACGATTACCCGTATTCGCGTCGAAACGCTCGATGCCGATGGCTGAGGCTTCGCCCACCGTCATCATCGAGCGCCAGCCAGGCGCGGCAGAAGCATTGCTACTGGCAGAGCTACCGCCATTGCTGGCCAGGGTCTACGCGGCGCGTGGCATCACCTCGGCTCGCGAGCTCGATCTTTCGCTCACCGGTCTGCTGGGGCCCGGTGCGCTGCCTGGCATAGATGCCGCGGCTGCCCGACTTGCGGCAGCGGTTCGTGATCAGCAACACATCAAGATCATTGGTGACTTCGACGCGGATGGCGCGACCGCCAGTGCCATCGCGGTCCTGGCCCTCACTGCCATGGGCGCAGCGCAGGTCAGTTATCTGGTGCCCAATCGATTCGAGTTTGGTTACGGCTTGACCCCGGAGATCGTCGAACTGGCGTTGCGCGACGAACCGGATCTGTTAGTTACCGTGGACAACGGTATATCGAGCATCGCCGGCGCGGCTTCGGCACACGCTGCGGGGGTAGGGCTGGTCATCACGGATCATCACCTGCCGGGCAGCGAGCTGCCCGTTGCGGACGCGATCGTCAATCCGAACCTGGCAGGGTCTGAGTTCGGTAGTACTGCGCTGGCGGGGGTGGGCGTCATTTTCTACGTGGTTGGGGCCGTGCGCAATGTGTTGCGTGCCAGTGGTTGGTTCGAGGATCAGGACATCGAAGCGCCCAACATTGCCGAATACCTCGATCTTGTGGCGCTCGGTACGGTGGCCGACGTGGTGCCGTTGGACCACAACAATCGAATTCTGGTTCAGTAGGGCTTGCGCCGAATTCGCTCAGGACGGACACGGCCGGGTATTCGGGCGCTGTGCGAGGCGGCGGGTCGCGACATTGATTCGCTCGGTGCCCAGGACATCGGCTTTGCTATCGCTCCTCGGCTCAATGCCGCCGGCCGTCTGGACGACATGAGTATCGGCATTCGCTGTTTGCTGGCAGATGACCTGCAGGAGGCGCGATCGCTTGCTACAGCGTTGGAACAGCTCAACAAGGCACGTCGCGCGATCCAGCAGGAGATGACCAGTGAAGCCGAACTATTGGTTGCAAACGTCTCCGGCACGCAGCGACTGGGACTGTGCGTTTATGAATCCGGTTGGCATCAGGGGGTGGTTGGAATTGTCGCTGGCCGGCTCAAGGAACGCTTCCACCGGCCGGTTATTGCCTTTGCAGATGCAGGCGACGTGGCGCCCGATGAGCTGAAAGGCTCGGCGCGATCCATTGCCAGCGTGCACGTTCGTGATGCGCTGGACGCAGTCGCCACACGCTTCCCCGGTCTGATCATCAGGTTCGGGGGTCACGCTATGGCAGCCGGTCTGTCGATTCGACGTATCCACTACCAGCGGTTCGCCGCGGCCTTCGCCGACGAAGTAGAGCGCCGGGTCAGCGAAGACGAAGTACGCGGCGTGGTGATGAGTGATGGGCAGCTTAGTGCGCCGGAGATTCAGCTCGACACTGCGAATCGCATCGCCGACGCCGGACCCTGGGGGCAAGCTTTTCCCGAACCTGTGTTTCATGGCGATTTCGAGGTCGTCCATCAACGCCTGGTTGGCGAGAATCACACCCGACTGACGTTGCGGCTGGACGGAACAGTGCTCGATGCGATTGCTTTCAACCAGCTGCCACTCGCTGCGGCAAAACGGGTCCGGGTGGCCTACCAACTGGACCGGAATGACTACCGGGATCAGATCACGCTGCAGCTGCGGGTGGTGCATATTGAAGCGCTGCAATCGTGATACACTGCCGCGCTTTTTCCGAAGACCCGGCACCATAGCCATGACTGAACTCACCTCTTTGCGCGAAACGCTCAAGGATCTGCGCGCCCGGAACGATGCGCTCAGGGGGTATCTTTGACTTTGCCGAATGCAAGGATCGGCTCGAAGAATTAGAACGCGAGCTGTCGCAACCGGAAGTCTGGAACGACCAGGAAAGAGCGCAATCGTTAGGTCGCGAACAGTCCTCGTTGGAGCGCGTCGTCGTTGGCATGGAACGCCTCGAGTCGGGCTTGAGTGAGTTTTCGGAGCTGGCGGAGATGGCCGCGGAAGAAGGCGACCAGGCGACCTTGGACGAGGTCGGGGAAGAACTGGCGACGCTGGATGGGGAGCTGCGGGAACTGGAGCTGCGGCGCATGTTCACCGGGGAGCTGGACGCGGCAAACAGTTTCGTCGAGGTTCAAGCGGGATCAGGGGGCACCGAGGCGCAGGATTGGGCAGAGATGCTGTTGCGAATGTACCTGCGTTGGGCGGAAAAACGTGGTTTCGGGGCCGATATCATCGAACTCTCTCCCGGCGAGGTGGCGGGCATCAAGAGTGCCACGCTGCAGGTTCGAGGTGACCATGCCTATGGCTGGTTGCGAACCGAAACAGGGATTCACCGGCTGGTGCGCAAATCGCCTTTCGATTCCGGGAATCGGCGCCACACCTCATTTGCCTCGGTATTCATTTCGCCTGAAGTCGACGACACCATCGAGATCGAGATCAATCCAGCCGATGTTCGCGTGGACACCTATCGCGCGAGCGGCGCGGGTGGTCAGCACGTCAACCGAACCGACTCTGCGGTTCGTCTCACCCACTTGCCGAGCAACGTCGTGGTGCAGTGCCAGAGCGAGCGCTCGCAGCACCAGAACAAGGACAAAGCGTACAAGCAACTGCGCGCCAAACTCTACGAGCTGGAAATGCAGAAACGCCGTGCAGAACAGCAGGAGCTGGAAGACAGCAAAGCCGATATCGGTTGGGGCAGCCAGATTCGGTCCTACGTACTCGACCAGTCGCGGGTGAAAGACCTTCGTACCCAGGTTGAACGCAACGATCCGGGCTCCGTGCTCGACGGAGACCTCGACGATTTCATCGAGGCGAGCCTGAAGGCGGGATTGTAAGAAATGAGCGACGACGAAAGCGACATCATTGCCAATCGACGGGACAAGCTCGAACGTCTACGAGCCATGGGACCCGCCTTCCCTAATGATTTCCGACGCACCGCATTGGCAGCTGATTTACACGGCGACCACGGTGCGCAAGCCGAGGAGGCGCTGGCAGAGCTGAACCAACAGGTCAGCGTGTCGGGCCGGGTGATGTTGCGCCGGGTGATGGGCAAGGCGAGCTTCATTACCTTGCAGGACGTCAGTGGACGGATCCAATGCTACTTGCGGCGCGAGGACATTGGCGAAGAAGCCTACCAGGCGTTCAACGACCTGTGGGATATCGGCGATATCGTTGGGGTGACGGGCACGCTGTTCAAGACCAATAAGGGCGAGCTCACCGTGGCGGCGTCAGCGGCACGTTTGCTGACCAAATCGCTTCGCCCGCTGCCGGAGAAATTCCATGGGCTTGCGGATCAGGAAACGCGCTACCGACAGCGTTACCTCGATCTGATTGTCAACGAACATTCCCGGGAGTTGTTCCGGCAACGCTCGGCGGTGGTCCAGGCGTTGCGCGATTTTTTCATTGCGCGTGACTTCCTCGAAGTTGAGACGCCGATGATGCAGACCATTCCTGGGGGTGCCACTGCGCGGCCTTTCGTTACGCATCACAACGCGCTCGACCTCGATCTGTACCTGCGCGTTGCGCCGGAACTGTTTTTGAAGCGCCTGGTGGTGGGCGGCTTCGAACGGGTGTTCGAGATCAATCGCAACTTCCGCAATGAGGGACTGTCGACACGGCACAACCCGGAATTCACGATGCTCGAATTCTATCAGGCGTACAGTGATTACCACGAGCTCATGGATCTCACCGAGGAGCTGCTGCGCGCGGTGAGCAAATCCGTACTTGGCACGACAACCGTGCAGTACGTCGGCGAAACCATCGACTTTGCCCAACCGATCGAGCGCCTGACGCTGCTCGAGTCGATACAACGCTACGGTGATTTCGAAGACGCTGACCTACGCGATCGTGACGCGTTGCGCGCCATCCTCAATGACCTGAACGTCAAGGTCGATGACGGTTGGGGCGTTGGCAAGCTGCAGATGGAGCTGTTCGAAGTCCGCGTTGAGGAACGCTTGATGCAGCCGACCTTCATCACCGCTTATCCGGCGGAGGTCTCACCGCTGGCGCGCCGAAGCGAGCAAGATCCGGACTTCACCGATCGCTTTGAGCTGTTCGTCGGTGGCCGCGAGATCGCCAACGGTTTCTCCGAGCTGAACGATTCTGAAGATCAGGCCCGACGGTTCGCCGATCAGGTCGAACGGTTGGCCCAGGGCGACAACGAAGCCATGCATTTCGACCAGGACTATGTGACCGCGTTGGAACATGGCCTGCCGCCCACAGCGGGCGAGGGCATTGGTGTCGACCGATTGGTGATGTTGCTCACCGACAGCAACTCGATTCGGGAGGTTCTGTTGTTTCCGCACATGCGCCCGGAACAATGAGCGCAACGGCAGATCGCGTGGTGCTGGAGGAGTCGTGGAAACGGCTTCTGCTTGGCGAGTTCGACAAGCCCTACATGCGCACCCTGCGTAGCTTTCTGGTTAAGGAAAAGCAGGCGCGCAAGACCATCTACCCGAAAGGTTCGGAGATCTTTGCGGCGCTGGACGCAACGCCCTTCGAGCAGGTGCGCGTTGTGGTCATTGGGCAGGATCCTTATCACGGGCCAGATCAGGCCCACGGCTTGTGTTTCTCGGTATTGCCTGGCGTGGCCGAACCACCGTCGCTGGTCAACATATTTCAGGAGATAAACCAGGACATGACCGATGCCTCGGTGGTGGGTGGTAACGCTCAGGCGAGGTTGCGGCCGGGCGCCGGTTGCCTGCGCGGTTGGGCGGCGCAAGGTGTTCTGCTGCTGAACGCGGTGTTGACGGTCGAGCGTGGCCGCGCAGGATCGCATCAGAACAAGGGCTGGGAGGTCTTTACCGATCAGATCGTCAAGCTGTTGAACGAGCAGCGCGATGGGCTGGTGTTCCTGCTCTGGGGTAGCTATGCCCAGAAGAAAGGCGCGATCGTCGATGACCAACGACATTACGTGCTGAAGGCGCCCCACCCGTCGCCGCTGTCCGCCCATCGGGGATTCTTCGGCTGCCGCCACTTCTCGGCAGCGAATGGTTACCTGGTCGAAAACGGTGGCCAACCGATCGACTGGTTCGCGGTGGAATAGCCGCCGGTAGGCTCCAGTGCGGGCGAAGGCCGCCTTGTGCCATCATGCGCGGCTCAATGCAGCTCGAGATATGCCATGGCGTCTAACCTGCCCCTGTTCATCGACGGCGAGTTCGTCGAGAGCGCCAGCAACGAATCCCAGCCAGTCCATAACCCCGCGACCCAGGATGTGTTGTGTACGGTTCCGTACGCGACCACCCACGAAATAGAGCGGGCCATCGCCAGCGCCGCGGAAGCGTTCCAGAGCTGGCGCGACGTACCGATCTCAGAGCGTGCACGGCTGATGCTGAGGTTCCAGGACCTGTTGAAGGTTCACCAGGATGACCTGGCGAAAACCTTGAGCCTGGAAACCGGTAAGACGTTCGCCGATGCCCAGGGCGATGTCTGGCGCGGCATCGAAGTGGTGGAACATGCGGCCAACGTCGCTTCGCTGATGATGGGTGAAACCGTCGGCAACGTTGCGCGCGGCATTGACACATACAGCTACACGCAACCGCTGGGTGTCTGTGCGGGGATCACACCGTTCAACTTCCCGGCGATGATTCCGTTATGGATGTTTCCGCTGGCCATCGCGACGGGCAATACCTTCGTCCTGAAGCCATCGGAACAGGACCCGATGACCCCCAATGCGCTCGCTGAACTGTTCGTCGAGGCGGGTGCTCCGAAAGGCGTGCTGCAGGTCCTGCACGGTGGTGCGACGCAGGTCGATGCGCTATTGAACCATCCCGACATCAGGGCGATATCGTTCGTGGGATCGGTGCCGGTGGCCAAGCACGTGTACCGCACCGGCACGGAACAGTTGAAGCGTGTTCAGGCGTTGGCGGGTGCCAAGAACCACATGGTGATCATGCCGGACGCCAACAAAGCCCAGACGATCAACAGTCTGGTAGGCGCGTCCTGTGGCGCGGCGGGACAGCGCTGCATGGCGATCAGCGCGGCCGTGTTCGTGGGTGAATCGGCCGGCTGGATCCCGGACCTGAGGGACGCCATGGCGGAAATTCGCCCGGGGCCCTGGGATTCGCCCGACGCCGGGTACGGACCCCAGATCACCCCGGCGGCGCGTGATCGGGTGGAGGGCTTCATTGAAGCCGGCAAACAGGAAGGCGCGACCTGCGTACTCGATGGATCGGGCTGTACCGTCGACGGCTACCCGGACGGCAACTGGGTGGGGCCAACGTTGTTCAGCGATGTGACTCCAGACATGCGCATCTATCAGGAGGAGATTTTCGGTCCGGTGTTGATCACCTCGGAGGTCGCCAGCCTTGACGAAGCAATCGACATGATCAACGCCAACGCCTATGGCAACGGTACCTCGATCTTTACCTCCAGTGGCGCCGCGGCGCGCAAGTTCCAGCACGAGATCGAGGTTGGCCAGGTCGGTATCAATGTTCCGATCCCGGTGCCGCTGCCATTCTTTTCCTTCACCGGCTGGAAGCAGTCGTTCTTTGGCGACCAGCATGTCTATGGCAAACAGGCGGTGCGCTTCTACACGGAAACCAAGACCGTGACGGCACGCTGGTTCGACGACGAGGCGACCGGCGGTCCTAACATGACGATCAAATTGCAATAACAGCAATAGTAGAGATAGCGTGGTCTATCCGGGGATGGGGCTGGACTGGGTCAATGCCAGCGAATCGGCATGCAGCGACCCCTCACGCGCAGCCTCGCTGGCTACCGCAAGCAGTTCGCCACTGCCCGATGAAGTCACCACGGATTGAATGACGGTGCCGACCCGCCGTCCGTCAGCGTTGGTGAGATCCGCACCCGCGGCGGGCGCCTCCGGAGCCTCCGACGCCTCCGACGCATGGCCGGGCTGGTCTGCCCAAGCCCAACGAGACAGACGCCGCTTCACCTGGCCCCGGCTTTGGGCGCGGGTGACCACTTCCTGGCCTAGATAGCATCCCTTGGTGAAGCTGATGGCGTCGAGCTCGTCGTAGCCGAGCATCTGCGGTAGAAAGCCTGCGCTGGTTGCGGCTTCGAGGTGCGCGATGCCGGCGCTGATGTCGGCGTGGCGCCACGGCTCCGACGCACCGCTACAGCCGTCGAAGGTCGACCAGATTCGTTGCGCTTCCTCCATCCCGGCAAGACAGAGCCAGCGATTGCCGTCCGGCACTGCAATCTGCCGGAGATTGCTGCTGCGCTCGACGGTCCACGCCGGCGCCGCGAGATCAGATCCGCATGCGTTACGACCCAGCAGACCGAGTACCAGCCAATCTTCGCTGACGTCGCTCAGCTGCGACTTCGAAAACATCAGATACTTCTGCAGGCCTTCGCTGATCGGATCGGCGAGGCTGCGATGCGTGACCAGCAACAGTCCTTCGGGGTCCGCAACAACGATGAGATCGGCCACCACGCGCCCTTTGATGTCACAGTAGGCGCCAAACAAGGCGCGGGCGTCGTTCAGGTCGTCGAGATCCGCGGTGAAATACCCCTGCAGGAAGCTTGCAGCATCCACCCCACGCAAGCTCAGCACCGCGAGATCGACCAGCGCGGCGCAATACTCTTGCGGCGCGTCGGAGTCGCTCAGAGACAGGGCGTCAATACCCTGCGCGTCCAGAAATGACTGCCACGTCTGGTGCACATTCACTCCCTGTTGGTACCGCGTTCAGACGCATGATTTTCAGGCCGGATCGGGCTAGTGTCCTTGTCTTGATCTCGAACGGATGAACGCTGGACACGATGCCTGACCTGGAAACCGAAGCCCGGCGTGCCCTGTGGCGAAGTCGTCGCGGTCTGCTGGAACTCGATCTGCTGTTGCCTCCATTTGCACGAGACCGGTACCGGTTGCTCGATGTGGCCGAACGGTCCGCGTTCCGGGCGTTGCTCGAATGTGAAGATACGGACATCTGGTCCTGGCTGCAGGGCCGCACCACACCTGAGACGCCGGAACTGCTGGGCATCGTCGACGCGATTCTACGCTTCAATTCTGAGCGTTGCTGAAGTGTTCATCTGGATGCCTGGCTGGGGACAACTTGCGGTACCAGCCGCGACTCATCTGTTGGTCCTGGTCATGTTGTTGCGGCACGGCTTCGGTGTCTGGAGCGTGATCCTGTTCGGACTGTGGTTGATCAGCCTGTTGTGGGAAATGCACCGGCATTGGCCGCGCATCGGCCGCGCCATTGCCATCGTCCTACCGGACAGCCCGCTACCGTATGGCCCGCTACCGTATGGCCCGCTACCGTATGGAGAGTCGGACCCGCCAACCCGCGAGCTGGTTCGTGTCAGGTGGTCGTTGCCGCGTTGGCTGAACGTGGAACTCGTTTCCCCAGAGGGGAGGGAAGTGGTGGATATCTTCAGCTCGGAAATGGCGGATCACGAGCTGGCGATGCTGCGTCGTTGGACGCAGTTGGACATGAGGCCGCGCCGCGAGCGCACTTAGAAAGCGCTGCGAGCGAGTGCCGCAGGCGCAGCTGGAAAGTGCCGCGGGCGCCGCTGAGATTCAGCCGGCGACGGGCCGCAAGACGTCCAGCGGGTCGGTAAGCGCCGGGTACAGGATGGTGTCGCGGCATTGCGGCAGCGTCGCCGGATAGTCGAGCGTGTAGTGCAGCCCGCGGCTTTCATGGCGTGACAGTGCGGAGCGAACGATCAACTCGGCGACGTGGATGAGATTGCGCAGCTCGATCAAGTCGCTGCTGACCCGGAAGTTACTGTAGTAGTCGTGTACTTCCTGCTTGAGTAGCTCGATGCGGTGCATGGCCCGCTCCAGCCGTTTGGTGGTGCGAACGATGCCGACGTAATCCCACATGAATTGACGCAGCTCGTGCCAGTTGTGTGAGATCACCACGTCTTCGTCTGAGTCGGTTACCTGGCTCTCGTCCCAACCGGGCGCTGTGGGCACATCGAGGCGATCGTGCATCCGTGCCTTGATATGATCCGCGGCCGATTTTGCGAACACCAGGCATTCCAGCAGGGAATTCGATGCCAGCCGGTTGGCGCCGTGCAGCCCGTACAACTGACCTCGCCGATCGCATACAGGCCGGGCACGTCCGTGGCGCCGTGCAGATCACTCATCACGCCACCGCAGGTGTAGTGCGCCGCAGGGACGACGGGAATGGGTTCGCGGGTGATGTCGATGCCCAATGCGGCACAGGTGGCGTAGATGGTCGGGAAGTGGCGGGTGATCAGCGCATCCGGCTGGTGCGAGATGTCGAGGTAAACGCAGTCGCTGCCCAGGCGCTTCATCTCGTGATCGATTGCCCGGGCGACGATGTCCCGGGGCGCAAGCTCGCCGCGAGGATCGAAGCGCGGCATGAACCGCTCGCCGTCGGCCAGCACCAGCTTTGCACCTTCGCCGCGCACCGCTTCGGAAATGAGAAACGATTTCGCATGCGGATGATAGAGACAGGTCGGATGGAACTGATTGAACTCCATGTTGGCGACGCGGCAACCGGCGCGCCAGGCCATGGCGATGCCGTCGCCGGTCGAACCATCGGGATTGCTGGTATACAGGTAGACCTTGCTCGCGCCACCCGTGGCAATCACCACGTGGCGTGCTTCGAACACTTCGACGCGACCGCTGCTCTGGTTCAATACGTAGGCACCGAAGCACCTGTTGGTCGGGTGCCCCAATCGCGCCGTGGTGATCAGGTCGATTGCGGCCCGATTGGTGAACAGGTCGATTGACTCGCGCTGCCGGGCTTCGCGAATCAGGTTGGATGAAACGGCATGGCCCGTGGCATCCGCGACATGAAGAATTCGACGGAACGAATGCCCGCCTTCCTGGGTCAGATGATACTGGTTACCGTCGCGGTCGAAGTCAATGCCCCACTGGGCGAGCTGGGAGATTACTTCCTGCGCGTGGCATACCGTGTGCCACACGGTGCGTTCCCGGCTCAGGCCAGCGCCAGCGCGCAGGGTGTCCTGAACGTGCTCGAACTCGGTGTCTGTCGAATCGGTAACCGCGGCGATGCCGCCTTGCGCCCAGTCCGTAGAGCCGGCATCCAGACCGTACTTGCTGATCACTGCGACCCGTGCGTGGTCGCTCAGGTGAAGGGCTGCGGCAAGCCCGGCGGCGCCGCTGCCGATTATCAGCACATCGTGGCTAAAGCGTTCGCTCACAGACGACCTATGAGACAGAGGGGGAACCTAGTATAAACCACGGTGAATGGGCAGAATATGCAGCCCCTCGAACGGATCGACAGCAGGAATTCATGTACCGCGAACGGCCAGCGGCGCGATCGGGAGTTCGTTGACGTGCCCAAGGACACCGATCAGGAACTGGTAAGGCGCGTGAAGAAGGGCGATCGGCGTGCCTTTGACCTGTTGTTTTCACGTTATCAGCACAAGATCCATGGTCTGGTGGGCCGATTCGTGCGCGACGCGCAGGACATCGATGACGTAGTGCAGGAGGCGTTCATCAAGGCCTACCGGGCGTTGCCGAGATTTCGTGGCGATAGCGCCTTCTATACCTGGCTGTATCGCATTGCGATCAACACCGCTAAGAATTACCTGGTGGCTCGAGGCCGGCGACCCCCGGCGGCGGACATAGATGCCGAGGATGCAGAGTTCATGGACGGTGGGGAGTTCCTCAGGGAGACCGAAAACCCCGAAAACCAACTGTCCCGCGATGAACTTGCCAGGGCAATAGATGACGCAATTCGCAGTTTGCCCGACGACCTGCGAAGCGCGGTAACACTTCGGGAATTCGATGGTCTAACCTACGAGCAGATTGCCGTGATCATGGAGTGCCCGGTAGGAACTGTTCGATCCCGAATCTTTCGCGCCAGGGAAGCGATTGACCAACAGATCCAACCCTACGTAAACAGATCCTGACCCCAGCACAGAGACGATGACGATATAGGTAGAGAGATGTCTGACAAGCTGAAAGAATTTCTGTCCGCTGCGATGGACAACGAAGCGGATGAGTTCGAGCTTCGCCGGTTGCTGGACGAGGCTTCCGAAGATCAATCGCTGCATGCGGTGTGGCAACGCTATCACCTGGTGCGTGGTGTGCTGCAACAGGTTGGTTACGGCGCGCGAACGGCGCCGGCGCAGAGCATCGATTCCCTCTGGCGTCGGATTGATGCGGGTGAAGGGCTTGACGAGCCGATTGCTGCCGGCGCACGGAGTGCGCCGTCCTGGGTCGGACGCATCGCTGGCGTGGCGGTCGCGGCCACGGTCGCGTTTGCTATCGTGTTGGGTTTCAACCTGGCCGAGCAGGACCCGGCGAGAGGCACGGCGCTGCTTGCAGATATCCACTCCTTCGATCAATCAACTCTGCAGGCCGACACGCGCAGTGCTGGCGCGCCCGTGCTCGATGAGTTTCCCAGCCAGGACGACATGCAACGCACGCGCGCGTACATGCTGCATCACGCACAGCACACGTCCATGTACCAACAGCCGGGCGTCGTCCCGTTCGTGAAGGTCGCCGCCTTCCAACGATGAAACCGGCTTGGTACAGAGCGCAGCTGATGGTTCTGGCGATCGCGCTGGGCGCAGCGTCCGTTCAAGCTGAGGAGTTCCGTGGACGTATTCCAAGGCAATGGCTGGATGGGATGAACGTCGCGTTCGCGGAGACGGATTACGACGGCGTGTTCAGTTACTACAACGGCATCGAGCTGTCGACGTTGCGGGTGACCCATTTAGTTCAGGACGGCGTGCAACGCGAACGACTGATTCACCTGAACGGGGAGCCTCGGGAGATTATCCGGCACGGCGATGAGGTGGTCTGCATCCTCCAACCCGGCGACGAAATGCTCGAACTCGAAAGCAGCATCCCGTCTGGGCCGTTCGCACGCGCCTTCACCAGAAGCTTCGATGGAATCGGCGATGTGTACAGCATGGCCTTTCACGGTCTCGATCGCATCGCGGATCGGGAAGCGGTTCGCTTGTCGGTAATGCCCCAGGATGCAGATCGTTACGGCTATCGGCTGTGGATAGATACGTCGACGGGTCTTCTGCTGCGCTCGGAACTGGTCGACGGTAACAGCGCCAGACTCGAGATTTTCCAGTTCGCGACGCTCAAGGTCGGTGGTCCCATCGATCCGGAGGTGTTCGAGTTGACCGCGGGCGAGGGTTCCGTGATCAGTCATCTGACCTTGGGGCCGCATCCGCAGCCGCGCCTCGAGGACGGTGAGATGCGCTGGGAAGCCGCGTGGCTGCCCACCGGGTTTGCAATGGCCAGCTGGGATATTCGACGCACCCCAAGCACCTTGAAATCGATCAACACGCTGATGTACTCGGATGGATTGGCCGCATTCTCGGTGTTCATCGAAGCGATGCCGCCGGCCGGTGCGGGCGCGATGGTGTCCCGGCAGGGCGCTACGGTGGCGGTCACCAACCTCATCGTGGGTCCGGGTGACGAACGACATCTGGTTACGGTGGTTGGTGAGGTGCCGACCGAAACGGCGCGTCGGGTGGCATTGTCCGTCCGGTACGCGGCGCGATGAGTCGGTCCGGATTCAGTATTCGGCAGGGGCGGGTTGCGCGAGTCGATGAACGCGGCTGTTGGGTCGAGTTCGCAGCGCAGCGCTGCGCAAATTGTACTGGGCACTGCGGTCAGCGATTCAGCGACGATCAGCTGCTCTGGATCGAATACGCAGGACGGGCATTGCCGCTGGGTTCGGTGGTCGAGGTAGGTGTGCACCGCTCGCGGCTCTCACGAGTGGTGTTGATGCTATTGGGCGTGCCGACGGTGGCACTGATCGCGACCGCCTTTGCGCATCGAGCGATGGATCCGCTCGCCACCCAGACGACACTGGCAGCGACCGGGCTAGCGGTTTTCGTTGTCCTGTTGCTGCTACTGGCCCGCATCGCCGCGCGCACCGGTTCCGCATTGGCGCCGAGCATCCTCAGCGCGCCGATCGAACCTGACGCTGTTAGACTGTTGAACAATCGCACGCTGCTGCGGTCATAGCTGACGTCTCAAACCAACCACGGTATTTTTGCCCGAATGATTCATAGAACTGTACTGTTCAGTAGTGTTTTGCTGCTTACCCTGATCGCCCAGGTTGCGGGCGCCGGCGATCTGCCGGACTTCACCGAGCTGGTCAAAAAGTACTCCCCGGCGGTCGTCAATGTCAGCACCGTGCAGGCGAGTACGCAACGACGTAGTTCTGGCAGCCCTGAACTGGATGAGTTTTTCCGGCGCTTTTTTCCGCCGGACCAGCGCGGCAACCCTTTTGGCGGGCAACGCCGGTCGTTGGGGTCGGGATTCATCATCTCCTCGGACGGATACGTGTTGACCAACAATCACGTGGTGGAAGGTGCCGATGAGATCGTCGTGAGGCTGAGCGATCGGCGTGAACTGGAGGCGAAGCTCGTCGGTGCAGATCCGCGCTCGGACCTGGCCCTGTTGAAGATCGACGCCGAAGACCTTCCAGCTGTAGAGCTGGGCCGGTCCGACGCACTGGAGGTGGGTGAATGGGTGCTGGCAATCGGCTCGCCGTTCGGCTTCGACTACTCCGTGACGGCAGGCATCGTCAGCGCCAAGGGTCGCAGCCTGCCCAACGAGAACAACGAAAACTACGTACCGTTCATCCAGACGGACGTCGCCATCAACCCGGGCAACTCCGGCGGACCGCTGTTCGATCTGGACGGGCGCGTGGTTGGCATCAATTCCCAGATCTACACCCGATCGGGCGGTTTCATGGGCGTGTCCTTCGCGATTCCCATCGATGTCGCGATGGGCGTGGTAGAGCAGCTGAAAACTGATGGACGCGTGTCGCGTGGTTGGCTGGGAGTGGTCATCCAGGACGTCAATCGTGACCTTGCAGAGAGCTTCGGCCTCGCCAAACCGGGGGGTGCCCTGGTGGCCCGGGTTCTGGACGGGGGTCCGGCCGATATCGGCGGCTTGAAGGAAGGCGATATCATCGTCACCTTCAATGGCAGCGACGTTGACCTGTCATCAGATCTGCCACACCTGGTGGGTCGCAGCCGCGCCGGCGGCGACGTCGAGGTGGTGATCGTGCGCGAGGGTAAGCGCGAGACGCTTCAGGTGACGGTTGGAGAACTGGCGGACGATCAGGCCGTGAACATCGCCGGGTCGGACAACTCATCGACACCGTCGCCGCTGGGTCTGGTGGTGGAAGAGCTCAACGAAGCGTTGCGTCAGCGGGCCAACACGAGCTTCGGCGTACGTGTCGTCGATTCCAGCGGACCGGCCCATGGCGCCGGTATCAGGCAAGGTGACATCATCGCCCGCCTGAACAACCAGGAAGTGGACTCGGTTGAGACCTTCAACGACGTCGTCGCCGACCTCGAGCGCGGCCGATCGGTACCCGTGCTCATTGTCCGTGGACAGTCGCCTACCTTCCTGGCCCGCCG
>PVMK01162142.1_pt1 | contig 49471 bp, 45 predicted proteins | sample 1853481 | NCBI WGS metagenome assembly PVMK01 (sample SAMN08533507, study PRJNA380276) | Marine sediment metagenome, whole genome shotgun sequencing project.
TCGCAGATGCCGAACGCTATTATCGTGTGATGTATTATGGCTCCCGCGCCTCTTGGAACCTACGTGACAGCCACATGTTCGATACGCTGCTGAACGTTATGACATTTCATGGAGAAAGTGCGAAGGCCGTCGTTTGGGCCCATAACTCACATGTTGGTGATGCCTCGGCGACGGAAATGTCGGCGCGCGGCGAGCACAATATCGGTCAGCTTTGCCGCAAAGAATTTGGTGAAGCATCCTATAGCATCGGCTTTGGCACCGATCACGGCACAGTTGCAGCGGCCTCAAACTGGGATGGTCCTATGGAGGTAATGCAGGTCCGCCCATCTCATCCGCAAAGCTATGAACGCCTTTTCCATTTGACCAATACGCCGGGACTCATTCTTCCTCTGCATGCCGAACAGAAAGGCGACCTCTATACTCAGTTGAGCAAGCCAAAGCTGGAGCGAGCCATTGGCGTCATCTACCGGCCCGAGACGGAGCTTGCCAGCCACTATTTCGAGGCAGTTCTGCCACGTCAGTTTGATGAGTATATCTGGATCGATCATACCAGGGCTATAACGCCGTTATCAACAGCACAGATAGAAGGCGTGCCTGATACTTATCCTTTTGGGACTTAAGCGTGCCGCCATTGAACAGGATAAAATTCTGTTTACACAGATTTCCCAATTTTTTTATAAAAAGGTGGCTTACCTGAGCGATATTCTAATAATTATCATTAAAGCGATTTACATCATCGGTGCCTCATCCGGCCTCGTACATGTATAAACTGAAAGGGACAATGCTATTTCGCGTTTTGTCTAAACGCTTCTTCCATTGCGTCATCCACTACATCAACAACCGCTACAGGCTCGATCCCTTCCGGGCAAAGATCTTGTTTCTCCGTAAATAACACTCCTGATTCGGGGCAAATAAAACCCGTATCTCTAAATTCACCCAGTATTTACTGATAGTTTCGCAATCTATAACTTTCTATCGCAATTGTACGCACGACTATTAAATCGCACTCTCAAGACTGCAGTCATTCAACCAATTCGATTTCTCCCGCCCGCCAGGACTTGTCAAAGTAGGGCTGCAGCGGACTGTAGAGACGCAGTATCGTGAACCAGCCTTTCTTTGGGTCAGTTTGAATCCAGTTCCCTTCCTTGACGCCTTCGGGCCGTTTGGGACTGAAGTAAACCGTCGTCGAGCCGTCGGCGTTCGGCGTGGCTGCCGGCACGCGGGTATGGCTGCGACGTCTGTAACATTGAGCGAGACTGGTTGTCGTAGGCAGTGAGTGACCTGCCCCCCTATAATAGGTCCATAAGTTAAGATAATGGATTATTATCACAAGTGGTTAGAGCAACTTAAATCTTCTCAAATTCAAGCGATCTCTGTAAAACCTATGTATAGGGTTATCTTTGCATGAGAACTCTTTAATTTGCACGGTTTTTGCGAGTATTTTTTGTGAATTATAGTTTCACAGTTACGAGAATTAACTATTATTAGTGGACATCTGCAATATTTGCAGCTAATTAACCAACTTAATTCTACAAGGTTCTTAATGGGGAGCAGTATAAGATAACTTAGGATATTAACTTTAAGACGGTTATTAATACTAAAGTGAGTTGAGTAAAAAATATATATAGCAGGAGAAAAGATGAAAGACTCAATAGATTTTTCCAGATACGATATACCAGATTACTATAAAAAACAGCTAGCTGGGTACATTCATAAAGGAGAATGCCCTTGTAGTTTCCTTAGTGAAATATTAAGCGGTAACATCTGTTCCATATTAATTGCAGGCTCTCAAGGAGAGGTAAGCTTTAAACAGATAGTCAGGTTTTTGGATAATGAGTTACATTCCTCTATATGGGGTACACGGGAGAAGTTTGATAAGCATATTGAAAGCTTAAACAAACCTACATAAGTGAATATAATGGACAAAGTTTATAAGAGAAAACCTCATAAGTGTCCTGTGTGCAGTTTGTACTGCTCCCCTTTTGTCAAGCTCGGTTTAAGTTGAAATAATGAACAGAGCCAACTAGCCTTCATTATCTCCTGTGTATAGGGGTTTCTTGACCTTCTCCCCCTAAATAAAATCCAAGATGAAAAGGGCAAATACTATGAGGTGTCCATATAGGTGTCCATTTAATGCTGTTTTATACTACTTTGTGCCAGTTGATATAGGTTGTTGACATAAACCTAACATCCCGTAATAAAACACTATTCTTGCAATGCTATACAAATGAGCACCAAACACAAAACGCCCTCATAAGGCCTGTGTCGGTGGTTCAAATCCACCCGTCGCCACACTCAAACCCTATACAATTCCATAAGCATGAATGACTGCTGTGAATTTTAGATGAAAGTATCCAAGAAAAGCTACTTACATTTTTTATGCTTACAGAGTTATATGGATAAATAAGGAAAATTATTCCTCATTTTCTTCTTTCTCAAAATCAAGCGCACAGGAATTTATGCAGTAACGAAGCCCTGAAGAGTTAGGGCCGTCAGGAAACACATGACCCAAATGTGCATCGCAACTACTACAAATAACTTCAGTCCTCGTCATACCGAGACTTCCGTCGGCTTCAGTGGTTATATTTTCATGACTTGCAGGTTCCGTGAAACTTGGCCAACCCGTACCTGAGTCAAATTTTGTATGGGATCTGAAAAGCTCCTTTCCACAGCCTATACACTTATACACACCTTCTTCTTTGTGATTATGGTATTTCCCCGTAAAAGGTCTTTCCGTCCCCTTTTGTCTCATAACATAGTGCTGCTCTTCAGTTAAGACTTCACGCCACTCTTCTTCAGTTTTCTTTATCTTTTTAGTCATATTTATCTATCTCCTTATGAGAGTTTACTAAACTAACGCTGATCTTCCATTAAAATATATAACAGTAATTAATCTATCAGAAATACGAGTATAAGCCTAAAAAAGGTTTTAAAATAGTCTGAAATTTATATGCTAATCCGGCTTTCATTCTCTCAATTGTAAACCAGGCTACAAAAGCGCCTAATAGCACTAATCCGGAGGAGATAAGCATCATTAATCTAAAGCTGGCTAAAAAGGATTTATCGATTGCGTTTCTAATATAAGTCTTAGTTTCAGTCTCAACGTTCTCCGGTATATCAATCAGCAATATCTTGATACGCTGATCATCAATGTACTGCCTCGTCTCCTGTTGCAGATCCACAGAGTCAAGCTCATAATCTAGACTCCTACTAAATGTAGATAATGCAAATACTCCCATTACGGCAATAGCCAAAAGCCCGGCTATTCGACCCATCGTATTATTGATACCGGATGCTACACCTGATTCTTTAAGCTCTACAGACCCCATTACCGCAGTTGTTAGAGGCGATATAATAATAGCCATCCCTATTCCTAATATGGTAATGGCTGGGAAAAAAGTTGTCCAATAGCTACCACCAATACCGGGCAGAGTAAATAGATAAAAACCGATAGATGCTAGTATTGTGCCGGCGATTATAGGTAATTTGGCACCGTAATTTGTAACGAGTCCTCCTGCCCAGGGAGAGAACAAAAAGAGAACAATTACAAGAGGAACAAAAGCAAGACCTGCACCTGCAGCCGAGTACCCTTGTAGCTGTATAAGATTAAAGGGAATAAAGAATATTGCCCCGCTCCATGCAGCCCAGAAGAGTAATGTAATAAAGTTTCCACCACTAAAAGTCTTTGACTTAAAAAGATTAAGAGGCATCATAGGGGAAGATATCCGACTCTCATAGAAAAGAAAACCTAACAAGAAAAGCCCCCCTGCAATGAAAGGGATAATAACTTTTGGATGTCCAAAGCCAACATTAGCTGAATCTATTAATCCAAACACTATGCAGCCTAAACCCAACGTTACAAGTAAGGATCCCCACAGATCAAGCTTTTCCTCTCCGTTAGCTTTTTTACTCTCAGGAATCCGCCAATAAAGAACCCCCAGAACAATTAACGCAAGAGGAACATTGATAAAGAATACATAGCGCCAAGAAAGGTTCTGTGCAAGCCATCCACCCAAGATAGGGCCCAGAGTAGTTGTTATAGCCGTAAATCCAGACCAGATTCCAATTGCTCTACCCCGGTGCTCATCACTAAAAGATATATTCACAATCGCCAGACTTCCCGGTATTAGAAGCGCCCCACCTGCTCCTTGAAACGCTCTTGCAACAATCAATTGACTCGTACTTGGGGAGAGACCGCACCATATTGAAGCTCCAGTAAATATGACTATCCCCAGCGCAAAGATCCTCTTTCTTCCAAACTTATCTCCAAGTGAGCCTCCCAAAAGCATTAGCGACGACATAAAGAGAGCGTACGCTTCCATTATCCACTGCACCTGAGGGATTGTAGCGTTAAGCTCGGATTGAAGCACCGGTATAACTACATTCATAGCGGTACTATCTATAAAGGCCATACTAGAGCCGAGAATAGTCGCAAGTAATACCCACCTTCCAACGCTTTTACTTACTGGGAAATTTGCAGAGAGCGTATCAATACTATCCTGGGGTGAAGCTGTGTTTGTCATCTATCTCCCTTTAAGACCTCTGTAATGTTCTCAATGGTATGTGGAATGTCAACAACTAGAGAACTAAAATTATCCTTAGGATCTCCGGTTAATGGTACCCGAACAAAGGGGGATTATCTCTTTCTTATTTCGAGCAATTAGCTTGTATAACTGAGATTTTTAGATGATAGATTTACCAGTTAAAACTCATTAGGAGAGAAATGAGGTTTATAGCTACATCCGTCTATTTGCCAGCTCTCCTTGGGAAATTACTGATTTTTAATGTCGTGATATAACCTTCCGCGATATGTACCAAGCAGCCTCGAAAAAACCTTGTTCGACAGAAGCTTTACAACTAGATCTCCAATATGAGGTGATATTGCATCAGCGAGAAGTAATAACTTAGGCTGAAATGGAACTATAATTCTTGCTTGATTGTAGTACACGCCATTAACAACAGCCTTCGCCACTGATTCAACGGATATCGGAGTTATCCCTCTAAATGGCGGTGGCATATCCTCTGGCCTAACATGATTCAGTAGAGGGGTTTGAGTTAAAGCGGGATGAATAATCGACACGCTTATTCCACTTCCGGATAGTTCCTGTCTTAATGAATCCGTGAACCCGGAAATGGCGTGCATTACTGAAGAGTATCCTCCGAAATGTGGAAAGGCTTTCCTCCCCACAACCGAGGACATATTCATTATATGTCCAGAGCCTTGCTTTTGCATCACAGGTAGAACTTCCTTAGTTGTGTAAACCGTTCCAAAGTAGTCGATATCTATCATCTTCTTTGCGTTTTCAACAAAGTTTTCATCCTCGATACGGCCCACATACGAACTCCCGGCATTATTAAAGAGGACATCAATTCTGCCCAGCTCAGACAAAACTTTTTCAACCATCTCGTGAACCTGCTCGGGCGATGAGACGTCTGTTGGCACTGCCAACACATTAGGGTTAAAGCTTCTGATCTCATCTGCCACTCTTTCTAGCTTTTCTAAAGAGCGGGAAACTAACACTGTTTTTGCACCTTCACGGGCAAACTCAAGTGCCGTGGCACGACCTATACCGCTTGAGGCCCCCGTAATCACCACCACCTGATCTTTAAACTTACTTTTCTTATTCATAATTAACCTCCTTTATAGGTGTATATACGCCTATAGTTTTAAATTTTTTTAGCCCTCTTGCATGCAATCTACAAGATTAGAGATATTAGAAATCATAGAACCCCAGTTCTCTAAACCCATTTTCTGTTTTATATTTTCCTGAGTTTCCTTCCATAGAGGATAGGCTTCCGTAAGTTTTCTCTTACCTGCATCAGTTATTTTCCACTATTCGCGTTCTGCGGTCATCTCCCGACTCTACCTTTATAAGTCCGCTCTTTTCCATTGGCAACAAATTCCGCCCCAGCGTTGTACGATCTATTATCATAATTTCAGACATGCGAGTCACAGTAATCGGACTATAGGCAAAAGCATTTGCAAGCAATGTAAACTGTGTACCCCGTAAACCAATTGACCTCATAGAATCATCAAAATACTGAGTGACAATTCTTGATGCTTTTCGCAAATTAAAGCAGGTGCACTGTCCGCACTCCGCTAAATCTTTTAAAGCAATTGCTGGTTTTGTCTCATGCGTATTTTTTCCCATTTTATATTCCCAATATCTTTTGTACCCGTTAACCTAATTACGAGTATATACACCTATTGTATTTTTGTCAAGTACTATTTTTTATTTTAGCAAAATTACATTCTGGCCACGATACATTTAGTGATATGGATTTGCCCTATTGGGTGTTATTTCCTATACTATTAGGATAGAGAGTGTATAAAAAATGTCTATTATAAAAGGTAAAAACATAATAGTTGGGGTTACGGGAGGTATTGCGGCGTATAAATCCTGTGAGCTTGTCAGGGGACTGGTGAAAAAGGAAGCCTCAGTACAGGTTGTGATGACAAAAAATGCCACCGAGTTTATAACCCCCCTCACGCTTCAAACCCTCTCCGGCAGAAAAGTAGCAATAAATACTTTTGATTTACAATGGGAATCTGAAATAGGACACATCAGTCTTGCAGATAACGCGGATATTATGGTCGTTGCTCCGGCAACAGCTAGTTTTATTGGAAAAGTGGCTTCAGGGATTGCGGACAGTCTTCTTTCGACAGTAATTCTGGCAACCAAGGCGCCAATAATTTTATGCCCGGCCATGAACGTAAACATGTATGAAAACCCCGCAGTTAAAGATAATATCGAGAAGTTAAAAGAACGCGGATTTGTTATTATGGAGCCGGGAGAAGGGGAGCTTGCGTGTGGCTGGGAAGGGAAAGGACGACTTCCCGAGATAGAATATATTTTGGGAGAGATCGAGAGAGACTCTAACTCCTCATGATATGAGTAATGAGAAAGTGCTAGTAACTGCGGGAGCCACTAGAGAATTTATTGATTCAGTCAGATATATATCAAATCCATCTAGCGGCAAAATGGGTTACGCTCTTGCAAGAGAAGCCTCTAATAGAGGCGCTGATGTTGTATTAATATCCGGGAAGACCAACTTAAGTCCCATACCAGGTGTAAAAACCATAAATGTAAGCAGCTCCGAAGATATGTATAAGTCAGTCATGGAATTCCTTGATTGGTCCACTATTGTAATCAAAGCTGCGGCCGTAGGGGATTATACTCCTACCAAAACGCAAAATGGAAAGATAAAAAAAGATGACAAGAATAAAATCCTAAAACTTAAACGTACAAAAGACATACTTTATGATATAGGCAGGAAAAAGAACGGAAGGATGGTAATCGGTTTTGTAGCAGAGACTGATAATTTACTAAAAAATGCCCAGGGCAAATTAAAAAGGAAAAACGCTGACCTCATTGTAGCTAACGACGTTTCTCTATCAGGAGCAGGATTTGAAGAAGATACAAATATAGCCCATTTTGTTTATGGCAAGAATTGTATTGACGAACTTCCCCTTATGCCTAAATCAGTACTAGCTCAGAAAATATTCGACAAGGTTTTTGAACTTAAGAAGGACAGAGGGTCCCACTAAGAAGTTCTTGAGAATCAAATCCCACAATTCAAGACTTTGCTACCTCCTCACTCTAGCTTAAATTGAAATAATTTAGCTCAGCAAGTGACAATCAATATAAATCGCTTATATTCAATGGAATAATTTGTGCTAAACTTATTTAATGATAATTAATCACTATTTTGGAATGTTATAAAATATGGTTGACTCAAAAAAAAGAAAACAATGGCTTTGGTTTTTCGGTTTAATAGCAGCTTTTATAGTGCTTCTACTAGGATTATACGTTCGTATGATATCCGTGCGTTCATCGGCTTTTGAAGCTGTAAGCGAAGAAAGAATCTCACCTGTCAGGGTACAGGAAACTCTGTCAACAGAAGTATGGCGAACAACGAGCTTCTTAGCCCGTGTTGAGGGTGGGCAAACCCTTGACATAATTGCTGACGTAGGTGGATGGGTTGTAGAAAAAAAGGTAGTGCTGGGTCAGGAAGTAAATAAGGGCGATGCTCTAATCGTTCTTGAAGACCCAAGAAGAGTACTCAGACTTAAAGAATCTGAAGCCCGTCTAAAATCAGCCCGTGCCAATCTAAGCGAGCTTAAACGCAAGTATGATCAATCGTTAACACTCGTAGAAAAGGGGATTGTTGCTCGCGACACACTCGACTCTCTATCCAACCAGGTTGCATCGGAATCAGCCAATGTTGACTCCCTTGAGGCGTCATACGGACTTATGAAATGGGATGTGGACAATTTAACAGTACCCTCCCCCATCTCAGGCAAGATTGTAGAAGTGCTGCCGGATGTCGGCCAAGAAGTCACTGCAGGGCAACTTGTTGTTAAAATGGTAAGTACAAAAAGAAAGCGCGTTGTAGCCGGTGTGGAGCCCAGGTGGGCGCGTATTATTAGGCCCGATATGAAAGTCAATCTCAGCACCACACTAAATGGCAGATTAGAAGAAACTGAGGGAAGAATAATTGGAGTTAGCCCCAATATTGATTCCGTTTCGGGAACATATAGAGTTGAAGCTGAGCTAATAAATAATGAGTACAATTGGCTCCCGGGAGAAATAGTCAATATGGAAATCCCCACTGAATTATTAACGGAAGTCTTAATAGTTCCGAGAACTGCTGTTTTATCCGACAGCGAGAATCTCTTCATATTCGTATACCAGGACGGAAAAGCTGTTAAAATCCCAGTTTCAGTAGAGTGGATTAACGATCGGGAGGGCACAATATCTGCGGATCTAGTACCGGACGGAAGCAGTATCATCGTAAAAGGTCACGTAGGACTTGCCGGCGGACAGTTAGTTCGAGTAACAAAGTAGCTTCAAAACTTACAAATGCACATAGCTGAATTCTCAGTTAAAAACTCCGTATTAGTCAACCTATTAATGGTGTCCATCCTAGTAGTGGGCATAATGTCTGCGATCATGCTTCCGCTTGAGCTATTTCCCTCAATCAAACTGGAGTTAGTCTCTGTAACAACCGTGTTTCCAGGCGCTTCTGCGGAAGATGTAGAAAAACTTGTAAGTATTCCAATTGAAGATGAAATAAACGACATAAGCGGCATAAAAGTGATACGCTCAACATCCTCTGAAGGCCTTTCAACCATAGTAGCTGAGATAGAGGCTGGAGAAGACACACAAAAACTCGCCCAGGATATAAGATCTGAAGTTGCCAAGATTCAGGACAAGCTACCCGAAGATGCGGAAGAACCGATAACAGAGGAATTTGACGCCAACTTTCCCCTAATAAGTGTTGCAATAGCAGGAAACGTCCCTCAAGAAACCCTGAGAAGCTTTAGTCTATCATTTGAAGACCAGATTAAACTCGTCTCAGGTGTTGATAACGTTGTTACTTCAGGTTTAGGAGACCCTGTATTTTGGATTTATGTAGACCCTGAAAGATTAAGACAATACGAGATCACATTAGAGCAGATCGCAAGCGTCATAGACCAAAAAAATCTAGACCTTCCGGGAGGAGCCGTAAAACAAGGGAATGCAGAGTTCTTAGTACGGGTCACGGGCAGAGTTGAGAAAGTCCAGGATTTGCTCACTCTCCCTGTTAAGAGAAACCCCGATGGAAGGCACATACTACTAAGGGACATTGCAAAAATAGAGCAGGGAGAGCAAAAAACAAGAACAAAGGCAAGGGTTAACGGGCTTCCCGCAATAAATTTCTGGATCAATAAACAAAAAGGCGCCGACTCAATAGACACTGTAAAAGAAATTGAAAAGAAAGTCGAAGAATTTAGGAAAAATGCGCCGGAGAACATAGAAATCTATGTAACTAACGACAGCTCGTACTGGGTACAGCAAAGATTCAACACCATGGTAAGTAGCGGCATCATAGGGCTTATAATTGTTCTAATTATACTCGCTCTCTTTCTTGACTTCAGGTCTGCTTTTCTAACTGCAATAGGGCTGCCCGTTGCATTTTTTGGAGCTTTTATCCTTATGCAGTTCACAGGAATAACTCTTAACATATTATCCATGTTCGGGTTGATACTGGTTCTGGGAATTATTGTTGACGACGCCATAATTGTTGCTGAGAACATACAACGACACCTTCAACTTGGGTACTCACCAGTAGAGGCGGCAATTAAAGGCACTAAGGAGGTAGCACTACCCGTTGTAGCCACTATTCTCACAAATATCGCCGCTTTTATCCCACTTCTTATCGCAACCGGATTAATAGGAAAATTTATGTCCATCATACCCAAGGTCGCAATATACGTACTTTTGGTATCTTTAATTGAAGCGCTCGTGATCCTGCCCTCTCACTGTGCCGACTTTTTAAAACCCCGGCCCCGAAATAAGCCCGTCAGAAAATGGGTACACAAAATCCGCTTTTACTATTTAAAAGCCTTGGTCTTTACAATAAGGAACAGATATGTAACCGTTGTTACCTTTGTATTAATATTGGCATTAACATTGGGCGTTTTTGTCAAAATACCTCGAATCCTGTTCTTTTCCCGTGACATAGCGCAATTTTTTATTAGAGTTGAAAACCCAGCCTGGTCAAATCTCAATTCCACTGAAGAGTCCGTGGTAGAAGTCGAGGAGGTAGTAAAACAAATAGTTCCGGAGCATGTCTTAAAAGATACTGTGTCGCTGATTGGCATGGATATCTCCAATGATCAGTCAGAGTTTGGAGACCATCTGGCCACCATAATAGTAGAGTATGAGGATTTTGAGAAACGAAAGGAAAATGGACTGGAATTAATGGAAGAGGTAAGAAGAAATGTTGAGTCCGAAGTTGTCGGACCCGTTTCAGTTGATTTCGTCAGCAATGAAGGTCCGCCCGTTGGAAAACCGGTCGATTTCCGTATACAGGGAAATGATTTTAACACTCTTAAAGAGCTTGCAAACGATACGTCGATATATCTTGAAAGTATCCCTGGAGTATATGAAGCAAGTGACAATCTCATCTGGGGAAAACCCGAAATCCGTATAAATGTCGATGAGAGAAGGGCTGCAATTTATGGTCTCGACACGAGAACAATTGCAAGAGCTATAAGAGCCGCGGCAGAGGGATTGACTGTATCTCAAACCCGCCTAGGCACAGAGGAAGCGGACATAATAGTCAAATATAATCTCCCTTCAGGAAACCTAATGTCGCTCCTGGGGTCATATCAGATTCCAACCCCGGAGGGCGGATGGGTTCCCCTTAATAACGTAGTTAATATGTCGACTGAACCGAGCATGTTAAATATTTCACACTACGACATGGAGCGTTCCGTTAGAATTACAGCTGAGATTAACGAACAGGCAACAACGGCAACGGAAGTAAACGCCGGCATATCAGCATTTCTAGATGAGAAGCTAAGCAATTACCCTGGCTACACATATGCTTTTGGAGGGGAGGAAGAGCAGACGAGGGAATCGCTTGAGAGTATACAAAGAGCGGCAATTATAGCCATACTTCTAATTTATATAATCCTGGCCACTATGCTTAAATCCTACACTCAGCCCTTTATTATTATGTCGGTACTTCCCTTTGCGATAACCGGGGTCATGGTAGGGATTCTTCTCCGCGGAGAGCCGCTCACATTGCCAGCTTTAATTGGAGTAGTTGCACTTTTGGGAATTGTCGTCAACGACAGTCTGATTCTTATGACTTTTATAAACAGTCGTTTTAAAAAGATGAATAGAGTCCTTGCTGTAGCTTTATCTGCAAAGCACAGATTCAGACCTATCGTGCTCACAACGGTAACCACATTCGGCGGGCTTGCCTCACTTATGATCAAATTCAGAGGAGAGGCAGCATTTCTAGCCCCCATGGCAGTAGCTCTTGGCTTTGGACTAGTGTTTGCTACGTTTATAACCTTAATTCTCATCCCATGCCTATATTTAATGCTGGATGATCTAAACATCTATCTTAAAAAGAAATGGTTAACCTGGCGAGGGAAAAGTGAAGTTAGTACAGAACTGACGAAAGTTCCTAATCCGACAACAACTGGATGAATAAGCCTTCAAGTAGTATCACAACCAAAGCTATCCTATTCTAAAATTAAAGTGCTGTTTTATATATTTCGTTTCCACCAGAATATAATCAAGACTACAAGAGCCAAAATAGGGATTATTATCATCCATATTAACTGCTCCACAAACGCAGTACCCGCTACCGCCGCTCCCAGAATTACCCCTACGACCATAAACCGCCATTCGAAATGCACACCGGCAAGAAACGTTGCAAGAGCCAAGGAAAGAAGCGCCAAAAGTGCAAGTTGGTTACTATTTATACGATTGGTTGTTTCATATAGAAGATAGATTAAAGCTATTGCAGCCAGCAGTCCTATCCAATGGAGAAGCTGTACCCATATTATCCTCGATATTCCTTCCCCTCTTTTTCTAGCTTTCGACCAACCGATATAAAGACTGGAAGCGCAGAAAACAGGGACCATTGCAACCCAGAACCAGAAACTCTCAAGAGGTCTGAAATTAGTAAATCCTATGCCTATAGCCGAAAGTACTATTAAAGTAATAAGTACTGCCTCTTCAGAACGAATTGATTTAGCAAAACTTGGTTTCGAAACAATGTTTTCTTCGGCTGTTTGTTTGCTTGCTTCCGTATTGGGAGTGTTGAATTCGGTCATAATTGCCTCCTGCACTCCAGTATATCACTTATAAACCGGGTAAACAAAATATAATTATACTCAATGAAATATTACGGGGAGCATGGGAATTCAATAGACAACTCTGAGACTATGAGTTGTATTAACAATTTCGAAATAATGCTATTTGAAATGGTTTTTACTACTTGGAATTAAAATGTAGGATTAATAAAACTAGAATAGATGCCGCCTATTGCTAGAAGAATAGTTGCGCCTAGTATAGCAAATGCTACAAGCGCAAATAACCACTCATAAGAATTCGGCTTTTTCTGATTTACTGTATTTTCTTCAGTCATAGCTCCGACCTCGTTAATTTATTCTGGGATCAATATATTAAGCTCCGTGTGATTTATGTCAAGATCAGGAGTTAGGTACTATTATAAAGAATGGGCAGAATAATCCTCTATACCGGCAAAGGCGGCGTAGGCAAAACAACCGTGGCTGCGGCTACTGCACTACAGGCAGCTAAAAAGGGGCATAGAGTATTAGTGATTTCTACTGATGCTGCTCATAGTCTACGCGATGTCTTTGATCAGGAGCTCGGACCCGAGCCAAAAAAAGTTGCAAAAAATGTTTATGCTCAGGAAATAGATGTTTATTACTCCGTTGACAAATACTGGGGGAAACTTACGAGCTACATTCAATCCCTTTTTAACTGGATGCAGGTAGACGATATATTGGCTGAGGAATTCAGCGTATTTCCGGGAATGGAAGAAGTTGCTTCATTCCTATGGGTATATAACCACTACAAAGAAAACCAATTTGACGTGATTATAGTTGACAGCGCACCCACAGGCGAAACATTGAAGCTCCTCTCTCTTCCGGATGTAGCCCGCTGGTGGCTGGTTAAGGTATTCCCAATTGAGAGGAGAGTTTTAAAAATCATAAGACCTGCGGTAAAGGTAGTAACAGATATGCCGCTGCCCGAAGAAGACACTTACGATGCGGTAGAAAACCTTTTCTCCCAGCTTAATTCGATCCATCAGATATTTTCAGATCCTGATATCACATCCATTAGACTAGTTTTAAATCTAGAAAAAATGGTTATCAATGAAACACAGAGAGCATATACGTATCTTAACCTCTACGGATATCCCGTAGACTCCGCGATTGTGAACCGAGTTATGCCCAAAGAACTTGACCATCCATATTTTAATCAATGGAAAGAGTTTCAAAAAAATTACATGAAAGATGTAAAGGAACTGTTTAACACAATCCCTATTCATGAAGCACCTTTACTACCTAAAGAGATTTTAGGGAAAGACGCTCTTTTAGAATTCGGAAAGGCTCTATATTCAGACAAGGACCCAGCTCAAATCTTTTTTAAGGGTAAACCTTATGAAATCTTAAAAGAGGGAGAATCCTATAGTATGATTCTCAAGCTTCCCTTTGTTAGCAAGGAAGAAGTAAAGCTCCATCAGGTGGGAGATGAGCTCACAATACATATTGAGAACCAAAGAAGAAATATATTTTTGCCAAAATTCCTTGCGAAATTAAACGTAGACAAGGCAAACTTGGAAAACGGGGTTCTCAAAGTAACTTTTGAAAAACCAAAAGACAGCTCCAAACATTAAAACGACCCCCTTATTTTGATTTCAGCAAATTTATATTGTTTGAACTTCCTATTCGTGATATAAAGTGTTCAAATAAATTATAGAGAAGTTACTTAAAGGAGGATGATTAAGTGAGGTATAGCTCCGAAGGTTTTGATTGGTTTTGTTATCCTTACGATGTTGGTGGGTTTAGGCTTTTTGATGCTTAGTACAGGCCATGTGAGGGCTGGTGGAGACATTTGTCCAATGACAATCGAAAAAGTGGCGGACCCTGCGGATGACACTGAGTTCAATTTCTCAGTCACTGGGGGTAATATTTTCGACGATATATTAATGGACCCAAGCAAACCATCTTTTTCCTTCGACTTAATGGACGGGAATGCAGATACTACTGTCTTGGAGGAAGTTCCTCCAGGATGGATACTTAACATAGAGTGTACAGTACCAGGAGGAACTGGTTGCGTAGGCCCTGGAGGCACTTGCCTCATCATCACCGAAATCCCAAACGGCCTCATTTTTGATTGTTTAGATGTAGCAGCGGGAGATAATACTTGTACTTTTACCAATGTTAAACTGGTTACTAACATACCGACTCTTTCCGAATGGGGTTTAATAGCAATGGCTGGGATTTTGGGAATAGTAGGATTTATGGTTATAAGAAGAAGGAAAGTAACTGCTTAAAGTCTAAAAATACTTCAATTTAAATACATCAAGGGGAGCTTCGGCTCCCTTTTTTGCAGGCAGTGCCTGCTTCCATAAGAGTTCTGCGTGTTTCCTTTGTAATATGGAAGCTGCGAAGTCCCACTTATCCCCTGAAGCATTTTAGAAATCGTAGCCGCTTAGAGATGGGGCTTAAACGAAAGACTTTACATTCTATTCTAAGGAGTACATTATTATAATTGAATCTTGCTTCTAGGAGATGGCGTAGTTATGATTGGGAATATGTTTCCCAACATAACTCAAATCAGGTAATTCAAGATGGAAATAAATAAAAGTTATTACTCAAGACTCACAGAAACAGTAATAATTTCTCCCGAATGGAAAGACAGATGGGCCCGACTGATCGCCGCCGCCTTCAGCCCGCTCACGATAGCTATAGCCGCAGTTGCAATTGCGGGATACGCCATTAAAGACGAATCCGTGCTTATGTGGATTGCCTTGTATATAGCACTCACTATATTACCTCCTGCACTTTATATAATGTATTTGGTACGCAAGGGAATCGTAACGGATTTTCACCTAAACGTAAGGCGAGAACGTACCAAGCCCTTTTTAATTATGGCAATAAACTCCGCTGCGGTTTTTTTAATAATGTTACTTGCAGGAGCGCCAAAACTAATATTAATTGTTATAGCAGCCGCTGCAATACAGCTACTTTGCATGCTTCTTATAACTCTTAGATGGAAAATCAGTGGTCATTGCACCGCTGCTACAGGACTCGTAGTTCTAGCTCTGGCTCTTTTTGGTGAAAAACTGCTCCCCCTGATACTAATTATCCCACTTATAGCATGGTCCCGAATTCGTCTCAGCCGACACACTTTTACTCAAACTGTTGCCGGTATTTTTCTGGGCGCCGTAACCATTACGGCACTTTTATATGTTACCAATTATCTTTAATTAAATAAGCATCAATAGACAGGGAAATATTGATATAGTTCCAAGAATAGGATCTGATCAAAAATTTAACCTTGATCGTCAGCATTAAACTGAAAATCAAGAATACGGTCCACGATTTCAGGAAGATTGTTTTGATAGTTTGCCTGATAGAGATATGAAGAATTAATCCAATCACTAAGACTATTCTTAAAATCCCCCCCAATTTCGTTTATTACGGCAATCCCTAATCCTTTAAGGGCCTCTGCATTACACTCTTGCTCATACTGATACTTCATAGGAATTACCATAAGTTTTTTCCCTAAATATAGGGTCTCCGCAGGTGTTTCAAAACCAGCATTGCAGAGCAAACCTTCACAGCTTGAGAGGCTTTTAACAAATCTACTATTTTCTACCTGATACACTGTCACATTATTTTCAGTAAACGGATCGCCCTTATAGTGTTTTGAAAATATCTCCCATGGAACATCAATTTTCTTCAAAATCTCAGTTATGTAACTCTCGTCATACGAAGGTAAATACACAGTATAGTGTCCACTGTTTTTTACATCCGTATTTCTTATTCCTTCTCTGATGATCGGGGTATAAATGAAGTTGTCGTATTCTTTAAAATGAAGTCCTATCAGGTTTGACCCCGGTGCATACCATTCCATAACGAATTGTTGTAAACGGTTTTTATGATTCGGCCGCGGAATTTTGGAAGATAGAAATGAGGCCTGGTGTGAAATGCAGACATATGGCTTTCTTCTAATCTTAGAAGCCCATGCGGTTATTGGTTCAAAATCACTTATTACAAGATCGTATTTATCTACAGGCAGACTATATATATCTGAAAATAGCTTACGTGGACTTGCGCACCTAATCGATTTCCAGTAATCAATCCCCCCTCTTTTCCCGAACATAAACCCCAAACCGTCCAACTCATACTTAACGTCAATTTCCATATTAACTTCATGGTGCATACCGCTAACAAGCACATCGACTTCTGCCTTTTTTACAAGGTATTTAAGCAGCTCCCTGGAACGAGTTATATGACCGTTTCCGGTACCCTGAATGCCGAATAGTATCTTCATATTCACCTTAATTCGTGAAGCCCCACACCGTTATTGCCAATGGTGATACAACTCGCGCCACATCATTTTGGTCAAAATGGTTTGAATTGTAATTATTGACATCCTCACTGAAAATTACCGTTGGCTTTATCCGTGGGCACAAAAAATGTACCTGATTCATATTTCTAAAACATAGTTAACTCGAAATCTTTATACAGGACAGGATACAGGTAGCGGAGACATATTATATGTTTACCGGATAGAGAAGACAGTAACATCAAAACCCGATCCAATATTATTATTTATTGCGAGCGCCATAAACACGTAAAATTACTTACATAGCAATGCAATTGATTCAATATGGAAGGTTTGGGGGAACATATCAAACGGGCGCACTTTGACAACTTTATAACCCAGCTCCGAAAACTTTTTTAAATCCCTTGCAAGTGTAGCGGGATCACAAGATACATAAATCACTTTTGTAGGGGATAATTCGACGAGCCCCTCTATAATTTCCTTTGCGCCTTCTCTTGGGGGATCCAGGACAATCAAATCGAATTTCTCTTCATCTTTGTTTAGCACTTCAATTGCATGTTCTGAGGCATCATTTTGAAAAACTAGGTTATTAACAGAATTTGCCTGGGCGCTTTTTCTTGCGAGTTTGACCGAATTATTACTTATCTCTACAGCAAGGACCTCGCTTGCCCCGCGAGCAAGAGGAATTGAAAAGTTGCCGATACCAGAATATAAATCAAGCACTGTCTGTTCCTGGGTTAATTCAGCCCAATCGAGCACAGTTTTAATCATTAACTCGTTAATTTCACTATTAACCTGAGTAAAGGCAGAGGGTGTAGTCAGAAATTTGTTGCCGAGAATACTAAATTCAAAACCGGTTTCACCGCTTCCGTTTATAGAAACATTCTCCGTTTCCTGATGTCTCCTAAGATGCTTAAGTAGTGTTTTTAGTAGATCCCCTCTTCTACTATGTCTAGGGACTAAAGTTATCTGAGACTTAAACCCATTTGAAGAAACATGTATTTTTTCAAGTGGGTAATAAGGGTCACCAAGTGAGGCCAGCACCTCGGATATGCGCTTAATTGTCTTGTCAACGATATCCGTTGAAATAGGGCAGGAATCTATTGCAACCTTTCTATTGCTTCCCTTTTGGTTATAACCTACGTGCCAGTTGCCTTTGTAAAACCAGGTTGAAAGAGTGACCTTGTTTCTAAACCCAAACTCTTTTGGTGATGGTACGATAGGTTCTATTGCCACATCGTAGAGACCACCCAGTCTGCCAAGTGTCTCTTTTAGAACATATTCTTTTTCTCTAAGCTGCGCTGGATAATTTAAATTTTGCAGCTGACACCCGCCGCATAAATCAAATACAGGGCAAGGTGTCTCAATCCGGTCAGGAGATGGCTTAATAATCTTTGCTATTACAGCCTCTGCATAATTACCCTTATCCTTTATGATATTGATTTCCAAGACGTCTTTGGGCAGCCCCCCTCTTACAAAAAATACCTTCCCGTCCTTTTTTGCAATACCCGCTCCACCAAAAGCTATTCTCTCTATTTCTATCTGCAAATTTTTATCCCGTAATTAGTTAATGAACATTGCATCGCCGTAGCTAAGGAAGCGGTAGTTTTTTTCCCTAGCTTCGTTATATGCTTTAAAAATATACTCACGTTTCGAAAAAGCTGATACTAACATCAGCAGTGTTGAGCGTGGGAGGTGAAAATTGGTAATTAACGCATCAACGGCTTTAAATTCAAAACCGGGAACAATAAAAAGATCCGTTCGCCCTGACTGAGGAATTACTTCCTCATTTTCATTTACCGAGGATTCAAGTGTTCTTACCACAGTCGTACCAACTGCAATCACTCTTCTCCCTTCAGTTTTAGCTTTATTGACTGCTGAAGCTGTACTCTCTGGCACATATATGTACTCATCGTGCATTTTGTGATCTTTTATATTTTCTACTTTTACAGGTTTAAAAGTACCAATACCAACGTGAAGAGTAACATATTCTATCTCGACCCCCCGGGATTTAATTTCATTCAAGAGTTTATGGGTAAAATGAAGCCCGGCAGTAGGTGCGGCAATCGCCCCCTCGTTATTTGCATATACTGTCTGATACGAAATTTTATCAGCTTCGTTGGGTTCTCGTTTAATGTATGGAGGAAGCGGCATCCTGCCATAAAGTTCTAAGTAGTTTTTGAGATTATCTTCAAATATGATAGACCAATCATTTTTTTCGCTTAAATGCAACTTTCCTTTAAATCCATCCTCAAAAAGAACTTCGAGATTGTCTTTGGGGGTTTTAACCATACATTTCCAATTTGTATCGTTCAGTTTCTCGACCAAAAGAATTTCAATCTCTTTGCCGGATTTCTTTTTGCCGAACAGCCTAGCGGGAATAACCTTTGTGTTATTTAGAACCAGTAAGTCCCCCGGGTTAAGCAACCCTGGAAGTTCATAAAAATTCTTGTGACGTATCTCGCCGTCCTTCTTATTTAGAAGAAGCAATTTAGAGTTTTGTCTATGAGCTACTGGGTGGTACGCAATTCGCTCCTCCGGTAAGTGGTAATCAAAATCTGATGATTTCATGGAGGTCCGGAGCACTATCCTTTTTTATCTAAGCGCTTTTGAACAGACAGTCTCAAGGCGTTAAGCTTAATAAAGCCAGTAGCGTCGGCCTGATTATATATGCTGTCTTCTTCAAAAGTTGCAAGGTCTTCCTGATACAGGGAATATGGGGAGCGCCTTCCGGCGATTATTAAATTACCCTTATATATCTTCAACTTTACCCCACCGGTTACATTCTTCTGGGATTCCTCCACAGCTGCCCTTAACATATCCATCTCAGGAGAATACCAAAAACCATAGTAAATGAGTTCAGAGATTTTTGGGATGAGGGAATCGCGTAAATGCATGACTTCCCTATCCATTGTTATTGATTCAAGAGCCCTGTGTGCCACGTGTAATATTGTGCCGCCAGGGGTTTCATAAACGCCTCTTGACTTCATCCCTACAAACCTGTTTTCAACTAAATCAACCCTCCCGACACCATTAGCGCCACCAATTTTATTAAGCGCATCTAATAATTCAGAGGGTTTTAATTTTTTGCCGTCAATTTTAGTTGGAACACCTTTTTCAAAATCGATCTCAATGTACTGAGGTTCATCTGGAGCGCTCTCAGGAGAAACGGTCATTTCAAACATATTCTCAGGAGGCTCAGACCATGGGTCCTCTAGGATTCCTCCTTCGTAACTGATATGAAGAAGATTTCTGTCGCAGCTATAGGGTTTTTCCAGCGTCACAGGTACAGGAATACCATTTTCCTTCGCATAATCGATAAGTGCTGTTCTTGAGTTGAGATCCCATTCACGCCACGGAGCTATCACTTTAATGTCCGGATCAAGAGCATAGTATGTAAGTTCAAACCTGACCTGATCGTTTCCCTTGCCGGTCGATCCATGAGAAACTGCAAAAGCGTTTTCTTCCTGAGCAATTTCAATCTGCCTCTTGGCAATAAGAGGACGCGCAAGGGATGTCCCTAGCAAATATACTCCTTCATAAATTGCGTTTGCTTTAATTGCCGGAAAAACAAAGTCTGAAACGAATTCCTCGGTCAAATTTTCTATATATACCTTGCTTGCACCGGTTTTTATTGCCTTTTCCCTTACTTCGTCTAAATCCTCTCCCTGACCCACATCAGCAACGTATGCTATTATTTCAGCGTCATATTTTTCGGCTAGCCATTTTAAGATTACTGACGTATCTAGCCCGCCCGAGTATGCTAGGACAATCTTATTTTTTTTACTCATTTAACAGAATTCCTCCCGAATTCCAAGAGCTAACCACATTAAGAGTGAGGTTAGCAAATCCGTAATTTATTTCGGAAAATCCAACTGACGAAACCAACTAATATTATTGTCTCTCAGATATAAATTTCTCTAGGGTTGTTCTTCCTGCCCTTCTGTCTCAGCTGGCGGTCTTAAATCGTGCAGATAAAATTTGGCGTTTTTGCTATCATAAAACTTCTCAAGTGTATAACCTATGTACTCTATCTTTTCTAAGTCGTTTCCCATGTATGAAGCTTTCTTTACCTCATCCGATAACTTACACTCCACTACAATGTCTTTAGTAGGGCTATCGTTACTGGTGAATCTTAATTTTAATTCCTTATCCATTTTTAAGTCACTAGGAGTTATAAAACCCACTGCCATTTTGGCATCCATCAATTCTATAACTATAAGCCTTATAACACTTTTCCCCGTGCTTTCAGTACCACCTTCCACTTCAAAAGTGTAACCGTAAAAATTCACTGATTTGCTTCTTTCGATCACAGAATTCAAATACCAATAGTCCTCTGAATCCACCATGCACAATATTTGAAGCATTTTTTGCCTCCGATCATATTATTTGAGTGTTAAAATTTTGAAACATTATACCTTCTCAGGAAAATATTAACACTATTTTCAGGCACTACTGTTTTAAGGCGATAAAGCTAAGCTGTGTATTAACACCCTTACCCTCTCTTCGGTATGAATAGAAATTATCATTACACTTGGTGCAAATATCAATAACCTCAATATCCGAGACACCCGCTTTTTGTAATCCAAGTTTATTGGCCAGGCTGAGGTCAAGAAAATATTTGGATTCTTTTGATTTAAACAGATATTGATCAAAATTCTGAAATCTCTCTTCAAAAAGTGATGCAACATCTTCTCCGATTTCATAACAGCATTTTTTAATAGATGGGCCAATGACTGCAGTTAATTTAGAGGGGCTAATTCCATACTTAGACTCAATCAAACTTACTGTATTCATTGCAATTTCAGACAATGTACCGCGCCATCCCCCATGTATAGCAGCTATTACAGATTGTCGGTCATCAACCAAGAGAATAGGAACACAATCGGCAGTCCTTATACCGATCCCAACACCCCTTAATTCAGTAACAAGGGCGTCTCCTTCACTTAGGGCATAGTGATTCTCTATATTCTCTACAATTATTACATCTCCCCTATGAACTTGCTTAAGCTGTGCAATTTTTGATAGTTTAAAGTGCCTCGCTATTTCGATAGGATCAGCACACACACTCCTATCCGCAAATCCATGCACAAGATCCTCTATTACCGATAATTTTGCAGATTGAATAAAATACATCTTTATAAATCATCCTCTGTTATTTTCTCAAGATAAAGAAGCGCTTGTTTCATATCATCCGGAAAAGGCGCGGTAAACTCAACCCGGTCTCCACTTTCAGGATGTGTGAAGCCGATCTTTGATGCGTGAAGCGCCTGCCGACCAATTTTTTTTGCAGCATCAGCAAGTATCTGAAGCTTCTGCCTCTTGTGTCCATAGACTTTATCTGCCAGGATCGGATAACCGTTCTCAGAGAAGTGAACCCGTATCTGATGAGTTCTCCCGGTTTTTGGTTCTGCTTCAACAAACGACGCTGCTTTAAATCTTTTAATAACCTTCCAGAGTGTAAGAGATTCTCTTCCAGATTTAGATTTTGAGGACATCTTTATTCTATTTACGGGGTCTCTTCCTATATTAGATGCAAATGATCCTGATTCTTTTTTGAGATATCCCTCGACTATGGCTAAGTATCGCTTTTTAACCGTTCTGGATTTAAACTGACTTACAAGAGAGTTGTGAGACTGGTCATTTTTTGCTACCACTATAACCCCTGAGGTGTCTTTATCTAGCCTATGGACTATACCGGGTCTGATCTTGCCGCCTATGCCTGAAAGATCTTCGCACTTATATAGTAAAGCATTAACTAAAGTTCCCCCTTTTACCCCTGCTCCCGGATGCACTACCATGCCGGCAGGCTTATTTACAACTATTATAGAACTATCCTCATAAAGGACCTCAATATCTATATCTTCAGGCTTTGCCTCAATTGACTCAGGAGCTGGCAAAGTAACATCTAGAAGCTCGCCTTTCTCAAATTTCTTAGAAGGTTTTATAGGTTTACCCTTTACCAATACATGCTGATCATCTATTAGCCTTTTTATCTGTGAACGAGTACGGTCGGATAGGAAGTGAGATAATACAACGTCCGCTCTTTTGCCTGATAATTCCTCTGTAACTTCAAATGTTTCCTTTCGCTCTTCTATTATCATAGCAATCATCGATTTTGCGGTAAATCTGATCGCACAGACTATTTTGAAACTCTAAGCCTGCGATCTTTTATAAGGTCTGACGCACTTCCATTGTTTACTGATATCTCTAAAAATCCTGAACTACCGATTATAGCGAGGACTTCTCCTTTTTCGACATCCTGATATGAGCTGGCAACGCTGTCAATGATAAACTCATCTATTTGAATCTTGGAATAACCCTCAATCAAATCACGGGGAATATTCGTAATAAGATTCCCGAAAGAATCCTCGTATATAACCTCTCCCGATATTTCATTATCATGCACTTGAGGCTTCTTGATTTCTAATGAAATTGGAGATTTAACATTTTCACCTAGCTCAGTCACTTCTATACCTAAAGAAATGTGCGCTGCTGCTGGTGCAAATATATCTCTACCATGAAATGTATTACTCACATCTGAAAGCATATATTTGGGATTTGTAATTTCGACAATAGGTATTCCCTTATTTTCTTCCAATATAAACGAAAACACCCCGTTGTCAGGACCGATAAAAACACCTTGCTCTGACTCTACAACGATAGGTTTTCTTTCACTTCCGACTTCAGGATCGACTACCACAATATGTATAGAATCTTTAGGAAAATACTTATAAAAATTCCAAACTGTAAAAGCTGCCTTAAAAATATCGTACTTGGGAATTCCATGTGTAATATCCGTTATAACAGCGTCAGAATTTATTCCTAAAATAACGCCCTTCATAACTCCAATATAGTGATCGTCCAGACCAAAATCGGTTGTAAGAGTTATTATACGCTTCACTTGAGTTTGCCCTTTAATTCTAGTAGTGATAAAGTGGTTACTAATTAAAATAACCCAAATATATGTGATTGAGAAATGAAGCTGACAATACTGGGATCAGGAACATGCATACCCAACTCAAAACGAGGATCGTCCGGTTATCTTTTAGAGACGCCAAACTCTAAAATTCTCCTAGACTGTGGAAGCGGCACTACCTGGAAACTGGAAAAGATAGGAATTGACTATTTAGAGATAGATCACATCTTCTTTTCACACTTACACCCGGATCATACGGGGGACTTAGTACCGTTTTTGTTCGCTACAAAATACTCTCATATTAAAAAAAGAGAAAAACCCTTATTCTTATGGGGAGGAAAGGGGTTTAATAACTTCTTCAAGGCTTTGAAAAAGGCTTATGGAAACTGGATTGTTCCCGTTGGACTGAACTTTGACGAACTCAAAGGGGGTTCAGATCATTTTCAGGATTTTAAAATAACTGCCACGAAAACCCGCCACATAGAAAGCAGTCTTGCATACAAAATTGAGGCTGAAGGGAAATCAATAGTATATTCTGGAGATACAGATTATTCTGAATCTCTTATTAATCTCTCTGTAAACACTGAACTTCTAATTATAGAATGCGCATTGCCTAATGACATCTCTAAAATGAGCGGCCACCTTACACCAGGGGAAGTAATTAAAACTATAAATGAATCTAAACCAAAAAAAGTCGTCGTAACCCACCTCTATCCGGAATGTGATGAAGAAAATGTTATTGAAACCATTAGAAGCAATGTAGACGCCCAAGTTCTAGAAGTTCAGGATTTACTGGAAGTAAGCATTTAACACTGTTATCAATTTATAATCCTTGACTTAAAGATACAAATTATTCAGGATATTAACGAGCAAACGCTCGGTTAGGTTGGATATACCAGGACACGGTTTAGACTTAGCAGATTGAAGTATTAGCAAATCTTTAACGATCATTAAAATAAAGATTGTATGTACAAAAAATAAGGAGGCATATTCATGGAACTTTTAGAAGCGATTGGAACCAGAAGAAGCATCAGATTTTTTAAACCCTGGCAAGAGGTTGAAGATTGGAAAATCCAAAGGATGCTTCAAGCCGCACGTTATGCATCGTGTCAGGGGAACTGCGGATCTACGGAGGCAATAGTAATAGACAAAAGGACTTATCCTGAAGACCAGTTTGAGCAAATAATCGAGTGCGCGTCTCCTTTTAACGAGCAGCAGTTAAGGCAGGCGCCTGTTGTGATAGCATGGCTTATTAATATGGACGCCTGGTACAAGGAACTAGTAGAATCGTTCTCAGTACTCTTTCCTGCAAGAGCTGTAACCGCTGCATATGGATGGACTTATAAAATCCTTACCGAGACAACGTACCCGCGTTTAATGAGCTTCCCAAAAGATAGAGCCGAGGATTTACTCAGGATAGAAGCCGGACAGGCTATCGCCCATGCTCTACTGGCCGCAACAGCGCTTGGACTGGGAGCTTGCCTTCTTGCAACAGGCAGAAAACCGGCTGAATTTCCAAAAGTACTAGGTCTGCCTGAAAACGTCGTACCTCTTTGGCTCATGGCCGTAGGATATGCCGCAGAGACTCCCGGACAACGACCCAGAAAAAGATTTGACAGGCTATTTCACTATAATCAGTACGGCACTCCACTTAAGCAAGATGAGGAAGTTAAGGAACAGCTGAGAGAGGCTAAGATGATTCAACCAATGGCTCCACATCCCGGAAGAGACGAGGAATTAAAACATCTTTGCAAAATGTTCGGGCTTAGTGAAGCTATGTCCGATATGCCAAAGGAAAAGATTAAGGCTCTATATGAAGAAGATTCAATCTATTACGGAGAAGTTCCGGAAGGACTTGAAGATAAAGGGGTTTAATTAAAAATAAGAATTTAAAGAGGTGGGAGAATACTCATTACCGCATCTTTCACCTCTTGTACTTTAATATCACTTAGACACTTAACATTGTAGGGACACCTAGGAGTATATCCAAATTTCGTACATGGACTGCATGAAAGATTTTTATTAATGGCTATATGTTTTCCCCCTTGAGGCGCCCATTTCCCCTCAATTCCAGCACCAAATAAGGATACTGTAGGGGTACCGACTCCGTATGATATATGCATAAGACCGGTGTCACCTGTCATGAACAAATCCAGTTTGGAAATTATCAATGCGGTTTGAGACAGTGAAGTTTGGCCTACGTAATCTAATACATTTTCACTACCTATAATTTCTTTAAATTTGATCGCGTCCTCTAAATCAACTTTACCGCCGATCAGTACAATACCGAGGCCTCCCTCTGATAACTCTTTTGAAAGATCAGCAAAATTGTTTGTCCCCCATCTTCTCTCCGGAACCGTTGCGCCTGCAAAAACTCCGACTAGCCCACTTTTGCCCTTTTTGAAATCAGATAGTGAGGAAACTATTTCACTATGAGAGTTTGAGTCTAAGGGAATAAAAGGTTTGTTCTCATCGAATTGATATTCTTTTCCAGTAACAGCTGAAATGAGATTTAAAAAACTATAGACTTCATAATCTTCTTGTTTATAGGTAACAGATTGCGTATATAAATTTGCCCTTTCATTTGTAGCAAATCCAATTCTTAAAGACGCCTTAGTTAGATATGAAACCGCTGCTGTTAAACGATGCCACTGCTCGGTGTCTATCACAATATCGTAGTTACCCTTAACAGTTTTATAAAGTGTAACGGCCGGAGTTATGTCATAGGAAATTACATTACTGACAGACGGACATATAGTGAGTATTCCGGCATTCCTCTTTTCAGCTAGAATATCTATATCGGAATCAGGAAATTCTTCTCTAAGTTCCTTCAACGCCGGGAATAAAAGAACGCCGTCCCCTATTCCCCCTGGCCTTATGACCAGTATTTTAGGATTATCTTTATTTGCCCATTTCCTTGGACTTACGGCTAATCTAGAAACCGAGCAAGCCAGTCTTCCGAAAATACTGTCAAATTTTTTTAACCCTTCTATTTTCCAATTCATACGATTTTCTCGTCACCGGATTCGGATTGATAGTAACATAGAAAAAACCCTAGGTTTATTGTTTACTATAAATGTAAGGAAATAAAGTTAGAAAAAGAGAGGATTTAACTTAAAAGTTTGAAAATCCTATAATCAAGCGACCGTGATTTCTTTATCGAGATAGACATTTTGTACTGCGTTAAGTATCTCAATTCCGTCCTTCATTGGTTTCTGGAAAGATTTCCGGCCGGTAATAAGACCCATACCGCCTGCCCTTTTATTTATTACCGCAGTCCTTACAGCTTGGGCGATATCATTATCCTCGTTGCCGCTTGAAGCGCCGCCTGAATTAATTAGCCCCGCTCGTCCCATGTAGCAATTTACGACCTGATAACGCGTAAGGTCTATAGGATGATTAGTAGTAAGTTTTGAATAAACTCTGGGGTCGGTCTTTCCGAAATTAAGCGCTGTGAATCCGCCGTTGTTCTCAGCCTGCTTCTGCTTGATAATATCCGCTTCAATTGTAACACCAATATGATTTGCTTGACCGGTCAAATCAGCCGACAGGTGATAATCAGTATCCTTTGTCTTGAAAGCCGGATTTCTCAGATAAGTCCAGAGTATTGTCACAAGCCCGAGAGTATGAGCATATCTAAACGCTTCTGAAATTTCCTGTATCTGACGTGAACTCTCTTCTGAGCCAAAATAGATAGTAGCTCCTACGGATACTGCTCCCATCTCAAAAGCCTGATCCACATTTGCAAACAAGATTTGGTCATGAGTGTTAGGGTATGAAAGTAATTCATTATGATTGATTTTTACTATAAATGGGATTTTATGCGCATACTTTCTTGAGACCGATCCCAAAACCCCAAGAGTGGACGCAACGGCATTACAACCACCTTCAATCGCAAGCTTAACAATATTTTCAGGATCAAAGTAAATTGGATTAGGAGCAAAAGAGGCGCCTGCGGAATGCTCTATACCCTGGTCAACAGGCAATATGGACATATACCCTGTTCCGGCGAGACGACCGGTATTAAAAAGCATCTCAAAATTCCTGAGAACCGAGTTCGGTCGATCAGAGGGGATAAAAATATCATCAATAAAAGATGGCCCTGGTAAGTGAAGTAGTTTTTTCGAAACAGTCTTACACTTGTGATTTAGAAGATAGTCAGCCTCTTTACCTAAGAGTTTTGCTATCGAGTCAATGCTCTCTTTTACTTTAGCTTTCGCCATTCTGCTACTCCGTTTTAAGAATCTTTTTATACTATTGTCGCACAGATTAACTTGAAATTAAAGCTTAATTTAGAGATCAAAAAACCCTAAAGTTAAATAATTATAGTTATAAGACAGATCAATTAGCAACTAAAGAAATATTTTTTTCTTTCTCGTCCAATACTGAAATCCCGGGCAGCTCTTCTCCCCCTAGGAATTCAAGTAAGGCTCCACCGCCTGTGGAGATATGTGTAATCTCAGAATCTAGCACCTCTGCGTTTCTAATTGAGGCAATAGTTTCCCCTCCCCCGACAACCGTAGTTGCACCCCGCCACGTGGCTAGCGCCACTGCGCGAGCTACCTGTGTAGTTCCAGCTGAAAAGTCACCTACTTCGAACACTCCCATTGGGCCGCTCCAGAAAATTGACCCCGGACCCTTGATCTGATGATTATACATAGCTGCAGTTTTAGGACCTATATCAAAACCCTGTAAATCCGCCGGTATATTGTCATCCATAACCATACAGTTTTTTCTTCTCTCAAGACCGCCGGCTACAACATGGTCTATAGGAAGGAATATCTTGTCTCCATATTTTTTGAGCGACTCTTTTGCCCAATCCAACATATCATTCTCTACGATTGAATTACCTATTTTCATTCCCTTTGCCTTCAAAAATGTATAGGCAACTCCTCCGCCTAAAAGAACCTTATCGGCTTTCTCTATTAAACTTTTTAGAGCATGTATCTTGTCTTTTATCTTACAACCGCCCACAATCACAATAAAAGGCCGCTCTGGGTTTTCACGAATTCTGGTGAGAAACTGGAGTTCCCTGCTTACCAAGAACCCAGCAAGCCTATGATTGAACTGAGTGGCCATTCCATATGTAGAGGCATGCTTTCTGTGTGAGGTTCCGAATGCATCGTTTATATATATATCAGCAAAAGAAGCTAGTTCACGGGAAAATCCAGGATCATTATCAGTTTCCTCTTTATGAAACCTTAAATTCTCAAGGAGCATTACCTCCCCATCCTTTAAAGTATCTATAGCTTTTTTTACCTCACTTCCTATTACATTGCCTGTGAAATTGACTGATTTTCCTAGTAGTTCTGAAAGACGAATCTGAATAGGTTTTAAGGAAAGATCGGATATTGTAATTCCTTCAGGTCGTCCGAGGTGTGTGCCAAGGATCACTTTGGCTTTTCTTTCTATTAAATAGTCAATGGTTGGTATCGTCCTTCGTATTCGATAATCTTCACTAATTTTTCCGTTCCTTATAGGAACATTAAAATCCACTCTTACGAATACTCTTTTCCCTTTAAATCCTGAATCCGGAAGATCAGATACTACTAACTTGCTCATTTAAGACTTATCCCCCATATATTCTATTAAGTCCACTACCCTGGATGAATAACCGTATTCATTATCATACCATCCGATAACTTTTACTAAATTACCCTCTACAACAGAGGTTAAAGGTGCATCAAAGATTGCCGAATGAGGATCGCCTACAAAGTCAGAGGATACGAGTTCTTCATCTACGTATCTTAAATAGCCTTTAAGCTCGCCCATGGATGCTTCTTTGAATTTTTCATTAATCTCCTCAACTGTAGTTGATTTCTCAACTTCACATGTAAAATCGACAACAGAAACATCAGAGGTTGGAACCCTCAGAGCTAAAGCGCTCATTTTCCCTTTAAGTTCAGGGAAGATAATCTCTATAGCGCTCGCAGCCCCAGTGCTTGTCGGTATTATAGATAATGCAGCCGCTCTTGCTCTACGCAGGTCTTTATGAGGCGCATCGAGTATCCGCTGGTCATTTGTGTAAGAATGAACGGTGGTCATCTGCCCCTTCTTGATTCCAAAGTTCTCATGAAGGACTTTTACTATCATTGCAAAGCAGTTTGTCGTACAAGAAGCGTTTGAAATAATATTGTGATTTGCGCTGTCGTAGCTATTTTGATTAGCACCCAGCACAGTTGTAAGATCAACTTTGCCTTTTGCCGGAGCTGTTATAACAACCTTTTTAACAGTTTCTCCAAGATGTAAGGATGCTTCTTCCTTACTTCTAAAAATGCCGCTAGCCTCGGCAATGAGCTCTGCACCCACATCCTGCCACGGAATATCGGAAGGATTTCTTTCAGAAAAAACCCTGATGGGTTTCCCGTTTATTAACATATGTCCGTTTTCAGATTTAACTTCCCCTTTGTAAGGACCAAAAATCGAATCGTATTTAAAAAGATGAGTAAGTGTTTTAGAATCAGAAATGTCATTTATTCCAACAAATTCTATCCCATCCCTCTCTAACCCAATACGAAGAATATGCCTGCCGATTCTCCCGAATCCGTTAATACCAACCTTAATTGACATTGATAAATTCCTCCGAGAAAAGCTACTCTAAATAGCCTTAAGTCATTTTCTTTACTTCTAAAAAACTACCTTTCTCAGCAATCGGAGTCAAGAATTACACATAGTGACGCCCATAATTAATCGGAATTCTAAAGAAAATATTAATGATAAAATTTACTTAAAACTTGTAATTGATAATATTCCCTGATATTTTCAACTTCCATGGAAAAGAAAAAAGTAGCAGTGCTGGGAGCAAGCGGATATACCGGGAGTGATCTCTTAAGGTTATTGCTTGTACATCCCAACGTTGAGGTAACTCACTTAACTGCTGACAAACATGCTGGAAAGATAATTTCAGATGTCTTTCCTCACTTAAAGGGTTTTTTAGATATGGAACTTAAGCCACTTAAGCCCAAATCAATTCCTAAGGATATAGATATAGTATTCGCAGCTCTACCGCATGGGACTTCTGCAAAAGTAATTAAGGAGCTATACGAGCGAGATATAAAAATTATCGATTTGGGTGCAGATTTCAGGCTCAGCAATAAAAATTATAAGAAATGGTACGGTGAGCACCCTTGTCCCGAATTAATTAAAAAAGCTGTATATGGAATCACTGAGCTAAATAGGCATAAGGTTAAAAAAGCAAAACTCGTGGCTAATCCTGGCTGTTATCCAACATCTTCTATACTAGGTCTGGCTCCGCTACTAATAAATAAAATCGCTGACCATGCTTCAATAATAATAGACTCTAAATCCGGAGTGTCGGGAGCAGGGAGATCTCCTTCGCTTGACTATCACTACTCTGAGGTTAATGAAGGCATGAAAGCATATAAAGTAGGGGAGCACCGTCATATGCCGGAAATTGAAGAGGCTCTTTCTAATTATTCGGGACTTAAGGTAAAAGTGTCCTTCACTCCTCACCTCATACCTATGGATAGAGGAATTCTATCGACCATCTATGTGAATCTAAATAAAAGTTTAACGACTAAAAAACTAATAGATATCTATAGTGAGCACTATAAAGATGAAAGATTCGTTAGGATATCGTCTGAAAACGTATATCCATCGACAAATCAAGTCCGGTGCTCCAATTACTGTGATATTGGAGTAAAGGTTAATTCAAATAACACGGCTGTGATAGTATCCGTGATTGATAACCTTGTTAAAGGCGCCTCAGGACAGGCTGTTCAAAATATGAATGTGATGATGGGATATGAGGAAACAACCGGGCTAGAAATGTCGCCTGTTTTTCCTTAGATATTGAGTAATTTTTTATTTTTAACCCTGCTCAAATTATTTAACGCCCCTTATCCTTTCTACAATCATAGGAAAAATGGACGCTATATAATCTATTTCTTCTTTCTCTGTAAACCTGCCCAAGCTAATTCTGACTGAAGAAGCTGCCTCCACCTTAGATAAACCCATTGCAGACAATACATGAGAAGGGTCAACAGTTCCTTCAGAACAGGCGGACCCGGTTGAAACTGCCACGCCCTCAATGTCCAGGTTCATCGAAAGAGATTCCCCTTCTACTCCTTCAAAACTGAGATTTAGAGTATTCCAGAGCTGCCTTTCAAGGATTCCGTTTAATTTCACGCCTTCTATATCTTGTGTAATACTTTGAAAAAGTTGATCCCGCAGTTCAATGATCCTAGATTCGTCTTGCCGCATTTCATTGGATGCAATATCGCTAGCAGAGCCCAGACCAACTATGCCCGGGATATTTTCCGTGCCGGAACGCTTGCCCCTTTCCTGACCGCCTCCATGGATTAAAGGGGTCAATGAAATTTGCTGAGAAAAGCTATCCCTTATAAAAAGTGCGCCTACTGATTTCGGACCATAAAACTTATGGGCGGAAATTGAAAGTAGATCGGCTGGTATTTCTTCAAGATCGATATCAATTTTACCAGCAGCTTGAACAGCGTCAGTATGAAATATAACTCCCCTTTCCTTCACTATTTCGGCAATTTTATCTATTGGGAAAATGACCCCTGTTTCATTATTGGCATACATACATGAAACCAGAATAGTCTCATCAGTAATGGCTTCCTTCAACTCCTCCAAGTCTATAAGTCCGTCACTATTGACCCCTAAATAAGTAACCTGAAAACCTTCTTTTTCTAAAAATTTGAGTGATTCAAGTACGCATTCATGCTCGACCCTGGTTGTTACTATGTGGCTGCCTTTTTCTCTGAGCAAGCTTCGGGCGGTGCTTTTTATAGCAAAGTTTGCAGCCTCACTGCCTCCTGAAGTAAAGACGATCTCTTTAGGACTTGCGGAAATCAGTTGGGATACCTGCTCCCTTGCCTTATCCAGAGCCTCTTTTCCCTTTCTCCCGAAAGAATGTATGCTCGAAGGGTTTCCGTAGTTCTCACTTAAATACGGCATCATCTCTTCAAGCACTCTTGGATCAATCGGAGTGGTTGCATTGTAATCCAGATATATATTTTTCATAGAATAAGCTTGAGGGCCAGTTTATAATTTTAAAATTGTAGTTTACATCAGTATGCCGATATTCTAAATTACGATATGATATATTAACATTATCTGGGTCTTCATTTGCTGAGGAATGTATTGGTTTCAAACATGACGATTATATCTGAAGATTAAAGTAAAACTATAAACTTTCTTTAGGAGGCAACAAAATGGCTAAGAAAAAAACGCTTACCACAGCTCACGGCAATACTATGAGAAATAACAATACTAACGGTGAAAGCAAGTGCCCGTTTACGGGTGGAGTGCAAAAGCACAGCGCTGGTGGTGGCACTTCAAACCGAGACTGGTGGCCAAATCAGTTGAAGTTGAACATCCTCCGCCAACACTCTTCTTTATCCAATCCGATGGGCGACACGTTCAACTACGCTGAGGAGTTCAAGGCCCTCGAACTGGATGCAGTGAAGAAAGACATCTTCGATCTGATGACCACGTCCCAAGACTGGTGGCCAGCCGACTACGGTCACTATGGGCCGCTCTTCATTCGGATGGCGTGGCACAGCGCTGGTACTTACCGCATCGCTGACGGCCGTGGTGGCGGGGGCTCCGGCAACCAGCGCTTTACGCCACTCAATAGTTGGCCTGACAATGCGAACCTCGATAAGGCACGCTTGCTGCTCTGGCCAGTCAAACAGAAATACGGCAAAAAAATTTCTTGGGCCGACCTATTGATTCTCGCCGGCAACTGTGCGCTTGAGTCAATGGGATTTAAGACATTCGGTTTCGCTGGCGGACGTGAGGATGTTTGGGAGCCTGAAGAAGACATCTATTGGGGTTCTGAAGCCGAGTGGCTTGGAGACAAGCGTTACACTGGTGACCGGGAACTCGAGAATCCCCTCGGCGCCGTTCAGATGGGCCTGATCTACGTGAACCCGGAAGGTCCAAACGGAAATCCTGATCCGCTCGCGGCAGCCCATGACATTCGCGAGACCTTCGGCCGCATGGCTATGAATGACGAAGAGACTGTCGCACTTATTGCTGGCGGACACACATTCGGTAAAACCCATGGAGCCGCCGATCCCAACCAGTATGTTGGTCCAGAACCCGCAGGTGCGAGTATTGAGGAGCAAGGACTAGGCTGGAAAAACACTTTCGGCAGCGGCAATGCAGACGACACTATTACCAGCGGCCTCGAGGGCGCATGGACCACAACGCCAACAAAGTGGAGCAAGAACTACTTCGAGAACCTGTTCGGTTTTGAGTGGGAGCTAACGAAGAGCCCAGCCGGTGCGCATCAGTGGAAACCGAAGGATGGAGCAGGCGCAGGTACAGTGCCGGATGCGCACGACCCGTCAAAGAGTCACGCGCCATTCATGCTTACGACGGACCTCTCCTTGCGTATGGACCCTATCTATGAACCAATTTCAAGACGCTTTTACGAGAATCCGGACCAGCTCGAAGACGCTTTCGCCCGGGCGTGGTTCAAGCTTACGCACCGCGATATGGGTCCACGCACGCGCTATCTCGGCCCGGAGGTGCCAGCGGAAGAGCTGATCTGGCAAGACCCTATCCCAACCGTTACGCATGAACTGATTGACGATCAGGACATCGCTGCACTGAAGGGTAATATCCTTGGCTCAGGACTGTCTGTGCCCCAACTGGTATCCACCGCTTGGGCGTCAGCATCAACGTTTCGTGGCTCCGATAAACGCGGTGGCGCGAATGGTGCACGTATTCGCCTTGCGCCGCAGAAGAATTGGGAAGTCAACAATCCGGCCCAATTACAGGCAGTGCTGGAGACGCTTGAGGGCATCCAAAAAGAGTTCAATGACTCCCAGACTGGGAGTAAGATGGTTTCACTCGCCGACTTGATCGTTCTGGGCGGATGCGCAGCCGTTGAGCAGGCGGCGAAGAGTGCCGGTCACGATGTGACGGTGCCCTTTACTCCGGGACGTGCCGATGCGTCGCAAGAGCAAACCGATGTGGAATCCTTCGCAGTGCTTGAGCCGGCTACAGACGGATTCCGCAACTACTTGAAGACCCAATACGCCGTATCGGCAGAGGAAATGTTGGTTGACCGGGCGCAACTCTTGACGCTGACCGCTTCTGAGATGACGGTTCTCGTTGGCGGCATGCGTGTACTTAACACTAACTTCGGTCAGTCCCAACATGGCGTCTTCACTAAACGTCCAGAGGTGCTGACCAATGACTTCTTCATCAATCTGCTCGATTTGGGCACTACATGGAAGGCGACTTCGGAGGCCGAAGAAGTGTTTGAAGGTCGTGATCGTACGACAGGCGAACTCAGGTGGACCGGTACCCGTATCGATCTCATCTTCGGTTCGAACTCAGAACTCCGAGCTCTCGCTGAAGTCTACGGATGTGAGGACTCTCAAGAGCGGTTTACGCAGGACTTTGTGGCGGCGTGGACTAAGGTGATGAATCTTGACCGCTTCGACCTGGCCTGATTTCAGTTATTAGAAAAAATGGCTACATTTAACCGTGAGAGGGTTCCGGAGAGAGTAGTGCATGCAAAAGGTTCAGGAGCTTTTGGGACACTTCCAATTACAAACGACATAACCCAATATAGTAAAGTAAATGCGCTTTTAAATATGTCATTAGAAGAACTTTTTGATGCAACCTCTGAAGAAGGTTACCAGAATTTCTCTTCTGTAAATAAAGCTGTATAGAATTGATCACAAACTAATAATGAAGCCCTGATGAAAGGGCTTCATTATTCCATCTTAATTTCATCTCTAAACAATTCATATTACAGTATTTTATATACGGTATTGACCCACTCCTAAGAATATGTAACTATTTCATATTATCCCGGGGTCAAAATGAAATTCACATTAAACTGGATTAAAAACTATATCGATTTCGACATTTCCCCTGAAGAATTATCAGACCGCCTCACTATGTCTGGTCTAGAGGTGGAAGATGTAATTTATCAAGGTAAAGGCCTTGAAAATATAGTAGCTGCCCAAATTACAAAATTATCACCCCACCCAAATGCCGAAAAGTTATCGCTCTGTAAAGTTACAGATGGTGAGAGCGATTACGACATAGTCTGCGGCGCTGCGAATATGAAATCAGGCGATAAGGTTGTGCTTGCTAAAATAGGGGCAAAACTCCCTCCGGGACCTAAATTTCCAGATGGCTTAAAAATAAAGAAAGCAAATATCAGGGGAGAAGTATCACTTGGCATGCTTTGCGCTGAGAATGAGCTCGGACTTGGAGAAGAAAGCGACGGAATAATAATACTTTCAGAGTCGGCTAAAGTGGGCAATACAATTGTAGATGAATTGGGTTTAAATGACGTTGTGTTTGAAGTGGGTATCACACCTAATCGTCCGGATTGCTTGAGCGTTGTTGGTGTTGCAAGGGAAATTGCCGCATTATTAGGAAAGACAGTCAAACACCCGGATTTTAGTGTTACTGAATCAGGGGATGGTATAAACAACACGGCGAAAGTAGAATTACTCGATCCAGAGAAATGTCCCAGATATTCATGCAGAGTAATTAAAAACGTAAAAATCGGCCCATCCCCAAGCTGGCTTAAAACAAGGATAGAATCCTCTGGTATTAGATCTATTAATAACGTTGTAGACGTTACAAACTTTGTTCTTCTAGAGCTTGGACAGCCGCTTCACGCCTTTGATTTTGATCTACTTGAAGAGAGCAAAATTGTAGTCAGGGCGGCTGAAGACGGGGAAATAATTACGACCCTTGACGATGTTGAAAGAAAACTTACAGAAAACGATCTACTTATTTGTGACGGCAAAAGACCCGTTGCTCTTGCCGGAGTAATGGGGGGAGTAAATACAGAGGTTTCTCAAAAAACAAAAAATGTACTTCTTGAAAGTGCTTATTTTGACCCCATTACCATTAGAAAGACTTCTAAAGCAACTGGGCTCAGATCAGAATCTTCTTATAGATTTGAAAGAGGTGTAGACCCAAATGGAATAGTAAAAGCGCTAGATAGAGCGGCAGAACTTGTTAGAGAATTGGCAGATGGTGAAATGGCTAAAGGAGTAATTGATGAATACCCGACGCAAATTGAACCCGGAGAGGTAAAACTTTCGTTAGACCGTGCAAACAAGGTACTGGGCACTGACATTAGTTCTGAAGAATTGATTAAAATAACAAAAGGGCTTGAATTTGAGAACCTCGACTCATCTAACGGTGATTTTACTTTTCGAATCCCAACCTTTAGAGTAGATATAACAAGGGAGATAGATTTAATTGAGGAAATGGCGAGACTCTATGGATACGACAACATATCCGCCACTCTTCCCGCTGTCACAATGAAGTCAGATACAGTGAATATCCACAAATTCGCTCAAAACAAACTAAAAGAAATACTGATATCGAGCGGATTTTATGAAGTTATTAATTACAGTTTTGAAGACAACGAATTACTCAGCCTTTTTAACAAAACAGACGTACTTAAAATCCTAAACCCTCTCACAACGGAAAGCTCCGTAATGAGAACAAGCCTTGTGCCAGGGCTTATAAAGAACTCAATTCTAAATTTAAACCACCAAGAGCAAGACATAAGACTCTTTGAAATCGGCAAAGCCTATCTGCCGATAGAAAACAGTGAATTACCTAATGAAATTACAAAAATAGCCGCGACGGCAACCGGAAAGAGAACACCGGAGTTCTGGGGCAAGGAGGAATTTGATTTCTTTGACTTTAAGAGCATCTTGGAAAAGGGTTTTGAAGCCCTCCAGATATGGGACGATGTTAAATTCGAGGATGCTCAGGAAATTGGATTTCTTCACCCCGGAAAATCGGCGAAGCTAGTGATTGACAACGTTGAGATTGGATACATGGGGGAGCTTCATCCTGATCTGAACGAAAAACTCGAAATTTCTAAAAAATTATATGTATTAGAAATTGATTTAGACAAAACTACCGCTTTCTCAAAAGAGAAAAGTAAATCATTTAAACCACTCCCCAAATTCCCGTCCGTAAGAAGAGATATCGCATTAATTATTGATGAATCAACACCAGTGGGCGCAATATTAGAAGAGATAGATAAGATTGAGTCAGATTTAATAGAGAATGCGGCCATATTTGACGTGTTTACCGGAAGTCCTGTGGAAGAAGGGAAAAAGAGTGTTGCGGTATCGCTTCATTTAAGAGCAGCTGATAAAACATTAACAGAAGAAGAGATAAACAAAGTGCAGGAAAAAACACTGAAAAAACTTGGTTTGGCTCTTGGAACCGAATTGCGTACAATATAAAAGATAAAAGCGAGGTAGAGCGATGACGAAAAAAGAACTAGCAGATGTGATTCATACAAAAATAGGTTTATCAAAAAGGGAGTCAGCTGAGATAGTTGAATTCTTTTTTGATATTACCAAAGATAAGTTAGCTAAAGGGGAAGGAATCAAGCTTCCTAGATTCGGCAGCTTCAGAGTACAAAACCGCAAAGCCAGGAAAGGAAGAAACCCCGCAACCGGCGAAACTATCGAAATCGCAGAGCGAAAAGCTGTTGTTTTTAAACCAAGCAGATTTCTCCGCGATTCTATCGATAAACACACAGATTAATGAATGAAACATTTCTATAGTTTCTTCAGGGGCAACATACTTGCAGGCGTTCTGGTAACAGTACCGTTCGCGCTTACTATATTCGTATTATTCAAGCTGGGAAGCTGGATAATAGGACTTGTGAGCGCAGCCCCGAATAGATTTATAGGCAGCCTCCTAGATCAACTCAACCCATTAGTTTCTCAAACAATTTTATTCGTAATAGGGCTAGTAGGAACACTTCTTATTGTTCTTGTCATCGGGGCTATAGCTAGAAATATATTAGGCAGAAAGCTCGTTGGATTTGGTGAATATCTGATCACTCAAATTCCTTTGGCCAGAACGATTTACATTGCGACAAAGCAAGTAATTGAAACACTCTTCATGGGAAGGGGCATGAAAAACTTAAGTAGGGTGGCGATGTTCGAGTACCCTCGGAAGGGAATTTATTCAATCGGATTTATAACAAGCACTATAGAGGATGGCCAACACCACAATCTCTCAGGCAGAAGACTGGTTAGTATCTTCGTCCCCACCACACCCAACCCCACCAGCGGGTATTATATTATGCTCCCGGAAGAGGATATCAAAGAATTATCAATTTCGGTTGAGGACGCGTTTAGAATAATAATGTCTGCGGGTCTCGCCACAAACAATATTGAAGATGCTGGCCAGAGTAAAAAAGACACTTAAAAAATATAAAATGCTCACCCAGGGTGAGAAAGTAATACTTGGAGTTTCAGGAGGCGCAGACTCAATCGCTATGCTCTACGCCTTAAATGAATTGGTCGATTACGGACTTGAGCTTATTGTCGCTCACTTAAATCATGGTATCAGGGGAGATGAGGCAAAAGGGGATGCCGAATTCGTAAAAGAAACGGCAAAGTCGCTCAGACTTACATTCGTATACGGTGAAGTTGATACATTGAGTTTCAAAGAAGAATCCCAACTATCCCTTGAAGATGCGGCGAGAACTCTAAGATATAAATTCTTCGATCAAGTACTGAATAAGCATTATGCGACAAAGATAGCCACGGCTCATACTCTGGATGACCAGGCGGAGACTGTTCTAATGAGACTCTTAAGGGGAAGCGGCTCAAGGGGGCTATCCGGCATTCCCCCCGTCTCAAACTCCATCGTAAGACCCTTAATCGATACCCCCCGCTCGGAGATTGAAGAGTATCTCAGATCTAAAGGAGTAGAGTGGGTGGAGGACTCGACAAATGAGTCACCTGAATTTTTAAGAAACAGGATCAGGCAAGACCTTTTAGTTGAGCTTGAGAGCTACAATCCTCAGATAAAAGAGACACTGTCACGAACAGCAGAGATCTTAAGATCAGAGGAAGGGTTTATTAGAAGAGAAGCCCTTAAACATTTTGACGATATATTCAGCCCAAACAAATCAGAATTGATCGGGGATTTAAAGTATTATAGGAGCGTTGAAAAACCTCTAAGGTTCTCTTTACTTAGACTTACAATTGAAAAGCTTAACACTAGCTTGAAAAATATTTCCTCGACTCACATAGTTTCAGCAGATGATTTTTTATTATCTGAAACAGCATCGGGCGAGGTCGAGCTCCCCCAAGGAACTGTAATTGTTAAGGGTTACGATACTTTTCTGGTGACCAGGAAGTCCGAGCTTGAACTAGAGTTTTCATATAGTATTCAATCTCCCGGGAAATGGAGCTTTCCTGAGTTTTCTGTTTCTATAGAATATATCAAGACAGATGAGCTTGCTGAAAACGACGAGAGTGTGGCATACTTCGATCCTGAAACAGTCAGCTTTCCAATTGAAGTTAGAAACTTTAAACCTGGTGACCGGTTTTCCCCACTTGGAATGATAACCTCTAAAAAACTCCAGGACTATTTTACCGATATAAAGTTACCGAAATTCCTAAGATCCAGAGTCCCGATTTTCATCTCTAAAGATGAAATTATGTGGCTAGGCGGTATAAGGTTAGATAATAGATTCAAAGTTACAGACAAAAAAAAGGAAGTATTAATGATAAAGTTGATCAGGCCAAGATGGTTTTAGGGCTTTTTCTCATTGGAACTCTTCAAAGCTAAATGTGCAGATCCTAAGATTCCTGCGTCATCTCTGAGAAGACCTCTTTGGATTTTAGTCCTCTTCATAGGAGCACGGAAGGCTCTTCTCCGTGCTTCTTCATAAGTGTTGTCAATAAATAAATCCCATGCGTTAGATACCCCGCCCCCTATAACAACCATCTCAATATTTAATAGATTTATAAGACTAGCTATCCCAATCCCCAAAGCTTTTCCAACCTCTTCCCAAATCCCGAGTGAAAAGCCGTCCCCGGCACCGGCAGCCTCCATAACAATCTGAGGTATGTCTTCTACCTCAATATTTTTAGTGCTTTCTCTTAAGATAGTATTTAAACTCTTGTCTTCTAGTCCCTCTCTTACCATCCTCCTGATTGCCGTAGCAGAAGCATAGCTCTCGAGACAGCCGTAATTCCCGCACTTACACTTAGCTCCATCTGGATAAATTGTGATGTGACCGATCTCTCCTGCCATACCGTCAGCCCCAGTCCAAAGCTTGCCGTCCAGAATAAGCCCCCCTCCAACACCTGTACCCATTGTAATCATTATCATTGAATTCACGTCTTTAGAGGCCCCCATCCACCACTCCCCTACTGCCGCACTATTAGCATCGTTCTCTATAACAATATGAATATCACTACCTAACTTTTCATTGAGTACCGCTCTTAATGGATAGTCATCCACATTCAATATATTTGGAGCCTGAGTTATTACCCCATCTTTAGAATTTATTATTCCCGGAATCCCCATTCCGATATTACATACATTTTCCCCTTCGCTTATATCCTTAATAAAACCCGCTAAGTTCTCGATAACTTTATCTATTCCCTGATCTGCTTGAGATGAAATTTCCATTCGTTTGAGAATTCCCCCTTCCATGCTTACCAAGGCGCCTCTTAGATTAGTACCGCCAATATCTATCCCTATTACTTTATCAACCATATTTATTCCTTTACGTGTTATAATTTTTTCTTATATTGTAAAGTATCATTTATTGCTGCAATTTTAAACAAAAATGTATGAGGAACTCAGATGGACTTTAACTTTACCGAAGAACAAAAAATGATTAAAGAACTTACTAGAGATTAAACCGATGAGAGAACCTGTAATAATAGAAGCGCTTAGAACCCCAATTGGCCGAAACCGTGGGGCGTTGAGGGAAATAAGGCCTGATGAACTTTATGCTCATGTCATTAATAATTTATTGAAAAGAACCGGCATTTCAGGGGATACAATAGAGGATGTTGTAACCGGATGTGTAACTGAAGTTGACGAGCAAGGGTTTAATATAGGAAGACTTGCAGTTCTACTTTCAGACCTGCCGCAATCTGTACCTGCCATAACCCTTAACCGTATGTGCGGCTCAAGCCAGCAGGCACTACATTTCGCAGCTCAGGCAGTTGCCGCAGGTGACTCCGAATACTTAATAGCAGGTGGAGTCGAGTCAATGACACGTGTACCTATGTCTTCGGACATTAATGGGGGTTACGAGATTCTAAACCCTAAAATATTCAAGAAATATGAAATAATACACCAGGGGGAATCTGCAGAACGCATTGCGGAAAAGTACGGGCTTAGGAGAGAAGAACTTGACCAATTTAGCTTTCAAAGCCAGCTAAGAGCCGCGCGTTCCACTAAGTCAGGATTTTTTAAAGCCCAGATAATTCCCATAGATGGGCTGGATAGGGAAGGACACCCTTTTGAACTGAATTATGATGAAGGAATACGCTTTAAGCCTGATCTTGAAAAAATGTCTGAGCTAGCTCCGGTTTTTAGGGCCGAGGGTGTTATTACAGCGGCCAATGCCAGTCAGATATCAGACGGTGCTGCTGCAATATTATTAGCTGATCAGGATACTGCGGTTGCAGACGGATTTAAACCGCGAGCAAAATTTCTTGCCAGAGTCGTGGTCGGTGGTGACCCTACTTTGCAGCTCCTCGAAGTTATACCCGCAACAACTAAAGTGCTCCAAAAAGCCGGACTGAACCTCTCGGATATGGACGTAATAGAAATTAATGAAGCATTTGCGTCAGTCGTCCTAGCTTGGGCAAAAGAATTTAAGCCTGATATGGATAAAGTAAACCCCAATGGCGGCGCCATTGCTCACGGCCACCCATTAGGTGCTACGGGAGCTGTCTTGATGACCAAGCTTCTTTATGAACTTGAGCGCGTAGACGGTCAGCTTGGTCTTCAGGTAATGTGTATAGGTCACGGAATGGCGACGGCCACTATCATTGAGCGAATATAACGCATCCCATAACAATAGAATATGCCAATAAAAAATAATATACTCTGCAATGAAAGTTCGCTTAACTCTAATGAGGAGATGTATGGAACGGCTCCAAGAGTAGACGTCTGGTTCTTGCTTGAATATAGAGGGCATTGGTCTGGTAAAGCATTTAAAGACAGTGAAATACCTAAAGCTGTAAAATCCTTTTTAAATAAACAGCTTAAAGCTGTACCCAATTCCCGTCTTCAGCTGATTAAAAAGCACAAAAACACAGACGAACATCTTAAGTTTTACCTAGCAGTATCTGATGAAACTAATCCCAGGCTCTATGAGTTCGAACTTGAGAACTATGAAGAGCTGTTGTCACTGGATACCAAGAAAATTCTAAAATCCAAAAAGCATACGTCTGATGAGAAAATATTTATCGTCTGCACCAACGGTGAACACGACACATGCTGTGGCAAGTTCGGCATGCCGGTTTATCTGGACATTGCCGAGAGCAAATATGGCTCACGGACATGGGAAACAACTCACATAGGCGGACATAGATTCGCTTCAACGTTTGTATGCCTGCCACATGGCCTAGTTTACGGACGGCTAAGAGATGGCAAGGTTGCCGAAGATCTTATGAAACAATATGAAGACGGAAAAGTTCATCTACCCGGCTATAGAGGTCGTTCATGTCATAGTAATGAAACACAGGCAGCAGAATACTACTTAAGAAAAGAAACCGGAATTACAGAAATTTCAGAATTCTTACTCAAGAATTCTAAGAAGAATGACGAAAAATCTCTTATCAAATTCCTGTCTCAATCGGATCACATGATGCATAAAGTCAAAATTAGACAGGATAAAAGCGCTTTCAAAATCATTAAAAGCTGCGGGGACAAAAGCTCATTTATACCACAATTCAGACTTTTAGATTATTCCGCAATTTAAGACTCACCAATGTGACTGAGTTTAGACGATTTGTAATTTATTAGAAACCGTCTTAAAATTGAAATGCTATTAATGAACATAATAATCACTAAAGAGTGTAAAACACCCCCGTTTAAAAAGAAATAACGAAATACATGTTTACATTTTGTTTCCATAGGTATCGAGATGAAAAACGTCATCCGGAGCTTTTCTGTACTTTATAGAGCCAATTAGCCTCTCGTCAAAGTATCCAAACGGTAGAACAGTCAAGATATTTAAGTCTCCGGGGATATTTAAATATTCCATAAGTCCTTTAGTATCAAGTCTACCTATCCAGCACGAGCCTAACTTATGACTCCAAGCAGTTAAAACCATATTCTGGACAGCCCGAGTCCCGTCTATCTCATGCCATTTGGAGGAGGGATCGGTGACAACAACAACTGCGAAATCAACCTGAGATATGAACCTTCCGCTTATGCAATATTTTTCCATCTCACTCAATCTGGCTTTATCCTTTACAAGAATAAACTGCCATGGCTGGTCGTTATGAGCGCTCGGAGCAAGCCTGCCCGCCTCTAAAACTTCCATCATAACCTCATCGGGCACTTCCTTTTTTATGTAATTTCTGATAGAACTCAAGGTTGATACACATTCAAATACTTCCATCATTATTTCTCCTAGAAACATTTTTGGTTAAGCAATCTAATCTTTTTACATGCAGCATTGAGTATTGGTAAAAAGTCTCTATACTTACGTCTCTAATTATGCCTCCCAAAAACGAAAATATACAAACTATTAATATAAAAGACTGTGCAATCTTAAACATCGCAACAGGGATGCGCGCAAAAAATCTTAAAGAGCTAAGAGACCAACTGCTGACTATTCACCCTGAATCTATCCTTTATCATTTTTGGGCTAAAAAGCTTCGCCCAAGCTTTGAGGAACCTGAGTACAATAACGATTTTGCTGCCTGGACTTACAGTAATCTTCATGACATTAAGCTTGCCGAGCGCCTCAGTCTAATTAATCCGGGAATGTTTTCTGATCGAGAAGACCTTAGAAGAAAGTTAATAGAAGTAGTAGAGTTAAGTTTGGAAGAAAACAAATCATCCATAAATACAAAAGAAGGTGAGCAATTCCAATTCATACGTTCAGAAATTATTGTATTTGACACAGAACATACTATATCAAAACCCGAAGAACTAATGGAATTACTGCCCAATCTATCATTGGGAAGCATATATTTTCATTTTATAGATTCCAAAATAAGGTCAGATGGTATATCTTCATGGCTTTCGCTGTTTGGTGACAAACATAAAGGGTTAACCCAACAAATCTCTAAGTTGGACCCATACTTTTTTACATTGTCAGAACTACGCATAAAAGTTTCTCAAATATTTAAAGGGTATTTCGAAGGAGTTAAAAAATGAGTGGTCTCCTACACGCTTACGCAAGAGTTGCCGGTAATGATGCGGTAGATCATCTCCAGCAACTCTCAGCTCCTTTAAAGGGGGCTAAATTTGTACATGTAAACTCCACTCGCGTTGGAGGGGGTGTAGCGGAGATACTCATGAAAATGGTCCCTCTTATGAACGAGCTTGGGATAGATACGAGCTGGGAAGTAATAAGTGGTGAAGATAAATTTTACCAATGCACAAAAAGCATGCATAACGCCCTTCAGGGAGACCCGGTCCACATTTCAGAAGATTTACTAAAAGCGTATGAAGAGACCAACTCTAAGAACGCTGATATACTTCGCCCAATATTAGAAGACGCTGACTATGTCATCGTGCATGACCCTCAGCCGGCCCCTTTACTAACGCTCTGTCCAAACCGAAAAGGGAAGTGGGTTTGGCGCTGCCATATCGATGCAAGTAAACCTCATCCACCAGTATGGAATTATTTGAGTCAATACGTGAAGGATTACGACGCGAGTTTTTTTTCACTTGCGGACTTTGCCCAGCAGCTCCCTCATACACAGTATCTGATCCCTCCAGGGTTAGATCCACTAAGTGATAAAAACATGGAATTGGGTCAAAATGAAATTGATTCAACTTATGAAGAGTTTAATCTCGACCGTAAAAGACCGATTATGCTTCAAGTATCAAGATACGACCGGTTTAAAGACCCGTTGGGTGTAATAGATGCTTACAAGCTAACTAAGCAATCTGTACCAGAGATTCAATTGGTACTAGCTGGAGGAGGAGCAACAGACGATCCTGAAGGGGAGGAAGTTTTAAGAGAGGTAAGAGATGCTGCGGGAGATGATCCGGATATACATATACTTCTTTTACCGCCTGATGCTCATAAAACGATCAATGCACTTCAGAGAATATCAGACATTGTGCTTCAAAAATCACTAAAGGAAGGATTTGGCCTTACCGTAACTGAGGCAATGTGGAAAGGAAAACCTGTAATAGGAGGCAACACGGGCGGAATTCGCCTCCAGGTTATTAACCACCATACAGGCTTTCTTGTCGACACACCAGAAGGCGCAGCTCTCAGGATACAACAGCTTTTACGTGACCCGGAGAAACTAAAAGAAATGGGCAGAAAAGCAAAAGAATACGTTCGTAATAACTTTCTTATAACTCGCCACCTGAGAGAGATACTTAGCCTGTTTACAATTCTAGATAACCAATCCAAGACATAACTTAACTAAGCTTGTTGTAATTTTTAGGTAAGCTAACTTGAAAGATAATAGGAGAGCCGATACGTGGGGAAATCTTTAAAAGTAGGTGACTTAGCTCCAAACTTCAAACTCTTATCTGAGACTGGAGAAACTGTGGAGCTTAAAGATTTCATTGGCGCAAGTCCCGTTGTTTTATTCTTCTATCCGAAAGATAATACGATTATCTGCACCAAAGAGGTATGCCATTTCAGAGACAACTTCGATGAATTCAAAAAAATTAATAATGCTGAAGTTCTTGGAATTAGTTCAGATTCCGTAGATTCTCATAAACAATTCTCTAAAAAAAATAAACTACCTTTCATATTGCTAAGCGACGCTGACGAAAGAGTTAGAAGACTATATGAAGTGCCTAAAACACTCGGTACTATTCTTATCTAATTTAGTAATCTTACCTTCCTCAATAAACCTTTTTAAAATATCTGGATTCAATTCTAATTTATAATCACATGTAGGACCTCCTGGTCCGTCCAGCTCATTATCCTCCTCATAATGCACGGTGACTTTATCTTTCAACATAGATTCAAGTAGCAATTTTTTGTCTTTTGAGTTTAATTTGAATATATCCTTTCTTAATTTTCTTACGAGATTTCTGTTGTTAGATAAGAAACTTGAAATATCCTTCTCACTTTCACTCAAAGATACTAATCCTTGGTATTCTAAATCGGACTCATTTAAATTACCTTTGAGAGCCAGTATCTCATCTTTGTTTATCCTTAGTCTATCTTTTAGCTCACCAAGATTTGTTTCATCTTCTTCCACTAACTTATAAAGATTGTTTCTCGCTCTCTCCTTTTTTGTTATTTCCAATTCTAACCTGTATATAGTTTCCTTTAACTGATTGATTTTATCTTTGTGTTGTTTAGAATTAAACAAGTGGTCGCAAATTCTACTATTAGTAAAAGTAAGCCTCATCATAAGATCAGGCCATACATACTTTTCAATATACTTAGTTTCAATATAAGGAAGACTACATTTCCTTTTACGTCCAGAAGCTATTAATTTTTTTTTACTTGTACTTGCCCAATAACAACTATAACAACGTGGTACTGAACCATCTTTTCGAACTTTTCCTACTCTTGGCTTTACTCGACCTCCACATCGTCCACAAATAAGAACATCACGCATGATTAAGTCTTCTGTTTTATCAGAACGTTTAGATTTACGCTTATTAAATTCTGTCTGTTTTTGTATACGATCCCATTGATTTTTTAGGATTAAAGGTGGTATTTTATAAGTAATATATTCGGAACTAGGTTTTCTCTTTTTTGTTCTCTTTGAACCAGCGCCCCTCACTCCATCTTCATATATGTACTGATTAACAACATAATTGCCGTAATATGCTGGATTCTTTAATGTATAACTGATTGTTGCACTGCTCCAATATGCACGTTTACCTTTAATGCCATTTTTTTTCAGCTTTATGCACATGTCTTCAAAAGACATTTTTTGATTCAGATACATGTCAACAAGCAATTTATAAACTTTGGCTTCCCCTTCATTAATTTCAAGCTGTTTTTTTACTTTGTTCCAGTAGTAAGCGTAAGGTGGCATACCAATAAATGTGCGTTGCTCCTTCCACCTAGCCATCTTGTTCTCATACATTTGCTCCTTAATAGTTTCACGTTCCCATTCTGCAAATGAGGCAAAAATTGTAGCCATTGCTCTGCCTGTACTTGTTGTTGGGTCGAAGTTTTCTTTTATACTTACTAAAGTGATTCCATGATCTTGAAGTTCATGAAATAAGTTCAAATAATCTCTAGTATTGCGTGCAAATCTTGATAGCTTTGTAAAGATAACAATTTCAAACTTTCCTTGCTTGGCATCCTCAATCAATCTCTGAAAATTAGTTCTGTACTCAATCTTAGCGCCAGAAATTCCCTCATCAGAATATATATCGCCTAATTCCCAACCTTTATTTTTAGCATAATCAACTATTTGTTGTCTTTGCGTTGAGAGACTTTCACCTTCTTTGACCTGTATAATGGTAGAAACCCTTATGTAACCAACTGCTTTTTTTTGTTTTATATTCATTTAACAATCTCCATTTAGTATAAAATTTGTAAATTACTCAGTGCATAATCGATTTAATTGACTACGCCACAATTTATTTTACATATCTATTATACTAGTGCAGTGGCGTTTGCTACGGTGTTTTTTTTCGGGAAAATAAAAATAGTTTATAATATGCAATAATATCGGGCAGTTATGTCAGCCCTAATTTTGTTTCCACCTTAAACCGAGCTTGACTAAAGGGGAGCAGTACATATCCAAGAACAAAATGAAGGGAATTCCTTATGTAATAATCAATCTTTTATCCAGTTTTAGGTTTATACGGCCTGGGCTTTGGTCTCTCTGACACCCTCTTTGCTATTAGTCTTGGGTTGGGTTTTACAGTAAGGTTATTCTCTCTCATTAGTCTGTATATGCGCTTCTTATTTACTATCACCATATCAGGGTTCGATAATCCATCCACATATCTAAGATATGCCCATACTCTTCTGTAACCCCAGAAGGGATGTTCTGCTTTTATATCTTTTATTCTTTTAAGTACATATTCGTTACGAAGAGTTACAGAATCAGACCGCTTTCTCATATGAACTCGTCCTCTGTTTTTTTTAGTTCAACGGTAAGTTAACCTATTATTTGCGTAAGCTCTTGATTCTTCCTACGTAGACGGTTTACTTCTCCTCCGTCTTTCTTAGAATCAAATGCTTTATAAGCTTCGGATAAGAACTTATCACGCCAACTGTATAGTATTGATTCTTATTGTATTCCGTACTCATTACATATCTCTGATACAAGTCTAACAGATAAACCCTCAAGTACTATCTTGGTCTTTGTTTTAGAATCCCATATCCTTCGCCTCATAGCTCACTCTACTTATACCTTTTCTTAAATTTAAACAGCTTAATTCTACTAGTCTCTTAATAGGGAGCAGTATACTTATTATAAATTATCACCGCTTAAAACAACTATGTTTTGGCCTAATTTACAAGATTATATTCTCTATTCTTAATTATTAACTAGACTAACATTTCAGATGGCAAAATGTCAGCATTCAACGCTATTTTATAGAAAATGTAGATAATCTATATAATATTTTGGGGCTCTAGTTAATATGATACATGAAGGGACCTATTCTAAGGGTCAGGTCACAAGACTAATCAATCTTGTTATATTCGGTTTATTGATATAATATCAAATTTAAGTAAATCCTAGTACTTATGACT
>PVMK01124124.1_pt1 | contig 49453 bp, 44 predicted proteins | sample 1853481 | NCBI WGS metagenome assembly PVMK01 (sample SAMN08533507, study PRJNA380276) | Marine sediment metagenome, whole genome shotgun sequencing project.
GCGCGGTATGCTTACCTATGATGAAATAAATGACGCGCTGCCGTCGGAATTTTTCACACCTGATGAAATAGAAGAGCTCATGGATCTTCTAAGTGATATGGGAGTGAAAATAGTTGATAGTGATGAGGCAGCCCCTCGTGAAGAAACTACAACCCCGGAGTACGAGAAAACAGAAGACCTTGTCCAGGCCTATTTCCACTCTATGGGAGATATCTCAATTCTCACTAAAAGTGAAGAAGTTGAGCTTGCCAAAAAACTTGAAGAAGGCAAGGAAATCATTGGTGAGATTATCAAACCTCTCGATTTAACCAAGCGGATAGAAAAAGAGCTTGTAGAGAACGAAGACAACCAGGACATGGAAGAGGAGGAGAAGGTTAATCATATTCTGGACTCTACACTCTTCAGACTTGAAACAATGGTGGAAGTAGTCAATGATTTTAATGAAGAGATTTTTCTCTATTGTGAGTCACTTGGTGAACTTAAAGTTCTTATTAAGTATGAAAAAAGTAAAAAGAGGGTAAGAGGCGCTGTGCTGGCAGATATGGAAGAACTTTCAGAGAGAGCACAGTCTGTCTTTAAAAGAATTGAGACCGAAGTCGGCATAAAGGTAGACCAGTTACTCTTCATGTGGGAAAGAATCAGCAGAGTGCAGGCATTTGTGCTTGAGGCCAAAAATGAACTGATCACCAGAAACCTCAGACTTGTTGTAAATATTGCAAAGAATTATGTTGGCAGAGGACTTCCTCTCCTTGACCTTATTCAGGAGGGCAACATAGGTCTGATGAAAGCCGTTGACAAGTTTAAATATGAAAAGGGTTTTAAGTTCAGCACCTATGCTACATGGTGGATAAGGCAGGCAATAACAAGAGCGCTTATTGATCAGACAAAAACTATCAGGGTGCCTGTTCATATGATGGAGTTTTATAACAGGGTCACAAAGGCATCAAGGGAGCTTACACAGGAACTGGGCAGAGAACCCAGTAATGAGGAAATAGCCAAAAAGCTTATTGTCCCCCCAAGAAAAGTTGAAGAAGTCTTCAGGGCGATACAGGATCCTATAGCTCTTCAGACCCCTGTTGGAGATGAAGATACTGAGTTGGAAGACTTCATCGGTGACAAGAACAGCCCTTCCCCTTACACTGATGCTGAAAATAATGAAATATCCGGTTATATAAAGAAAGTCCTTGGCACACTCACACCAAAGGAAGAAAAAGTCATCAGGATGAGGTTTGGAATCGGTGTTGACAGGGATCATACTCTTGAGGAAGTAGGAAGACACCTCACAATTACCAGAGAGAGAGTAAGACAGATTGAAGCCAAAGCTTTAAGAAAGCTCAAACACCCGAGCAGACTCAAGGCTCTTAAGGCCCTGGTCAGTACTTAATTTTTTTCTGTTCAAATCTGCCACTTATTAGATAGTAACGTCTAAATATTCAATTAACAGCAGTGTATAATTCCTACCACTAAAACTTAACCCGCAGAACATTAAATTATCCTTAATATTCAGGTAGTTGAGATAATTTCGAATAAGGCCATCTGACCCTATTGATATTGATGGTTGTTTAGAGTTATTATTATTTAATAATTCTTTGGATTATGTGGTAAATATATATTTTAGTCATGTGTTTTAGTTAAGTGAGTTCTCGGCCTCGCATCTTCTTAACTGCTTTTCACTGATGTAAAATAATTTTCAGGAGTTTAAACAATGCCATACAAACATAATTTATTTATTATATTGATTTGCCTACTCATTGGTTTCTTTTCTCTTCTTTCTAATGTAACCGCTCAGCAATGTACAGATAATGACAATGATGGTTATGCTGTTGAAGGTGGTTTATGCGGTGCTCCAGACTGCGATGACACAAACAATACAGTATTTCCGAATGCACCGATTCTGTGTGATGGACTGGACAACAACTGTGACGGCAACAGGGACTTTAAGACCGATGTGGACGTGGATGAAGATGGAGTGCCCAGATGTAGTGGAGACTGTGATGATAACGACCCATTGAGGTATCCCGGCAATGCGGAATTTTTCGGAGACTCCTCATGCAGTGATGGAATTGATAATGACTGTGACAACAGGATTGATATTATAGACCCACAGTGTGCAGACACCTGCACAGAAAACGATGGAGATGGCTATGGCAATCCCGGGCACGGTTCCTGTACAAACGGAAGTGCAACGGACTGCAATGATAATAATGCATACATAAATTCGGGAGCAATGGATGCTAACTGCAATAATATTGATGAAAATTGTGATGGAATTGTTGATGAGGGTTATGTAATTACTATTGCCAATTGTGGGTATAGTAACTGCTCTTCTACAGGTTTGTTAACATGTTTGGACGGTGTTGAAACAAACACATGCGTCCCCGGATCAGCGCTTCCAGAGGGTCCTGCCGGTGATCCAACATGTTATGACAGTATAGATAATGACTGTGATGGTGAGACCGATTCACTTGACACTAACTGTATAGAACCGTGTCTGGATAATGACGGTGATGGTTATGGCAATCCAGGAAACCCCGAATGCCCTAATGGTCCTGTAATTGACTGCAATGATAATGATCCAGCCATAAATCCCGATCACATAGTTAATTGTGATAGCACTAACAATAATTGCTACAGTTACGCAGCCTTAACATGGAAAGCACCGGTGACAAATGTAGACGAATCCGATCTGATCGATCTTGCTGGTTATAGAATCTACTATGGAGAGAGATCAGACAATTATACAGAGATTATAGACATTGGGAATAATACCTGTCATGTTATTGGTAATCTAACACCTCATGAGTGGTGTTTTGCTGTGACAGCCTATGATATCGCTGGAAATGAAAGTGCTATTTCAAATGAGGTTTGTAAGTTTATTAATTAGGGAGTCTCTACTTCTTTCCCCATTGTAAACCGATTGTAAGTTCACTGCTGCTGTCGGTAATGACTGCTCCTGAAGTAGTAGGTCTCAGCGAGACCACCTGAATCTCTCCGATCGGTCTTCTGACCGGGCTACCTGTAAATACAGAAAAAACATCTCCAACCTGAATCCCATCATTCTCCCCTTTGTCTAAAAAAACAATATGTCCATGCCTCATAATTCTCAGGTCCATGTGGGATTCCACTATATATCCCGAGTTATCCGGGGTTCTTGGATTTTTTGTTACTAGAGGTAAATCAACCTTCTGAAAAGGTATAAGTCCGTCACCTACTTGAACATTTTCAAAAGATGTCAGCACTTTTGCCTTGGTCTGGCCACTGTCCTTGCCTGTAACTTCAACGATACCGGAAACCCTGATCTGATGACCTAGTTCGTTTCTTGATTCAGGGTGCTTAACCAACTTGACCTCTTTTATTACCAGGTACTGACTTCCTGCAGCAACTTCATTATCAGTCTTAATATATACCATCTCATCCTGGCCGACCATTATTCTGCCTGTAGGAGTAGAAACAATTTCTCCCTTAGCAGGATATTTTTCATCAATCCATCCGCTGGCCAGGTAAAGATTTTTGTCAACAATATACTCCTTCTTTTCTCTCTTTACAACAACCACAGATGATTTTTTCTTACGTTTTTTTACCGCAGCTGCCTTTTTAGGAGGCATTGTCATACGCATTAATTCTTCCCTGGATGGAATTGTAATGTTTATACCCGGATAAATACGGTCAGGGTTATCAATTTGAGGATTAACATTCCATAATTTGGGCCAGAGAAAGTTATCTTCCAGCTCTGCATCAGAAATGCCCCACAGGGTATCTCCCTTTTGAATTGTATATTCTCGCGATGATTCATCTTCTGCATTGACAGCACTAATGACAAATATTGAAATTAAAACCAAGAAATAGAAGATTTTTTTCATCTTGATACCCCCGAAGTTGATAAGTAATATTTCATAGTAATATATACCTTAACATATAAGAAAAATAATTTAAGTGTCCTGCTTAACAGTTATTATTCTTACGGCTAACCCAATATTTCACCTGAACATGGACCATAATAATTTTCAGAACAATGGTCTACGTTCTATATTCGGCATTAATTGCAATATACTTTTCTGTCAAATCGCAGGAAAGGGCCTTGACCATCTTATTCCCTTCACAAAGGTCCACCGTTATGACTACTTTTTCATTCTGAAGAGCCCTGCGGGCCAGCTTCTCCCTGTTAGTGCCAATACCGTTACTCATTACTTTGACCCTTCCGATATATATATCAACTCTATTCTCATTAATATTCACCCCGGAATAACCCACTGCCGCTACTATCCTGCCCCAGTTAGGATCATTTCCATATACTGCAGTCTTGACCAGCATGGAGCCTGATACGGCTTTGGCTACTTTGTCAGCATCAGCCTCAGATTTTGCCCCTTTTACTATCACTTCAACAAGCTTTGTTGCGCCCTCCCCATCCCGTGCGATCATGCAGGCAAGATCATAGGTAATATCATTTAATTTATTGCTGAATTCTTTGTATTCGTCAGAGCCTCCAGTTATAGGACTATTACCGAGCAATCCGTTTGCCATGGCAAATACCGAGTCATTCGTACTCATGTCATTATCAACAGCCAGCCGGTTAAAGGACCTGGCGACAGCATCTTTAAGGGCACGTTCCATTAATTTCCTGCTTATTGAAATATCAGTGAGAATATAACAGAGCATTGTGGCCATATTGGGACAAATCATGCCAGCTCCTTTAGTAATACCGGCAATTGTTCCGGTTCTGTTACCGATCCTGACTTTTTTTGATATTACTTTTGGAAACCTGTCTGTTGTCATAATTGCGTTAGCGGTAGCATCTAATGACGAGGGAGACAGATGCCGCGCAAGATCAGGGATGGCTTTTATAATTTTGTTCATGGGCAGTTGTTCACCAATAACTCCCGTTGATGATACATTAACAAGATCATGTGATATACCCAGAGCACTTGCTGTCTTAACAGTCATTTCCCTGGCATTTTCCATACCTTCCTGTCCTGTACATGCATTTGCATTGCCGCTGTTGATAATGATAGCCTGACATTTTTTTTCTCCTGAAAGACGTTTAATGGCAAGTTTTACAGGAGCAGCCTTGATTTGATTGGTCGTAAACATTCCCACAGTGGTTGCAGGGACTTCGGAAAATATAAGGGCAAGGTCTTTATCTCCTGTCTTTTTAATTCCGGAAGATATACCTGCAAACTGAAAACCCTTAACAGCAAGCTTTCGGGTAGATGAGGTTTTTTTCATCAGGGGGAGGGAGAGGAAGTCATCAGTCCGGCTGTTTCCTCAAAGCCATACATTATGTTCATATTCTGAATGGCTAAACCGGATGCTCCCTTAATAAGGTTATCTATTGCGCTTACAATAATCAGAGTCTGTCCTTTGCCGGAACGTTTATCCAGGAATACAGACATATCACAGAAGTTGGTCCCTTTTACTGCCTTTGTAGCAGGATAAACACCGTTCTTCAATACCCTGACAAAAGGCTCCGAACTATAACGTTCCCTGTAGAGCTTTTGAATATCAGACAGCTTTATTTTATTTTTCAACCTGACATATATGGTACTTAATATTCCCCGGTCCATCGGAATAAGATGGGGAGTAAAAATTATCCTGATTTTTTTCTTTGATAGAACGCTTAGCGCCTGTTCAATTTCAGGGGTATGCCTGTGGACCGAAATTCCATAAGCCTTGACAGATTCATTGACCTCACAAAACATGAAGGGCTGGGCAGGATTCCGTCCAGCACCTGAAGTCCCGGACTTGGAGTCCACAATTATCGAATCAGCATCTATATAGTCCTGGCCTATTACAGGAGTCAGTCCCAGAATAGCACTGGTTGGATAACATCCAGGATTAGCAATTATGGAAGCTCTTTTTATTTTGTCCCTGTTTATTTCGGGAAGCCCGTATACCGCTTTCTTCAGCAAAGGTGAAAAAAGATGGGGTGTTTCATACCAGTCTTCATAAACCTTGGCACTCTTAAGCCTGTAGTCCGCAGAAAGGTCGATTACTTTTTTACCGGCTTTATGCAAGTCTGATACTGTCTTTTGTGAAGCCTTGTGGGGCAGACACAGAAAAAACAGGTCAGCCTTGTCGATCAGGTTTTTAAGCTTTAATGATTCGAATTTTAAATCTGTATTACGAAAATTAAGGAATGTATCAGAAACTGAAGTTCCGGACAGACGCTCTGATGTGACTGCCGTTACCTTTACTGACCGATGTCCCTGAAGCAGTCTTAACAGTTCACAACCTGTATAACCGCTTCCTCCTAAGATGGCAACTTTTAGCATTTTTATAAACCACTCCGGTAATTAAAATCCAATTTTATACTTTTTACGATAAATAAAAAGGCCCAGGTTAATAACCTGAACCCGTCTATTAAAAAAAACTTGAGTTTTATATAAATCTGTATCTTGTACTGACCGATTATCTCTTTGAGAACTGGAAACGTGCTCTGGCACCCTTTTGACCGTATTTTTTCCTTTCAACTACCCTCGGGTCTCTTGTCATCAGTCCCTCTTTCTTAAGTTTACCCCTGAAATCCGGATTGGCCATTACCAGAGCACGGGATATACCATGCCTGATAGCAGAAGCCTGTCCGCTGTAACCTCCACCCTTGACCCTGACATCAATATCATATTTTCCATTGACAGCAACTACATTAAAGGGCTGCTGAACTATCATTTTCATGGTCTCATAAGGAAAGTACTGGTTCATCGGCTTTTTATTGATAACAATATTACCTGTGCCGGGCTTCATGAAAACCTGGGCAATCGATGACTTTCTTCTGCCTGTTGCATTATATTCTATGTCTGCCATATTTCAAAACTCCTTATTGGATGTTTAAATCCAGTTTTTCAGGGTTCTGGGCATTATGAGGATGCTCAGGACCTCTATAGACTTTCAGTTTTTTGAACTGCTGTCTCCCCAGTGTATTCTTAGGAAGCATGCCGCGAACAGCAAAATAAATTATTCTCTCCGGTGTGTTCTTCATAATATCCTTTGCCATTGTGGTCTTAAGGCCACCGGGATATCCTGTATGACGATAGTATGCCTTCTTCTCAAGCTTATTTCCTGTAAACCTTACCTTGCTGGCATTCACAATCACAACATAATCCCCTGTATCTACATGAGGAGTAAAAATAGGTTTATTCTTTCCCCTTAAAATTTTTGCAACTTGTGAAGCCAGTCTTCCGACTACAAGTCCGTCAGCATCTACTACATGCCACTTTTTTTCAACATCTGTATTTTTAGCTGATATTGTTTTCATATTTCCTCGCTATATGTAAAATTATAAAGAACAGAACATAACATGATAATGAAAAAACGCTTAATTTGTCAACACTATGGGAATTTTATTATTATTTTCAGGGCAAGATTATCTCAATTAAACCCTGTCACATGAACGATTTGACAGTTTTTCCCAGAAATTCATATCCAGTTCGTCAACATATTCATCAATTGGAAAGCTGGTGCTGCATTCCATGCAGCGCAAATTTACGCCCTTTCACCCAATCTTAAGTTCCAGTTTTCCATTACATTGTCTGCATTTCATTCCTGATTTTGCTGTCATATATTAAAACCTCCTGTTTTTTCAATTTATTTATTATAGGTTAATCACGAGAAAAAAGTGAATATTCAGGATGAATCACCGGAACTTATTTTACAGACCATATAAGATCTTATATTTTAATTCAGTTATGGAGTTTTAATGATGTGTAAATATTTTTTACTATACTTTTAATTCTAATTTGTATATATTATTGAATAATAAATTTCCATTTAACTATGCATTTATATTCAAAACAAAACACGTCAGCATACTTTCCTATGGTCAGGATTTTTCCCTCTTTATTTTATGGTAGAGCAATATGAGCATTGTTCAGCACCATCTGGCAGCTCTGCTCATCTCAGCCTCATCTATATTAATATTGTCTCTATTTGTCTTATTCAAAGATCCCCGAAAAAAAATAAACAGGGTTTTTGCTTTCTATTCTATCTGTATAGTTCTCTGGAGTTTTGGACAGGCTTATTACATTAGCGCCATCAACACTTTTGAATCTGTTTTCGGATCCGTTATATTCCACACTGGAGCAATATTTATTTCTTCGGCCTTTGTACATTTCGTTTATACCCTGTTAAAACTGGATAAGACTAAAAATAGAATAGTGATTCTTTTATATATTGGCAGTTTCATTTTCATGATTGCGGATTTAATTACTTTGAATTATCAAGGAAAAGTATCAGGCCTTGTAAATTTAAGACCTCCTATACTTTTTTCAATTATTTTATTCTGCTCAGGCAGCGTGTTTTATGCATTTATCATGTTATTCAAGGCATATGGCCGCTCGTCCGGTCTAAGAAAAAAACAGCTCAAATTTCTTATAACCGGATCTCTTTTAGGATATATCGGCGGGGGGACCAATCTGCTTCCCGCTCTTGTTCCGGACATGTTGCAGTTCAATCCCTTTGCTACTTATGCTGTTCCGGTCTATGGAGGAATAACAGCTTATGCAATCTATAGATATCGTCTGATGGGAATCAATATGCATTTAAAAAGGGGCATGGTCTACTCCTTATCAGCAGGACTTCTTATGGGTCTATTTGTTGTCCTGGTACTCACCATAACTGATGCGCTGTCTGTATACACCAGGGTAGATTCTTTTAAGATCACCCTGTTTTCTGCCCTTATTATAGCCTTTCTTTTCAATCCTCTCAGACACAGGATCCAGGAATTAATAGACAGGATTTTTTATAAAAAAACCTATAATTACTATTCGACTCTGCAGAAAGTAAGTTCCGGCCTCTCTTCTAAATTTGATCTTCAGGAGATCTGTGACTTTATCGGCAATGAGGTCTGTAATGTTATGGGATTGAGAGATATTTACGTCCTGTCTTATGTTCCGGAAACCGGATATAAAGTTATAAGTCAGACATCAATAAAACCAAAAATAAAACATGGATACAGCGAAGTAAACGGCAATACAACCACCAGCCTGGAACTTGAGCCATCACTGGATATTGTCAGGTATTATCTGAATACAAAGGAAATAATAATTAAGGACGAGCTTTCAGGTCTTGAAGGAAACCCCGGGACCGGTCTTATTGAAAGCATAAACAGATCTTTTGACCTTTTTAACGGGAAGGTAATGGTCCCTGTTCTGGTAAAGAACAAACCATCCTTTATTTTAATGATTGGCGAGAAAATGTCCTGTGATATTTTTACAAGTGAGGACATTTCATTGTTCGGTACAATATCCAAGCAAATGGCCATAGCCATACAACATTCCGAACTCTATAAGGACAAGATACATTCCGAAAGGCTGGCATCAATAGGCATGATGTCAGCAACTTTTGCACACGAAATCAGAAACCCTCTCACTTCATTAAAGACTTTTGCCCAGCTTATGCCTGAGAAATATAATGACAGGGAGTTCAGGGAGACCTTTGCAAAAATCGTTGAGGGAGAGATAGAAAAAATTGATGGCCTGATTAATGATCTACTCGATTTTTCCATGCACAAGAAAGCATCGCGCATGAACAATTTCAATCTTGTGTCGCTGGTAGATGAGACTGTTGAATATGTTAGAGGGAAAGCTCCTTATAACACCGCGAATATAACGGTACAAAAGAAATATGATGATAGAGAGATCCTCATGACAGGTGATGTTTCCAAACTGAACCAGGCCTTTGTAAACATAATAACCAATGGATGTCAGGCAATGAACGGCGAGGGCATGTTAACGGTATACATCCGCCCTAATGGAAACAATGTAGACATAGTCATAACCGATACAGGTGAAGGCATAGAGACCGAGAGTATTTCCAAAATATTTGATCCATTTGTTACCACCAAGGAGATGGGCGTTGGACTTGGACTGGCCATAAGCAAACGAATTATTGAAGACCACAGAGGGGAGTTAAATGTTGAGAGCGTAGTGTCTGCAGGCACAAGCTTTACAATTACACTTCCTGTACAGAATGGGTCATAAAGCTTATAATATATAGTAACCCCAGATAACTGCTTTATTTCTGTCTGGTTTAACCCACATTATTAATAAATAATGTGGGACAATTGTCAAGTTTGTTATCTGGCAAGGCATCGCGGCTTTTTTTCGAGTGAGACGTACTTGCAGTACGTTGATCGAGAAAAAAGCAAGATAACGCTGCCAGAGAGCAAAATCGACGACTGATTATTCATGAATAATCAGGGTTAAATCAGTCTGCTTTTGAAAGATAGAATATGGAATTACTGGCACTTCTAAGCAACAGCAATAGATTAATATTTAATATTAAAGGGGCTCTTGATAAATATACCGTTTATCCTCTAAAGACACTTGCGGAACTGGAGGATCTGAACAGCAACATTCCTCTTAACCTTGTCCTCATAGACACAGACGGTCTTGATCTGTCAGATGTAAGGAAATTCCTTGAACATCTTGATGACGGCATGGCCCTGCTTCTTGCTGCAGAAGATAAAAATCATCTCCTTCAAAACCTGCCCCGAAGTGTAATCGATACAATTTCAGCTGGAGAATCCGGGGAATCTGTGCTGTCTTCTGTAGAGGATGCTCTTGCAAAACAACAATTAAGGCGTAGATTAAAATTATTAAAGCAGGCCGATCACAGAATACTTCCATCGGATCCCGGATTAAAGACAAGAAGGGCGGGAAGGTCTCCAGGATTTGATGAACCAATGCCAACCGGAAATTTAATCAATGATAAAACATTGGTCAACTTTGCACGTATGTTAACAGCCAGTTTTGACATGAGGAAACTCCTGGATACTTTTGTGGACTCTGTTATGGAGATCGCCAGAGTAAGCAGGATGTCAGTGCTGCTAAAAAACAAGGGGAACTTTTATGTCAAATCACACCATGGTCTTGATCCCTATATAGCAGAAAATATCAGGATAGGGAAAGACAGCGCTCTTGCTTCCTGGCTGGCAAAGAAGGGCCGCATAATGCATAAGCCGGTCAGTTTCCTCGATACTTCTTCAATTGATATTAACAGTGAGATGGAGGCCCTGCAGTGCTCCGTGTCTTTTCCCATGATTTACAAAGGCAAGCTCATCGGTATATTTAATATAGACGACAAGGTAACGGAAGAGCCCTTTTACAAGGAAGAACTGGAAATGATCTATGTCTTGTGCAACTACCTGGCAGCTGCAGTCAAGGACATAGACCTTTATCATCAGATGTGGTATCAAAAAGAGTTTACAAATAGCATCCTGTCGAGCATGAACAGTGGCATGATAACCATTGACCGGGATGAAAAAATAACATTCTTTAACAACCAGGCATCAGAGATTCTTAAAATAAACTCAGAAAGCATGATGGGTAAAGATCTGAGGGCCCTGCCCTATCCTCTTGGCGACATACTGCTAAGGACAATGGTGGCCGGCACTTCTTATAACAGGCATGAAATAGAAATCGGATCTGACAAACTATCACTTGAGATAAACAGTTACAGGCTTGAGGATGAGCACCAGATCCCGATTGGTGCTGGGATTATATTCTCAGACATTTCTGATTCCAAGAAACTTGCAGAGCAGAACAGCAAGACTGCAAAACTTGAAGCAGTAAATGATCTTGTCGCAAAAATCGCTCATGAAGTAAGAAATCCGTTAACTTCAATACAGACCTACATTCAGCTTCTGAGTGATAAACTGACAGATGACGATCTGCAGAATTTCTATCTTTCAACTGTCAAAGACTCAATAAACAAACTTACCGGTCTGATTGATAAGCTTGTGACTTTTTCGAGCACTCAAAATTACAACCTGAAACAATATGATATTAATGTTTTTATAAATGAATCTGCTGATTTTCTCTCAAAGAACCTTCCCCGGACTCACAGGTTGTCCAGGGCACTGACTGACAAGCCCGTGTTCATTAATGTTGACAAAAGGCAGCTGATAAAGGCTTTCTATTATATAATTTCAAATATTATTGATGTTACCCCTGAGGGAAGCTATATAAGAATTGGTACTGACAGGACTAGGCAGAGGGGCTCATTTGTTGAGATATCAATTGATTACAATAATACTGGAAAGAATAAAAAAGGCGGGCAGGTGTTGTTAAAGCCATTACTTGAAATTGAACACCTCGGCACAGAACTTAATATTCCGATCAGCCATAAGATTATTGAGGGGCATAATGGCAGTCTGGATTTAATTTCAGAAGGAGACATGGATTCTTTTATAATCAGATTGCCCATAGTTGAAAACAGGGACGCAAAGGTCTCTACTGAAGGAGAACGTCTAAGTGGATAATAGAGATAAAATTCTGGTCATTGATGATGAACTGGCGCCGAGAGAATCAATCCGAATGGTTTTGAAGGACCGTTACATTGTGTCAACAGCTTCAGGGGCAAGGGAGGGTCTGGATATGATGAACCAGAGCCCTGTAGACCTGGTGGTAATGGATATTAAAATGCCCAGGATGGATGGAATAACAGCATTACAGGAAATTAAAAAAATCCACACTGATACTGAAGTCATTCTTCTAACAGCTTATGCCAGTCTTGAAACCGCAAGAGATGCCATACGGTTTGGAGCGTTTGATTATCTCATAAAGCCTTTTGATAAAGATGATGTTCTGATGGTCGTTGAGAAAGGACTTAACAAAAGACGTACCAATGCCGGATTAAAGATGGAGCGGGACAAGCTGCTGGACAAGACATCAAAGCTTGAAGGTCAGATCAGCGAAGCCCGTGCCAACATCATGAATTATTATGATGATACGGTAAAAGCGCTGATCCATACTATAGATGCCAAAGACCACTACACATATAACCACTCCAACCGTGTTGCAGAGATTGCATCGGCTATTGCAAAAGTCATGGGTGTCCCTCAAAAGGCTATAAAGGGACTGGAGCATGCAGCTTCGATTCATGACATAGGAAAGATAGGTATTGAGGAAGCCATTTTGAAAAAGAAGGGACGGCTTACTGCAGATGAATATGAAGAGATAAAAAATCATCCTGCCATCGGCGCAAGAATTGTCCAGTCTGTTCCATTTCTCGAAGAAGCAGTTCCGGTAATTTTATATCACCATGAACGTTTTGACGGAAAAGGTTATCCTGAAGGGTTTAAGAGCAGGCAGATCCCTCTTTCGGCAAGAATTGTCCTTGTTGCAGATGCTGTTGATGCTATGTTGAGTGACAGACCTTATAGAAAGGCACTGCCTATGGAGAAAGTCATGAGTGAACTAAGGGAACACTCTGGTACCCAGTTTGATCCCGAGATTGCAAATATTATCCTGAGCGGTCAAGTGAGCATTCAGTAAATTGCCCTACCTGTAGTCTGTCCATAAATCGGTTAGTTTGTTTGTCATTCCGGCAGCCTGCCTGCCGATAGGCAGGTTCTTAAGCCGGTCGTAGCGACTCTCGCGTAGACTCGCATCGAGAATCCAGTCTTTTCAATGCATTCTGGATACCGGATCAAGTCCGGCATGACAGAAAAGGAATATTCATGAACAGACTCTACTTAATTCCCTCTTACTTGACCATACTGAAAGTCTGATAATATTTATTGTTATTAACAGACATTTCATAAAAGAACTGGCGCAAAACAGTATGTAATGGGTGGTCTATTTTTTGAGCAAGCTCCCGTCTAATTTTTTTACTCATCTCCTTATGCTCATCCATGACCGCCAAAATCTGTTCAGCTTCTTCAAGTACAATGATATCTTTTCTTAATTTTTTAATGTCTGCAATAAACTTCGCCTTATCTGTGTCCTCTTCCACATCCGGTTCCAGGATTAACTGTTCAACAATATCATCAAGCCAATTTTTAACTTCATCAGTATCCTGCGATTTAATACCGGCAAAATCACCTGCAATGAATGCGTTGCGTTTATCATTGATTTTATCCAGCCTTGATTTAATGTCATCTCTGACCGTTTTAGCCCCGCTTCCCTGAAGGTAAATCAATGCATTGGCATTCATCATAATATCAGGGATTGCTCTCTGAAGATTTTCCAACGACGCAATGAGAGTTTCCGAAATTTCTCCATTCTTCAATGATTGTTCCAGACTCAATTCTTTTAGTCTCCAGGCTATTGGAAGAACATATTTAGCATATAACCCCGGCTTCCCCATTTCATTTATCTGATGGGCCAGTTCCATGACCGCTTCCGGATTAAAAGGGAATATTTCCACATACTGCAACAAACTGGAAAAGGCCTTGTAATAGTTATCCATGTCAGCACTATATGGAGCAAGCCTGCTATTTAGACTGGAGTATTTAGCAGCGGCCTCAGCAGCATTAAAATACGCATTATCAGGAATTATATCTATGTAACCATTGCTTAAGTACCGCTCAAAAAAATCAAGATAAAGCAGGAGCGAAGCTTCTGTCCTGATAACATTGTCTGAATATGCCTGGATGTCTGCATCAGATATTCCCTTTTCATGATAATATGCACTCCAAAGGGAAATCTCAACTATGGAACTCCAGATACTGTGCATGGCAGTAACATAATCCCTTCTCTCTTCAAAACCATGCTTGTTCCAATCATTCACCCTTATATCTGAACCCGATAGATTATCAAACAGGCTCATTGCCTTTTCAACGGTAAGATTCCCTTCATGACCTGACAGAGTCGCAAATATGCTGTCACTCCTGATTTCTTCTTTCCGGGGCAGCCTTGAATAGGCAAAACTTACAAGATCAAGATAGTCACTCAGCACAGCCGCTTTACCCTGGTTTGTGTTTGCCGAATCATAGGCCAGATTATAATAATGACCGGACTTTCTGTATGCCTCTTCAGTGATTAATGACGGGCCGCTGTCATTCAGGGCTTTTTGAGATTCAAAACGGTATTGCTCAGCTTCCAGGAAGATAACGGTATAAAAAAGATTATTTGAATCAGATTTCGGGCCTGACATACGGTTTACAATAGTCTTTACAGTATCAGTATATCCATTAGGAAGGCTGAGTCTTTCATTCAGCGCAAGGATAACAGCTCCAAGCGCTCCTGTATTACGAAGCTCACACTTAATGATCGCCTTTCTTAATATCAGATTCGCTATGTTCTCATAGAGATAGGGCATGCTGAATGCAAAGCCTTTCATTGATACCGGAGCGGAAGGAACTTTCAAGATTGAATTCTCTTCTTCATGAGGCAATACAATATTCAGCCAGATATGAAAAATACTTTTCACAAATTTGCCTGTTGCCTTTTTAAATTCCGGCCCCCTGTCTGCCAATGCATCATGAGAATGAATAAAGTGATACCAGAAAGCTATGTCAGATTTTTCTATCTTTCCTTTCAGCTCTTCAATTACCCGCATTGCTCCATCCAGTCTAAATAGATCATCTGTCGTAAGGTAAAGCAGGAGTTCCGCCACTGCCAGGCGCTTATAGTTCTTCTCAGGATAAGGGAACCTGTCATTTACAGAGTGAACAGTTTCATTATTTTCAGAAGAGTCGAATAGGTTCTTGTACCATTTATCTGAATACTGGGCAAGTGTCTGGCCAAACTCTTTTTCCTGATCAGCAATCCAGGACTTGAGCTCATTTTCATCCCAGTAAGTCAGCTCATAGGCATGGTCCAGATAAACGTCCCATTTGGACTGGTTCGCGTCAGTCTGTGCAAATACAGGACTTGCAACAAGCAGGATAAAAATTATCATTAATTGTTTCATCTAATTATTCCTTATCTTAGGGTTAAACAATGAAAAGCGTTTCTAAGTTCCTCACATCTGTTAGACAGTTTTCTCCCGGCCCTGGGAAGTATTTTCATATCAAAGGATGCAAATCTGACTGTGCCCATAAACAGATACTCTCCAACATCCTGACTGTAGCACTCTTTTTTATTTCCCACTATATTTAATATTTTTTTCTTAAGCATCCTCTCATCCAGTGCATTTGAACATGCATTCAAATCATCAAGCGGGACCCCTATAATAGACATTTCTGACGATGATTTATTACCATCTGTTATCTCTTCATCGGGCCCGACATCTTTAATTAACTGATCCTTCTTAGTGTTGTAACTGACCTTCTCCATCATAGGCCTGGTCTGACCGGCCGGTCTTGAAATAGCAGGCATCCCTTCATTTCCAGTTACGGACGCCATCTCGACATTGCTGCTGAAATCTGTTTCAGGATAAACAGTATCGTCTCCAGGGTATTCAGAGATTGTTTCATTCTTTATCGAATCCTCTGCCCTTGAAATTTCATACTGTCTCTCATCAATATCTTTTCTTTCCCCGGAAGCCGCAAACATTGAATCCCTGAAAGCCTTCTCCACAGGAATATTTTCTTTCTCAGCCAATATATTATTTCTTTCAATCATATGTTGTTCGTTATTCTCATCTGCTATTGAAGCATAAGACTGCTCTCTCAAACCTTTTGCAACTGACTTATACTCAGTCTTGCCTGAAACACCTTTTCCAGTAATCACTTTCCTCTTAGCAATATCAGTTTTTGATTTAAATCCTGCCCCTCTGCCGGTCCTGTCCATCTTAAGAGCATCACTATTATATTTTCCTTTATTGCCCTGCACGTTTCTTTTAATTGAATACTTCTTGATAGATGTACTTCTGCTCTTTGCAAGGGGAAGTATTGATTTTGAAGATTGCTTTTTATCAACATAACTCTTTTTTATACTTTTTTTTTCTATGGGTTTTATACTGACTTCAGGTAACTTGGCCTTCACCTGTTTTTTTACAGGCTCAGGCTTTTTTACCATTGGCTTTGCCTTTTTTATTGCTTTCTTTTTTAAAGTCACTTTTGGTGGCTGATTTATTTTTACCGGCATTACCAGTTTCACAAAATAACTATCATCGATATTACCTTGGGCACCAAAAGGATCATTAATATATGCTATGGTCAGAATATGCATCAGGGCCGATACAATTAAAATCAACTGAAATCCGGGTTCAAGTCCCATCTTAATTGTGCTTGAAGGTCCACTCATTTATTTACACATGTTATTGAACTCAGTCATAACCATATAGGAATTACTAGTTCCATTAAATCTCTCACTTAATATTTTAAGATCTTCATTCTGCGCATGATAATCACTGGATTCAAGGTTTGATACTGTTTCACAGGCGCTGTCTATGTCTTCAATTTCATATAACAGGTGCGCCTTATAATATTGAAGTTCTGTGAGCGCTCTTTTTACTTCAGGAGAATGGTCATCACTTTTGTCCTTAAGAAGAGGATCAATTCTTTTGCTAAGGTACTCCTTTACGACCTCTGCATATATCTCAAGGTCCTCTCCCATATTGCTCATTCTCAGGTGCTTGGCTGTTATATAAAAGTTCTTAAGGTCCTTCCTTGATTTATCAAGCACAGCATCATCAGTCGTAAGAAATAAGTTAATGCCCGGCATCACAGGAATAATGGTTTTATTAAACGAATTAACAGGAACAGGATCGCTTTTTACAATTAATGCCACATTGAATTCCGACAGATTAATTCTTTGAACAGCTTTTTCGTTCTTCTTTGTATCACTGTCCGGTACATATGTCCTTAACTGCTTATGAGAGCAACCCATAAGTAACAATGGCAGTAAAATCAATATTAGCGCTTTATTCATAATTATTCCTTTTGTAATCTGAATCATTTTGAAATAGGTTAATTTTCTACTCCTTGACTCAGAGATGGGCTTATTCGATTATTTCAGAAGTCAGGATTTAACTATAGAGTATATGAAACAGTGGATCTATTTTCAACTTATATCAGTTTGTGATTTCAACGCCATAAAGGCAACCCTGTTTTTATCCTGATATGATTCTAACTTTTTATTATTGGGACCTCTGGGTTATTACATCTTTACAATGAGTTAGAACACTCAGGACAGTAAGATGGCAGGCCAGGTCTCGGGTCTTTCTTAAGGGCGTATCTCAATACGCCCCTACAATCCAATTATTTTTGTCATCCTGAACCTGCCTACCGGCAGGCAGGCTTGATTCAGGATCCAGTCGTTATTATATGATATTTTATCGTAGGGGCGGGGTCTCCCCGCCCTTTGTTAATAGTTGTTGTGCATTGATTTTGGGCGAGGCAACCTCGCCCCTACATCCAAACATAAATTACCAATATTTTTTTCTTGCTCTAACATCTTGATATGACATATAATTCTCAAAGACAGGGCATCTTGAGCGTAGAACTCCCTGATAATTCTGAAAGCAGTTAATATTCAAACCATGTCCCATAAATCAATAAAATATCGAAAAAACGGAACTGACCTATATCTGGTATTACAGAGCAATACGGCATGTTAAATATTTATGTTTATTTATTATATAGGCAGTTATAAATTTAACGAGTAGAGGTTAATATTGAAGATACAGGAAAAGGGAATTGCCTCTATTAATATATTATGAATTAAAGAACAAAAGAGAATGACTACTTCTGAAAAAGACATATATCGTTCAATGATGCTTGAAATAAAAATTAGATTTCAAGCAATAGATAAAATATTCAATAGTGAAGGAAACACAACTTTACTCATGTCATTAGACTCAGAGTTTGTTTTCCTTCAAATCAGGAAAATAGTCGAGCTTATTTCATTTTCCGCTGTGTTGTGTGACAAAAATAGGTATGCACACTTTAGGAAAGCTGAAGGCGAGGCCAATGAGAGAGATCATGGCAAGATTGAAAAGGATTGGAATGCTGGAGTTATACTGAAAAAACTTAAGAATATTAGCCCACATTTTATGCCTATTCCGATATCAAATCCCGTTAAAGCAGATGAAAACCCATGCCATATTGATAGAGCCTCGGATGTTGTTGCAACACATTCAAGGCTTATTGAAATATATAAGAACTGTGGTGGATTTATGCATGTACCTAATCCATTTGGTGAAGACTACTTGGAACATGTTGAAAAGCATAGAAATAAGTACAGCTTGTCTCTTGATAAAGCGAAGAGTTTCGTTAGTTACTTAAAGTCTCTTATTTGGCATCATACAGCTATAAGTCTTGCATGGCATGAGGGGGCAAATCCAACAGAAAATGCAAATCCAAATACGGCTTGGATTGTTAATTTTGGATCTGATAATGATCAAAACATCAATATTATTGAAGGCATTGCGAAATAATTTCATAACAATTCACTGGTCATGAACGAGTGCCAGCGGTGCTGAATTGGGTTTTGATTGGTGATAGTATGCAAACTGTCTTTTGGGCACAAACATCTTTCAGGCACTCGTCAGACAGTTTGACGTTGAGCCTGTAGAAAAAGTCCCAAAACGGTTATAATACCGTCATCCACCTGAAAGAGCAAAAACCTAATATCGCTAAGGAGGGCTCATGGCGAGATATAAGGAATACGACTACACTCAGGGCAAGTTCATACCAATCCACTTTGACAAACAGATACTACCTGGGACATTTGAGTATACGCTACACTACCTTATTAATAATGAAATAGACCTGTCAGTGTTTGACCTGCGTTACCAGAATGATGAGACCGGAGCGCCTGCATACGATCCAGCCATATTGTTGAAGATAATACTCTTTGCATATTCACGTGGGATAACCTCAAGCAGGAAAATAGCACGGTGCTGCCATGAGAACGTGATATTCATGGCATTATCAGCCGACACCCAGCCGCACTTCACAACAATAGCCGACTTTATCTCCACAGCAAATGAGGAGATCATCCGATTGTTTCTGGAAGTACTAATGGTTTGCGATAATATGGACTTGATCGGAAAAGAGATGTTTGCCGTGGATGGGTGCAAGATGCCCAGCAACGCATCGAAGGAATGGAGCGGGACAAAGGCGGAATTAAAAAAGAAAAAAGAGAAGATGGAGAAAGTTGTCCGGCAGATCATCAAGAGACATAGGGAAATAGATGCGACAGAGGTAAACAGGGAAGAGGTGCAACAGGAAGAGCAGTACGTGGAAACTATCAAGAAGAGGGTAAAGAAGATAAAGCAGTGGCTAAAGGAAAACGATGACAAACCGGGCAAGACAGGAAAGCCCGTAAAGAGCAACATCACGGACAATGAAAGTGCAAAAATGAAAACCTCCAAGGGAGTGATCCAGGGCTATGACGGGGTGACAGTAGTGGATGACAAACATCAGGTGATAGTGCATGCAGAAGCATTTGGGAAGGCGCAGGAACATGATCTTCTAAAGCCGATGATAGATGGGGCGAGAGAGAACTTTAAAGAAATTGATAGTGAGGAAGATGTATTTGATAAAGCAAAACTGGTAGCGGACAGCGGGTTTCACAAGGAAGATAACATGAAGATGCTAATGGAAGAAGGGATAGATGGATATGTAGCAGACCCGCACTTCAGGAAACGTGATCCGAGGTTTGCAGATGTTGAACGGTATAGGGAGCGAACAAAGAAAGAAAGGCAAAAGAGAGAGGGGCAAAAGGGAATATTTGCATTAGATAAATTCAATTTTGCAGATGACCTGAGCCATTGTATCTGTCCGGCGGGAAACAGGATGTACCGGAGCGGCAACAACGTAATAATAAGCGGGAAGCAGGCGATGAGATTTCGAGGGAACAAAAGCAACTGTCGTAACTGTACCCTGAGAACGGAATGCATAAGGAAACCGGAGAAGACAGAGGTAAGGTCGGTTGCGTATTTCAAGGGACTCAGGAAAGATGGAACAGAAAGCTATACACAAAAGATGAAGCGAAAGATAGATTCAGTAAAGGGCCGCCTTATCTATAATAGACGGCTTGGAATAGTGGAACCACCGTTTGCCCATATCCGGTCCATCATGAGACTGGACCGGTTCAGCCTCCGGGGGAATCGAAAAGTAAATGCGCAGTGGCTTCTGTACTGCATAGTGCATAATCTTACAAAAATTCACAGATACGGAGAAGGGTTTGCATAGGGAATATGAACAACATAAGAATAACCTGTGGAATAACAGGGGGATAAGGGGCAAAACTTACTATTAAGCTGCTTAAGTGAAAATCAAGGGTGTTCTGGAAAGCAATTCTTGATATAATGATTCTGAAATTTAAGAGAGTAGAAAATTTCAAAAACAGACTTTTTCTACAGACTCGTTAGATTCAAAGAAATAAAATGAATGAGCCAATAGATCTACTACAACATTATCTGCCTTCAATTTACGATGCTTTATCTTCATCAAATAAATTGCTTTCTGAAATTAGCAATAAATATTATGACCGTTTCAAAAAAGTAGAATCAGACATTAAAGAAAAAGGTGAGTTTATTTCAGAAAAAACTATGTTTGATTTTTGGTGGAACGCAAATGAGGGAGATAAAGGTTCTCTGGCATTTCTTGATTTTATTAATAATATAGCAACTGAAATTCTTCAAAGAGTTGACGGTGATCCTAGAAAGCAGGTAATTAATTTATGCCATAAGATGATTATAAACTTCAACGATAGTCAGTCGCAATTTCAAAGCTATGTTGGAGAGTTAGCAGTAATCAGCATTCTTCTAAAAGATGAAGGATTAAAGCTTGTTCAAGTTGAAAAGAAACTTCCAAATGGAAAAAGATTTGATTTCGAAGTCGAAAAAGACGGCAATAAAACACTTGTCGAAGTTTTCAATATCAATTTCGAATATGATCTAATAGAAAGTTCAGAGAAATTCCAGAAACTTTTGGAACATAGATTAACGAAGAAACTCAATTCAAAACTTCAAGGATTGCCTGGAACATATCCTCCATTTCTTTTGGTTCCAGTTCTATGGGGTAATATTCTTGAGATTGAGCGATTTGCTGATGCCTTTTCATATTTTAAAGAATTCGATAAGTTGATATATCGATTTACAATGATTGCAGAATTCAAAAACCATTCAGGAGATTATTTATTCATGTTTGCTCATGTTGACGAGTTTTTAGAAAGAGCAAGGAAAAAAGATTTCAAAAGCATTTTGGATAAAGTGCCTGATCGAAAACCTCTTCGGGGAGATGAATTATAATCCATGGGGTCGTAATACTGCTTCCTCTCCAAACTCCTCATATACCCTTTCGTCTTTTTCATACTTCCCTCCTTTTGTATTTTTTTCGTGGCAAACATCACCAGGGAAGTTTATAATTTCCTATCCAGGGACGGGCTGATGATCTTTTCCAATTCCCTGCATAGTATAGATATCGTTATAACTGAAAAATAAACGAACAGAGTATCTACATCTTGACAAACATGTACTACAATGTAAACATACAATATGATACTTTATGAAGACAAGATTAAAAAGGCAGTAAATAAGGGAATATTACCTAAAGAAGTCTTTAAAAGATTTCACAATGTATTTATTGCTTTGGATGTTACTAGCGATTTAGGGCTATTTGATATCAAGAAATTGAAGTCGTCTGAACAGCGATCATATTACAGGTTAAGAAAAGGTAAATTTAGAGCTATATTTTATATTGAAAAAAAGAATTATTACGTAATTTCAATAGCAAAGAGAGAGGAGGTGTATAAACAGTGGGAGTGATATCTGTCAGATTTAATAAGGATGAAGAAAAAATATTAAAAAAATTATCTGATCATTTTCATGAAGATAAATCCACATTAATAAAGAAGTCTCTTGTTGAACTATACGAAAACGTTCTGGATCTAAATGAAATAAAGAAGTTTGAGGCAAAAGAAAAAAGGGGCAAAGTTTCTTTCTCATCTGCAGAAGACATTTTGACGGACTGACAAAAAAGTTATAACCAGCTACTTGACTTGAACGAGGACCAACGATGACTTTTTTGAGTGTGATTGTCTTTATTTTGCGACTTAATTATTGAGCAAGCTGACATCAATCAGGCCCTCGTCAGTCAGTGCGTCGCTTTATAAGGCAAAATGAGCGATCACAAGATCTTGGAAATGGATTGAATAAATGAAAGCAATTATTGCATTCATGCAAGATTTAAGAAAAATGCCATGGACTGTTCAAGCATGGTTGATGATTTTAGGCATTTCCAACATGATGATCCCTATCATTCTATTTAACCATTTGGAAGCAAGAGTAATGCTGCTGTCTACTTTTATAAGCTTTACAATCGGTGTCCTGCTGCATAAAAGAAAAGGCATAACTCGTATCCTGGGTCTTATGCATGCTCCATGGTTGGTTGCAGTATTCTTTTTAATTAAAGGCATTATCACAATTGGAGCTTACGATTTATACACCGGATGGATGGCCATAGCACTTGTGCTTACATCAATCAGTTTAATAATAGATATAAGGGATGTGGCAAAATATTATTCTGGACATAAGGAATCAATAATATAAAAAGTCGCCATATAACAAATTGATGGTCTTTCATTGGGGACGTTGTTGACTCCTTGAACTAATTCAAAGGACAATGACAACTATTACCTTCCCAGATACCTACTGCTTCCTCTCCAAACTCTTTAAATACCCTTTCGTCTTTTTCATACTTCCCTCCTTTTTTTTCGTGACAAACGTCACCAGGGAACTTTATAATTTCCTATCCAGGAACGGGCTGAAAATCTCTTCCCGTTCTACATAGTATAGATATCGTTATATCTCAAACATTGCTGTTGACAATAGGCACACAATGTGGCACAATATCATTATGAAATATTTTGATTGGAACAACGATAAAAACGAAGAATTAATCAAAGATCGGAGCATTTCATTTGAAGAAGTTGTTTTCTGTATTATGCATGATGGATTGCTTGATGTCATTGAACACCCAAATAAATCCAAATATCCTAATCAGAATATATTCATCGTTGACATAGATGACTATGTGTATCTTGTCCCTTTTGTTGAGGATAGTGAGATTGTTTTTTTAAAGACCATTATCCCCAGTCGGAAGATGACCAAAAAGTATTTGGGAGATTGAAATGAAAATGAGTAAGGAAGAAAAAACAATGCTTGAATCAGTAGAAAAAGGTGAGTGGAACTCTATTCGGGGAGCCAAAGGAAAAATAAAAAAATACCGGGAATATGCCAAGGCAACATTTCGCAAGGACAAGAGAGTTAATATTAGGATTTCTGAGAAAGACTTGGTTGGACTTCAAAAAAAGGCAGTTGAAGAAGGACTTCCTTATCAGACACTGATTTCGAGCATACTGCACAAGTTTATATCAGGTCGCCTTACTGAAAAAAAAACTTGATATAAAAACCAAGCATTGGATCGAATGTGAGACAGCAGTCCCTTTTTTTGCCAATTCATAATTTGGGGTTTGCAAAACAGCTTCCAAGCTAGATAGTACGCTTAAGATCAATTCATCGTTAGGCATATGGTAGGATGTTCAAAGGGAGTAAATTATACATATTATATTACATTTTCTCGTTCCCGCAATTGTTGTGGGCGCGTTCTTCCGGCGTAAATGGAAATTAGCATATTTGGTCATAACATCCACAATGCTCGTGGACATCGATCATTTTATGTCAAACCCAGTTTATGATCCAGGACGCTGTAGTATCGGTTTCCATCCCTTGCATGGCGTTTTTCCCATTGCGCTATATGTGTTACTTTGCTTTATCCCGAAATCACGTTACATCGGTATTGGGTTAGTAATTCATATGATACTGGACTCATTAGATTGTCAATTAACTAATGGAATTTGGTTTGTTTAATCAGCTTTAAAGAATGAAATTGCCTAACAGAGTGCAAAGGAACACCATGAATATCAAAAAACTAAAACAGGCAGAAAAGGCCTTCTTTAAACTCTATCCCGGAGGATTCAACCATCCTGAAATGAGTCCAGTAGCATATTTGGTCATAACATTCACAATGCTCGTGGACATCGATCATTTTATGTCAAACCCGGTTTATGATCCAGGACGCTGTAGTATCGGTTTCCATCCCTTGCATGGCGTTTTTCCCATTGCACTATATGTGTTACTTTGCTTTATCCCAAAATCACGTTACATCGGTATTGGGTTAGTAATTCATATGCTACTGGACTCATTAGATTGTCAATTGACTAATGGAATTTGGTTTGTTTAATCAGCTTTAAAGAATGAAATTGCCTAACAGAGAGCAAAGGAACACCATGAACATCAAAAAACTAAAACAGGCAGAAAAGGCCTTCTTTAAACTCTATCCGGAGGATTCAACCATCCTGAAATGATAGCTTTGGGTAAGAAACACAAAATGGACAAAATGATCACTCTTACCCGGGAAGCTTTCGCAAAGAACAATTTCAAGACTCCTAATGAGATTATCACCAATATGATCAAGGTTATTAGTCGTTCGTCAATGGTGTCATTATTTGAAAAACCAAAATTCAAGGACTTCGCAAACTCCTTATACCATGAAGATCAGGAACTTCTTGTGAGCGGATTTAAAAAACTGTTACACGGAAAAGAGCAGCAAGGGTTTGAAATGATGGTTAATGTTTTAAAAATAGGCAAATTGGCCAAATGGTCGTTGATGACAATTTGCCCGGCTTATTTCCGCCCTGACTATAATGTTTTTGTTAAACCAACAACAGCAAAGGGAGTCATAGAATTCTTTGAACTTAAATCATTGCAGTATAAGCCGTTACCCACATGGGCTTTTTATGAAGAATATCGTGCCATTATAAATGACATGAAATCAAAAGTTGATCCCGGTCTTTCCCCCAGCAATGCGGCCTTTTCCGGATTTTTAATGATGAGTATGGACAGCAGGTAAGCTCATTCTAATTTAATTATAAATCAGTGATGAGAACGTTATGCAGGCAGAAATTTAACAAACCGGTTTTTTTCATCCACAAGCACAACCTTTGGCTCAATCGGCTTATCTGACAATTCAAAACCTATGATAATAATTTCCTCACCTTTTTTTATTAAGTGCGCTGCAGCACCATTCAGACAGATAGTCCCCGTTCCCCTCTCACCTGTCAATACATAGGTCTCCAGCCTGGCCCCGGAAGTGTTACTTGCAACAAGCACTTTTTCACCGGGCCATAATCCGGTCATCTCCATCAGATCTTCATCAATTGTAATACTGCCTATATATTCAAGATTGGCATCTGTTACAGTTGCCTTATGAATTTTTGACCTCATTACCCAACGCATACCTATACTCCTGAAAAACTTCTTAGCAATTTCTAACTACACTGTTAGATCGATTATTTAACACGAACGACAGAATGAGTGAAGAACATAGCATATTATGATATTCAACTTCCACTGCTATTTCAAACTTATTCAACATTCATATTGTACTATCTGAAATAAAAAAATGCTGTCCTTAATCAGGGAATATGTTTTATATCTAATCAAAACAGGCAGTTACCTGACTATTCTTTTGTAATGACTTAATGTATATATAGCTTACAGGTTAGCCTGACCAACATATGATGTCTGTTTCCTTCTTTTCTGATTAAGAAGAATCAGGCCGGTTATCACCAGCCCTGCTATATATATCAGGTATTTATTCTCAATCCCGAACCAGCCTGCTACAACAGCAGGCTGCATCATTATAAAAGTAACGCTAAGCATTAATGGAATCTCATACCACCTGTTCCTGCAGATAAGCCATCCCTGGGTCGCGGCAGCAAAGGCAAAATTCCCGACACAGGCCATCGAAAATATCAGGATTGCCAGTCCCCAGCTGTTAATATTATGAAGAATCAGGTCATGGTTAAAGATAAACATGAATGCGATAATGGCTGTCCTTATATCGTACATAAAAGCCTGTATGCCTGTCTGGATTGGCGGGGACTTTGCAATTGCAGCCGCAGCATAAGCGGCCAGCCCCACAGGCGGCGTATCATCAGCCAGGATTCCAAAATAAAAGCAGAACAGGTGCGCTGCCATTAGAGGGATAATAAAGCCGTTTGCCAGACCTACGTCCATAATTATCGGTGCGATTAGAACGGCCATGACAATATAAGTGGCTGTTGTGGGAAGCCCCATTCCAAGAAGCAGACTCGCCATTGCGGTTATAATAATTAACGCAAAGATATTACCACCTGATAGATACTCAACCATCTCAGTGAGAATGCTTCCCATACCCATTGTTATAATTCCGACTATGATCCCTGCTGCAGCGCAGGCTATTGCAACAGGGGCCATATTGCGCCCTCCTGTAATTGCAGCATCAACAAGACTCTGCATACCTTTTTTAAAGGCAGGCCCAAGGGGCTTCTTATTTCTGAAGCTTTTGACCGGTTCCTGTATGATCATTATTATTGCCATGACTATAATTGCCCTGAAAGCAGATAGCGAGGGAGAATGACGATAGACCACAAGCTCGTAAACAAGCACTCCTATCGGGATAAGAAAATGCAGACCTGACTTCAACACCTCCATAAAATCAGGCGTTTCGTCCTTTGTAAGTCCCCTCATTCCTACCTTTGACGCCTCAATATGAACGATAAAGAAAAGTGTTGCATAGGAAACAAATGCTGGAATTGCAGCAGCCTTTACCACTTCAAGATAAGTAATGCCCAGATATTCTGCAATGATAAAAGCGGCAGCGCCCATAATAGGCGGCGCAATCTGGCCGTCTGTACTGGCAGCAACTTCTATGGCAGCAGCCTTTGTGGGCTTATAGCCGACTTTCTTCATCAATGGGATAGTAAATGTACCGGTTGTTACAATATTGGCAATTGAAGATCCTGAGATCATACCTGTCAGTCCTGAACCAACAATGGCCGCTTTAGCAGGTCCTCCCTTAAACCTGCCGAGCAGACTCAGAGCAAGCTCGATAAAAAACTTTCCCCCGCCCGCACGCTCCAGCATTGAGCCAAAGAGGACAAAAAGAAAGACCACTGTTGCCGATACATCAAGGGGAATCCCGAAAATGCCCTCTGTTGAAAGTGCTATCTTGTCAATGTATTTATTTAATGATGTGCTTCTGAAAGCAAAATCAGCCGGCATCTGTTCGGCAAAAAAAGCGTAGAACGAAAACAGTGTCGCAATCACAGTAAGTGCAGGTCCTATAACACGCCGCGCCGCTTCAAGCAGTAGCAGAACAAGCGCTCCCCCTATTATAATGTCCCGTTGAAGAGGAGAACCGGACCTCATCGCAAGACTGGCGTAATCAATAAAATAATATAGCGCTGAACAGGAAGCAATAATGCCAAGGAGAAGGTCTGTAACAGGAATATGTGTTCTAACCGAGAGAAAAGAAAAAAAACCTTTAACAGGATGTTTTACAGCAGGATAACTGAAGAACGCTATTGCAATGGCAAATCCCAGGTGAATGCTTCGGATATAAGATGAGTTCATTATAAGCCAGCTGGCAGTTGACAACTGGAATGAACACCATGAAACTGCCAGGACAGGAACAATGAAACGTTGATAATTAGTGACATGGCGAAGGGCGGACAGCTCTTCTTCAGCTATCCGCCCCTGCTCTTCAGCTTCTTCTTCAATTTTCAGGAATTCTTTATGCTCAGAAGATTGTTTGTTATCTCCTGAGCTCTTATGACTACTCACACTCCGAACTATTTAATAAGTCCGACTTCTTTGTAATATTTTTCCGCACCCTTATGAAGCGGGGCAGAAAGACCTTTAAGCATTCCTTCTTTTGTCAGGATACTGTATGCAGGGTGAAGTTTCTTAAAGGATTCGAAGTTTTCAAAAACCTCTTTCACAACATTATAAACGTCCTCTTCAGGAATTCTGCTGTGAGTAACAAAAGTGGCCTTAACGCCGAAGGAAGGCACGTTTTCCTTGTTTACTGCATTAGGATAAAAATTTATTGGCACAACGCTGCGGGCATAATAAGGGAACTTCAGGTAAAAAGAATCTGGAAGAACAATAGGCACAAAGCTTACTTTTCTCGTACCTGCTGTTGCTTCCTTAAAAGCTCCTGAAGGATGCCCAACGGTGTAGAAAAAAGCGTCAATACGTCCATCAAGCAGAACGCCGGGGGCCTCTGCTGCCTTCAGACCTTCTGCTGTAAGATCAACTTTATAATTAATACCGGCCGAGGTCAATGCATCTATCGAGTTCTGCCGCTGGCCTGAACCTGGATTTCCGATGTTTACATGTTTACCCTTCAGGTCTTTGATTGATTTGATACCTGTATCAACACCAGCGAGAAGAGTAACGCTTTCAGGATGGATGCTGAAGACCGCCCTGAGGTCTTTCTGCTTGCCTTTGTCTTTCCACTCTGCAAGTCCTCTGATCGCCTGATACTGACGGTCAGACTGTACAATGCCAAAATCAAGATCTCCTGCCATTATTGCATTTACATTGTATACAGATCCTCCGGTAGACTCCACTGTGAGACGCATATTGTATTGTTTCTTTTTCATGTTAACTATTCTGGATATTGCACCGCCAGTGGGATAATAAACTCCTGTAACTCCTCCTGTACCAATGGTATAGAACTTTGTCGTAGAAGCTGACATTACCTGTCCTGCGCCGCATAATACAATTGACAATGCTAAAACAAATACAACCAGAGACAATCTCTTCATCATCATTTTCCTCCTTTTTTTAAGTTTCGTGTTAAAAACACAAATACGGCTTGCTACTAACTAAAGGATTTATTATTTAATCAAGATAGAATCGAATTTATTATACATAAATTCCAATTTTATGTATTTAATACAAAGAGATTAAGTCAATACAATGCAACTCAATTCTGAATTACAAACAGGCTATTCCAAGACAATACAATTTTATTTTTTAAATGTGCCATGGCACATTTAAAAAGTGTGCAGGCTCACCTTATGTCATAACTCAACAAGTCTATCTTTCTTTGGAATTGTAAGGTAACCCCCTGATATTAAGCCATATCTCAATAATTATAAATTATTTTTATTTCAGGCATAGGGATTGCTTTTATTTGTCCTAGTCAAACTTATAAAAAGGAGTGTACATTGATGCAACAGGTATCAGTCAAGGGAAGATTATGCCCTTTTTTAAAAAATCCATGCGATGAGTGTTATTGCAATAGTATGAACAGTCACGATATAGAAAAAGTCGTTTCCTTTTGCATATCAGGTTTTAAAATGTGTGAAGTATATAAAAGTCATGAGTATGCAGGTAAACCGGTATCTGCATAAATCAATTAAAATATTAAATTCATTTAACTTTAAAACAAAAAGGGACACATCCCATATCAAGGATGTGTCCCTTTCTTAATATCGCTCAAACTATTTCAACCCAAGAACGTCCTGCATATCATAAAGCCCGGGGGTCTGCTTCTTAACCCACAATGCTGCTTTTAACGCTCCCCTGGCAAAGGTGTCCCTGCTTGAAGCCTTATGGGTGATCTCTATTCTCTCGCCAAGCCCGCCGAACATTACAGTATGTTCACCAACGATGTCCCCGGCCCGGATAGTCTGAATACCGATCTCGTCTCTGGACCTCTCCCCTATTATCCCCTGCCTGGCATATACGGCCGTCTCTTCAAGATTTCTGTTCAAAGCAGCTGCCAGAACCTGGGCCATCTTCATTGCCGTGCCTGAAGGGGCGTCCTTTTTTAACCTGTGATGGGCCTCAATTATCTCTACATCATAATCATCACCTGTTACCCTGGCAATGTCAGCAAGCACTTTTAATAACAGATTGACTCCCACGCTCATATTTGGAGCAAGTACGCATGGAGTATTCTGTGCATAAAGACCGATATATTCGATTTCATCCTTGCTGAATCCAGTTGTGCCGATAACAACAGGGATGGGTTTGTCTGAAAGGGCCTTTAGATTCCCTATTGTTGCGGAGGGCGATGAAAAATCAATCAGCACATCTATCCCATCAGCAATCTCCTTTATATCATCCGTGACCTTAACACCTGTCTGCCCCGCACCTATTACCTCTCCAATGTCACGACCAAGATCACCATGCCCTTTCCGTTCTAAAGCTCCTGCCAGTTCGATCTCTTCAATATCCAGGGAAAGGGTAGTAATTCTGTTACCCATTCTTCCGGTTGCCCCGGCTACTGCTAATTTAAGCATCATTTATCTCCTTTTCCATAGAATTGACTGTCATCACCGTCAATATTATCTTCTATTTTATATTTATCTGCAGCCCATGCTCCCAGATCCATCAGCTTGCATCGCTCCGAGCAGAAAGGCCTGTAAGGATTATTATTCCACTCAATCCTCTTTCTGCATGTGGGACATTTAACTTTCATGATTTAAGCTTTCTTCCCTGTTCTCAGAATAGATATGACCTATACCTGAACAAAGCCTTCATATACAGTTGCTGCCGGACCTGTCGCAAAAACATGGTTATCCTGTTCAGACCATCTAATAACCATTTTACCTCCGGGCAGATGTACATTGACTTTTCGTTTGGTCAGACCAAGCAGCACTGAAGTAACGGCTGATGCCGAAGCTCCGGTTCCGCATGCCAGTGTTGCACCTGAACCTCTTTCCCATACACGTACCTTAACATTATTCTGGTCAAGGACCTGCATGAATTCCACATTAGTTCTGTTAGGGAAAAACCTGTGGTTCTCCATTTCAGGACCATGGACCTCAAGTGGAACCGAATCCACATCTTTCACAACAATGACTGCATGCGGGTTACCCATGGAAACGCAGTTAATCTTAAAATTCTTTTTATTGACTTTCAAAGAATATTGCAGCACCTTATCCTTATTAAATGCTTTACCCAGCATTGAAACCCTGACTGGAATTCTTGCCGGTTCCAGCACAGGCTCACCAAGATCAACGGTATACATATTACCTTTTTTCTCAAGCACCATAACTCCTGCAATGGTCTCTATCGCTATATGGTTTATCCTGCTCCTGTCATTCTCTGCGTCATTTTTATCTCTGAACAGGATTGTATCCCATATGTATTTCCCAATACACCTGGCGCCGTTGCCGCACATTTCAACTTCAGAGCCGTCGGCATTAAATATACGCATTCTGAAATCAGCTTTTTTTTGTGTGAGACAAAAGCAGAATCTGGTCTGCCCCTATGCCAAACCTCCTGTCACATAGCTTTTGCGACAACTTTTTGATGCGTCGCAACTTTTCATCCCGGTTGTCAATGACTATGAAGTCATTGCCCAGTCCATGCATTTTTGTAAAATGAAGCTTCATTTGTTATCTGCCTTTTGAATTAGCTATTTCAAGTATTCCGGAAGACTTGTTCCTCTTACCAGGTCTTTATAAGTCTCTCTTTCTTTTACAACAAAATAATCACTCCCCTTAACAAGGACTTCTGCTGCCCTGGGTCTGCTATTATAGTTGGAACTCATGGTAAACCCATAAGCCCCTGTACTCATAACAGCCAGCAGATCGCCCTGACTGGCCCTGTTAATCATTCTCTCTTTCGCAAGAAAATCCCCGGACTCGCAGATAGGTCCTACAATATCAGAGAGCACCTTTTTACGGCTGTTCTTTATTACATGCCTGACATCATGAAATGCCTCATACAGGCTGGGCCTCAGTAAATCATTCATTCCTCCATCAACAATCACAAATTCCTTATCAGGGTTCTTTTTTAAATATAAAACCTTTGTTACAAATATTCCGGCATTACCGGCAATCGACCTGCCAGGTTCAAGAATAAGATTAAAACCGCCCTCTTCAAGTAAAGGCAGCACAGCTTTGGACAGGTCCTCCGGAAGAGGCGGAGATTCATCTTTATAGGAAATGCCCAGTCCTCCACCGATATCAAGATTCCTGATCTCTATGCCCTGTTCTCTAAGATTATTGGCAAGAATTATGACTCGTTTTAAAGCATCTATAAAAGGCTTGATAGTTGTTATCTGGGAACCAATATGTTTGTGAATACCCAGAACCTCAACATTGCGAAGCTTACTGGCCAACCTGTAATACTCAAGTGCATTCTCTATGGGAATACCAAACTTGCTATGCTTCAGACCGGTAGATATATAGGGATGTGTCTTCGGGTCTATATCCGGGTTTACCCTGAGCGCAATCGGGGCCTTTACCTTTAAATGTCCGGCAACCCTGTCAATGGCCTTCAGCTCATCCGAAGACTCCACATTAAACATCATTATACGGGCCTTGAGCGCCGCAGCTATCTCTTCATCAGTCTTTCCCACTCCTGCATATACAATTTTACTGGAAGGGATTCCGGCCTTTTTAGCAAGAAAAAGTTCCCCTCCTGAAACAACATCAGCGCCGCATCCATTTTTTGCAAGGAGCCTGAGCACAGCCAGGTTTGAATTGGCCTTCAATGCATAACAGATTGTACTTGGATAACCGTCAAAGGCCTGCTGATAAGACTTCAGGTGCCTGAGCAGCGTCTTCTCACTGTATATATATAAGGGTGTTCCCACCTGCTCTGCTATCTTTCTGACAGGGACATCCTCAACATATAATTCAGATTTTTTATATTTAAAAAAATGCATAATCTATCCGTCTCAAATTAAGTTATAATTAACCTGACTATGAAAATTATAGACAAGGCGATAAAAACAATAAAGAAACACTCAATGATTAATAAAGGAGACACCCTTTTGATCGGTCTGTCAGGCGGACCTGACTCGGTCTGTCTCACCGTTATTTTAGATAAACTCAAGCACAATTTCAATCTATCTCTTCACGCATTATATGTTAATCATGGAATGCGTCCCGAGGAATGCAAAAAAGAGGAGTTATTCTGTAAAGAGTTGTGTGAAAAACTTGGCATTACTTTTCATACCAGGTCTGTTGATGTAAAGAGTTATGCCAGTGAAAACAGGCTTAATATCCAGGAGACCGCAAGAGAGTTAAGGTATGAGGTACTGGAAGATATTGCCGAGGATATAAATGCATCAAGAATCGCTGTCGGCCATAATGCTGATGATCAGGCTGAGACGATTTTTATGAGGCTGATCCGGGGATCAGGCAGAAGAGGCCTGTCCGGTATACTTCCGGTAAGAGGAATGATCATCAGACCTATCATAGAAATAGAACGATCTATGATTGAGAAATTTCTGAATGACGAGCTTGGACAGTCCTTTGTTCTTGATAGCTCCAATCTTAATGAGGACTACCTGAGAAACTGGCTGCGTCTTAATGTAATGAAAGAGGTCAAGAAGCATAACCCCTCAATTGTAAAAGATTTATCCAGAACTGCTGATATCTTAAGGGAAGAAGACAATTACCTTGAGATCATAGTAACAAAGACCCTCATGAGACTTATCAGCAGAAAGAGCGATAATTCAATTGAGCTTTTTTTAATTCCCATGACAACACTTGAGAAGCCCCTGTTAAGACGTGTGCTCAGGAGAGCGATAGATGCGACATCAGGCCTGAGGGGAATAAGCTTCGTACATGTGGAGGACATTATTGACCTTATAAAAAATGGCAAGTCCGGTGACCGTATCAACATGCCCAAGGGTCTGAGGGCTGTTAGAAAGTACGCTACCCTTCAATTAACTCTGGAAGTACCGGGAAGCTTCACAGAACATGCACTGAATGTGCCGGGTGAAATCATCATTCAGGAACAGGGAATAATCATAGAGGCTGAGATAATTGATGAAGAGATAGAAACAGACGGAAGAAGCACAGCTTTATTTGATCTTCGGCCCCTCTCTGTACCGCTTAAGGTAAGGGCAAGACAAAAGGGAGACTTTTTTTATCCCCGCGGTCTGGGAAAAAAGAAAAAGCTCCAGGATTTTTTTGTAGATGAAAAAGTACCCCGCGATATGAGAGATGCTGTTCCCATTGTGATGTCCGGAAATGATATTATATGGATTGCCGGATACAGGTCTGATGAAAGGTTTAAGCCCTCAGAGCAGACAGAAAAAATCTTAAAGCTTATAATATCGAAATCGAAAAAAGAATAGGTTTTAGGTCATTGGATATAGGTTTTCAATTATTATAGCCAATTACCCATAACCTGTTTTATTTAAGGAGGAAATATTGTCTGAAAATATTAGAGTTCGTTTTGCTCCCAGCCCAACTGGATTTCTACATATAGGAGGGGCACGTACAGCACTGTTCAACTGGCTGCATGCAAAGCAGAAAAACGGAGTTTTTATATTAAGGATTGAAGACACTGACCGTGAACGGTCGACTGATGAATATATTGATGCGATCATGCAGGGTATGAAGTGGCTTGGACTTGAATGTGATGAAGGTCCGTTCAGACAGACCGACAGGTTTGATGTCTATAAGAAATATGTTGAAAAACTTTTAAACGAGGGAAAGGCATATCATTGCTACTGCTCTCCCGAGGAACTTGAGGCAAACCGGAAAAAGGCCATGAAACTCGGCAAGGCCCTGAAGTACAGTGGAAAATGCAGGGACCTGAAAGAACCCGTTCCTGGAGTTGACCCTGTTGTCAGGTTTAAAATGCCTCAAACCGGAAGCACATATGTGGATGATATGGTCAAGGGCAAGGTTGTATTTGAAAATGAACAGCTCGATGACCTGATAATACAGCGCTCAGACGGAACACCGACTTACAACCTGACAGTTGTGGTGGACGATGTCGATATGGGAATAACCCATATTATAAGGGGGGACGACCACTTGAACAATACTCCCAGACAGGTACAGATTTACGATGCACTCGGTTACGATATACCAAAGTTTGCCCACCTGCCGATGATTCTTGGATCTGACAAGGCACGGCTTTCAAAGCGGCATGGGGCGACCTCGGTAATGGCCTACTATGATATGGGCTTTCTTCCGGAAGCGCTGATCAATTACCTGGTCAGACTGGGCTGGTCCTATGGTGATCAGGAAATATTCTCTAAGGAAGAACTGATCAAATATTTTTCTTTTGAAAATGTGGGAAAGGCAGCAGCGGTTTTCAACCCTGAAAAACTGCTCTGGCTCAATCAGCAATACATTATCAATTCGACTAATGAAAGTCTTGCAGAACTTGTTACCCCCTTTCTTGTGAAAGATGGCACCATTTCTGAAGATCAGCAAATGGACATGGCCTGGCTTGCAAAGGCTGCAGGCACATTAAAAGAGCGTGCAAAGACACTTATTGAGCTTGCCACTTCTCTCCGCTATTATATTGCTGAAGAAGTTGAGTTTGATGAAAAGGCAAAGAATAAATTTCTTAACGAAAACAGCCGTGACCTTCTTTCTGAACTTAAGGATGCATTGACTTCAGTTAAGACTTTCACCGAAAAAGAACTTGAAGAACCCTTCAAAATGATTATGGAGAAGCATGACATTAAATTTGGGAAAATTGCTCAGCCATTAAGAGTTGCCCTGACCGGTGGCACCCAGAGTCCGGGAATATTTGAGGTTCTTGAAGTCATGGGAAAAGAAAAAACCATTAAACGACTTGAGAAAGCTGTAGATTCAATCTAGCTAATAGCAACATTCGATCTCAATTTAATTAAGGAGCATTATATATGTCAGATGAAGGTTCAAACACTCCTTCAAATTTTATAAAGCATATTGTTGAAGAAGATATAAAGAACAATAAAAATGACGGGAAAGTCCAGACCCGCTTTCCTCCTGAGCCTAATGGATATCTTCATATTGGTCATGCCAAGTCGATCTGCCTTAATTTCGGTATCGCAGCTGAATATAAAGGATTATGCAACCTTAGATTTGACGACACTAATCCAAGCAAAGAAGAATCTGAGTATGTCAATTCTATAATTAAGGACGTCCGCTGGCTCGGATTTGACTGGGCAGACCGGCAGTATTACTCGTCTGATTATTTTGAAAAACTTTATGAGTATGCTATTCAGTTAATTAAGGCCGGCAAGGCCTTTGTCTGTGATCTTACCGCTGATGAAATAAGGGAGCACAGAGGCACCTTGACCGAACCGGGCAAGGAAAGCCCTTACCGTAATAGATCGACTGAGGAAAACCTTGACCTTTTTAAGCGCATGAGGAACAGCGAATTCGAGGACGGTTCAAAAACTCTTCGGGCTAAAATAGATATGACTTCAGGCAATATTAATATGCGCGATCCTGTCTTTTACCGGATACAGAGAGCAGCACATCACCGCACCGGCGATACATGGTGCATATACCCCATGTATGATTATGCACACTGTATTTCGGATTCTATTGAAGGTATAACACACTCATTGTGCACTCTTGAATTTGAAGACCATCGCCCTCTTTATGACTGGTTCTTAAATGAACTCGACATCTTTCATCCTCAGCAGATTGAATTTGCACGTCTTAATATTACATATACAGTACTGAGTAAAAGAAAGCTGCTCAGGCTTGTTGAAGAAGGTCATGTAAATGGATGGGACGATCCGAGAATGCCTACCATATCAGGACTGCGAAGAAGGGGTTATACTCCTAAATCAATAAGAAATTTCTGTGACCGCATAGGAGTGGCAAAGGCCGAAAGCACTGTTGATGTTGCTTTGCTTGAGTATTGTATTCGCGAGGACCTTAACAGGAGGGCCATGCGTGTCATGTCTGTACTGAATCCTTTAAAGGTAGTAATAACCAATTACCCCGAGGACCAGACAGACGAACTAAATGCTATAAACAACCCGGAAGACCCTGAAGCAGGAACCAGAAAGGTCCCTTTTTCAAAAGTTTTGTATATTGAGAAAGATGACTTCATGGAAGACCCTCCAAAGAAATTTTACCGTCTTGCCCCTGGAAGGGAAGTTAGACTGAGATATGCTTATTTTATTACCTGCACTGATGTGATCAAGGATGCACAGTCAGGAGAAGTTATTGAACTGCACTGCACTTACGATCCTGAAACAAAGGGTGGTGATTCACCTGACGGCAGAAAGGTAAAGGCAACCCTGCATTGGGTATCTGCCAAACATGCTTTAGACGCTGAAGTCAGGCTTTACAGCAACCTCTTTACAAGTGAAAATCCGGAAACAGGAGATGATCTGACAAATTCCATAAACCCCGATTCTTTGCAGGCATTAACTTCCTGCAAAGTAGAGCCCGGTCTGGCAAATGCTTCACCCGGAAGCCGCTTTCAGTTTGAAAGGCTTGGGTATTTTTGTGTTGATCCTGATGCTTCTCCTGATCAGCTTGTCTTTAACAGAACCGTTACGCTAAGGGACAGCTGGGCCAAAATAAAAAAAGCCCGGAAATAGTCTCAACTTGTATGAAATTTAAATATCTCACAGCATTTTTTATCATATTGGTTTTCAATGCCTGTGCCACTGTGCCTAAACCTGATATAGACAGTTCAGGTGAATTTATTTATAAAGGCATTCCATCCCGTCCCGGTGCAGTTGCCTGGTCAAAAAACTCTGCAAGACTGGCTGTCACAAAAGGCAATTCCCTGATCATTATTGATACTGAGTCAGGAAGCGCAGAGGAAATCAAAGGGATAACCCCTGTATTCCTGGAATGGTCACCAGGTGATGATCTGCTGGTGATAAATAAAAATGGGGATAATAATGAACTTCTTAAGATCAATCCCCTCAATTACAACCATAGTGAAATTACTGTTAAACATTCCCCTGCATCAGTCAGGTGGTTTAATCCCCCTGAAGAGATGGTTGTTCTTTCATTAGATAAAAATCATATGAAAATAGGCACCTTTGTTACATACAGATTAACAAGGGTTATTGCCGGTAAAGAAAAAGAGTTCTTCAGAAAAGATGTTTATTTCCCCACTCTGAATCGTAATATTGATTTTACTTCCGGCTGGACACATCCCGGTATCAGACCCTTGCATGAATCAGTTCTCACACCGGTGTTTCACAAACCTCCGGTTGTTGCACCATATACCAATCTCAGGACCGTTGATCCAGTGACCTCTCTGGAAAGCAATGTCATTAGATTTAATAGCAAACGCTACAACGTTCCTACTTCCTGGTCTCCTGACGGATCCAGACTTGCCATTACAACTGATAAGGGACACCTGCAAATCATTAACTTCAATAACCCTGAAATCAGGAATACTGTTAATTACGATATACAGGGACTGGCCCCGGCCTGGAATCCCATGGGAAGCCAGATATACCTCGGTGGATGGATTATAAATTCTGACGGTCCTGCATTGAAACAGCTTTTACCGGATGCTTCTAATTCAATAGGGATATGGTCTCCTGACGGAGGGAAACTTGCCGTTATAAGTAATGACAATATAATGCATTTAAAATATTTTACTCCAACCTTTATTGCTCCTGACAGGCCGTTCAATTCATTTCTACCCATGGTTCATGATAAACTCCGAATATTAAAAGATCTGTATTTGAACAGACTCATAACGATTGATGAATATAACGAAAAAAAATCAAAATTTCTGGATGATCCAAAAGGGGTGGCCCGTGAATAAGACTGTTTTGTTGATATTAATAAATATTTTCATATTACTCTCTTACAATCAGAGCGATGCATCAGAAAAAGAGTCATGCTTTTCATGTCATAGGCAGGAAACACCATCTATCGTCAGTGCATGGACATCGTCAGCACATGCAATGGCCCAGGTCAACTGCGTTGAATGCCATGGAGAAGGGTATAATTCTGATCATTCCTCTCAGCATGAACGGATAGTCGTTGAGGCCCATGTCTGTGCCCAATGCCATGATAAGGCTGCCAAAGGGCATTTTGCCGGAAAGCATGGTATAAGTTTCAGGGCCGGACGAGCCTGTACAAGAAGTGGAATGAAAACCGAAGAGAATGCCAAAGGTTGTAAAGACTGCCATGAAAAGGGTTCCCTTGTCCCGCGTCAGGAGGCAGAATGCTCACGCTTTCTTGCACAGTCGCCGGAAATGCAGCGCCAGGGCTGTCTTATGTGTCACATGGTAGAAAACCGCTGTGATGCCTGTCACTCTTCTCACAGCACAGATTTAGCCATTGCCAGAAATCCGGCTATTTGCGGCACCTGTCATATGGGACCAGATCATCCCCAGTATGAAATGTGGGAAAGCTCAAAACATGGCATAATGTTTAAGCAAAAAGGAGTAAAGTACGCTCCTGCCTGCACTACCTGCCATATGCCTGAGGGAACTCACAATGTAAGTGAAGGCATTACAATGGGTCTTGCAGGACAGGCATACCCTCAGGATGTGCGTGAAAAGGAACGTGAGAAAATGCTTAAGATTTGTTCTAAATGCCACGCAAAAACTTTTGCAGCGCAGAACCTTGCCGATGGGGATGCTATTCAGCAACAGTCTTTGGCCCTTGTAAAAGAGGCAGACAGAATAATTCGTGAACTGGAGAAGGCAGCACTCCTCCTCCCCTCCCCTTCAGACCGGCCAGCCCATCCTCTATCCGGACAAAGACTTGAGATAGGATCACAAATGTTGTACGAAGATCTTTCACGTGTAGAGGCCCTTTTCTTTCGCATGAAAAAGTTTTACTACGTTATTACTTATAAGGGTGTGTTCCATCAAAACCCTGACTATGCTCACTGGTATGGCAATGCACCGTTGAAACTTACACTTTCGGAAATCCGGAGTGAGGCTTTGTTATTAAAGGAATTAAAACTGCTAAGAGACAGAATAAACAATCTGTCCGATATGGGACTAACCGGTGCCAATGCTAAATCAGGTTCGGAATCGGATTTATTAAAAATGGATTTAAGAAAATTAAAAGAACGCTTTCTTAAAGGAGAGATTTCACAGGATGATTACGAAACCCGGAGAAATGAAATTTTTAAAAAGCACGGCTTATAGGCATCCAGCCTAATGAAGAAATTAATATTGTTATTATTCTTATATTATTGATATTATCTTAGGCATAGAATTAACTTAAGAGTCCAAGGAGTCAGGGATTCAATGAGTCTAAGAAAAAGGACTTATACATACATTTAAAATAAGTCCCGGGAATCCTGGAACCCTATTCAGCAACTAAATGGAAGATAAACATTATGCTGTTTTTTATACAAACAGTTAAACAAATAAGATATGGATAAAATATCAGTTATAGGTAGTGGAAGCTGGGGTACTACTCTAGCAAACCATCTGGCCGAGAAAGGATTTAAAGTAAAGCTCTGGTCATATGAAAAAGATCTTGTGAACGAGATAAAGCGCACAGGCATTAACAGCACTTATCTGCCCGGCATCCCCCTGTCCCGCAATATTGATGTAACAGATGATCTCTCTTATACCGTAAAAGATGCCAGATATATCCTGAGTGTTGTACCTACACAGTTTACCCGTTCAGTGTTCAGCAACGTTATAAATTATTTATCGGAAGATGTAATGATCGTCAGTGCATCCAAGGGTATTGAACATGGCTCACTTCTTACAGTCTCTTCCATCCTGGGAAATCTGACCGGCAGAATAGTTTCGGTTCTATCAGGCCCCAGCTTTGCAGAAGAGGTGATAAAAAAATTACCCACTGCTGTGACAATAGCTTCACATGACAATAAGGTAGCCATGCTTCTTCAGGATCTTTTTAATACTGAAAACTTCAGAATTTATACAAATACTGATGTGCTTGGAGTTGAATTAGGTGGAGCATTAAAAAATGTTATGGCGATTGCTTCAGGAATATCAGACGGTCTTGGCCTTGGGACCAGCACAAGGGCAGCCTTAATAACACGTGGACTTGCAGAGATGACCCGTCTCGGTGTTGCCATGGGAGCCAGAGAAAAAAACCTTCGGGGGATTAAGCGGCATAGGAGACCTGGTACTGACCTGTACAGGCACTCTCTCCAGAAATTACACTGTTGGATTCAGACTGGGCAGAGGAGAAGCTTTGGACAACATACTATCAAGCATGAAAATGGTTGCTGAAGGAGTTGCCACATCAGAGTCTGCATTTGAACTGGCAAAAAAGCATAATGTGGAAATGCCCATAGTGAATCAGATTTATCTTGTTATAAAAGAAAACAAAAAACCATCAGATGCTGTCAAAGAACTGATGACAAGAAGCCCAAAGTCGGAATAATAATAGACAGTGATCAGTGGTCTGGGTATTCCAGGTTTCAGATGTAATTATATGAGTGAATTATTTTTTACTTGAACCCTTGACTCCTCGGATCCTTGAATCCTTTTAAACATTATGCATAGTAATAAAATTAAACATATCCTTCAACTAATAGAAAAGGGCAATCTTACTGCAAATGATGCTTTGACAGAATTAAAGCATCTTCCTTATGAAGATATCGGTGTCGCTAAGGTTGACCACCACAGGGAACTGCGTCACGGAATCCCCGAGGTTATTTTTGCAGAGGGTAAAGAGAGAAAAGACATTAAGGCAATTGCTGACTCAATGTTAAAGAAAAGCGGCAGACTCTTTATTACCAGGGCTTCAAAGGACATATATAAAGATATAACCACCCTGTGTAAAAAACATAAGAAAAAGCCCATCTTTTTTGAGAAATCAGGAGTAATAACAGTTGGCCCGAAAAGCAGGAAATCAGGGCTGATAGCTGTACTCTGTGCCGGCACATCAGATATGTCTGTGTCTGAAGAGGCAACAGCTACCGCTTCATTTCTGGGAAGCAAGGTTAAAACAATTACTGATGTTGGCGTTGCCGGCCTGCATAGACTGGCCAATGCAAAGGACATTCTATCAGAAGCAAATGTTCTTGTAATTGCTGCCGGGATGGAGGGAGCATTACCCTCTGTAATCGGAGGAATGACAGACAAGCCGATCATTGCAGTTCCCACTTCCGTGGGTTACGGAACAAGCCTGGGAGGCATGACCGCCCTCTTTGCAATGCTTAATTCCTGCGTCCCTGGTATTGGTGTTATGAATATCGATAACGGCTTTGGTGCCGGTGTCCTGGCCCATAAGATAAATATGTTGTGTGTTAAATAAATTAAGGGTCCAAGGGGTCGAGGGGTCGAGGATTCAAGTGAACTACTAAAATATAATACTAAATATGCTTTCAGCACATTACTCATTTATTACATGAAATAATTTTATTTAAGAATATATAAAATAACTCTTTAGCCTTGAAATTCTATTCAGCAACTAAACGTTAGATGATATCTTATTATAATAAGCGTCCCTTGAACCCTCGACCACTGGAACCCTTGGACCCTTAATAAAATGATCGCATACTTTGACTGTTTTTCCGGTGTGAGTGGAGATATGATCCTTGGATCATTGATAGATGCAGGTCTCTCCATTGATGAGCTTACCGCTAAACTTAAAACTCTTCCTATTAAGGGTTATGAATTAAAAGTCAGGAAAGTTAAAAAGGCCGGGATCAGGGCATCAAAATTTGATGTATTAATTTCAGACAGTTCTGCAATAAGAAAATGGCAGGAGATCGAAAAAATAATCAACACTTCTTCTCTCTCCCCTTCTCTCAGAAAAAAAGGTCTTGCTGTTTTTAAGAGACTTTTTAAAACAGAGGCAAAAGTACATGGCAGCCGTTATGATAAGGTCCATCTTCATGAGTTAAGCGCTGTTGATTGTATTGTTGATATTATTGGCACATTAGTAGGTCTGGAGATAATGGGTATCAATGAGGTATATTGCTCCGCAATAAACCTTGGAAATGGTACCATTAAAACAGCACACGGGATACTTCCTGTGCCTGCTCCTGCAACTGCCGAACTATTGAAAGGCATCCCCGTTTATTCATCTGAAACTGCATTTGAATTAACAACTCCAACAGGTGCGGTTCTTATGTCATCTCTCGCATCCGGATTTGGTCAAATACCAGAGATGAACATTGAAACAATCGGGACCGGCGCAGGAGGCAGGAATTTCAGTACTCATCCGAATATCCTGAGAGTACTCATCGGTCATGGGGCAAAACAATCATCCCGAAAAAGTACTTCTGAAGGTAATGAAAGTTCAGTAACTGTTATTGAAACCAATATTGACGATATGAACCCCCAGGTTTATGAATATGTTATGCACAGGTTGTTCAAGGCAGGTGCCCTGGATGTATACCTGACCCAGGTCATTATGAAAAAAGGAAGACCCGGTGTTGTGCTTACTGCTTTATGTACTGATGACAGGAAAGAAGACCTGATTAATATAATTCTCACAGAAACAACAAGCATTGGACTGAGGTTTTATAGTGCTGAAAGAGTTACCCTTAATAGAGAAATCAAAACTGTTAAGACAAAATGGGGCAATGTCAGAGTAAAGGAATCATGGCAGGGAAAGGGCATCAAAAAGATCACGCCTGAATATGAGGACTGCAAAAAAATAGCCGCAAAACACAATATCCCCCTTATAGACGTATTTAAGTCGATTAAGTAACTTCATTATTTAATTTCCAGGAATTACAATTATGACCCATATATTGTATTTCTTATATTGTCTTCTCTTTTTGAAGCAGCCATAATTGCCATTAAGATCATGCCAGCATATAATCCGATTACTATGCCTACTAATAACGATATCATGGTATCCCCCTTTTTGTTCTATAGGTTCAAAATTATTTATGGTATCGCAATAATTGAGCTTATTATTTTAACTCTTTGATGAAATGTGTTTAAATCATTTGAAAGTCTTCTATATCTCCCTCAATAATCTCATAAACAGGACTTAGACTGTTCACATAATCCAAATAGTTTTTTGATAGATTCAAGATCTCAACATCAATGCCATCATAACATCCATTTGTTCGTGTTAAACTTTTGACTTTTGTATTTACTTGCAAGAGATCTTTCCCTTTACGGACAATTATCACAATGCTGGTACCTATAGGAAAACAGCTCTTTGTACTGATATGCATACCTTCTATAGAAAGATTAAGAACGGTTCCTGAATAAAACATATTGCCACAGAATAATCTGACGCCAATTTCAACAGGTATTCTCTCAAACGTTTTTATTTCCATAACAAGATCCTTTATTCCTTTTCTTCTTTAAATAATGCAAGAGCTATGCCTCAATACCACAATTTATGAAAAATACTAAATAAAGCATCAAAATTAGTACGTTATGAAATAGTTACCACATTGAATGACATACCAGGAAATGCAACAAAGTTTACAGCCAAAGCCTTAAAAAGTCCGCTAATGTCTTGATAATAAAGAATCGAGAAAGAAAGTATATAGAGAGGTGAAAAAAAAGTTACAGCCTTTTAGGCGGCTTTTAAGGATTAATCTTCTTTACGTAATCTCCTGTTCAGGGCCTGACGGCTGATGCCCAAAAGAGATGCGGCAATACCCTGATTGTCATTGGATCGTTTTAGTGCCTCAGATACCATATGATTTACTATTTCTTTAATTGTGGGGAAGCGTCCGGAAAGGTCTATTATTGAGTCCGCCCCTTCATCGGAAAGTGCAATATATGGTTGGATATATTCCCCTTTGTCTTTAATGAATTCTTTAAAACAGTCCATAGAAAGCACCCCTGACTTATGCCTTGCAACAGCATCAAAAACCATTGCCTTAAATTCACGGATATTACCGGGGAAATAATAGCTCGAAAGCAGTGTGATAAGTTCAGGAGGGCTCGAAGGTTTGTCCTTTTTTAGAGAAACTGCAGAACTCTCAAGAAAATAGTTAAGCAGAATTGGAATGTCTTCTATACGTTCACGCAGCGGAGGAATCTGGATCTGAACAGCTGCAAGACGATAGTATAAATCTTTCCGGAATTTTTCTTCTGAGATGCATTTCTTAAGATCCTGGTTGGTACTGGCAATTATACGGGCATTACTCTTCTCAGGAATATCCGAACCAAGAGGATAGTACATTCCTTCCTCTAACAGACGCAAAAGTTTAACCTGTGACATTTCACTTAAATCACCTATTTCATCAAGAAACAGAGTTCCTTCTGCTGCTTTGACAATAAGGCCTTTACGCTCTTTATCAGCTCCTGTGAATGCGCCTTTTTTATGTCCAAACAAAGCATCTGAGAACAAGGTATCATCCAGTCCGGCTACATTCACTTCCAGAAATTCACCTTTAACTGCACTAATGTCATGAATTGCCTTTGAAATCAGTTCTTTGCCGACACCGGTTTCCCCCATAATCAAAACCGGTTCTTCAGATTTGGAAATGGTTTCTATATAATGAAAAATAGCCCTCATTTTTTTACTGCGGGTAAGAATAGATGAAAAGACAGACGCATAATCCAATTTATCGGTAAGAAGATGACGTCTGAGAGAAGACGTATGTCTCCTTAATGATGATAATTCTTCTCTCATCTTTCTTATTTCCAGAGCTTTTTTTATGATCGAGATGAATCGACTGCGTTCGACCGGCTTTACAATATAATCGAAGGCGCCCTTTTTCATACACTCAACAGCATTATCAAGGTCATTAATTGCGGTTATAATGATAACAGAGATATGACTAAATTCATTGTGGATCTTATCCAGCAGTTCCATGCCGGATATATATGGCATATTCAGATCCAGCACAATTACTGCCACTTCCTGTTTGGAAAGAATGGGTAAAACCTTTCGACTATCGGTAATGGATAAAATGTTTTTAATGCCTTTTGTGTTCAACATCGCCTCGTAACTGAGCAAAATATGCGGCTCATCATCTACGAGAAGTACTGGAAGATCGGGTTTACTCATTTGATAATATCCTTTGAATTATAAACCGGCAGAGTTACTGTAACGGTTGTTCCCTTTTGTTTTTCAGAATTAAACGACATGAAACCTTTATGATCTTTGATAATAGCGTATGAAATAGACAAACCAAGTCCTGTGCCACCAGTATCTAATTTTGTAGTGAAAAATGGCTCTGTAACCTGCTGAAGGACTTCGTCAGACATACCAACTCCGTTGTCTTTTATTTTGATCTCAACAGTATTGGATTGCTTATTATGGGATGTTGATAACCATATCTCAGATGTAATGTCCGGCAATGACTGAAGAGCATTCATTATGAGATTAATGATAACCTGCTCTATTTGCTGTGTATTGCCTCTTACGGAAGGTATATTTTCACTGCAATTGATATAAAAATTATGAGTAAATTGTTTGATGTGATGATCAAGGATCGACCTCAAGGACATGATAACTTTGTTCACGTTTACTTTTCCATCCATGTCGGTCTTTTTGGGCTGTGCAAAATCTTTCAAGTTGTCAACAATATTACTGATTCGTACTGAGCCATCAGTTATCCCGCCCAGCAGTTTCGGTGCAAGTTCAAGCAGTCTTGAAAAAGGAAGCCCACCGATTAATAATTCCCTTTTGTCATGACTTTCTTTAAGTATTTCGACAGCATCTTCCCAGATTTCAGCAAAAACCTGAGAGTTGGACATAATATAACTGTTAGGGTTATTGATCTCATGAGCGACTCCGGAGACAAGAGCGCCAAGAGAGGTCATTTTATTAGCATGAATTAATCGTGACTGAATAAGTTTTGCCTCATCCTCCATCCTGATTTTTGCAGTAACATCCCTTGATACCTCTATAACTTTACTCACTTTTCCTAAATCATCAAATAATGGAAATGCCCTTTTATCCAGAATCCTGCCGTCAGTATCTGTAACCTGGGTCACTTCCTCCTTTCCTGACTGATAGCATTTAATTACAGGGCAGTTATTACAGGGAGACGATATATTGCAGCACAACTTATAACAGTACTTGCCCTGACTCACAGAGGCTTTCTTCCCTACTTTAGAATCAAAGGCAGAATTAGACCATAGCACTTTCAAGTCCGGTGACAGCAGTATTAAACTGTCAGGGATAGCATCAAGCAGAGTATGAAATTCCTGCGAAAGTTTTTTATACTTTTCTTCGTTCTCGATCAAGTTATCCTCTGCCATTTTGCGAGCTGTAATATCTGTTACCGATCCGACCCATTTGACTGCTTTATTATTTTCAAATTCTATTGCCTTGCCACTTTCATGCCAGTAGTGGTATATTCCCTCCTTACATTTCATTCTGTACTCTACGGAAAGTGTTCTTCCTGATTCAATAGTTTTCTGTACAGCTTTATTAACATTATCCCGGTCCTCCGGATGAACACTCTCCATAAAGCCTGTAATTGTACGGGGGAATTTACCAGCTTCATATCCAAGTGTGCCATCTATATCTCCAAACCAACTCAAACTGTCAGTTCTGATATCCCCTTCCCAGATTAGATCAGCCGTACATGTAGCAGCCGTATGAAACCTTTCCTCGCTTTGGAGCAGTTTTTCCTCCGTCTGTTTACGCTTGGTGATATCCCTGACAACATGGATTAATCCTATTAATGTATGTTCTTTATCAAAACGTGGTATTGCCCTTATTTCAATAAATTTGTTCAGGTGCGGTTCGAACACTTCAAAAGTGGCCGGCTCACCAGTGTTATAACAATCGCAACTGGGACATCCTTCAGGTGGTGACCCGGTCCCGTGATAGTACTTAAAGCATTTATTTATAGTCTTTGGATCAAGGATCGGCAGGTTGAGTATCTCTGTGGCTGCCTTATTCGCGTGTATGAGATTGAAATCCCTGTCGTGGATGGTAATCATATCCGGAATGGTTTCAAAGGTATCTTCCCAGTCCTGCTTGGCCTGCAGATGCAGACTTTCATGTTTTTTCTCGCTTTCAATCAAGGCCTGTTCATATTGTAAACGTTCGGTGACATCGCTGGCATATACATTAACGTATCCATTCTCTGCCACCGGAATTATGCTGTAAAAGAATATTCTTTCACCTATTTTGACTTCCAGATCATACAGTGCTTTATTTGTTTTTAGTGATTGAAGTATTAACTCATATAAATTTTGAGGCAAAATCTTTAAAATATCTCTTTCCGATAAGTTATTTTTTTCTAATAAACTGTTGGCCGCTTGATTCTTAAATAGAACTGTTCCAGTCTTGCTTAATCTTAAGACCGGGTTGGGGTTTTCTGAAGGAAATTTAGAGAGGTTTAATATTTGTTCTTCTGCCTTCTTTCGCTCTGTGATGTCCCTGAAAACACCTTGAATGATTCTCTTCCCGCCGACCTCTATAATATTTGCACTGATGTCCACAGGTACTTTACGTCCCGATTTGTGTACCACAATAAGATCCATTAAAATTTCATTGCTATTATTACGAATATATTCTTTAAAGATGTTACTGTATCTGTCAGCCTCCTCACTTGGATACAGTTCTGTCTGATGCATACCCTTAATCATTTCAACAGGAATTCCGAGCATTTCTTCTGCTTTTGTATTTACATTAAGAATGATGCCCGTATCACAGTCGGCAATAACTATAGCATCATTGGCGGTTTCAATTAACATGAGATATTCCTGTAATGATTCCCTTGCTTTTCTGTTATCATTTATTTTTTTTGAGAAAAATAATAGAATAGAGAACAAGACTATTAATAGTATTAGATGGACGTACTGTGATGGACCAGAAATGTGCATAATAAATGAATCTAATAAGGATTCCTTTGAAAATATATACGAATCAACAAATATATCTGAAATTATTATGCCAACGCCAAGAATAATTGAGAGGATAATTAAATTAAGTTTCTCTTTCAATATCTTTATCTCCTGATTACCGAAAGGTTCGGAAAAATAGGTAATAAATATATTTTATTTCTCTTATTGAGAATGAAAAATCAAGAACTTAATTAATATAATATTTTTAGTATATCAGATAGTTGAATAAATCAAAGAATTAAATATACTTTTTGGAAACAAGGCTGTAGTTTATAAGTACTCTGCAAATGTATATCCTCACAAACATATATTTATTATTACTGCTTTCATCATGAATATAATATACTTTTATATGATGAAGTAAATTATTTCTCTCTTGCACATTCAAGAGACATTAAGCATAATTAATAAAATTCAATTTCCGATACAAGATAAATTAGTATATAAATAGTAGCTAAATAATAAATAAATCCTACTAATGGAAATGGTAATGTTTAGAAATGTACGAATCGGTTTACGTCTTGTAGTTGGTTTTTTCCTTATTTTCCTGCTCCTCATATCTCTAACTATATTTGCAAT
>PVMK01156416.1_pt1 | contig 49397 bp, 38 predicted proteins | sample 1853481 | NCBI WGS metagenome assembly PVMK01 (sample SAMN08533507, study PRJNA380276) | Marine sediment metagenome, whole genome shotgun sequencing project.
AAAGCTGAAGATGTTGTGCAGAAGTATTCTGATGCGATAGTTATTGCGGCTGATACTTTTATTGTTTTCAAAAACGAACTGCTTGGCAAGCCTTCAGATCCGGATGATGCCCGAAGGATGTTAAAGATGCTAAGTGGGAAGGTACATGAAGTAATTACCGGTTTTACTATTATTGATAGCAAGAGTAAGGAAAAGGTGTCAAGATCGATAGAAACAAAAGTCTACTTTAAAAAAATAACAATGACTGAGATTAATGCATATGTCAGGTCTGGCGAGCCTCTTGATAAAGCAGGGGCTTATGCAATCCAGGGACTTGGTGCTGTTTTTATAGATAAAATTGAAGGTGATTTTTTTAATGTTGTAGGGCTTCCTATATGTGCTTTAGCTGAAAGTCTCAAGAAGTTTGGAATTAAAATATTAAATTAAGAACATTCCATTACTGGTGTGTCGTCATTCCCGCAGTAGAGCTGCGAGATATGATAAACAAAGATGTTATTCCGGCAGTTCTTTAGCCGGAATCCAGCCCAGGATAAAAGACTCTGGATTCCCGCTCAACAGACCGCGGGAATGACAAACAAATGAATATATAATTAATCCAGAAGCAGAGCTTCGAGAAATTACTAAATTAAACTTTAATAAAATCAAATACTAAATATGGACATATACAAAGAACTGGACCGTCTTAATCCTCGGCAGAAAGAAGCTGTGATGCATACTGAAGGACCTTTGCTTGTGCTGGCAGGTGCGGGGTCAGGTAAGACAAGGGTGATTACGATGAGGACAGCATATCTCATTAACAGCGGAGTAGACCCTGCATCAATTCTTGACGTTACTTTTACAAACAAGGCTGCACGGGAGATGCAGGGAAGGGTAAAGACCATGGTGCCAAGCGGGGCAGGCCTTCCGGTTATATCTACTTTTCATTCCATATGCTTACGCATACTGAGAAAAGAGATCGACCATCTTGGATATAAAAAGGACTTTACCATTTATGACACATCTGAACAGCTCTCTTTAATGCGCAATATTATGTCTGATATCAAGTTCTATGATAAGAGCTTTAAACCTGAATCTATCCTGGAAAGAATAAGCTGGACCAAGAATGATTATGTTCAGCAGGAGAGTGATGATTCTGATGACTCCATTGAAGAGGCATCTGAACTGATTTATCCCCGTTATCTTGAAGCCCTTAAAACAATGAATGTCCTTGATTTTGATGACCTTCTATTACTTACATTGAAACTCTTTAAAAGTTACCCTGATGTGCTTGATAAATACAGGGACCGTTTTCGTTATCTTATGGTTGATGAGTACCAGGATACTAACAGCGTCCAGTATGGTTTTATTAAACTCCTGGCAGGAAAGAGACGCAACCTTTGTGTTGTGGGTGATGATGACCAGTCAATTTATGGATGGAGAGGAGCTGACATAAGTAACATTCTTAATTTTGATAAGGATTTTCCCGGAACTCTTGTTGTCAGGCTTGAACAGAACTACAGGTCCTTTGACAATATCCTGAAAGCAGCAAACGGGGTGATAAAAAACAATACGAGCAGGATGGAAAAATCCCTCTGGACCGAAAGAGGTGATGGACCAAAGGTAAATATATTTAAGGCAGAAGATACAGAGGATGAAGCTGAATGGATAGCGGACAGAATCTCGATAATCAAGGATCAAAAGAACATATCTTATGAAGACGTTGCTGTTATATACAGGGCAAACACCTTTTCAAGGCCTTTTGAAGAGGCTTTGAGGAGCAAGCAGATACCCTATACTGTTGTTGGCGGTACAAGTTATTTTGAACGAAGAGAGATCAGGGACATTGTTGCATGGCTAAAGATAATTGCTAACCCGTCAGATGATCTCAGCCTTTTAAGGGCGATAAGCGCACCAAGGAGAGGACTTGGCGCTTCGGCTTTAAAATTGCTTGCTGATTTTGCCCGATCAAAATCAATTAACCTTCTGGAATCCTTTGGAAGGGCTGATGAGATTGAGGGTCTCAGCAAAAGGGCCTTGTCGTCAGCAGAGACCTTTTATTCTTTGATAGACAGGTACAGAGAGATTTTGTCTAAAGGGAAAAAAATGGCGATAACTGTTAAGGATCTCCTTGATGAGATAAATTTCAGGGACTATATAAACCATTTATATAAAGACCCTGTAGCTGCCTTCAGAAGAATAGAAAATCTGGAAGGTCTTGTTGAGTCAATAGGCCATTATGAGTCTAAAAATAGATCACCTTCTATTCAGGGATTTCTTGAGAGCATGGCTCTTAGTAACATGCTTGAGGAAAAGGAAGAGAAGAAAGTGAAGGGTGTTACACTTATCTCCTTCCATTCATCAAAAGGGTTGGAATTTCCTATTGTGTTTATAGTCGGCGCTGAGGAGGAACTTATTCCGCATAAGAAATCTGTTCATACATCATCAGGTGTTGAAGAGGAAAGACGGCTTTTCTATGTTGGGATCACAAGAGCCATGAAGGAACTGTTCATTACTTACACAGAGAAGAGACGCAAGTATGGCAAGGAAAAACTATCAGTTCCTTCAAGATTTATAAAGGAGATACCTGGAGATGTTTCTGTCGATACAGACAGATTTGTGAAGATGGAGCCTGAAGAAGAAAAGGCTTATGTAAAGAGCATGTATGAAAACTTCATGGCGAGATTTGAGGAATAATTCGATCATTAATCATTAAGCAGAATATCATCCTGTTATGTTTATCTTTGCTGTGTGAAATCGATGAGAAATTATACACTGAAATTCGCACTTATTTCATCATATTATCAATATGTCTGGAATGAGTTTAATATTGGCGATTGCATCATATTAGCGATAGAGATATGATATACTTTTATTCAGTCATTTCTTAAAAGTATTATTAAAGGAGATTATAAATGAAAAGATTTTCACTGTTGCCTGCCTTAACATTAACATTTGCACTTATAGCTACCACGGGCTGTAATAATACGGATTCCAAAAGCTCAGACAAGTCATCAAAGTCAAACGAATCAATTCAATCATCTCAGTCTGTGCAAGCAACACAAGCTCAGATGCCTCTATCAGGAAAAGTTATTGAATCAATGGACGGCGGCAACTACACTTTTATGAATATCGAACACAACGGTCGTACAACCTGGGTGGCTACTGGCCGAATGAATGTGATGATTGGACAGGATATATCTTTGAAACCCGGGATGACAATGACTAATTTTGAAAGTAAAATACTTAACCGGACTTTTGAAACTATAGTTTTTTCAGGCGGCCCAATCGATGGTTTTTCAGGCCCGCTTTTAACGAATAAACCTGTTGATAAAAGCCAGGTACAATCTGCTATAACAGAACCAGTTATCTCTGATAAGGCGACAGGGGCTGATGCATACACAGTATCTGAGCTTTATGAAAAAGTGGCTTCTCTTGAGAACAGCAGAGTTGTGATAAGAGGAAAAGTTGTGAAGTTCTCTCCCGGTATAATGGGCAAGAACTGGATCCATATTCAGGATGGGAGCGGCGATTCTTCGGCAGGCACGCATGACATTGTGGTCACATCACAGGAAACTACCTCATTGGGAGAAGTTATTACCATTAATGGCATTCTCTATAAAGACAAGGACTTTGGCAGTGGCTATAATTTTGCAGTAATTGTGGAAGAGGCAAGCATTTTGAAATAGTCGTACGAAAAATTCCATTACATCATGTAATCAACAGTTCTGGAGGAAAGTTCAGATTGGCGATAAATATGATGAATCCTTGAAATTCAAGCCACAGATGAATCATTCATCATTAGATAGTAGATTCAAAATTGAAGCAATTCCCAGAAACAAGACTATAGACTAAAGTCTGCACTTCTTTATTTGATTATTTTTGTGAGGATTTAAATCGGTAATCATTGAACTTTTGTTTTCTCCAGAATAGAATAGCTCCCCTGGTTGTCATAAATTGAGAGCAATATTGCTATCGTTGACTCTACCTACATATCAATGAAATAGGAGAGGTTGTCATATCACTGACTTATCTCTTCAAAATAGTTGAAGAGGAAATCTAAATGATTGATACATATTATCAGTGATTCACGATGAATCTACAGTTGAGTATATATATCTGTTAGCAATGAACTAAGAAGATGAGAATCATGTTATCTTCAAAATTGATGAAAGTCAGAAATTACAATTTATTGAAAGATAATTGAGCTGACAAATAGCACGATTTATTATCGCCGGTCACATATATATTTAAAATGCCATCTATAGTGGTTCCGTCGTTAGAAATATCAAGGGTTGATTCTGGAATATTTAATTCATATTTCCCATCAATATAATTACTAGAACATGTCATTTTGTATCCATTAATTGTGCATTGTATTTTGCCAAAATTAACGTTACAGCCATTTTGTACTATGGTAGAAGTCCCACTATTATTATTCAGTTTATAAGAATCGCAAGACTCTTCTAGTATTTTTACAGAAGCAGTCCAAGTTCCACTAATATCAACACATTGATTGTTTTCATTTTGACAAATAGGGGCAGACAAACAATCATCTACACAAAAAGGGAAAATGAGATCACAATTAGGGTGGATTATATTCTCATGATACCTAACACATGCATCATGATTCAAACACGCCTGAGTATATCTTGAAGAATTACCACAATTTACTAATCTCTCAAAAGGGTCCGGGTCCGTATCACCTGGACATTCGCTACCACAACGCCCCATACATTTATCCTCGGAAGTATTGCTTACAGTTACTAGTGGACAAGTGATAGTAGTAATAGGCATAGAACTTATTGGGAAACAAGCTCTTCTATACTCTCCAATGTCATCACAAATACTTATTCCCCTAAAGAGTAATAATTCTAACATTTTACTTGACTTCTCAGATAAATAATCAACACAACTACTTATGCGTTCTTCATTACATATACTAGGAAATTGTCCACTTAGGAATATTTCAGTTATAATTTTACATGTCAATTTATCTTCACATGATTCTGAGAGAGCATCCCATGACGCAAAATAATCTTCTAAAATTTGAGTAGTATTAGCTTTAATACTTTCTTCCACTTTAAATACTAACTCAGCTAATGATGAATAGATCACTTTACGGGTATCATTATTAAAAGCACTTATAACATTAATAGCTCCTGCGACACTTACTCTAGTGTATAGAGGTAAGACAGTAACATTAATCGATTTTTCATTATTAAAAGTTTTCAGAGTATCTGTAGTATTTTGAGAACTTATATTACTAAGATGAAAAAACGGAAAATTAACTTCTGTCGCGCCTTCAGAAATATCAATAAGTAGTCCACTAGGCATATAAGAATTGGATTCAATATCAAATAACATAATCATTAATGTCATATTTTCAGTAGGCACATTACGTAACGGCAATGTAATCTGTATGTTCTTCTTGAGTTGAACATTATTGTGTTGAATAAGTACAGGTTCAGCCATCAAAATATCACTATCATGAGAATCATCATGTGTTATTGAAAAAGTTGTTTCCTGATCAACTGAACCGCTTGGGAATGTAATTTTGGAACCATAAATTGGACTGTCTGGATTCTTCAGTACGAGATTTCCACCTGTAGGACCAATATTAATGGTAGTATTTTCATCACACACATCACCTTTCTCATCTCCATCAAGATTTGCTTGGTTCAGCCTGACTTGAAAACGTGCGCTATTGACTTGAGGGAAAAGTCTGCAACATTAGCCAATTTCAAGATCATTGATAAGATGGCATAGTCAGTGAAATCCAGTCCGACTCAATTTCATTCATAAGACTGATTTATCATTGAAATTCAGATGATTTGAGGATCATTGACTCTTAGATATTAGATTCAAAATTGATGCAATTTCAAGAAACACAATTCAGACTAAGTCTGCACCCATATTATCTAGATCAGTATTGAACATTTTAAACGCCAATCCTCAATGTCATAAATATATTGAAATTGCACATTCTGGAGAGTGTTTTATCTGTAGTGCCGGAGGCATTGCGGATAAAACCCAGAGAACTGAGCCGCTGAGTCGAGGATATTGACTGATCAAATTCCTATGGGGATTGTAAGCAAAAATATTGAAGATTAGCTGTTAAGAATTCTGCAATTCAAAAAGCAAATCGCAGATAGGGGCATATTGAAAGATTCGGACAGGCAGCAAACAGCTTTTTGCCGGTAAAAAAGGCTTCTTAAGACGTACCAATCCCTATGGAATATATAGTGGTTTTCATAAACGTGTAATCCTGTGCAGTCAATTGTATTGATCATGAGGAATCCTTGTATTGTGGCTTGCCTTTCCACTGAGCCCGTATTTCCTCAACAACTACCATAGAGCCAGTCTTACAGCATGGGCAGAGGGTTATATCAATTCCGGTTACTTCAAGCATAAGTTCCTGAGAGTTCTTTTCAGTAGTTTCCGGTATTTGTTGCGGTATCCCTATAAGGTCTCTGCATCGCTGAATGTTTTCTTTTTTGTAGCGGTTAGCAAGGAACCCGAAGTGTCGTATGCGGACAAAGCCATTAGGAAGCACATGTAAAAGGAAACGCCGGATAAACTCTTTTGCAGGTAGTGTCATGGTTTTCCGGGTATTGCTGTCCCTTCTGTCTCTATAGGAATAGGTAACGTTGCCATTATCAATATTGACAATCCTCTGATTCGATATAGCTACTCTGTGGGTATACCTGCCGATGTACTGAAGCACCTGCTGAGGACCGGCAAAAGGTTTTTTACAATATACAACCCAGTCTTTCTGCCTTATTCCGTTAACAAAGAGCAAAAACTCTTTTTCATGGGCAAGCATGGAGATTGTCCCCGGGAAGATAAACTTCCCTTTTAAAAAAGCTTTTATGAGGTGTTCGGTAAACTTCGCCCTGAAGACTATTGAAAGCGCTTTTACGGAAAAGAGAAAGTTCTTCCTTGCTGAAACCCATCTGCTTTTGTCAAAGGACAATGCCCCTCCGGCAACAACACAATGCAGGTGAAAGTGGTCCATCAGCTTCTGGTCCCAGGTGTGCAAAATGGCAAGGAATCCAGCTTGTCCGCCCAGATTATTTTTGCCAAACTCAATCAGAGTTTCAGAGGCTGCTTTGAACAGTATGCCAAAAACTGTTTTTTTGTTGCGCAGAGCCAGAGGATTCAACTCGTGAGGAATGGTAAAGACCGTATGAAAATATCCAGCAGGAAGCAGTTCGGATGTTCTGTCCTGAAGCCATCGTGCTTTTGTCAAAGCCTGACACTTTGGACAATGTCTGTTACGGCAGGAGTTGTAGGCATATCTTTCAAAGCCGCAGGAGTTGCATTGTTCAACGTGGCCGCCAAGATAGGATGTACGACATGTCTTTATGGAATGCATTACTTTCAGGTGTGATAAGGGTAATGGGTGATCATGGCAATACTGTTTTGCATGTAAGCGGATTATGTCGGCTACTTCCCATTTGGGTCTTTTCCCGGGAACTTCCCGCAATCCAGTCGCGCCGACTTCCAAAGAAGAAGCTCTGCAAGCTGTAGACATGGCAATTATCGCTTCGGATGATTTTGACCTTCAGGAATCTCAAGCAAATCCAGAGGGCTTTGGGTAGAGGACAGGTGCTTTTGCGATAATTGCAGATATACTATCGTGGTCTTTATATTACTGTGACCCATCAGCATTTGAATAGTTCTCAGGTCAACGCCTGCCTCAAGAAGGTGAGTGCCAAAGCAATGCCTCAATGTATGTATGCATTTGCCTTTCTTTATTCCTGCCCGCTTTTTTGCCTTGTAATAGACTTGTTGCGCTGATCCAGCAGTGAGGGGTTGTTTCGGGTCTCTACCACTGAAGAGCCATAAGGAGGGATTGTACATCTTCCAGTAAATACGCAATTCCCTCAGAAGACGTTTGGATAATATCGTGTAACGGTCCTTGCGTCCCTTGCCCTGCTGCACTCTTATCATCATTCTTTTGCTGTCTATATCTGCGACCTTGAGATTCACCAACTCACTGACCCTTAATCCGCCAGCATAGGCGCTCATCAGTAATGTCTTGTGCTTTTGATTGGTTACAACTTTAAAGAGACTCTCAACTTCATCACTGCTCAGTACCTCCGGCAACACACTGCCTTTTTTGTTGATAGGAACATTTATGAACAGTGAATCCAAGCCAAGCATTTTGATATAGAAAAATCTTAATCCGACAAGAATTGTATTACAGGAACCCCATTTCAGTTTCCGCTCCTGCATCACATGAAGCATATATTCCTCTATCATCTCTTGATTTATCTTCTCCGGTGATAGCTTGAAGTATCGTGCCAGTCCTGTTACCGAAGACAGATACGACTTCTGGGTTTTTGGTGAAAACCTCCGTAATGTCATCTCCTTGATCATTCTTTGACGCATTGGTGTCATGGCATACCTCCAAAATTGTGGAAAATAAACGCCTGTACAGACGTTCTCATGGAGGTATTGTAATGAACTACTCAGTGGTTGTTGCAGGAAACTACAGGATTTTTGCTTATCGAAAGATTGGATTCTTTAAACTACCGCGCCAGCGGTTTAGTTCTCTGGTAGGAAGTCTACAGTACCGGAAACGTTAATTAATCAGACAATTGTCAAATTCATAACGCTTTTATTTCGTTTCAGGTTCTCAATCCACAACTTGAAAGTACTGATAATGCTTTAATTTTAGAAGGTTAGATTTATCCCGGGATTTTGGCATGGCAATTGCTCTAATGACGATATGGTTTTGAACCATAAATAGGTTTGCTGCATCATAAGGAGAGTGATATGCCTGTTTCAGAGATAGGTGATAGTAATGGTTCAGTTATTATGGCATCTGTCCGGCAGAAAGAGAGTCAGACCAGTTTTGCCGACATTCTTAACAAAGCCGCTACATCAGAAAATAAAGGACCTTCAGGTTCAGGTGGTATTGAAAGCCCTGATCAACCCAAGCCAGGTGAAACATCCTTTGTAGAACTGGGCAGGATCAGCAAAGAAACTCCTACTGTGTCTCATATACTTAAAAACCATCCGGAATATTCTGAAAAATGCTGGAATATTATTGATGCACCGGAGAATCGGGGGAAGCAGTACAGACAAATGATGGAAGGGACGGTTGTGGCCCTTAAAAAGGACAGTAATGAACTGGTCTGGGGAAGAGAACTTTCTGCCCTTACAGACATAAACAGTTTTAATTCAACCGGCAGTTCAACAGTTGCGGCCCAGGACATAGGGCAGAATAAAGAGTCGGCTGACAGTTCCATCATGATCGGTACTATCAGCAAGGCCAACCCCACAGTTTCACACCTCTTCCAGTCTAACCCTGACTTTGACAACCGCTTCTGGAATATCATCAACTCCAAGGTCAATATCAGCAAGGAGTATAAGTCATTAAGACCGGGCACACAGGTAAGTCTGGACCCAAAGACCATGGAAATCTCTTTTGGTAAATCATCCAAATCATCCGGGACAACATACATGGCACAGGCTTCGCAGAAAAGCGATATAGCCGGAACAGGGGGCTTTACCCTGGACGAAGCAGTGAAGCCCTATATAGGCACCCCCTATAAAAAGATAGACTGTTACGGCCTGATAGTAAGGGGCTTAAGCAGGCAGGGTGTTCAATACTGGGGCAAGGGCGGTATCAGGGAAAAACTTGAAAACCTGGCTAAGAAAGACGGTCTGCCCGGAAACGCCTATCTAAACGGTGAAGGCCTGGTAGAGAAAGCAGGGGAAAAGATCTATTCAAAGTCTCTGCTCAACATATCCAATTCACGGGAAAAAGCAGAGCAGGTCTATTCCGAATTAAGACCACATCTGCAAAAGGGTCTTATCCTTTCCTTCTCCACACCCACCCGCGGACATACAGGGGTTGTATCCAGACAGGGAGATGAATGGACCTATATTAATTCCGGTCTCATAGATAATCAGATCTCCAGCGGAAAAGTCTCTGAAAGGGTAGGGGAAGAACGATTAAAGGCAGAGATCAATAACTGGTTTACCCTTGCGGCAAACAGAAAAGAATCTCTCACTGTTACTCTGGGCCAGGTTAATAAGGGATAATAACAGATTAACTTTACAGGGGAATAAGATGCGGTGAACACTAAAGCATTTACAAATAGTAAAAATACAATTAATAAGTTTATTAAATGGGGCTCTGCCCCAAACCCCGGTTCATTCTTTTTTACGCCAAAAAGAACGGAACCAAGAAAAGGCGCCCCAAGTGATTGCTTAATTTCCGTGATATTCCGGTCTGGTCGCTAAATTAAAAATAACTCCCATGAACCAGAAGCGGTTCATAGTCAGACACTTTTTAATTTTTAACGCGTCCAAACCTGCATATCCCGGAAGCAATCAAAAGGGGGATAAAAGAGAATGATAAAAAGAAAAATAAAAAACTTCTGCGACTCTCCTTTACAAGGAGAGAGCAGTATTTCCCCATTAGCGATTTTAGGTGATGAAGGAGACCGGAAGGAAAAGAGTTAATTTGTGTTTGAGCGGAGCGAGTTTAAATTAACTCCCTGGAGGTCGACTGAAGAACCGTTAAAAAATCGGTTCGGGGCAGCCTTTTCTTGGTTCCGTTCTTTTGGCTGCGCAAAAGAATGAACCGGGGTTTGGGGCAGAGCCCCATTATTAATAGATCAAAAAAACTTAATACAAATAAGAGGACTAAAGATAAGCAGCTTACCTTTAGTCCTCTAGATGTTCATACAACTAGGATTTACACAGCAACATATTTTTCTGATTGCGGGCTCATATAGAAATCCATCATTGAGCACCTGTCTACTACTCCAACGAGTCTGCTGTTTTTCGTAATGGGAATCATGGTGAAATTGTTTTCCACCATGATATCTATCAGTTCTTCCGCCGGTGTATCAATATCCGCAGTCTTTGGCACGCCTGACATTATTTTTTCTGCAGTAAAGTCTTCAAGATCCATCCCCTCCCTAAATATCCCAAGGAGATTCATCTCTGTTATAACACCTATAACTTTCCTGCTATCCTTATCGCTGACAACGGGAATGCCGGTTAAGCGACTACTCAATAATTTATTGGCAATATCTCTTCCATTTGTGCTTCGTTCCACCCAGTTTTTTTTTGAGGCAAAACGAGTACAGCCCATTAACATGATATTTCTTGCTATATTCAATATCCCACCTCCTATAAGTTTTGACTCCTATACTGCGATTAATGATTAAGCTTTGATCACATAGTCAGGGCTTCTACATTTTAAAACCCCCTCTCATTTATGATTTACTAACTATGTACGTAAAATTAATCGAAATATCACACTTCGACTACTTTCTCTTTTTCATAACCAATGAGTTAATCTACCGAGGAATAATAATGCTGGTTATGTAAAAAAATATTATCAAGTTTGTAGTCTTCGTCAACTTGTACTAAACCGGGTAATCTATAGAAATTATCTTAGTGAACTTGAATTATATTTCTATTTACCACAGCAGAGGCAGTTCCTCCTCATCTCTAATAACTGTATGAGTGCAACTTATATGCCACTTTCCGGTGAGAATAGATAACTATATGAATTTGCTTACATAAAACTCATATAGTTTATTTTTTATAATATTTAATTGTGTATTAATTTTGCATCAATAGTGTCTGCAATAACGCACTTTATAAATGTTGTTTATTGAGAAATCGTGGTAGGGCAGTCAAGAGGTTGACTGCCCGAGAGTTTAATCCATCTTTTATATCCAGCTATATTCCCTGCATTTCTTATCGGATAGTTTTCACTTATCTTCATTAATAATTGTCATGCAGTCATGAGTTAACATCATGTTGTAAGTATTTCATATTTTTTTAATCCTGCGAAGTTCGAAGGACATGGTTTACATTGTTGATGTATAATATTCGCTGTGTTTAAGATCGGAAATTTAACCCTCAACTCTCCTCTGCTACTGGCCCCGATGGCAGGTATAACAGACTTGCCTTACCGGATGACGGTAAGACCATTTGGATGTTCTTTTGCCTTCACCGAAATGGTAAGCACTAACTCACTTGCCTATAAAAGTAAAAACACATTAAAGATGATAATGACCCAACCCGAAGACAGGCCATTAGGTGTGCAGCTTCTCGGCGATGATGATGAATCAATACTGAGGTCTATGGAAAACCTGCCTGAGGATACTTTTGACCTGATTGATTTTAACGCGGCATGTCCGGTAAACAAGGTTGCAACAAAGGGCAGGGGAGCAGGGCTTCTTAAAGACCCTGAAAAACTTCATAGCATTATAAAACTTATAGTGAACAATACTGACCTTCCTGTAACTGTCAAGATACGTTCCGGTTGGGACAGTACTTCGGTCAATGCAGCAGAGGTCTCAAAAAGGGCCCAGGACGCAGGTGCGAAATGTATTTTCATACATGGCAGGACAAGAGCCCAGAAGTATAAAGGTAAAGTTGATTACGATCATATTAGAGAGGTTAAAGAGGCTGTCTCCATTCCTGTGGTAGCAAGTGGTGACGGATTAAGCCCTTATCTTATTAAAAGGATGTTTGATCGTACAGGGTGTGATGGAGTAGCCATAGCAAGAGGCGCCCTTGGTAATCCCTGGCTCTTTCCTGAGACTATTGAATATATGAAAACAGGAGTTGTGCCTCCAAGGCCAGGTATTGATGAGTTAACAGAGACAATGAAAAAGCATCTCCTTGCCAATATAGATTTTTCAGGTGAGAAGTATGGCGTTATACGGTTCAGGAAATTTTACGGGTGGTATGTAAGGGGGCTGCCTGCAAAGGAACTTAAAGTCCGGGCGTTCATGAAAAGCACGAAAGATGAAATGATGGCGATGATAGATGAGTTGTATAATCACATGCATAACCATGACCACAAAAGGACCTTGTCAGTCTATGCCCCGCCTGAGTGATAAAAAAAAATCGCAGACCGTGATCCGACTACTGTCTACTGTCTACTGTCACGTCATCTTCTGTTTTTACTGTATTACGGCCTGATTTCTTTGCAAGTAAAAGAGCCTGCTCAGCCCTTCTAATTACAGATTTTATACTGTCTTTTTTTCTAAAGCTGCTGATTCCTATACTAACAGTTAAAGGCAGTTCTTCATTCATATAAGTGAAATCTACACCATCAATATATTCACGAAGCCGGTCAGCCGCAATAAAGGCCCCTTCAATGTCTGTATGAGGCAGTATAATGGCAAACTCTTCTCCTCCAAATCTTGTGATAAAATCATTTGTTCTCATACGATTATTGATTATAGATGCAAGTGTTCTCAGGCCGAGGTCTCCTACCTTATGGCCGCATCTGTCATTTATTTTCATAAATAAATCAATATCACATATTAATAAAGTTGCTTTGATGCCGTATCTGCTGACATCAGCAAGAATTTCTTTCATCTTTTTCTCAAAGGCCTTACGGTTATGGAGACCCGTTAAAGCATCATGTGTGGCCTCATAATCTGCTCTTTTTGATTTTCTCTGTATTTCAACCGCGTCACGTTTTATTTCAGACATCCTTTGATGCAGAGCATTGACTGTCTTTTCAGTTTCTTTGATATACTGAATATTCTGCATACGTTTTTCATCCATGCGGTTATATATTTCATCCAGTTTATTCATAACTATGTTTTTCACATTACGCATGTCATCGACATCATTTAATATTGCCTGCTTTATTTCATCAATGTTTGATTCGATACTCTTCTCAAATACGATATCATCATGATATCTCTGCTTCTGCATTGAAAGTTCTTTGGACATGCATTCATCTGTGCCGGATAATTTTTCCATGGATACGTTTAGGAATCCCTCCAGTTCTGTGTTCCTGGTAGCAATAGAATCAATATAGTTTTTGACAACTCCAAGCGGTGAGTCGATCCACTCTTCCGGAGCACCTGACTTTTCACTATTATGGAGGTCATCTTTCAAATCGGTAAGTTTTTTTGCAACATAATGAGGCATTAGATCTGTGAATTTGTCCAATAGTACGTTTGACAGATCTTTGAGAGATTCCTTTTCAATTTTGTCATCTTCAGTGATGGCATGAATGTCGTTCAACAGTTCTGTTAAGGACTCTTTCCAGAACATTCTTTCTGCAATCTGTGAGCTTGTGATTTCTGATTTATTTTCAAGTGAAAGTTCTTTAAGGATTTTAAGAACCTCATCTGCTATAGTGAAGACTTTCTTTTCAAATTCAGGGCTGACATCCCCATGTTCAAACACCTTTGGCATTGTTTTTTTCATATAAGGGTTGTTATTGCCCATAATGCGATTATTATCGGAATATAGGGGAAAACCTTAATAAAGGTAATAATGGTTATTAAATAGAAACTATTTGATGGCCGTTGTCCTGAGTTTGTAATCCGTTGATCTTGATTTTGTATCTTATACTCCTCTGAAGGATATCTCAAAGGCATTGTCAGAGATTGGATTTAAGAAAAAAAGTTCCCGGCATTTTGTCCGAAAAGACTGTCCATTCTTTATAGAGTTTGTAGCTCCTCCGTTTGCAATAGGAAATGAGCCTGTCAATAAAACTAACACGATTAAAACAGAAAAGGGGAGTGTTATCTTACTGACACCTACTGACAGCGTTAAAGACAGGCTGGCTGCCTTTTATCACTGGAATGACTGATCAGGCACTTGAGCAGGCTGTTATGGTTGTAATGGCCCAGAAAGTAAATTTAAGGGAAGTCAGGAGATGGTCAGAAAAAGAGGGTTTTCTGGATAAGTATAATTTATTTATTAATGAGATGAAAAAATAATTGGCGTGTGGTAAGTTCGATATACATAAGTTCTTACCTGTCATTCCGTACTTGATACGGAATCCAGTAGTTAAAATCTTTATCCAACGGGCGTTGCTTGAAAATGATAATATAATTACGATAACAGTATATGTTTTTTATGGAAATTGGAAGGAGTCAAAATGATAATCAAGTATGATGATAAAACTGATCTGCAAAAAGTTACTTCCCATTCAACATGAAGGTATAAAAGCATTAGCTTAAAGACTTATCTTCTGTAATCATAATCTTTCCTAATTGATATTCATTACCCCTGACCAATCACCTATGACCTTGTAAATGAGAAGGTAAAGAAGTACAAAATCCCTATATCTATGAGAGATGAAAATATGAGTATTACTGGAATATTAATACAATCTGTATGTCTTTGAAATTAAAGGATACTTATTTTTCCCCTATAGGTATGTCTTAAGTATCTATATGATTAATTCGATAAATAGAGGAAGATATATTTACGAATTTAACATTGGACGTCATGTTAAATTGGCAGTCAGGTTAAACAGGAAATAATTTCAAATTGAGCAGCAAACATGAGTCTAATTTATGACTATTAAGCAAAAGTTAAATATAGTTACTGTAATCTTTATTACAACACTTGTAGTATTATCTTTAACCGTTTTTTTCGGTTACCGCCATGTAATTGCCGAAGCATCCCTGGCCAATGATTTTGACAAGGAGTCAATGTATCTGCAGATGATGCTCAGAGGATTAAATGAGGTTATCATTAACGAAGGCACCCCTTCTTCACTGCGGACAGAAAATGAAGGCGTAAATGGCTTCGATCAAATACACACTCGATTAATGGCAGAAGTAAAAGATCCTGAGACCCGATCAAGCCTGATAAAAGTAATTAACCCCCTTTGGCAGGTTATTAAAGAGGAGATCAAGCCTTTTCAACAGCACTATGTTGATCTTAGTGAAGATGAGATAATGATTGAAGCAGGTAAAGTGATAGTGAAAGCAGAAATTGTCATTCAGCATGTAAAAGAGCTTTCTGAAAAGAGACGTGCTCTTGTGGACGACAATTCAAGGCTTTCAGCTACAATTGAAAAAACCATTCTTCTTATACTTGTTTTCATGCTTGCATTTTCGGTATATCTTGCTCGTCATATCTCTCGCTCAATAAATAAACCAATAGAAGAACTTAATAGTATAGCAGCAGGGTTTAGCAGAGGTGAACTAAGCATTATGATGAATGAATCAAAGAGTGACGAGTTTGGAATGCTGGCAAAGCACTTAAATAAATCTACAAAAAAACTGGAGCATAGTACAAATGAATTGACTACGTTAACTTCAAGACTTCAATCTGAAATTTCGATACGCAAGGAAGCAGAGAAACGGATCAGCCATATGGCATATTATGATAGTTTAACGGGTTTGCCAAACCGTCAATTATTCACTGATCGACTAAGCACTTGTTTAAAAAATATTAAACGTCACAAAGGATATGCAGCTGTATTATTTTTTGACATTGATGATTTTAAACGTATTAACGATACACTTGGACATAGTATTGGCGATTCTTTGCTGAAAGAGATTGCAACCCGAGTTACTGAATGTATTCGTGAAAATGACTCTGTATCACGTGAGATCATATGCAGGACCGGAGATTTATCTGTTTCGCGCCTCGGTGGTGATGAATTTATAATATTGATCTCCAATATAAGGGCTCCGCAAGATTCAGTGATAGTGGCTCATCGCCTTATGAAGACATTATCTCAGCCATTTCAACTTAAAGATCATGAAATTTATGTAACAATGAGCATAGGGATAGCCATCAGTCCTGATGATGGGCTGGATGTTAATACTATTGTAAGAAATGCAGATATAGCAATGTATAATGCCAAAAGCCAGGGAAAAAATAATTATCAATTTTACACTGAAACCATGAATGACATTATTCATAAACGGTTAATGATTGAAAATAATTTAAGGAGAGCGCTCGATAATAATGAGTTAGAGTTGTACTATCAACCACGCATAGATGGAAAAACAGGAACCATTTCTTCTATGGAAGCGCTAATCAGATGGAATAGGCCTGGTAAAGGGCTTGTGTCTCCAGCTGAATTTATACCGGTAGCTGAAGATACAGGACTTATTATTCCCATTGGAGAATGGGTTCTGGAAACCGCATGTTCACAAAATTTGGCCTGGCAGGAGTTAGGCCTGCCACCAATGACTGTCTCTGTTAATATTTCAGGCAAGCAATTCCAGCGAGATGATTTTATGGCAACAATATTAAGGGCCCTGGAATATTCTTCTTTAGACCCGAAGTATCTTGAATTGGAAGTTACCGAAAACATACTTATGAAGAATGTGAATATCAATATTGATATGATGAAGGAATTGAGTGAAATTGGGATTCGAATATCAATAGATGATTTTGGTACGGGATATTCTTCGTTTAATTATCTGAAACATTTTCCGGTAGACATTCTCAAGATTGACAAGTCATTTATTGATGACATCACTAATACTGACAATGATTTAGCTATAGTGTCTGCAATAATATCAATGGCTCACAGTTTAAATCTTAAAGTGGTTGCTGAAGGTGTGGAAGAAAGAGAACAACTGGATTTATTGCTTGATAATAAATGTGATGAGATTCAAGGTTATTATTATAGTAGACCTTTACCTACCGATGAATTTACAGAGTTCGTTAAAAAATCGATGAATCAAACCTTATCAACTGTAGATAATAATTAGATTTAATTTTTTAAATAAAAACAAGAAAAACAGTTTATCAACCATTCCCCTCAATCCTATACTTTCTATGTGGTAATGAACTGCCCCGCAGCAAGCTACGGGGTATCAACCTTTGCGGGTATGACGAATGCGGCAAGCCACGGGGTATTAATCCCGAATATAAAATAAAATTAATAGTTGTTTGCTAACTGACACCTTTATTTTTGAAAAGCGGACCGTACTTTTTATCAGTATCCAGAATATGATCTGTTAACCAGCCGGTAAGAAAGACGCTGACTTCTTCATCAAGCTCAATTCTGCCCTGTGCAAAATTCTCCTGAAGCTCTTTTGCCTCTGCAATAAGATTATCATGAATTCTTTTATGCTCTACAAAACCTATAAAGCTGTACTGCTTCATCAGCTTTTCTTCTGTAGCAAAATGAATGACTGTATTATCAATAAGATCTGAAAGAATCTGCTCAAGTTCTCCCTTGGCTTTACCTGTAATCATGCCATCCTGGAGCTTGTTAAAAAGTGAAAATAAATTCTTGTGCTGGTCATCTATTTCCTTAACATGTACGCTGTACTTCTCATCCCATTCAATAGGTAACATTTTTGCCTCCCCATCATTAAATTAAGAACCATTATCCTGTAATGTTAGGATCAATTTATGTAATTATACATAATTGAGGTCTGTCCATAAATGGAAATTTTATTTTGTCATGCCCGAAGGCTGTAGTCGGGCCTGCCTGCGGTAGGCAGGCATCCAGAATTAATTGAAAAAACTGGATTTTCGATGCGAGTCTACGCAAGAGTCGCTCCGACCCGCCCAGAGGACCGCGGGAATGACGCTCAATGTTTGAATTTATACACAGACGTTATTTAGATCTGATTTCTCTTAAATATTTAAACAAGGCCCGGGATGATTTTGGTGGTTTGTTATTTCCCACTTCTTTTCTGGCATTTCTGACAAGCTGTGACAACTGCTGCCTGTCGGCATTAACATGGTTCTCCAATATCTCTTCCAGCAGTTCATTATTTCCTGAAATAAGCTCATCCCGCCACTGTTCAGTCTCTTTAAACTCAAGGGCCTTTTTGTAATTTCCCTGCTCTATATGGTCAACGGCCTGTTGAATAGAGTCTGAATCTATCTTTCTCATAAGAGAACCAATAAACTGCATCTGCCTTCTTAATCCCTCATGGCTCTTAACCGTTCTTGCCAGGTTCAGGGCATCAAGGACTTCTTCAGGGATATTGATCTCCTTTATCTGCACCCTGGAGAGTTGCAGTAGCTTTTTTCCCAGCTCTTGTAATGAGTGGGCTTCTTTCTTCTTCTGTGTCTTGCTTATATAGTCCATAAGTTTATAAAAAGGGTCCAAGGTGTCGAGGGTTCCAAGGTTCAAGGGAAAACATGAAAATCAAGAACTGACAGTTAAATTATTATACTCAATTATCAAACATCTTTTTAAAAGGTGGCTTTTAACTAGACCCCTTGACCCCTCGGCCCCTTGAATCCTCGAACCCTTGGCACCTACGGTGTCAAAACATCTCATATTTCACCAGTCTTCCGTCAAGACCGCCAGACATGAGGGGGATTTTCCATGTTGGCTTGAGTCCGATCTTTTTTATAAACTCCCTTTCTCCAAAATAAATATAAGCTGATGATCCTTTGCACTTCTGTTTTAAAAAATCACCAAGAGATTTATAAAGAACATTGAGTTCATCTTTATTTCCCATACGGATGCCATAAGGAGGGTTAGTAACAATTACTCCGTTTTCAAGTCCTCTGGCTTTATTGAAATCAAGTTTATCTACGTTTATATTTTTGCCATCAGGAATATTGTTAATGTTCAGCCATGATGTCTTAACAGCCAGAGATGATATATCACTGCCAGAAATCAGACCCTTTGGCAGTCTGATCTTTTTCTGATCACAATCTTTTTTGACTTCTCTCCATAGCTTTTTGTCAAAGTCAGGCATAAATTCAAACCCGAAATGCTTACGCAAAAAACCGGAAGGGATCTTGCAATAATAAAGCATGGCTTCGCAGAGCAGGGTGGCTGAACCGCACATTGGATCATAGAGAGGTACAGATCCATTCCAATCGGTATATCTGATAATAGCAGCCGCAACAGTCTCTTGCATTGGCGCTGTAAGAGAGTCTTTTCGGTAGCCACGTTTATGAAGGGCGCCGCCTGATGTGTCCAGACTTATAACAGCTTTATTTCTGCTTACAAAAAGATTTATCCACAGATCAGGATCTTTTGAATCAACATCCGGTCTTTTACCTGTCTGTTCCCGGAATGAATCAACAATAGCATCTTTTATGCAGAGAGAAGCATAATGTGAGTTATTAATCTTACTGTCCGATACATTGCTGAATACAGCAAAAGTTTTACCTGTAGATATGAAGTCTGACCACTTTATCTGTTTTGCTTTTTTGTAAAGCTGATCTGTGGAATGGCATTTAAATGTAAGAATGGAACCCAGCACCCTTGAGATAAGCTTTGCGGAATAATTAATTCTGTAAAGAGCGGCTTTGTCAGCATTAAAATATATACCCCGGTAGGAAGGGCTTATATCTTCTGCGCCGAGTTCAGCAAGCTCCTGGGCCGCAAGCTCCTTTATGTCATCTGCGGTCTGGGCAAAAAAACGCGAACTTTTTTGATATTCATACATGGGCAAGATTATGAAAAAGATAATGACCTGTCCTCAGGGACAGGTCATATAGTAATTTAGCTGCGGCTGGTAATCTCGATAAGGTGATAACCAAACTGGGTCTGGACAGGTCCGTGGACTTTACCGACCTCTTCGTTAAAAACAACATCATTAAATTCCTTGACCATCTGACCTGGAGAGAACTCTCCAAGACCTCCGCCTTTCTGACCTGAAGGACATTCTGAATGCTTCTTTGCCGCTTCGGCGAAATCAGTTCCATCCTCGATCTCTTTCTTTATACTTTCACATTCTTCCTGGGTCTTTACCAGGATATGACGAGCAGATGCAGTAGACATAGTAATCTCCTTATTAATTGTATTTTCGGTGATCAATCATAACATATTGCTTGGATGAGAGTTTGTTGAGGAACTGGAATGTCTGAATAGATATATGTTGGGAGCCTGTTTTTAAACTGAGGAAAATATAAATAGTAATCTAAAATATAAAGAGAATGTAATGAGTTAGATGATAATAGTTAATTATATTATTGAAGTATTAAAGATCCGCGCTTAATCTCCTGTTCAATAAATATAAGCGAGGCCAGCAGAAGCAGCAGAACGATCCACATAGCAATTGCTATTCTGACAGCTCGTTGGGCCTTCTTTGTTTCCAGCCACTCCCTTGGCTGTATGCCCTGGAGCACAAAGGTAACAACGCTGGCCAGGTTAATGCTGACAATGTTTACGAGACACAAAAGAAGGGCGCCTGATGCATCGACCCAGTGCTTATCACCAAGCAGTAGCCCTGCAGTTACCAAAGGTGGGAGAAGCGCAACAGCCACCATAACTCCAACAAGGGCCTCGGCAACTCCTGTTGTAATTGAATATGCCCCTGCAATACCTGTTGCAAGCGCAATAAAAATATAATAATAACTAACATTAGATCGTGAGGCAATCTGGGTTATGGATGGATCAACATCAACGGCAACGCCCATGACAATGCCTATGGACAATACAAGAGTAAAGCCGATAATGTTGGTGAGGATTGCCTTTTTTGCAAGTTCAATATCTGCCAGCGCAGTAGCAAGGGCCAGCGACATATTCGGTCTGAGAAGGGGCGCAATCACCATTGAACCAATAATGACAGCTACATCATCATTTAACAGTCCCAGCCCGGCAACAATGGAGGCCAGTATTGCCATGACAATATATCCCCTGGAAAGGCCGGACACTCTGGTCATCTTCTGGTAAAGCTCTTCTATACTGATCCTCTGGGGAGTCTTCTCGTTTCCCTTTTCTTCTTCCTTTGATGGCTCCTCCGGTCTCGGCAGGGTCGCCTCCACAGGAAGTATGACCACCCGAAGGTCGTCCTTTATGAAGAAGTCCTGGAGAAGATCAAGAACAGCTTCGGTATTTTCAACCCTGAGCAGGACTTTTGTGATAGTGTCCCCTTCAGGAAGCTGGTCATGCCAGATATCCAATAAAGGAGAATCCTGAAGCAGAAAGTCTATTTCCTCTGACTGTCCTCTCTGGTGGTATATTTCTATCAGCCTAAGAGCCATTGAGTATGATAATGAATGCAGGGTGTTATATTCAAGAAATATTGATTCAAGCCTGCCTGCCGGTAGGCAGGGGTTCAGTGTTTATTAATAAATACTTATGGATAAATATTTATATCACGTCTAAAGAGTGATATAATCTTATTATAAGATGTTAGTCATTCCTGTACGTCACTATTTGTGACATAGGATTAATCAGAAAACTGTTATATGTCATTTATATTTGCTCCAAAGAGAAAAGACCTTCCTTTTTTAATAATAAACAAGAACAACTTTTCACTGCCTGACGTAATAGTAAGGACAAGCCATATGATGTGGCCTGAAAACAATGCGTTATCTCTATCAAACCTTTTGAAGGAGGTTTTATGAATACAAGAAAACTTCACTCGTCAACGCTCAGAAAAACCATGGACACCAGCGGTGACCCCTACATAGTAAGGACGAACAATGCCATGGCTGTCTGTAAAAAGTGTCACATAGTCTATTTCAAAAAAAGGTGGTATATTGATGAAGATTTGTATGAGAAGAAGATTTTGATGAAAAAGACTGAGAAGATCTTATGTCCTGCATGCCGCAAGATTAAAGACAACTTTCCTGGTGGCATAGTAAGACTGAGGGGAGCATTTCTTAATGACCATAAAGATGAAATTATTAACCTGATCAGGAATGAGGAGGAGAGGGCGAGAGGTTTTAATCCCCTTGAAAGAATAATAAAGATTACAGATGTGAAGAACGAGCTGGAAATCACTACAACAAATGAAAAACTTGCCCAGAGAATTGGAAAGAGTCTGCAAAAAGCCTATCAGGGTAAGGTTAAATATAAATGGTCCGATGATACAAAACTGCTGAGGGCCGACTGGGAACGATAATCTGTAGACTCTTCTGATATCATAGATTAATGCGCGCCCTTGTTTTTAATAAGAACCTTAAATATGTTGATGATTACCAGGACCCTGTTCCTGTAAAAGGTGAAGCGCTGATTAGAATTACCCATGCCGGAATCTGCAATACTGATCTTGAAATCACCAAAGGATATATGGGATTTCAGGGGATTCCGGGACATGAATTTGTAGGCATTGTTGAAAAATGTGAAAGAAAGAGTCTCATTGGCAGAAGAGTTGTTGGTGAAATAAACATTAACTGTTCCAGCTGCTATGAATGTCTGAATAACCTGGGCAATCACTGCCCTGATAGATCAGTGCTCGGCATTTTAAATAAAGACGGAGTTTTTGCAGAATACGCCACACTTCCTGTCAATAACCTTCATACGTTACCTGATGAAGTGTCAGATGAAGAGGCTGTTTTTGTGGAACCTCTTGCAGCTGCCTTTGAGATACTTGATCAGGTAACCATTAATGCTTCTCATAAAGTCTGTGTTCTTGGTGACGGAAAGATGGGGATACTTGTTGGTCAGGTGCTCTCGACTACAGGGTGTGACCTTCTGGTCTCAGGACACCACAGTGAAAAATTATCGATTCTTGATGAGATGGACATTAAAACAACCAGGAGAGGGATGCTATCCAATTCCAATTTTGATATTGTGGTTGACTGTACCGGGTCAAAGACCGGAATAGAGACGGCCATTAATATTGTCAAACCAAGGGGAACTGTTGTTGTAAAGACCACAGTCGCAAAAAAAGGACATATAGATCTGAACAAGATTGTTGTAAATGAGATTACCCTGATCGGTTCCAGATGCGGACCATTTCCAGCTGCCATCAAGGCAATTAAGGCAAGAAGTGTTGACCTCTCCCCGCTGATAAGCAGAACATTCCCTCTTGAAGACGGCGTCAGGGCCTTTCAGTATGCTGCGGGTAAAGACAGTTTAAAGGTTGTGATTGATATTTAATCGGACCGGGGCTTTTGAGACCTGCTCAGTATTTTCATAAATGCCTCAACTACATCAGGATCAAACTGTGTTCCTTTGTGCGTAATAAGTTCGTTCAGGGCAAACTCCAGGCCGGGGGAGGTCCTGTACGGCCTGTCAGATGTCATTGAGTCAAAAGAATCGGCAACGTGAAGTATTTTTGCACCAAGAGGAATTCTTTCTCCACTTATATTGGAAGGATAACCGGTTCCGTCTATCTTTTCATGATGATGTTTTATGTAAGGAATGATGTCTCTCAGTTGTTTAATATCTTTTAATATATGCGCACCCTCTGCAGGGTGTTTTTTGATTTGTATGAATTCGTCCTTTGTCAGTGCCCCTGGCTTATCAAGAAGATAATCTGATGTGCCGATCTTTCCAATATCATGAAGCAGTCCGGCAAGTTTAATATCCTTAATGTCGTCCTGGTCAATGTTCATATCAAGCGCGATCGCTTCGGCATACATTGATACGCGTTCTGAATGACCTTTTGTCCAGGGACTCTTTGCATCAAGCACGTTGACCATTACACGGACCAGTTTAAGGAAAAGGTCTTCAAGGTCTTCATAAGATTCATTGATGTCTTCCAGCATATTAAAGAAAGCATCCTTACCGTTTTTGGCACTTAGTTCCCTGTTTTTCATATCTGATATGGTGGAGGCATATACATCCAGCAGTTCCCTGTTACTTTCCTTTGTAATATCAATAGATGAGTGCATGACGCCGATAAAGCATCCATCTTCAATAATCGGTGAAGTTTTGATAATCAACTCTTTGCCAAGGTGGGATTCATATATTTTGGCTTCTGCTCTGTCTCCGCTCTCCATACACCTGATGAGCGGACAATTTTCAATAGGGTTATCAGAGTTGTGGAACAGCTCATAGTATTTTGAATTATTTTCGACCTGAATTATGCCGCAGAGTTTATGGACCTCTTTATTGGCCGTGATAATATTATAATCCATATCAACAATGCAGACCGGAAAGGGAAATGACTCAAGCAGGTGTTTCCAGCTCTCTGTATATTCTGCAAGTGTCCTTCCGTTATTGCCTGTATTTATTTTAATAGCGGTTTTTCCCATTTAAATCTGATACCCTCTTTCATCAGAAAACTGTTTAAAATAAAGCATAGTATGGTCGAATTTCCAGCATATCATCAATTTCAAGAGACTCATGCTCCCAGAGATATTTGAATAAGGATCAAACATAATGTCTCTCAGAATAACGAGCATGCAATAAACGCTAATTTAATGTTTTACACATATCTCTGCTAATAGTATTTTTCGGTACTTTTACTTATTAACTTAAATAGAAAGTTGGCGTGTCAATAATAAATTACAGGGTGTCTAAATAATATATTCCTGGTCTGATACCTGGTTGTCGTCTTTCTCTTGCTGATATCTGTTTTCCAGCTTTTTTATATCTTTTTTAAGTTTTTTCATTCTCAGTTCTCTGCCGACTGCCATATCATAAAACTTCTCAAGGTCGTTGACTTTCTTCTTCAACTCCTCTTCTGATTTGCTTAGTTTTTCCTGGGCCATTTTAAGGTCTGTAATATTAGTAGCTATGACAACGGTATGCAAATATGAGCCGTTTCTATCGCAGATAGGTCTGTGGCTTAAATAGAACCAGTGGTCGTCCCTGGTTTTGACTTCAACATGCGTCATGGGTTCTTCTCTGCTTACGAGCTGCTTGCAGTGTTCCAGTGATTGTGAATCAGAAGGGGCAAAATAATCGTAGCATTTCCTGTTAATCAGTTTGTCAGGGGACAACCCAATATGACCGGCAAAACTTTTATTGCAGCGTTTGATATTAAAATCTTTATCTATCAATATTATGAACTCAGAGACTGTATCAAAAGTCTCTTCCCACTCTATCTTTGCCTTTGTGACCGAAGCAAGCAGCCGATTATGTTCATACTCTATTTCTTTACGCTCCGATATATCTCTTACGATATGTATCAAACCTACTGTTTGAGATTTATCATTAACTCTGGGGATGGTCCTGACTTCCAGGTGTTTATCCAGATGGGGTTCATATGTTTCCATTGTGCCGGTAGAGCCTGACCTGAAACATTCGCAGCTTGCGCAGTCTTCAGGAGCAGAGTCAGTTCCGTGGTAATAATGGTAGCACTTGTTGGTTTTGTCCGGAGAAAGGTCTTCCAGATTAAGTGCTTTTTTTGCGGCCTTATTGGCCTGAATAATATTCATCTCATTATCATGGATCGTGATTAAATCTGGAATGCTGTCAAAGGTATCTTGCCAGTCTTGACGGGCCTGGTTTACCATTTCTCTCATTTTTTTCTGTTCTGTAATATCAGTGATTGTCAGCAATACTGAGGCCATTTCCTCGATTTCAGCCGATCCAGATCTGCCTATACGGGAGACAGTACTTGCAAAGATAAGGTTTTCTTCAGAACCGGTTGGCTTAATAGTAATTTCAATTTTTGTGGTATTGCCAGTCTGAAGGTTGTCAATTATTTCCTCTTCAAGGGCATCAATAAACTGGTCTGATTCAATGGAAGGGAAATTGATTTTTAATTTGTCAAAAGCATGACTGACGGAAAGTGTACGCATACGATTGCTAAGCACTATCAGAATGGATGGAGCAGAAATAAGGATATTGTCTGTGTAGTCCTTTGCGGACTGTATCTTTCTGAGTGAGTCTTCAATATGTTCCGCCATGAAATTAAACCCCGATGCAAGCTGTCCAAACTCATCATCTCTGGTTATATTGATCCTTGCTGACCATTTGCCATTTGCCATGTCCATCATTCGGTCAGAAAATATCGAGATTGTTTTGCCCAGGCTTTTGGTTAAGGCTAGTGCCATTATTAATACGACGGCAATAGCGATAATAGTGCTCCAGCTGCCGAGAGTAATTAAGTGACTGTCAAGCTGTGAGAGGAGTTTGTTATCCCAGCCATCATTGCTTAAAAGGATATGAAGGCTGTAGTAGAGAAGTACGTTGATAAGAACAGCGCTGATCAGGGTTACAGTAAATAAAATCAGAATGATATTGCTTCTATGTCTGAACTTAGGGGCTGTGATAATCTCTTTTATCTGCTTCATCTGTAATCAGATTTCGAATTAGTTAGTTAATTAATTCAGAACCAACTTATAGTAAACGGAAAAGACCGCTACATTGATACAACATATATAGACCGTATTGAATATATATAGCTGATCTTGATATAAATATATTTCGGTAAAATAGAAGAAAATCTTAAATTTCGATCGGCTATTATTAATATTTCATAATATATCATTAGAAACAGGTATGAAGAGACAGAAATTTCTATATTTGATAAAGTATGACTATGCATAATACAAAAACAGCCGGGATAATCATTATAGGAAATGAAATATTGTCCGGAAAAGTGAGGGACAGCAATTCCTACTTTCTTGCCTGTGAACTCAGAGAGCTAGGGGTTGATGTGAAGCGCATATTCGTCATTCCTGATGAGGTGGACATTATAGGTGAGACCGCACTTGAGTTTTCAAATGAATATGACTATGTTTTTACTTCAGGTGGAGTAGGGCCTACACATGATGATGTTACTATGGCAGGCATTGCAAAAGGATTTGGCGTAAAACTCTCAAGACATCCTGAGATAGAAAAACTGCTGTGCTCACGGTTTGATAACGCCCCTAATGACTCTGTCCTTAAAATGGCTGAACTGCCTGAGGGCACAGAGGTTTCTATTAAGGATGGTATGAGATATCCTGTTGTTTCCTTTCAGAAATATATTTATTTTTGCCGGAATTCCTGACTACCTGAGGGATAAATTTACGGTCATAAAGGAGCAGTTCCGCTCGTCATCATTTCATCTGAAAAGACTGTTTCTGAGCGGTCATGAGTCGGAATTTGCAGAAATACTCGAATCAGTTGTACTGAATAATATAGAAGTGAATTTTGGATCATATCCTGTCCTGGGCCAGGCTGATTACAGGGTAGTTGTAACAGCAGAGTCCAAATCAGAGCAGCTGTTACAAAAGGCCATGGATGAGCTGTTAAATATTCTGCCTCAGACAATGCTGCATAAAGTGGAATAAAGATAATTCTGTTTGTCCTCTCCCTGGCGCTTCAGAAATTACCCTGCCAGTTTTAGGTGATTTATATTAAAATATAAGATTGCGACTATTGAAATCATATATTAAAAAAGTGTAATAAATGGGCAAAACAACAGAGGGCAAGAATAGAAATACCACAGAATATTTAGAAAGCCTAATTAGTGAGTGGAGAACTGTCTTTGACTCCATTACAGACCTGGTATCTGTGCTTGATTCTGATTACAGGATTATCAGGGTCAACAGGCCTTTTGCAAAATACCTGGGAGTTGAGCCGCAGGATTTAATAGGTAAGAAGTGTCATCAGGTTATGCATGGAACTGACAAGCCTGTTTCCTATTGCCCAATCGCAAAATCAATACATATAAAAAAACCTGTTCATAAAGAAGTATATGATTCAAGACTTAACAAGCACTTCATGATAAGTCTTTCCCCAATTCTTGATGTAGACGGTAATGTTCAGAGTATTGTCCATATTATGCGGGACATAACAGCACGTAAGAAAACAGAGGCTAAATTAAGAGAATCTGAAGAAAAGTACCGTAAGCTTATAGAAACATCCAATGATGCAATATTCCTTGCTGACACAGAATCAGGAATTATCTTTGACGCAAATAAGAGATCCGAGGAATTGCTTGGAATGCCTCTGAATAAGATCATTGGCATGCATCAGACTGAACTCCATCCCAAAGAAGAGCGTGAAAATTACAGGGAAATATTCCAAAAACATGTTAAAGAAAGTAATGCCTTTATCAGTGATTTGCTTGTTGTTCATAAATCTGGCAGAAAGATACCGGTGGATATCAGTGCCAGCATGATTGAGATTGGAGGAAAGGCAGTTCTCCAGGGTGTGTTCAGAGACATTACGGAGCGTAAAAAGGCTGAAGAAGAGCTGAAATTGTTTCAGAGTTTAATTAACCAGTCCAACGATGCAATATTTGTTATTGATACTGATACCAGTCGCTTCCTCAATGTAAATGATAAAGCCTGCAGTAACCTTGGATACATCAGAGATGAACTCCTTGAAATGGGTGTGATTGATATAGAGGCAATTGTACCGGATAACTTTTCATGGAAGGAACATATGCAAGAAGTGCGTAGGCAAGGCTATATGCTTCTTGAAGGCAATCATAAACGTAAGGACGGCACAACTTATCCTGCTGAGGTAAATGCAAAACTGGTTTATATAAATGATAAAGAGTATATGGTCTCTGTAGTTAGGGACATTACGGATCGCAAGAAAGCTGAAGAAGAGTTATCTAAATACCACAATGAACTGGAAATAAGGGTGCAGGAGAGGACATTGGAAATAGAGCGTGCAAATGAAGAACTTTTAAAACAGATAAATGACCGCAAAGAGGCGGAGGAAGCTCTGCGTGAAAGTGAGGAGAGGTTCAGAGTTGCTGCCACTGCTATGTCTGATCTTCTCTGGGAAGGGGATGTTCGTAAGAATAGTCTGAACTGGTACGGAGATATAGACCGGCATCTGGGGTATGAAGAAGGAGAGTTTCCGAGAACCATATCAGGCCATGTGGAAAACATTCATAAAGATGATAGAGAGTTGTTTATTAAAAGTGTGGATAGGGCTCTTGAGACAGGAAATGACTTCAGGGCTGAATACCGTATCAGGTGTAAAGACGGAACATACAGGTACTGGGATGAAACGGGTAAGGCAATTGAGTATGAAGACGGGAAGGCTGTGAGGTGGATCGGGTCTGTTACAGATATATCAGACAGGAAAATTGTTGAAGAACAGATCATGCAAAGCGAAGAGCAGTTTAAAAAGCTGTCACAGGAATTTAATGCTCTGCTTGATGCAATTCCTGATAATATAGTGCTCCTTGATTCTGACTTGAAAATATTATGGGCCAACAAGGCATCATCCCAGAAATTCAACAAGGAAAATAACATGCTGGAAGGAGAGCATTGTTACGAAATGTGTTGTAATATTGTCAGTCCCTGTGAAGATTGCCCTGCATTAATAAGCTTTAAATCGGGCAAGGAGGAGACTGCCCGCAGGATAGGTCCATCTGGAACTGTATGGGACATAAGGACTTTTCCTATTACCGATGAAAAAGGAAAGGTTAAAAACGTCATTGAAGTTGCGAGGGATGTATCGACCAGGATTAAGCTTGAAAAAGAGGCGAACGCATTGCAGGCCAAGCTGATTCATGCCAACAAGATGACATCACTTGGCACACTTGTTTCCGGAGTTGCTCATGAAATAAATAATCCAAACAGTTTTATCATGACAAATGCCGACTTGTTTGGTGATATCTGGAAAGATGCATTTAAGTTGCTTAATAAACTGGATGATGAATATAAACACGCTCAGGTTGGCGGAGTATCCTTTTCAGACCTTGGAATGGTTGTCCCCTAAATTATTGAGAGGAATCTATGAGGGATCAGGGAGAATCAAGAGTATAGTTGATAACCTGAGAGATTTTGCAAAGTCTGACAGGGGTGATCTTGATGAAAAGGTAGATGTAAACAAAGCAGTCAAAGCGGCAAGTAATATTCTTGATTCCCATATAAAAAAATTTACTGACAACTATCATCTGTCCTGTAGAGACAACATCCCTTTTATTAAAGGTAATAGCCAGCAGATTGAACAGGTGATTATTAATCTTATAATTAACTCTCTTCAGGCGCTGCCTGACAGGGAAAGCTGTGTCCTTGTTTCAACTTACTGTGACAATGAGAGTGATATGGTAATAATTAAAGTAGAAGACGAAGGCACGGGTATATCTGAATCTAATATAGAGCGAATTACAGAACCTTTCTTTACAACCAAAATGGAAAGCGGCGGGACAGGACTTGGACTTTCAATCTCTTATGCAATAATTAAGGAACATAAAGGGTTTCTGGAATTCAGGTCCTATAAAAATAAAAGGACAGTAGCTTACATCAAACTGCCTGCCATTGATGATAGAAATGAATAATATGGGAGGATTATATGGCTGTGCCTGAAAAGCCGGTTTTGCTCATAGATGATGAAGAACAGATACTGATCAGTTACAGCATGATCCTGAAAACAGCAGGCATGGACAATGTAATTACTATCAAGGACAGTGAAATGGTCATGGGTTTACTCCGGGAACAGGAAGTTTCAGTAATAGTGATTGATCTTATTATGCCCCGCCTTTCAGGTATTGAACTTCTGAGTAAAATAATACAGGAATATCCCCTGCTTCCTGTGATTGTAATGACCGCCACAAGTGATATTGAGATAGCGGTTGACTGTATGAAAGAAGGGGCCTTTGACTATTTGATAAAGCCTGTGGAAAAGAGCAGGTTTGCAGGAACCATCAGCAAGGCTCTTGAAATAAGGGACTTGCAGGATGAGGTGTCAATCCTGAAAGAACATTTATTATCGGAACAGCTCAGTAACCAGGCTGCTTTTGCACCTATTATTACAAGAAGCAGCAAGATGCTTTCCATATTTCATTATGTCGAGGCAATAGCTATATCAAATAGACCTATATCTATTAGCGGAGAAACAGGTGTGGGCAAAGAACTGCTTGCAAGGGCTATATATGATGTCAGCGGTTTAAAGGGAGATTTTGTGGCGGTTAATGTGGCAGGTCTGGATGACACAATGTTCTCTGATACTTTGTTTGGTCACAGGAAAGGTGCTTACAGTGGGGCAGACAGTAACAGGGATGGTCTTATAGTCAAGGCATCAGGCGGAGTGTTAATGCTGGATGAAATAGGTGATTTGAACGAGAGTTCCCAGCTCAAACTGCTGAGACTTCTTGAAGAGAAGCAGTATTATCCGCTTGGATCGGACATGGCCCGAAGCAGTGATGTCCATATTGTTACTACAACAAACAGGGACCTGAAAGAGATGGTATCTAAAGGGGAATTTAGAAAGGACCTTTATTACAGGCTCTGCACTCATGCCATAAAGTTGCCGCCTTTAAGGGACAGGCTGGAAGATATAAAATTGCTGTTTGAGCATTTTCTTAATGAGGCCGCGATGTCTCTATCAAAGAAGAAACCATCCTATCCTGATGAGCTTATTACCCTTCTTTCAGGATATCATTTCCCCGGCAATATCAGGGAACTGCAGACCATGATAGTAGATGCTGTTGCCCGTCATAAGCAGGGTAAACTTTCGATGAATGTTTTTAAAGAAATAATAAAACAAAATCATGATCATCTCAGTCCCTCATACGCTTCTCTGGATATATTTCAAAATGTGAATGAAAGCGGAGACAGGGGGAGGTTTCCTACATTAAAGGAGTCAGAGACATTCCTGATATCTGAGGCTCTTAAACAATCTAATGGGAACCAGGGAATTGCAGCAGAGCTGCTGGGCATATCAAGACAGGCGTTAAATAAGCGTCTTAAACGCTCAGAACAATCCTCATAACCATCTTCCATGGCTGATCCATTTTGATCTTTTTATCCAAAAGTTGCATTAAGTGAAATATATCAATATATCAATAAGATAGAGTAGTTTATTTAAATATCTGTCAAGTTTTGTCTCACCCTGATATCCATTAGAAATTACTAGGAAATCCCTATCTATCTGATATTAAACGCAAAATAAATATGAAAGCTTTCGGCATATTAATTGCTATTAATAAATTAATTAAATTTAGAGAATAATAACGACGGGTAGCTAGCGGGGCAGGGGGTAATCTTTTATAGCATCTTTAATCTTGCTTTATATCAGATTTCGCTAATGTGAGAATCAGTAACCAGCAGTTCTGATTCTTACGTTAGCAGATGCAACCTATCTAATAAAAGCGTTAACATGAATATTGATACAAAAATTGATCTTGAAGTAGGCATTCAAGAGAAAACCACAGAATGCACCCATAACTTTTCCTGTTTAACAGGGGATAAAGATTGCTTATGTGATGTTGAAAGTCATATCAGTAATAAACTGCTTTTTATTAAACCTCAGGTACACTCGGTATGTAATTATAAACTGTCTTTTGGATATAAATTTATCTGTAACTGTCCAACAAGAAACCACTTATTTACGTCACATAAATTGTAAGCATTACCCGTTCTTTTCGTATAGCCTACTCGTTTGATAAATTCATCATGCAGAGATTAATCAGACGGATCTCTGTCCGTTCAATATCCTTTTTCGCATAAGTCTGAAGGGGTAGGGCACTAGCAAAGCTGCAACAACGATGAGCCAGACAATATCCCAGATTGCCAGTCCTGGCTGTCCTGACGCAAATGATCGGCAAATATTTACCAAATGGAACAGGGGGGTAAAAAAGGCTATTTTAGATACTATGGACGGAAGTGTGTCAACAGGAAAAAAGATACCTGAAAAGAGGAACATGGGGGTCATAAAGAGAGTATTGAAATAATTAAAGGAATCAATGCCCGGCACGGTAGCTGAAGCAATGACTCCGATCTCGGCAAATATAATGCCGGTGATAAATATAAAAGGGACTGCCAGTAAAATATAAAAGGAATCAACAAGACCGAAGGCAGAAATGACAATCATGATAGTTGCGCCGAATAGTGTACCTTTTGCAGCTCCCCACATGATCTCTCCTGTGATAAGGTCATTGATATTAATGGGTGTGGCCAGGATGGCATCAAAAGTTTTCTGATATGTCATTCTAATATAAGTACCGTAGGTACATTCAAAAGAAGACGAAAACATGGTAGATGTAGCAATCAGTCCGGGAGCTATGAAATTTATGTAAGGAACACCATTGATCTCCTTAACAAAAGCCCCAAGGCCAAAACCAAGCGCAACCAGATAAAGAACAGGTTCCATAAAGTTAAGAACTATGCTTGATTTGTAGCGCTTTGTATAAACCGTAAAATTTCTCTGCCAGACTCTGTATGCCCTTATTAGTTTCATGTTAACGATATGCTACTTTCCTATTATCTCTTTCCGCGCTTCAAGACTTTTGCCTGTTAATTTCAGGTAGACATCTTCGAGGTTTCCGTTATGGATACTCATAAGTTGTGATGGAGTGTCAATGGTTATTATTTTCCCTGAATCCATAATTGCTACCCGATCGCAAAGCTGCTCTGCTTCTTCCATATAATGTGTAGTCAGGATGAGAGTTGTGTTCTGCTGTTTAAGGTGGTTCAGTTTGTTCCAGACGGTGCGCCTGCTGTGGGGGATCCAGCCCTGTAGTTGGTTCGTCAAGTATTAACAGATCAGGATCATTAATCAGAGACCCTTGCTAGCATTAATTTTCTTTTCATCCCTCCTGAAAGGCTTCTAATGTTAACATTAGCCTTTTCACTGAGTTCCACAAATTCAAGAAGGTTATGGGCCAGGTCAATTGATTTGTCTTTCATAATATTGAAATATCTTGCATAAACAATAAGGTTTTCAATTACTGAAAGCTCAAGGTCCAGATTGTCATCCTGTGGCATGACCCCCAGTCTCGCCTTGATTTCTCCCGGATTTTTGGTTACATCCATTCCAAAAACCTTTACCTCTCCTGAAGTGGGGGGTACAAAGCAGTAAACAATACTCATGGCTGTTGTCTTTCCCGCACCGTTAGGACCTAACAGTCCAAAACACTCGCCTTCCTTTATTTCAAAATCAATACTGTCAACGGCATGAAGGGAGTTGTAGTATTTAGTCAGTTTCTTTGCTGTAACAATATTCATGACTGAATATTATAGCATCATGGATTTGAATAAAGAGTAAATGGGGTGAAAAATTGAGATCTTAAAACCTGTTTATATGAATATCATCATTGGACATGTTCTTTTTGATATACTTTTTGATGATATTAGTTATGTATTTCCGGGTCACTGGAATGACCATCAGAAAACCGATGATGTCTGTAAAAAAGCCGGGAGTAAGTAGAAGTGCGCCGGCAACAAGTATCATTGCTGCACTAATTAATTCTTCTCCCGGGAACATGCCTTCCTGCATGCTTTTCTGAATTCGGTACATTACACCCATACCCTCCATCCTGACCATATAAGCTCCTATAATAGCCGTGAGAATTACGATTACAATGGTGTTTAATATTCCGATATAAGAGCCTATTTCTATCAGCAGGGAAAGCTCGATTACAGGTATTAATGTAAATAGAAGAAATAGTTTAAAGAACATTTTATAATTATAAATGATTTGAAGGTGAATTGTATTTAAGGAAACAGAATGCCAATTTAATGATTGGATGAAAACGAGTTAAATTGTCATTCCCGCAAGCAAAGCGCGTCGGGAATCGCAAAGCCATTACGATGGAGGATTCCAGACAAGCTGGAATGACAGAACGATCAGTAATTCATTTTGACAGATTAGAACTGAACACTTAGCCTAACTGTCAATTGTCCCGGAAAAAACCCCTTTTACCTCGTTTAATAATTTATTGTGCAACGAAGGGTTTGCGGCTACTATATTTCCTGTTGTCAAATAGTCCGTTCCTCCGCCAAAATCAGAGACGACTCCTCCAGCTTCGGTTATTAATATACTCCCGGCTGCCATGTCCCATGGACTGAGGCCCAGTTCAAAAAAACCGTCACACCTTCCGCAGGCAAGATGGGCAAAATCAAGTGCAGCAGAACCGGCCCTTCTTATGTCGCTTACCTGATTAAAAATATTTTTAAAAAGGGCCAGGTAAGGATCAATAAGGTTTTTTTTACGGAAAGGAAATCCTGTCGCGATAAGACCATTATCAAGATCCTTTACTGATGAAGTTTTGACGGCCTGGCCGTTAAGGAAAGTGCCGGTTCCTTTTTCAGCAGTAAAGAGTTCTTCACGTAGCGGATCATAAACTAATCCAAGGATTATTTTGCCTTTGTATTCAAGGGCTATGGATATGGAAAAAACAGGGTAACTGTGTATGAAATTGGTTGTGCCATCAAGAGGATCAATTATCCACCTGTAATCGTTTGTGATAGTATCTTTCACAGATTCCTCGGCCAGGAAATAGTGAGAGGGATGCTTCCTTTTTATGGTTGATATAATAAGGTCTTCTGACTCCCTGTCAACACGTGTAACAAAGTCAGAGGCAGCTTTGGTATTTATATCTTTTTGCGAGAGTTTTCCAAGGTTTTCAAGAATCAGATCACCTGCAAGCATTGCAGCTCTGAAAGCTGTACCGAGGAATTCGCTTTTCTGATCGGGATACATAATTTATTTATTTCGCTATAAAGGAATGTTCTGCTTATATAAAATAATTAACTAATATATTACTTTATATCATGCATATAAAGCTATATATTTGCCTTTGTTGTAAGTATTTCCTTTTACGTCATACCGGACTTGATCCGGTATCCAAAAGGTTTTGAAAAGACTAGATTCTCGATGCGAGTCTATGCGAGAGTCGCTCCGACCGGCTAAAGGACTGCCGGAATGACAGACTAACAGAGTTTATGGACAGACTCTATTAGATAAAGATTTTCCATCATTGTGAAGAAAGGTTACTCTGCTATCCCCCAGACTATTAAGTGACGATCGCTTACAATTTCAACATTAAGACTTTGAAGTCCTGACCGGGATAGTTGGTCTTCTATTTCTCCGGGATGATAAGCAGCCAGAAGAGAGTTGTAAAAATCCTTTTTAAGTATTGGTGGTGCATCAGAGGCGTATAGTTCAACAAGCTTATTTGCCTCATCAGCATTTTCAGGCCGCATCAGGTCCATGACAAAAATGGAAGCGCCCGGTTTGGCACATCTTTTAATTGTTTGCCAAATTACTGCCGGGTCTGCAAGATGGTGCAGAAGACTGTTTGAAATTATGGCATCATAAGCATGGGGCGGAAGAGAATCATCAGGAAGGATGCATCTTTTCAGCGTTATTTGATCAGACAAACCTTTGCTTTTCACATCATTGATTCCTATGGCAAGCATTTCCTCTGCGCCATCCAATCCTGTAATAACTGTTTCTGGAAATGCTTCTGCAAAACGTATAGTAATATCAGCAGGCCCGCATCCAAGGTCGAGAACTTCACCCTGGGTGAATCCAGGAAATATTGATTGAAAATAAGAGATAAATGCATCATGAGGTCCTGAATAATCTTCGTCAGCATATGCCCTGGCCTGCTCTTCACTATTCATTAATTCTTCTTCCGGGATGCGGTTCATTTTATCAAAAGTTAAGAGTTGTTAGTGAATTTTATATTCGGGTTTATACCCCGTGGCTTGCCGCGTTCGTCATACCCGCGAAGGCGGGTATCCAGAAATGTAAAGTGCTACAAGATTTCTGGATTCCCGATCAACAGATCTCGGGAATGACCGTAGTTGATACCCTGTAGCTAGCTGCGAGGCAGTTCATTGTATAAAGCTGAATTTGCTGCCTGAAAATAACAAATAACGATTAACTGACTTCCCTCTTTTCCAAAGAGGCGGTCATACTTTTCAGCCGCTGGCTGCAGCTTCTTCCCATTGGCACTGTATATCATAAGTGCCGTGACGGACAAACTTTCTTTTCAGTTCATTCAGGTTATTACCCAGCACATTATCAAGTGAATAGCTGCCCATCTTTTCTTCGTTCTGTAAATAGTATAGATAACCAATCTCTTCGGGTTCAAACCCTATTAACCTGGCTCCTATTCCATCAGCCTTAACAGGGTCGGTAGAGGCTATGGCAACGCGCATGTTAACAGATGTGCCATCCACAGGTCCATCGCCTTCCATGCATTCAAAACCGTCCAGCACAACAAGGTCAGGCCATGTTCTCTTTGCAAACTCAACAATGTTGTGATGAATCATTTTCACACTCTTTCTGTAGGTAGGGTATTGTTTGAATAGAAAATTGATAAGCCAGTTCGGTAATGTTCTCCGTGCCTTTGATACTGTTCCGGCAGGCAGCTTATCCAGCAATGTCTTGGGTGCGTCAACCTCAACGCCCCCCTTCATTCCATGAATCATGGCCATGTCTTTTCTTAAAACAAGTCCGGCCATGTTCTTTATACCAAAGGTAGCAACAGCAAAATTATGAGTTTTTGGAATAGCAAGTGAGATCTTGTAATCAAACTCTTCAACCCGTCTTGTTATTCTTAAATGCGTATCTCCAACGACAGAATGTATTGGGCTGTCGATGACATCCTTATCATCGTCAAAATCCGTAAGAGTCACATTTGGATATTTCTTTTCAAGCTCATAATAACCATAGTCTTCAAATACGCTGGTAGTAGGTAGACCCATATAAAATGCAGAAGCAGAGCTTTCACCGACAGTAATGGGAGTATCCGGGGCAATCTCCCTGATGAATTCAATAACAGTCTCAATCGCTTCCACATGAGTATTTGCAAAAGCCGGTTTGAGGGCTACAAGGTTTGGTTTGATCAGAATGTTTTTTGCCTCTTTGACAGGTTCCAGATCATCTCTGATTAAGTCAAGACATTTCCTGATATTATCTTTCCTGTTATCTCCTTTTATTATTGAAGCTTTTTTATTTTCCATTAAACCTCCGGGTATCTTTGATGATGAAGTCGTTTATATGTTTTGAGTCTTCGTGTAATCGAGTGGGTTAATTATTGATTCATCTCTTCCCCTCTTTGGCAAAGAGGGGTTAGGGGAGATTTTATAAATCATAATTGCGTCCATTTTAAACTTCTATTATACAAAAGCATAGTTGCCGCCAACGTTTTCAAATCCCCCCTTGCCCCCCCTTTTCTAAAGGGGGGGATTAACAGGGAATATCCTTGTGAAAATATTTCACTAAACTCTTTCACGTTGAACATACATTTTAAAACATATTCATTAATCAAAGCACTATCAGAAATTGATAAGACTTTTTAAATAATCAAGGGATCCGTCATTGGCCCATATATCAAGCAGGGAGGGTTCTTTTAACTGCTGGCCGCGGTACCTTGATACAGATAGATATGAAGTGCTTAAATTTTCAAGTCCGGTCATATCACCCCATAACTTCTCAAATTGTGCAACTGGATAATGGTCTTCCTGTCCGCTTCCCCAGACATACTTAACATTTTTGATCGTCACATAAGTTGGTATTTTCTTTTCAATGGTCTGAATTGTTTCCAATACTTTCTTCATATCTAAATCATTTGTCTCTGCCCCTATAACAGTCTCTCTGTCAAGTCCAAAGAAATCCAACAGGAGGTCTATAGAAATCCAGTTTGTCAGCGTATTGTAAAAACTTAATTTATATTCATCTTCTTCGCGGGGCAGGGCCATACCTTCTATAAGCCTTAACTGTCCATTTACTCTTGCAAGTCCTCCCCCGGTATCTTCGATTCTTCTGGGAGTGACCTCAAAAGTAAGGCAGGAGTTGTTTTTTATATGTAATCCAAATAACGATGGATCAAGGTTGGCACCCATTGTATCGACATTATGGCAAAAGAGATATTTAAGGTCAGGGTGTTTCAGCAGCAATTTTGCAAGAACTCCATTTTTAATCAGGTTCGGTATTTCATACCAGTGGCCGGGAGGATTGAACCTCAGCATGTATTTATTATCACAATAGTCCTCTCCTTCACCTTTTGATTTTGACCACGCTATCAGGGCTTCATGTGCAGCGTCCTCGACTTTTTGTTTATTGCCATCCATTTTTTGCTGTAGCTGTTCCTGCCAGTAAAAACGCAGGTCTCTCTCCATCGGGTAAACTCTATGTCCAATTGATTTTGATTTTGACAGATAGATATTATCTCTGTATCCGAAATAGTCAGAGTCATTAATGTAGTCTGATATTGCATCATGGGTGAGGTAGCTGGTTGTAAAAATATGAGGTATGATATTTCCTGATAGCTTACTGGTCATTTTGCTTTTGGCAATATGCAATTCAATAAAGGTCCTGTATTTATCCTGAATCTTAATAAAAGGACTGATCGGTTTAATGACACTTGAGCCCTGGCTCCATCGGCTGCCCATACCGCCTGAAAAAGTTACAACAGCAATTTCATTTCTTTTGAGCGCATCAAGTCCGGCATTATATAAATCTTCACCGGAAGATGTATTTTCGATTTGGGAAATATCATGTTCGCTTACATCTTCTATAGTTGTAGAAAGGGGAAGTCTGTTCTTGACGAGGCCTATTTCACCTTTTTTAAGAAGGTCCTTAATATGTTCGTGAGACTTTGGATCAAAACCATAGGTTTTCTTGATATTTGATTCATCACTGTTCTGGCTGGCATCACTACTAACACTATCAGGATCAGGTTTAATCTCAGGAATGATTGCCTCCTCTCCTCTAAGCAGGTCAGCGACGATTCCCTGATGATTAATTTCAAAGTCATACGCAACCGGATCTATGATAAAGGGAAGGGCATATTGATACTTTTGTTTTAAATTAGTCATGATATCAACAATTCTATTCTTGCAGTATTCTTTTAATTCCGGATTTACTATAAATGCCATCCCTCCTCCGGACATGCCTCCAAGCATTAGAAAACCCCAGTAATTATTTTTAAGTTTATCCTTAACTTCATTAATCAGATCTTCCGTAAAGGCATTATTTACCCAGGGGATGACTTTCTGTATTGCCAGGTCCCAGTCTTCAGTGGTTAGTGATCCAAGTTTTCCCATATCGCCCGATTTAACTGACTGGACAATATGATCAAAAAGCTCCATACCTTTTAACCTTGCCTTCCATTCACCTTCATACTTAAGGAGATATTTTTCGGTGACCATTTCCAGGATTGGTCCTACATCCTGTGATAACCCTCCATGGACGAGAATAAGTGAATCGAGGATCTGTCTTTCTACAGCTTCAGGAATATCATCCTTGCTGAAAACATGATGTTCGGGCAATAGACAGCCCCGGCTTATCCCGTACTCAGGGTTTCCTTTTTCTGCAGGTTTTCCTGTTATTATTTTTATTCCGGGCCAAAGGCCACCTGAATCCTGCCAGCCTCCACCGGAGCCGCCGAGCCATTCACCGAGTATTGCTCTTGATGCAACTACTCTACGATCACTGTCTTTTAAGGGCCCTGTTACCAGGTTAATCTGACCGCTAAACCTCATAAGCCGAGTAATGATTGTTGAAAGGAGTGTAGTGCTTACTGCAAATCTTGACCCCTTTGGAATTCCATTGACCCTTGTGACTATTTCGATTCCTCCAGGTTTTCCTAACAACTGGTGAAGTAACTCGCATAACTCGATGTCTTTATCTTCAAAACATGGAGGGACAATTCCTGAAGCAACAACCCCTGCCTTCAGAAGTGAGAGGTAGTCGTTCCCAAAATTAAACAGCTCCTTTATGGAGTTAACTTTTTTAGATGATTTTAAGTCTACTGATACAAGCTTGATAACAGGCTCCTTAATATAGCGGCAGTAGCATTCACAGGGAGGCTTTATTGGATCGCTACTGCCGTGAACCCTGAGGTCAACAGAGAAATTAATAACTTTAGCACCTTCAGGAAAATCCATTCCCAGGAAAAATATGTCTGACCATCCGCTATGAGACGGGTCAAGTCTGACAGGGGAAGCATCCATACCCACCGGATAATTTCCGTTTTCCCTGTCAGGAACTGTAAGTTCATCTGCCACAGCAAAGGGATAGTCATCAAGTCCATTGATGTTGTAAAGGTTATGATTTTCTTTGCATTCGCTTATTGACAGCTTGACCTGATCAAGAAGGTACTTGAAAGACAGTTTGTAATAGGAGTCAGCCAGCGCGCTGAAGACAGCACCATTGTTAGAATTGCTTTTCAGATAAATATCAATTGATTTTTCGAATTCCCTATCAAATGCAGCCTGAACTCCACTAAAAGGTATTTGTCCATGCTTCTTAACACCTGCACAGTTCTGAAGGTTGAAGCGGTATATTACAGCCAGGAATAATGAGGCCCTGACTTTATGGTAAAGATTAGTTGATGATTTGCGGAACTGCTCAAGTTCATCTGCGTCACTCAACAGCTCATCAAGAGACCTGTTCAGTAAAAGGGAATTGATTGAACGATTGCGTGTGGTTTCATCGGTGCTTATGATTGTTTCAATAAGATTGTTAGACATAGGCGGATTTATTATTCTAACATATAGAAATTCTATGAGAATACTGGTTCAGAGAGTAAAAAAGGCGCAAGTGGTTGTGGATGGAAACACTGTTGCTGACACAGGGAAGGGACTGTTGTTACTTGTCGGGATTGGCAAAGATGATACGTCAGACGATATCGAGTTTCTTTCCAGAAAGATTCAGAACCTCCGCATATTTGGTGATGATCAGGGTAAGATGAACCTGAATGTAAAGCAGGTTGAAGGACAGGTCTTAAGTGTTTCCCAATTTACCTTATATGCAGATACTCGAAAAGGTAACCGTCCCGGGTTTGATCAGTCGGCAGACCCTGAAATGGCAAGGGAATACTGGAAAAGATTTAATGTGCTGCTCCGTGAAAGCGGGATTAATGTTAAAGAAGGTATCTTCGGGGGAAACATGGAAGTAGAGCTTGTTAACGACGGCCCTGTCACTATTTGGCTGGATTCCAAGAGTAGATAAAGACTAAATATACTGCCTGATACTGACTATGAAAATAGCAGTATAAACTCTTCATAAGCATTACCTCAATTCCTTAATAATATGGGGTACTTATTTATATTGATTATGGAATTCAGATCGATAAGATGCAATTTCTGAAATTTAGAGTATACTTTGTAATTAGTGTCTGTTCATAAATTGCAATTTTCAATTCTTGTCATGCCCGAAGTTTTTAATCGGGCATCCAGAACCTATCGAATAGACTGGATTCCGGCTTAAGGACTGCCGGAATGACAGGCAGAGACATTTAGTTTATGAATAGACACTAATAAATAATTCAATTCTCATAATTTGTTGATACGTATGTTTTATAGGGCTTTATTAAAATTAATTCAGGTTAATTAATGGATATGATCAAGAAAAGTGATAAGTCACGGGAAGAGCTTTTGCAGGAAATGGAAGAAATGACCCTGCGAGTGTCTGAACTTGAGAATAAACATAAAATGGCTGATGAGCTTATTCTTCAATCCATTTCGAACTGGGAAGACACTTTTAATAATATCACTGACATGATCACTATCCATGATATCAATTTTAATATTATCTTTGCCAATAAGGCAGCTGAAAAAATGCTTCAGTTGCCTCTTTTGGATATATCAAATAAAAAGTGCTACAAGTACTATCATGGTCATGACAGCCCTCCTGAAGGATGTCCGAGCTGTGCATGTCTGAAAACAGAAAAGCCTGATTCTTTCGAAATATATGAACCCCATCTAAAAAAGTTTATCGAGATAAGGGCTATGCCCCAGTTTAACAGTAAGAAAGAGTTGATCGGTCTTATTCACATAGTCAGAGACATATCTGACAGGAAGCGTATGGAAGATGCCCTGCAAAAAGCCCATGACAAGATGGAAGAGCATGTTAATGAAAGGACTGCTGAGCTGCTGATGACAAATAAAGAGCTTCTTAGTGAAATCGCGGAACGTAATAAAGTTGAGGAAGCATTGCAGGGTAGTGAGAGCCGTTTTAAAAAACTGTCCCAGGAATTTAATGTTCTTCTCGATGCCATACCTGACTGTCTTGTTCTGCTGTCGCCTGAATTGGAGATAATGTGGGCAAACAAATCTGCGGAACTAGAACTCGGTACTGACCAGTCAGGACCGAAAGGGCAACATTGTTATAAGCTATGCGTAAATTATTCAGATAATAATAAGAATTGTCCTACCATAAAGAGTTTTGCTTCGGGCAGGGAGGAAACAGCCCAGATAGCGACTCCAGATGGAAGGTTTCTTGATGTGAGGGCCTTTCCCTTGACTGATGAAATGGGTCAGGTGAAAAGTGTGATGGAAGTGGCAAGGAACATAACCGACAAGGTGAAAATGGAAAAGGACGCTAAAATGTTTCAGGCAAAAATGATTCATGCTAACAAAATGACTTCTCTGGGAACCCTGGTGTCAGGTGTTGCACATGAGATAAACAATCCTAACACCTATATTAAATCCAATGCCCAGCTACTCTCCGGGATGTGGAAAAATGCAAAACCTTTATTGGAAAGATACCTGGAGTCACATGGAGACGTTACCATGGGAGGTTTCTCTTATTCTGAACTGCTAGACCATGTTCCAAAGCTTCTTAATGACCTTGATGAAGGCTCGGTCCGGATACAGAGTATAGTAGATAACCTGAGGAATTTTGCGAGACCTGAAAAGGCGGACATAGACAAAGATGTAAATCTTAATGATGCAGTACAGGCATCAATATCAATTCTGAAAAACCAGATTACCAGATATACGGATAACTTCATATTTAATGATGGGAAAGATCTTCCCCTGGCCAAGGGTAACGCTCAACAGATAGAACAGGTCATAATTAACCTGATTATGAACTCTTTGCACTCTTTGAAAAATAAGGGATCAGGAGTTAAAGTATCTACCTCTTTCAAGAATAAGACAGGCAGCCTTATAGTTAAAGTAAAAGACGAAGGAACAGGAATGAATAAGGAAATCCTTGACAGAATTACCGAGCCTTTTTTCACGACCAAGCAGGAAAGCGGGGGAACAGGGCTTGGACTATCCATATCTTATGCGATAATTAAAGAGCACGGAGGAAGCCTGGAGTTTGAATCAGAGCCGGGCAGGGGGACTACAGCAACTTTAAAACTACCGTCCAGTAATTTCAATAATGAATAATTCTTCCTTGCCGGTACTGCTCATAGATGACGAAAGCAAGATCCTGTTCAGTTACAGCCTCATACTGAAAAGCGTAGGGTTAGGTAATATTATTACTATAGAGGACAGCCGCAAGGTAATCCCTCTTCTTGAAAAACAACAGGTTGCTCTTATAGTACTGGATCTTGTTATGCCTCACATTTCAGGGACAGATCTGCTGTCAAGAATAAAAACCGAGTTTCCCCATATACCTGTAATCGTGATGACTGCAACCAATGAAATTGAGAAGGCAGTTGATTGCATGAGAGAGGGCGCCACAGATTATCTTGTGAAACCTGTTGAAGAGAACCGCTTCATATCGAGCATTCAAAAGGCCCTGGAAATGGGAAGTCTTCAGAATGAAATAAGCTCTCTAAAAAAACATCTGTTATCAGACAGGCTTGAAAATGAAAAAGCATTTAGTCAGATAATAACTAAAAGCAAAACTATGCTCGCTATTTTTCATTACATTGAAGCTGTGGCAAAGTCGCCCAAACCTATTTTTATCACGGGAGAGACAGGTGTCGGGAAGGAGCTGGTAGCCAGATCAGTTCATAATGCAAGCGCACTCGCAGGAGAACATATTGCCATTAATGTTGCCGGACTTGATGATACAATGTTTTCCGATACGCTTTTCGGTCATAAAAGGGGTGCCTTTACAGGTGCTGACAAGGACAGGGATGGGGTTATAGTCCAGGCGTCAGGTGGTACATTGCTGCTTGATGAGATAGGTGATCTCAGTAAGATTTCACAGGTGAAGCTTCTGAGATTACTTGAAGAAGGTATTTACTATCCTTTAGGGTCAGACGTTCCTGAAAAAAGCAATGCACGTATAATAGCCTGTTCAAACCATGATATTGAAAAACAGATACAGGAAGGAGAGTTTAGAAAAGACCTGTATTACAGGCTCTGCGCCCATCATGTCCATATTCCTCCCTTCAGAGAGCGAATTGAGGACCTGCCTTTACTGGTTGACCATTTCCTGGAGGAAGCATCAACTTCATTGAACAAGATTAAACCACAAATAACGGTGGAACTGATTTCTCTTCTGTCAGGTTATAATTTTCCCGGTAATATCAGAGAACTTCAGGCTATGCTCCATGATGCAGTTGCTCAATGCAAGGGAGATAAACTTTTAATAGATAATTTTAAAAGTTTTATCAAGCAGAAGAGTGCACTATCTTTAACGAGCAGCATTAATTCATTAAATAGTGAAACATCAGTAAGCGACATATTCGGACGTTTTCCTACATTGAAGGAAATGGAGGCATATGTCATAAAGGAAGCACTTCAAAACAGTGATGGCAAGCAGGGGCCTGCTGCCGCACTTTTAGGAATTACCCGCCAGGCCCTTAATCAACGACTGAATAAGAAAAAGAAGAATTAGTGTTTATTTATGAAATAGGATGAATGTCGTTTTTCATATAAAAGTAGTTGTCAGATTATCAATAATATATGAAGTCAATAGAAATGAGAGAATTTGTAGCTTGGTGTCAACATTTAATGGATGATTCACATTGAATATGATATTGAGGCTAAATCTATCCTACCATTAGTTTGTGATATAACAAACTGATGCATGAGCAATTATTCCAAGATTATTAACGGGAGATATTAACTTCCCTTCATACATGCTGCTTATATTGAAGACTACAGGATATTGCCAGTAATTTCTAAACAGTTAGTAAGTCTGTAGAAGATAATCTCTTACGTTCCATAAGTTGTTACCACACAGGCGTTTAATTTTGACCTCTCTATTTTGTCTTACCAATGGGCTATAATATTTTCATGACTCAGAATAAATCCGGCATAAAACATCTGGAAATCCTGAAATGCCTGAATAAATCCAACTGCAGAGAATGTGGAGTGCCAACCTGTCTGGCTTTTGCCAATGCACTGATTAATGGTGAGAAGAAATTCTCTGACTGTCCGCATCTCAGCAAGGAAGCCGCAGATGAGCTGGATAAGAAAATTGTTACGAGGGGACAGTACGAAAAACTGAAGGAATTACTGGAGCCATTAAAAAAAGAAGTATCAACGATAGACTTCAGTAAAGTTGCAGATGGCCTGGGGGCTGATTATGAAAATGAAAAGCTTCGTATCAAATGTCTTGGTAAAGACTTTATTGTCGATAAGAAAGGTAATATCGAATCTTTAATTCATGTAAACACATGGGTGGCGGCGCCTTTGCTTAAATATATAATAAATGGAGGTAATGAACCTCTTTCAGGTAAATGGGTATCATATGGAGAGCTGAAGAGGGCATCGTCAGTAGAACAGTATTTTGACAGGAGATGTGAGGAGCCTTTAAGACAGCTTGCTGAATCTCATACTGATATATTTTTTGATCTCATCAATATCTTTGGAGGTAAGAACGTAGACGGATTTTCTGCCGATTATGCACGTGTTATTTACCCGCTTCCAAAATTACCCTTTCTTATCCTTTACTGGAAGCCGGACAATCAGTTCGAGTCCAAACTTAGACTGCTAATGGACAGTACAGCCGACAAATACCTTGATATTGAATTTATTATTGGACTTGGCAGGGGGATTGTAGAAATGTTAAAGAAAATCCTCTCAAAGCATGAAGAACTGATGCCGACATTACTATCACTTTAGGACAGGTGACGGGTGATGAGTGACGGGTTAAATATCAAATATAATTGTAGCTTCCCAGTGAGTTGTAGTTTTTGTTAATGAGAGATCGTGATAGGTGGCTGCCTTGATGAGCAGTCTGCTTTCGTTGGTTGATGGCTCAAAAGTCCCGCCTGAAATTTCTGCTTTTAATTTTTTATTGATTATGTTTAAAGAAAAACTTTTGCCCACATAATTATAACTGTCAAATAGAAAAACCAGTTCGTTGAGCCACTGGACAAGGAGGTCTTCATCACTGTCAGCAACAACATGGACTTCCCTGCTTTCTGATTCTTGTACAGCCGATACATCCGTAATAAGTTCAAACATGCCTATAGCAGCATTTTTAAATAACTCTTCAAGATCCTGTCCCCAGACTTTGATACCAACATCTCCTGATATATCGACCTGTTCGAACTGTTTTATCATCTAGGATAGTAGTAGAAATAAATTAGAGGGAAGCATTTTAAACATATTCTTATTATAACTTGCTCAATGCTTCAGTTGCTACGTCCCTGACAGTTCTTTCCTTTATATCCCCATCACTATATACAGGAATGAGGCTGTCATCATTTAACAACTCTTCAATATCTTGCTTACAATCAGAAGCTCCAAATGAGCCAAGTGCACGAGCAGCATATCCTCTTTGTATTGAATCTGAGGAGGTAAGAAATGGACGTATTAAGGGAACGGATGAATCAATCGTTTCCTTTTGGACTTCCCCCATGCTTCCTGCTGCCCAGAGCACGGCGGTGGCGAGCATCAGCTCTTCATAAAAAGAGACTATAATAGGTGCTATGTCAGCACAAAGCACTGGATTATTTTTTACAATCTCCCCCAGCATTTCTGGAACGCTCCAGCCAATGCCACCTGACTCGTCCCTGATCATCCATAACAAGCGGCCTACAATATTCCTTACAAATTCTGAGTCTTCTTTTGCCATTTCTCCAGTAAACAGGCCAACAGCTTCCATTGCACGCCAGGCAATACTGCTTTTTTTGTCGTATGAGAGAGAAATAAGATTGTTAATTATCTTAAAAGGAGATGCTTTTAGTCTGGCGATTTCCTGCAGTTCTCTGCTTTCGAGTAGTGATAATATATTCTTTTTTAAAGGCAGCACTGTTCAGTTATCCTGTTATTTAAGAATCACTTCGACTTCGGGCATTCTTTCTCTGAATGCTACCTGTATACACTCCGTATCACAGGTGGCGCATTCCCCCTCACATTGAAGATAAACTTTATTGCCTTCGATTTTAACCAACTCTGCAGAACTGTCATGGGAGTCCAATAGCCAGTTTAAATTATGCAGGACTTCCCTGACGCGGGCTTCAATAGTATTGCTCATTTAATGTTGTTATTATTCAAAGGTTGAATGATATTCTTTAACTTTTCGGGCAAACTCCCTGGCAAATTCATAGCATGTATCTTCATCTTCCTGTGAAGGCTTATAATTTACCTGTATGCCTGGCTCAACCACTTCCAGTTTCATTCTCTTAAACTCTTCATAGGCATCTCTTACAGCGCCGCCGCCCCATCCATAGCTTCCGAATGCTCCCATAATCCTGTTCTTGGGGCGAAGTCCTCTGAGATGGGTCAGGTACTCAGCAACTGAAGGATAGAGAATATTATTTAATGTAGGGCTGCCGATCAGACAGCCCCTTGATTTCCAGAACTGTGTTATCGCTACACTCATGGGTGTTGCCCTCAGTTTGATAACCTTGCAATCAATGCCCTCATCTTTTATTCCCTGCACAAGTGGAAGTGTCATCAATTCCGTGCTGTGCCACATGGTGTCATAAATTATTGCTACACTGAGGTCCGCCTTGCCGTCTGCCAGATCAATATAGGTCTGGAGTATTTTGTCTGGCTCTTTTCGCCATATTAGTCCATGATCGGGAGCGATCATATCGATTTCCAGTCCAAGCTTCTGGACTTCATCAATCTTTCTTTTTATTAACTGGCCAAAGGGCATAAGAATATTTGCATAATAATCAACTACCGCATGATCAAGCTCAAATTGTGAGGCGCATTCTATAAAATCATCATCAAACCTGGATGATGTTGCTAAGTGCTGACCAAAGGCATCCTGAGAAAAAAGCAGTTTTGCTTCATTTACATAAGTCATCATTGAATCAGGCCAGTGAAGCATGGGTGTTTCGAGAAATGTCAGGGTATATTTACCTGTTTTAAGAGTATCTCCGGTTTTGACTATCTTGAAATTCCAGTTTGATGTATCAAAATGTCTGTCCAGTCCTTTTTTGCCCTTGGAAGTAATATATATTGTTGCATCAGGAGCAATAGACATGATCTTGGCCAGTCCACTGGCATGATCAGGTTCGATGTGGTTAATTACAACATTCTTGATTTTCGAAGGATCACAAATACTTTTTATATTTTCTATAGTCACTCTCTTGAAATCATACTTGACTGTGTCGACAAGAGTGACTTCATCATCCATGATAAGATAGTTGTTATAAGTAGTTCCGTTTGGTGTTACATATCCATGAAAATCCCGGACTGCCCAGTCTATTGCTCCTACCCAGTATATGTTCGGTTTAATTTCAACAGTTTTCATATTCACCTCCAAATAGAATTAATCTGAAATAAAAATTGTAACAGTGTTTCAGATGAACTTG
>PVMK01154009.1_pt1 | contig 49388 bp, 40 predicted proteins | sample 1853481 | NCBI WGS metagenome assembly PVMK01 (sample SAMN08533507, study PRJNA380276) | Marine sediment metagenome, whole genome shotgun sequencing project.
CCGTCTACAGGGTCTACCAACGCCATGATCTTCTCACCACGGCGTCTCTTGCGATTCGGCCTTTTCTTGGCAGCCCTTTTTTCCTTGGCCGGCGTAAACGGCACCTCCGGCAGCCGGCCCTCCACCCAGGCCTGGAGAATATCCGCCTTATAAAGCAGGAGCCCCTTGCCACCAACGGACGGCAAACCCACGCGAGCGGCCCGATCCTCAAACGCTGTCCGGCTCAGACCGCAAAAAGCGGCGGCGTGCTTTACGCGCAAAAACGGAGTAACAACCGTTGTCCCGTCCTTAAATTTCACTTCTCTCATTACCAGATCTCCTCTTGTTCCAGCCCCAGGATCCGCGCCATGGTCTCCATTACCTTGGGGTTTGACCGGACCCCCTTTAAAGTGTTGGTCACGGCCGGCCGGGAGACCCCGGCTAACTCTGCCAGATCCTTTGCCTGGATCCCGTTTAGGGCCAAGAGCGCCCTCCGGATATCGGGCACAAAAAAACCGCGCCGGCTCAAATATGAGCAAACAGCGCGGTTTCTTTCATTTTTTTCTTGAAAATTGGTTTTCAAGGTGTTAATTTGTTTCCTAGATACACTTTTTTGTTTTCTAGGCATACTTATCCTCTCCTAATTTGCCTTTAAACTATTGAGGGGTAATAGTAAACTATTTTTCAGTGAATTTTTAATTAACTGAAAAATAATTGTCAAGCATTTTTTTAACTAGACGCTTTTTAATATGGCTGAGCACGAAACAGACACGATTGGAAGCCGGATAAACATGGTCCGTAAGGGCCATGGGCTTAAACAGACTCAACTAGCGGAGCGGCTCGGGGTCAGCCCCAGCTATGTCTCTCAGCTCGAAGGACACGACAGACAGAAAGAACCAAGTGACAAACTGATCAAAAACTTCTGTTCTCAATTCAAAATAAATGAGGAGTGGTTACGGACCGGAAACGGTCCAAAGGAAAAACTGGAAGAAGCACAATCGGGAGGAGGGTTCTTGCATAAATACGAAATCACCGAAGAAATGCTCAAGATGTTTCCTGAACTCCATCATCTCCTGCTCCACGCAGAGGAGGAGGACCGGGAGGGTTTTGATTTACAGTTGGAGCTTTTGGCTAAGCTGAAGGCAAAAGAAAAAGGTGACCAAAACTCAAAATGGGACGGGATGGAGCGACGGGAGGGAACCAAGAAAAGTCAAGCAGCCTAACGCCCCCGCTTCATCCCAAGAAAAACAATGGTTCCCCGTCTTATAATGGGGCTGGGGTAATTACCCAGACCATTTATTCGAGGACTGTCCCGCTGCCGTTTTTGTGTAAGAAATGCCATCATTCGACCGCGTGCACCCATACGCCTCCCTGGGAAATGGATTGTAAACAGTACCAGATCTTTGACGCGCTGCCCTATACGGCCGCCGCCTTTGATAAGAACTTTCGCTTTACATACATAAACAAGGCATTCCTGAAATGGAGCGGCTACAGTAAATCCGATATTAAAGGCCAGGGTGTCGATGACTTTCAGTTCTACCCGCAGAACCCTCTCTCTGTCCTAAAAAAACACGTAAAATCGGGGGAGGGCCCTTTTTCCTGGTTTGGGTTTGCCCCAACACCAAATATTGCACTGGCCCCTATGCAAACACAATGGTCCTGCCGTTTTGATCAACAGGACCGCATCTCTGGATATACCTGCATCGGCTTTGATCTTGAGGAACTAAACAAGGGCGCCGCGATCAGCTACGCCACCTGTAACCGCAAGATCTTGGCCTTCACACAAAAATTCCGCGACATCGTTGGCCGCAGCATCAAAGAGCTCCTCACTGAAAATATCGATCAGATTTATGTGGACCCGGGTGCCCGGGACAAACTCTATTCCATGATCCCGTCCCAGGGTGGTGCTGTGGGGGATTGGCTGACAACCGTATATAGACGATCGGACGGCACGACGTTCTCTGTGGAGATCCGCGGCGGGCGATACGAGCACATCATTCGGTTTGAGATACGGGCAATATGAGCGTACACCAAAAAAAAGACGGCCGGTGGGCCTGCGTCTACTACGACGGACAAAAACGAAAGTGGGAATATTTTGGCCGGGGAGACGAGGCCAAGGTCTCTGCTACGGGCCGGGATCTGGAGATCAAGCTACTGAAGACCCGGGGCCAGTGGCAGACCCAGGGGCAGGGTGATAACACCACATTTACCGAGCTCTGCCAGCTCTACCTGGACACCTGCGGCCATGGGCTCGCAGAGAACAGTCGCAAAAGCATTTTATACTGTCTCGCCAATTATGCTCTGCCCGTGATTAGCCAGACCCCCATTACCCGGATCAACTTGACCCACTGGCGGCAAATAGAGGCTGAGATGGTCAGCCGCAAACTAAAGGCCAAGACCATCAATACTTATTTTAGGTTGATTTCAGAATACTGACATGGGCCATTGACGAAAACGAGGGGCTCCTGGAGCATCACCCCTGGGCGAAACGTAAAGCTCTCAAAGAAATAAAGTTTGACCTGGAACTCCTCACGATCGATGAAATACAGGCCATGGTAGACCATGCCAAACCCCACATCGCCTGGGGCATCGAGGTCGCATACCATACCGGTGTTCGTGTCGGCCAAACAGAGCTTTTCAGCCTCAAATGGGATGATCTGAAATTGGGAAAAGCCGGCATCCGGATCCGTCCCACAAAAACCGATGCCCCCCACTGGCAATATATGGTACCTGAATTTATCGACCGCCTCAGAGAGGAGCGAAAAAAAACCCAGGCAAAATATCCGGATTGCCCCTGGGTCTGTCACTATAATGGTAGAAGAATGAACAAGTGGTACTGGGGATTTAACGCGGCAAAAAGAGGCGCCGGCATAACCCGGAGGATCCGACCGAGCGATTTAAGGCACTACCACATCACCTATGCACTTGCAAACGGCGCCGATATCCACGATCTGGCCCAACGAGTGGGTCACAAGAGCATACAGATGATTGTCAACGTCTATTCACATCTGGCAAAGGATGTGCTAAAAAATGAACCTCACAAGCTACCAACCCTCAAGCCCCAGGGTCGCCAAAACCGCGAAAATGAGCCTTTGGATTACTGTATATGACAACTAAACAGTAGCCAAGAACAGTAGCCAAGAGAAAAAGCTGCAAAATTAATGAACGTAATAAGTTGAATTCATTATATAAACAAGGAGACATGTGAAAACCGGCAAACAGTTGATAATTATTTGGAGGAATGTTAATTGCTTGTCACTAGACCCTGATATTTTATTCCATGTGTCCAACATTGAGGGTTCCGGATCTTGATTGCCAAGCAAGACTTGAAAGGATATTCATCATGGCCAAGTTAGACCTCCTTGAAACCTTTAAAAAACGGACCCGACACCCATTCCGGCCCAGGGCTTCGCATATCATTGATAAGTTATTCCCCGACTTTGAACCCTTCCTGGCCCCTAAAGGTTCGTTGTTGACGGGGTCCTGCCAGTTTGAGGAGAAAAAGATTTTTGTAATTGCCCAACAAAAACCTACCCCAGAGGACCTGCAAAGCAAGGACGATCTCAAGAAACTCAATTATGGAATGCTGACCTCAGACGATCATTCATTCATCTTGACCGTGTTAAAAAGAGCCAGGGTCTCAGACCCGGAGAACACCTTTGTTTTCTCTATAATCGATACCTATGGCGCCGACATCTCCATGTATTCGGCAGAACGTTTTCAGGCCTTTTTTATCGCCCACCTGATACGGGAGTTTCTGACCTTACCCTTGCGAACCATATCCCTGATCCTTGGAGAAGGGGGGAGTGGGGGGGCTTTGGCCATTCAGGTGACGGACATAAGGGGCCAAATGGAGGATGCCCTTTACGCAACCGCCCCTCCTGAAAGCATGGCTTCCATTGTATTCAGAGACCCGACCCGCATCGAAGATGCCCTTACTATTCTCAAACCGGGTGCCAGGGACCTCAAAAACCTTGGAGTGATAGACCGAATTGTACCATCACCCGAGGATGTCACAAATCAGGAGGAAACCGCGAAGAATATCAACCAGTTTCTTGTCAAGGCTATAAAGGACCTTTCTCGTTCAGGCATTCCCAAACTAATCAAGAAACGAGAAATCAGGGCCAAACAGTACGGTGTCTCCAAGGGAAGCGGCACGCTTTATGACATAAAGCGGTATATAGAAAAGCCTATCAGGAACGTATTTCGCAAACCCCCTCCGGATATCAACATCGTCAATTATACCAGCCTGATTGATGTGGCCGACGACTATGGAAACCCTCAAAACATGGCATCTGACACTGAATTTGTCAGATGCGGTGCAGAGCGGGCGGGAGACAAGAATTCGAAGGCATGTGGGAAACTAATCCCCCTCAAATCTTTGCTTGACAACTTCAATGTGTGTCCTGAATGCGGATATTCCTACACCCTGGGGGCCAGCGGGTGGATCGACTGTCTTGCTGACACTGGGACCTTTCACGAGCTTTACCGGAACTTGACCGTGGACCAGCTTCTGGAAGAGGACGCCATCACCGACTATTATCGAGATTTTCTGTCAAAACAGGAGGGACGTTCTCATTTCGAGGAATCCCTTGTGGTGGGCAGGGCACAAATACACCGTCTACCTGTGGTCATGGCGATCGGGGCCTTTTATTACTGCGGGGGCTCCATGGGTGTGGTGTTTGGTGAAAAGTTCAGAAGGGCCGTTGACCTTGCCATACAGGAAAATTTACCCTTTATAAGTCTTTGTTGCTCTGGCGGCGCAAGACTTTATGAAGGGATTTCAGCACTCATGCAGATGGTAAAAACAATAGAGTCGGTAAATCGGTTGAAGCGGCACGGTCTCCTATATATATCGATTCTGGCCGATCCCTCCGCGGGCGGGGCAATCGCCAGTTATGCCGCCCTGGGAGACATCATGATTGCAGAACCGAACGCACTGGTGATTTTCGCGGGGCCCCGGGTCATGAAAGCTCGAGGATTTACAGTGGATGAAGGTCTGATCCGATCTCACAACCTATACCAGATATCAAAAGAGATTTATCAAGAGTTGGACTATTATCACGACATACGGGGAATTCAGGAAATCTGTGAAAGAAAAAACATGAAGCTCTGCTTAGCCAAGTATCTCGAGCTATACAAACGGACGTCTTTCACATCAAAAAGAAGACGCAAAAAAAAGACAAAAAAGACCCTGTTGTTTTAATAACTTAATCTTTGTCTCCCCTTTCTTGTTCCAAAAGATCCCGGAGGGCCGGCTTGACGTAAACCCGAGTGAGGTCAAACCGTCTCAAGGCTTTGGCCAGGGTCTGGGTTTTCTCCTTTATGGGGGCACTGTCGTTTACAAAAATGACATATTGGTTCTTTATACGGCAGAGCCCCCCTGGCGTAAAGGCGGTCTCACCTTCCAAATCCTCATAACGCACGTTTATCTCAAGGCTTTCCGCCAAGGCCTCAAGATGGGACAGGATCACCATCTCATCCAATCTGAGCTCCTACTACGAAAAATGGCGGTGACCGGATTTCTGACCGAGAACTCCGGGTTTTCGGTCAGGCACACTTATCTCAACCGTTTGAGGTCTTCTACCAATCCCCTCACGGCATCTGCGGAATGGCCAAGCGCCTCTTTCTCTTCCGCCGTCAGATCGATTTCAATTATCTCCTCTACGCCGCCTTCTCCCAGTTTTACGGGAACACCGATAAACAGGCCATCGATGCCATATTCACCTTCCAAAAAAGCAGCACAGGGGAGGATTTTTTTCTTGTCTTTCAGAATGGCCTCTGCCATTTCAACGGCCGCCGATGCCGGCGCATAATAGGCACTCCCTGTTTTGAGGAGGCCAACGATCTCTGCACCTCCGTTTCTTGTCCTGTCCGCGAGGGCTTCAATCCTGTCCGGCGGCAGCAATTCCGTGATGGGGATTCCCGCAACAGTGGAATACCGCGGCAGAGGGACCATTGTATCACCATGCCCCCCAAGGACAAATGCATGGGTATTTTCAACGGAAACATTTAGTTCCATGGCGATAAAGGCGCGAAAACGGGCCGGGTCCAGAACACCTGCCATACCAATAACCCTGTTCTTTGGAAACCCGCTGGTCTCATACGCCACATGACACATAGCGTCCAGGGGATTGCTGACAATGATGAGAATAGCATTTGGAGCAACCGCTGCCACTTCTTTTGTGACCTCCCGCATAATCCCCATGTTGGTTGAAAGAAGATCATCCCGACTCATACCCGGCTTTCTGGGGATACCCGCAGTTATGATCACAATATCTGAATCTTTTGCCTCACTGTAGTCGCCGGTGACACCCGTGATCCCTGAATCATGTTTTTCTATGGGGGCCGCCTCTGCCAGATCAAGGGCCTTTCCAGCAGGAACACCTTCAAGTACATCAATCAGGACCACGTCAGCCAGATCTTTTTCCGCAACACGCATGGCTGCTGTAGCCCCAACATTACCTGCCCCTATAACAGTAACCTTTTTTTTCATCTTAAAACTCCTTTCCCGGTTTCAGGTTGTAATCCCGGGATTATATGGGACATATCTCTCGGGGTCAAGAAAATGAGCGTTTTCGGAAGCGGGAAGAGGGGGCGACTTTGGTATGGGTTGCAAACAAAGGACTGAGCTGGGGAGACGGGGTTTATCTCTCATTGGCAGATTGAAGGATTGCGTGCAACAGGACATTTGCTCCGGCTTCACAGTCTTCCCAGCGTGTGTCTTCCACCTCAACATGGCTCCGGCCACCGATGCTGGGGACAAAGATCATCGCTGTTGGGCAAATTCGGTTCATATAACTGGCGTCATGCCCTGCCCCGCTGATCATGTGAAGCGTGAGGTACCCCAATTTTTTGCCGCTGGTGAGAACTCTATTGACCAGTTTTTCGTCAAAGACCGCGTGATCCACCCGCAGGGTCTCTTCAATTCTAATGGGACAACCTCTTTGTCTGGCTATATTTTCAAAGTCCTCTCGGACGGACTCCCATGCCGCCATCACATGATCATCATCCCAAGAGCGGATATCCACCGTAAAATGCACTTTGTCCGGAATAATATTTCTTGAATTTGGATAATTCTGTATTTCACCGACGGTTGCCACCAAATCCCCACCCATTCGCTGTGGAAGCTCATTGACCTTTAAAATCATTTCAGCCGCCGCACAAAGCGCATCGTGCCGGCCTTCCATTGGCGTTGGACCCACCTGGTTTGCCTCCCCTTCAAGAAAGATATCATACCAGTGCAGACACAGGATGCCTTTTGGTCCACCGATGATTCTTTTTTCATTTTCGAGGATCGGCCCTTGTTCGATATGATATTCGTAATAGACATGGGTTGGCCATTTCCTTACAGGGGTTGATCCTTGGTAAGAAATTCGGATCAATTCATCTTCAAACCTCTTTCCGTTTATATCGGTACGGTCATAAACCCAATCCCTGTCAAGGACGCCGGTCCATACACCGGAGCCCACCATTGCAGGTGCAAAACGCGAACCTTCTTCGTTGGTCCAATCAACAATGGTAATCGGACGCTCGGTTTCAATATTATTTTCATCGAGTGAGCGTAGGGCCTCCAAGGCACCCATAACACCCAAGATCCCGTCAAACCTGCCGCCTTTAGGCTGAGAATCAATATGAGACCCGCTCATTACCGGTGAAAGGCTGTTGTTTTTTCCCGGCCGATTTCCAAAGATATTTCCCATTTCATCAATGGTGATCTCCACCGCAAGATCTTCCAGCCATTTCACAAAAAGGTCTCTCGCGGTTTTGTCCTCATCTGAAAGGGCCAACCGATGCACTCCGCCGCCAGGGGTTGCCCCAATCTTCGCCATTTCTTCAAGAGAATTCCGGAGCCGCTCGCCGTTTATTCTCAAACCTTCTAGATCCATATTTGACAATCCTTATCAAAGCGCCGGGTGTTTTTAAAACAAGGGCCTACAATATACTCAGTGTCCGAACGAAAACTAGGATTTTTCGTTCAGATCAAGGAAGACGATAATTTTAACCGCAGGAATACATTGAGTATTTCGAGGATTAAAATTTGAGTCTGACGCAGATATGGGCGAAAAAGACAGTTTTCGTTCAGACACTACTGACCCGCCTCATGTTTTTGGCTAAAAAGGGTTCTGTTTTATCCCCGGATGTGCGGTTAGCCTTTTCCATATTTTTCATATTTCTCATATTCCCTTTTGAGCCAATCGGGCCAATATTCATAATCAATGGGGTAGCTGGCATCCAATGCCTGAAAGGAGCCATCACCGGCAACTTTTCTGATTTGTTCCTGTGAATTATACCTCACCTCATCAACACCCACTAATTTTGCTACCGCCTTATTTATCTCATCCATGGATTTATCATAGGGATTATCATCTTTGAAGGCCCTCTGTGTGGCAAGTTCATGGAGACACTCTATTCCCCGGTGCCACTCCTTAAACGACGGAAAGAACATTGGACCATAGGAAATCCAAAATTCGATAAAATTTACCCCTGCATTATATACCACCCAGACGGAACCACCTTCACTTACACTGCCCCTCACAATGCTGTCATCCCCCATTGCGATATTTTTTCCATTCAAAAGAGAATCAATCCCGCCAAACTTAAGACCTACCTCCTGGGTTCTTGTTTTAGATTCTCCTTCCTGAAACGTCCTGACAGCTTGAGGGAGTTTTATCAATGCCGGAAACAGCCTTCTGCCCAACCCCTCAGCTATCCCCACGGTCACACCCCACCCTGATTCAGGATTTGGAATAACAATATCGGCCACTGAATCACTATATTGATCAACCAGTTCCAGACCCAGTTCTTTCCTCAGCTGGAATATCTCCTTCCCTCTAAAGATGGATCCTACATTACCAAAATAAACACCCTGAAAAATATCCGGCATCAGAGGCTCTTTTTTCAATCTCTTTGTCTCAATTCCCCCGGATGAACATATGGTCATCTCTGCGCCATCATATTCCGTTACTGTCTTCCCGCTAAGTCTTCTGTGTGAACAGGATTCGGAGCTGACAACAAACGTCCCGTCAATCGTGGCGTAACACAAAGGTTCAAACGCTTTATCATCGCTTAAGACGATCAGATAAATCTCTTTGCCGTCATGAACCAGGGCTGTCAGTGCAAACGTTGCCCTGCCGTGCAGCCTCTCAACCAGTTTCTCACCTGCACCAAATGAGATGCCTTCCTGGGTAATGTATTTGTGTAACAAAGCGCCAATGATCTCTGTCTTGTTATCGGTCTGTAGCGTGTAGCCCGGTTCAAGTTCGACCCTCAGATCATCCTCCTTTATGAGATATCCGTCCATAGTCAAAACCACTGTGATATCGGAATTATTCTTCGGGTAGATCTTTATTGGCTCAGCATTGATCTTTTCGGCTATCTTCCTCTTGGTATAACCTATATTTCCTATTGCCGCCACAGGTCCCAAATCCTGAAATATTCTAATTATGTTGTGGTCTATTACCTCAGCGATTCTCCCCAGGCCTTTGTGAATATAAATGCCCTTCCTGTTTCCAATGGCCAAACCCGTGCTTGCTTTTCCCCTGTGTTGACACGCACCTGTGGTCAGAAATGTTTTGGATACCAGTTCATTGTCATCTGCCCCAAACACACCAACAACTCCGTCCATTTAGCCCCTCCTCAAAGTTTCCGGACCCTCAATTTAACATTAATAAACGATAGGTTTTCATCCGTCCAAGATAGAGAACCTATATACAGGATTCCTTATATCAAATAAAGACAAATTTATCTTACAGAATCATCCCGCTGAATAAACATTCATGCTGTTCTCTCAGACCATCAAAACACCCGGGCCATTACCCCTGGACTTATTGAGCGGCTCATTGTTTGCACATCCAAGAAGCCACCCTCCAGCTGCCATCCCACACAAAAAAAGGCCTCCCAGGACAATTCGCCCGGAAGGCCTTTCTCGATCAACTCAACAAATCAATTCTAAGAGTTGAGTATTTTTTTGGCGGTTTCGTCATTCACATCTGAGATGTGTTTGATGCCCGTTTCCCTTGCAGTTTCCCTGTTTCCGGAAAAGATATCTTCCCTTGTAATCTGGTCAGTGGAAAATTTCCTTGCACCAGCCATAAGCTGCTGCAGACCACAGGCCAATTTGTCGGCCATGGTCCAAAATGCAATTGCCCCATACGGAATGTTCTTCATCTCACGTTTTCCAACCTTTTTTTCAACGTCAAAGTATGATGCAAAGATTTCCTTGGCACTGGTTCCAATGCTGCTTACCGTTTTTGGCAATTTCTCCCAGTTACCATTGAGTTTTTCTCTCCTCTCCGGATGGAGGGCGCCCTCAATGTTGGCCCCAACAAAACCGGGTATCATGATCCCCCGCCCCATACAGATGAGTTTTGTATACGGAGCACCCAGGGCCAAGCCCTTAAAAATGCTGTCCTCGAGGGCAAACCCGCCGGCCATGGACATGTCAACGACCCGTTCACCCTTTGCGCTCAATATACTTGCGTATTCATGCGCCTTTGAATGAAGGAGGATCGAGGGGACACCCCAGCTTTGCATCATGTTCCAGGGGCTCATCCCTGTTCCCCCGCCGGCGCCGTCAATGGTCAGGAGATCCATCTTGGCGTCGGTGGCAAATTTTATGGCCATTGCAAGCTCCTCCATCCCGTATGAACCGGTCTTTAGGGAAATCCGTTTAAACCCGATACCGCGAAGGTATTCAACACTTTTCATAAAATCATCGCGCACCTGTTCAACGCTGCTCAAATTCGTGCCGCCCAAACGGCTGTGCCGCGCAAATGACTTAATGGCTCCCTGCTTAAAGGCCTCCTGCACCTCAGGTACTGTCGGATCGGGGTCTACAACATACCCACGTTTCTTGAGAAACAGTGCATAGTCAAGGCTGGTCACCTGTATTTCACCGCCGATGTCCTTGGCGCCCTGTCCCCATTTGAGTTCAATGATGCATTTGTCACCATATTTATCACAAACAAATTCCGCGACCCCATTTCGTGTATCCTCAACATTGAGCTGGACAATCACAGCACCATAGCCTTGCATGTATCGCAGATAGACATCAATCCGCCTTTCCAGTTCAGGCGCGCTTTTTATCTTGCCTTTCTTTGATTTGCCTTTTCCTATCTTTGAATTTCGGTCAACCCCCACAACGTTTTCACCAATCACGATGGGAATGCCAACCAAAGCACCACCGATAGCAAAGGAATCCCAGTATTTTTCTGCGATAAAGGTTGAACCAAGGGCCCCCGTCATAAGGGGCAGTCGAAACTTGGTCTTGACTTCGTTGCCAAACTCACCCGCAAGATTCACATTGGGGAAGATACAATCATCGGGGTCATCGGAAAGACCATTTGCCAGCCCCTTTGCCCCATAAGCATACCCCTGAATCCTCAACGAGTTATAGGAGACTCCCACATGGGTCGTATTGTTTGCCCCGGCCGTAACAAGACCAAAATCCCTTGGGTACAGCAGTTTTCGGCCCTGGAGGCTTGAAAGCCAAGTCTCACACTTGCCCTGGCAGTCAGCCCTGCACAGCGTACAGAGGCCGGACTCGGCTGGATTCCCCCTGTTTGTTGTACCAAGCACATCATTACTTTTTGAAAATCTCATCCTCAAATCTCCTTTCGTCCAATCAAAATAAAAAAGGCGCCTTTCCCCCGCGGGGATAGACGCCTTTGTCTCAAAACAAAAAAATATCAACCCGCACGCCTTTGTGCGAGCTAATTATCTACTAATAGATTAGTATAGCTAATTCAAATCGCTCCGTCAAGCCATTTTTTCAAATTCTTGTATCAACGTCCGAGACAAATTAAAGGCAAAATCCAATAACTTGGTTTAATTGAACCTTTCGCAAATTTCCAATAGGTTAAGGGAAGGTACCGGAAAAATCACCCCGATCAAATCTCATCTGAGAGAAGAACAGCCTCGGCCACGTGACGCATTGATTTTCGGGAATCCATGCTTCGCCGCTGAATCCATCGGTATGCCGCGTCTCCTTCAATTTTCCGCCGTCGCATCAGAATCTCTTTAGCCCGTTCCACCAATTTTCGTGTCTCCAGTTCTTCCTGGATCACCGTTGTCTTTACCATAAGTTCCGTATTGAGAATGGCCACTGAGGCCTGGTTGGACACGGCTGTCACAAGATTCACCTCAGTCTCAGAGAATTCATGCGGTTCGGCCGTAAAACAGTTTAACACACCGATGACCTGTTCATCCTTGACCTGCAAAGGCACTCCAAGCATTGAGACAAGCCCCAGCTTTTTTGCCATCTCTTTTTCCTTGAACCGAGGCTCCTCAAGGACACTCTTAATGATCAAAGGTTCATTATGGGTGGCTACCCAGCCAACGACCCCTTCATGCATCTTCAAGGAACGGTCTTTCACATATTCAGGATCAATGGCTTGAGTGGCCTTCAGTCGGATTACACTGGTGTCCTTTGTTTCATCAATGAGCCACAAGGAGCATATCTCAACACCGGTTACCTTGGCAGTGACCATCACGATCAGTTTCAAAATTTCTTCCAGGTACTGATCAGAGGTGATGGCGCGGCTGATATCCATCAGCGCTTTTATATATTTATCATACGTTTCGGGCTTAATTCTTTCCATGGGTTAGCACCAGTTCAAATTCGGGTTCTGGCGTATCTGCATCTATAAGGCTTACCAGACCGCTATTTCTCAATAGGTTGAGAGATAATTAACAAAAAAAATAAACCTTTTCAATATTAATCGAATTGGAATCAAACCAGTTTGTCAAAGCCGTTCCAACAATCGCCGGTGGATGTTATCAAACCCGCCGTTTGACATGATAAGGACCACATCCCCCGACTGGACCTCTTCCGCCAATTCATCCAATAGAAGATCTGTATTTGGAAAATAGGAGGCATTGAGCCCCTTTTCTTTGAGTTCATTAACAAGCCGCTCAGAAGAAAATCGTTCTCCGGGGGGAATGTTTTGCATCAAGGGAGGTTCCGGGATCATGACCAGATCTGCCCCATCAAATGAAGCAGCATAGCGGTCCTGGAAGATGTTTCTCCTGCTGGAATTGGATCGAGGTTCGAAAACAGCGATGAGACGCCGCCCCTTATATTTCTCACGGACAGCCCCGGTGGTCTCACACACTGCGGTAGGATGATGGGCAAAATCGTCCATCACGATAACGCCCCGTTTCTCACCAATGATCTCCTGTCTTCTTTTAACCCCCTTAAAATCTCTTACCGCCTCGACGAGGTTTGAGAGAGGCACACCCAGAAAATCCGCCAAGGCCACGGCTGACAGCAGATTGGATACGTTATGTCTACCATATAAAGGAGTTGCGATTCTAACGTGTTTCTTGCCTTCCTTGAGGACTGTAAAGGAAGTGAAATCCTCTCCCACCGAAATATCGACGGCCTTCCATGCCCGGTTCCCCGAGAGACCGTAGATGCTGACGGGGCACATTGCTCGCTTGAGCTCCTGCATGATTGTTTGGCTATCCCCATTTGCAATAAGAAGACCCTCGGGAGGAATGATATCCATCAACCCCCTAAAACTCTCTACAACATGATCCAGGTCCCGATAGATATCTGCGTGATCAAATTCAATGCTCGTAAGAATGGTTGCCCACGGGCTGTAATGCAAAAACTTGGGGACTTTATCAAAAAAAGCCGCGTCGTACTCATCACCTTCTATAACAAAATAAGGGCCTTTTCCCAGTTTGAAATTACAATCAAAATTCTGTGGAATTCCGCCGATCATAAACCCCGGATCAAGGCCGGCCTCTTCCAGTACCCAGGCAACGATGGCCGATGTGGTCGTTTTACCATGCGTACCGCTCACCACAATCGATCGTTTGCCCTTTAACGCAAAATGACTCAACGCCTGCGGAAATGATAGATATGGCAGCCTCAAACAAGAAAGTTCCATGGCTTCAGGATTATCCCTTGTTATAACATTCCCTACGATAACCAGGTGTGGCCTCTGGGAAAGATTCCAGGGGCTATAACCTTCTAGTATGGGAATGGACATGGCTTCCAGAAAAGTACTCATGGGGGGATAAACATTCTGGTCTGAACCTGTCACCAAATACCCTTTCTCTTTCAGAATGCCTGCCAGGGATGCCATCCCCGTCCCGCAAATGCCCATGAGGTGAATGCGTCGGGGATCTTTCGGGATCAAATTCAGTTCAGGGGAAAGTCCCGTCTTCTCTTTGTGCTGGTGGGTTCGCATTGAGTCTACTCTTTTCTTATCATAAGATGATCCGGGAATCGGATATTAAATGCTTTCAACCAAAAATATCGTAACTACTCAGGTTGTCGGGTTCAGGGGTTCAAGGTTCCATTCTCGTCCTCGGGCTGCATTTTAGATGTGTATTTACGAGAACAGTGTCCGCTTTGTAAGGCCTAATCCAAAATTTGGAGCCAAATTGACAATTATTTGGGGCAATGAGCATTTTTAACGAGGACTTCGGGTTTTCTATGCCTCCTTGTCCTTAACCCTGAACGTTGAACTCTGACCCCCTGAACCTGAGTAGTTACAAAATATCTTCAGAATGGTCCCAAGTTTTTGGGTTTATCCGGATTTTGTTTTCCCTTGAGGGTGCCGGGACAAAAAAATGCTTGATATATTTCGCCATGCAGGATATATTTTTGTGTTAAAAACTTTTGAGAAGGAGACATCCCAATGGCGAAGGTCTGTGATATATGCGGCAAGAAACCTATGGTTGGGTACAATGTGAGCCACGCCCATAACAAAACAAAGAAACGATGGCACCCCAACTTGCAAACGGTAAGATCTGTTCAGAATGGCCGGGCAAGGAGGATAAAGGCCTGCACAAGCTGTATCAAAACCGGACGGGTTACAAAACCCATGGCTTAACCGTTTGTTTTTTCAAAGCCTTTCGACAACCAGAACGTTTCTCACCTTTTTAATGGCACCCATAATCTCCTGAAGTTGTTTATAGTCCGTCACTTCAATGGTAAAAAGGGCAATACCTTTCTGGTCCACCGTTGTTTTTATCTCAGCGTGGATTATATTGGCGTCTTTTTGAGTTAAAACAGTGCTTACGTCCGCAAGAACACCCTTCCTTTCTACACTGGTCACCCGAAGCTTTGCAAGAGATGTATCATCCGACGAAGGATCCCAGGAGAGCTCCACCAGCCTTTCGGGATCCGCGTTCACGATATGTCTGCATCCCTCATGGTGGATCGTGATACCCCGACCGCGGGTCATAAACCCGATGACCTTTTCCCCGGGGACAGGATGGCAGCAATTTGCAAAACGGATCAACATTTCGCTTATCCCTTTAACCTTTATGCCGTGATCCGTTTTTCTGCGAGTAATGCGGTCCACCATCTTACCTACAATCCCGCTCGGCCTATCCCCCTTTATACCCAGCTTGGGTTTAAGACGCCCAGCCACATGCCTTGACGAAACCCTGCCAAGACCTATCTGGGCAAGCAGATCCTCTACCGAGTGAAAGGACAGCTCTTTTGCGATGGCAGCAATCTGGTCGCTTTTCATTATATTGGGAACATTCAGGTTTTCCTTCTCAAAGATCTTTTCAAGAATCTCTCTCCCCAGGGCAATACTTCCGTCTCTTTCCTGTACGTTTATCCAGTGTCTGATCTTGGTCTTGGCCCGGGGGGTCTTTACAAATTTGAGCCAGTCGTTGCTGGGGTGCTGTTTTGAGGATGTGACGATTTCAATGATATCTCCATTTCTTAATTCATATCGCAGGGGGACCATTTTCCCATTTGCCCGCGCCCCCATGCATTTTCCCCCTACCTCTGAATGAATGCTGTATGCAAAATCAACCGTGGTTGCGCCTTTGGGGAATGCTTTCACCTCTCCCTTGGGTGTAAACACATATACTTCGTCGGGGAATAGATCCATCCTTACGCTATCCAAAAATTCAGTGGGGTCTTTTAGGCTTTTTTGCCATTCCAGCAGCTGTCGAAGCCACGAAAATTGCGCTTCGTCCGTTTTACTCGCAATGGCACCTTCCTTGTATTTCCAGTGGGCGGCGATCCCCTCTTCGGCAACCCTGTCCATTTCCCATGTCCTAATTTGCACCTCCATTCTTTGCCCGAAGGGGCCAATCACTGTGGTATGAAGCGACTGGTACATGTTAGCCTTTGGAACAGAGATGTAATCTTTGAAGCGACCCGGGACCGGTTTCCACATGGAATGTACGTGCCCGAGGGCTTCATAACATTCCTTTATGTTCTTCACGATCACCCTAAAGGCTACGATATCATAGACTTGTCTGACCGCGAGGTTCTGGTCCACCATTTTTTTATAAATGCTGTAGAAATGCTTATATCTGCCCTTAATAGTCGCCTCAATATTGAATTCAAATAATTTATTGAAGACCAATTTTTTGACATTTTTGCTAAATTTTGCTCTCTCTTCCTTTCTTTGGGCTATTTCGGTCCTGATCTTCTCATAGATCTCGGGTTCAAGATAATACAAACAAAGGTCTTCAAGGCTGGATTTTATCCAGAAAATTCCCATCCTACCCGCAAGGGGGGCATAGATCTCCAGGGTCTCTTCAGCTATCCGTCTCTGTTTTTCCTCAGGCTGAAAACCCAAAGTTCTCATATTGTGGAGGCGATCGGCCAGCTTAACAAGGATGACACGGATATCGGAAGACATGGCGAGGATCATCTTCCTGACATTCTCGGCCTGGCGCTCTTTGTGACTCTCAAACCGCATTTTGCTGATCTTGGTGACACCGTTTACAATATTTGCGGTTTCTTGGCCAAAGAGACGGGTTATCTCACCGGAGTCCGCATCCGTATCCTCCAGTGTATCATGAAGGATCCCTGCGACAATACACACCACATCCATTTTCATTTGAGTCAGGATATAGGCTACTTCCAGGGGATGAGAGAGATAGGGTTCTCCGGAGAGACGGATTTGTCCCTGATGGGCCTTTGCTGAATATACATATGCCTTTTCCACCAACTCCACGTTGGCCTTTGGATGATAGCTCAAAAGCTGTGAAGTGATGTCATTTAATCGAATCATAGAGTTCTTTTACTTTTTCTTTTACAATGGCCGCTGCCTCGGTGATCGGCACCATCCTGCTTTCGGATTCAGATCTCAGCTTTATCTCCATCTGCCCCTCCTTGACGCCCCTTGATCCAACGGTCACCCTTATGGGAGTTCCAATGAGGTCGGCATCCTTGAATTTCACACCCGCCCTTTCATCCCTGTCATCCAGGAGGACATCAATATGGTGATCTATGAGTTTCTTGTAGGTCTTTTCCGCTATATCAACCACCGCCGCATCATGCATCTGGAGGGGGAGTATGGACACTTCAAAGGGCGATATGGGAATAGGAAAAACAATGCCGTCTTCGTCGTTATTTTGTTCAATGGCCGCTGCCACAGTTCTTCCAACACCTATGCCGTAGCATCCCATTATAATAGGTCTTTCTTTTCCCTCTTCATCAAGAAAAATCGCCTTCAGGGCCCGACTATATTTTGTACCTAGTTTAAAAACATGACCCACTTCGATTCCCCGGCCAAACCTTATCTCTTCACCGCACCTTGCACACGAGTCTTCCGGCGTTATCATGCGTATGTCCCCGAACCGTTCTATGGTAAAATCTCTGCCAAGGTTCACATTCTTGAGATGCATGTCATTCTTGTTTCCCCCTGTCACAAAATTCTTCATGCCCTGAATAGCAAAATCTGCAATAATTGGGATTTTGAGGCCCACGGGCCCGGCAAATCCGATGGGAGCACCCGTGGCCTCGGCCACTTGTTCGGGACCGGCCAATTCAACCATCTGGGCATCAAACACCTTCTTCAGTTTTGCCTCGTTTAACTCGTGATCACCTCTGACCAAAGCAGCAACCATTTCATTGTCAGCCGTAAGGATAAGGGTTTTGATGAGCTGATCTTCTGAGATCTCCAGAAAAGACGTCACATCCTCGACCGTCTTTATGTCAGGAGTATCCACTTCTTCCAAGGACTTCATTTGGGTGTCGTCGACATCAGGGAAATCGTCCCCCTTATTGATTTCAGCCCTTTCCAGATTGGCAGCATAATGACATTTTGTGCAGTTGATCATTCGATCCTCGCCCGTCTCGGCCAACACCATAAACTCATGGGAGTAGCTCCCGCCAATGGTCCCCGTGTCCGCCTCAACCGCCCTGAATTTGAGACCGCAACGCTCAAAAATCCTGCTGTAGGCCTCATACATGGCTTCATAGCTTTTATTGGCACCCGCCTCATCCACATCAAAACTGTAGGCGTCTTTCATGATAAACTCACGTCCCCGCATAAGACCGAATCTGGGCCTGATCTCATCTCTGAACTTGGTCTGAATCTGGTAAAGATTTATGGGCATTTGTTTGTACGATTGGATCTCTTTTCTGACGAGATCGGTGATGACCTCTTCATGGGTCGGTCCCAAACAGGCATCACGGTTATGCCGGTCCTTGAACCGCAAGAGTTCTCGTCCGTAATACTCCCATCTGCCGCTTTCTTGCCAGAGTTCTCCGGGCTGAACCGCCGGCATCAGGAGTTCTATGGCACCGGCCCGATTCATCTCTTCCCTGATAATATTCTCCACTTTCTTTACGGACCTCAGACCCGTTGGGAGATATGTGTAAATGCCCGACGTCAGTTTTCTGATCATCCCGGCCCTGAGCATCAACTGGTGGCTGACCACCTCAGCGTCAGAAGGGACTTCCTTGTGCGTTGGAATAAAATAGCTGGAATATCGCATATAAAGTAATGACTCCTCTCTCTTTCCCATGGAAAATATCCACAGGTTGGCAAACGTATTTAAATGGGTCCGCTTCACCGGCCCAATTTTTTGACTTCCTTTATCAGAACCTCGGCCAGTTTGTCCTCTGATATTTTTCCTATAAGTTTACCTTGTTTAAAAAGAATCCCCTGACCGCGGCCGCCTGCAATCCCGATATCAGCCTCCTTTGCTTCCCCGGGGCCGTTTACCACACATCCCATTATGGCGATTTTTGGTGAAGCCTTGATATCTCCTAAGGCCTTTTCCACCTCTTCAACAAGCCCAAATAGATCTATTTCACACCGTCCACACGTTGGGCAGGAAATAATCTCTGGTCCCCGTTTTCTAAGTTCCAACGCCCTCAGGATTTCGTACGCAACCTTCATCTCCTCAATCGGGTCCCTGGTAAGTGAGACTCTAAAGGTATCGCCGATTCCATTGGCCAGGAGATATCCAATGCCCAATGTACTCTTTACGGTGCCCGATATTAGCGTTCCGGCCTCTGTCACACCCAGATGTAGCGGGTAATCGACCCTGTCACTCAGGAGTTCGTATGCCCTTATGGTATTGATCACGTTTGAGGATTTCAACGAAATCTTTATATTGTCAAACCCCAGGTCCTCAAAAAGCCCAACATGCGCCATGGCGCTCTCAACCATTGCCTCTGGTGACGGACTTCCATATTTCTTCAGGATCTCCCTTTGCAGAGAGCCTGCATTGACCCCTATCCGGATAGGGGCACCGGCCTCCCGCGCACGCTCGACCACCTTCTCAATCGCCTTTTCACTGCCGATATTCCCCGGATTTATCCTGAGTCCATCGGCGCCGGCGTCCAGGGCGCCGATAGCAAGACGGTGATCAAAGTGAATGTCTGCAATGAGGGGGACCTCGACCTCTGACTTGATCTTTTTAAAGGCATCAACAGCGGCCTTATCAAGAATTGCCAAACGAACGATTTCGCAACCCGCCTCGCACAGTCTGTTAATTTGATCAACCGTTGAGGGGATATCCCTGGTGTCGGTGTTGGTCATTGACTGAACCGCCACAGGCGCCCCGTCTCCGATCGGGATCTGCCCCACATATATCCGACGTGTCTTTTTTCGCTTTGGCTCCATATTTTCCACGTTTATACGTTAATCATCCCAAAAAGGTTTATATAAAATTCACAAGACAGTGTTCCTGCAAAGATAGGGGCGGGCGAAGAATGGTTGTCCGCCCACGTCGAGTGAGACTTTACCCTAATGTTGCATAAAATTTGAGTTCAAAACGCTATAGATTAGATCAGCAAGGGACGATGGACCATTTTCAAGGGTGAAAGCGTATTTAACATACGGTGAGGTCATGAAAATGGGCCAGCGTTTCTTGATGGCCTGATATAGAGCGAGCAAAGCGGTTTTGGGCCAAATATTTATGCAACATTAGGGTTTACAGAGAGGAAAACCGAGGTCAAGGGATTTAGTACAAAAACATTGGCTTCCCGCTTACATGCATAACCTTGGGCCGATATTCTTCCACGTCATAGAGCTCTTTTACATCCACCCGTTTTTGTCCACTTGTGATGGTACTCAGAGGAATATCGGTATAAATCCCCCGGTTCATGGCAACAAGACGTCCAAAAATGGACTTCAGAAAAAGATCAATGGCCATATTGGCAAAATTAACCGCCACCATAAGATCCAGTGAATCAGGGGCGCCGCTTCTCATGAGATAGGATAACCTTTGATTGAGGACATTTTCTCCGGTCAGCCGCTTGAGGATCCCTCCAGCCGCCTCCCCTATGCCGCCAAGCCTCGAATGCCCGTATGCATCCTCTTCACCTGACATCATCATTTCACCTCCGATCATCCGGGCACCTTCGGAGACGGTAATCATTGCATAGTTCTTGGGGTTGTTCTTTTTGTCCCTCAGGATCAACTCTGCAAGCCTGGCAGGATCAAAGGGGACTTCAGAGATAATTGCCCTGTCCACCCCCGCCAAATAGGCCGATATCAAAGAAGTCTCACCACAGTAACGGCCAAAGAGTTCTATCACTGCAATCCTTTCATGGGAACCGGTGCAGGTCCTCAGGGAATGTATCAAACTGACACCCCTGGTAATCGCGGTGGAAAAGCCGATACAATATTCCGTGCCAAACACATCGTTATCCATGGTCTTGGGGATTGCGATAACCGGGAATCCTTTCCGGTGTAATTTTTCCCCAAACCCCAGCGTATCATCCCCCCCTATGGGAATAACGGCGTCAATCTCCATGTGATCGAGATTTTTCAGAATCCAAGGAGTAAAGTCCTTAACAGAACCTCCGTCCGCAAACAGTTTTTTCTGTGATTTTGGCACATCTTTCTCGCTGGCAGCGGCCGGATTTGTTCGTGAAGTATGCAGGTAGGTGCCCCCATACCGGTCGATAGTCCGAACCTCACCCGGTTCAAGTTTTTGAAAACAGCCCTTTGATGTCTGGGGCTCATCAGGGTCATATTCCAAAAGCCCGGCCCAGCCTCGTCTGATACCGATAACATCAATCCCCTCGGTGGCGGCCCTGCAAACCAGAGCCTTGATACAGGGATTAAGTCCGGGGACATCTCCTCCACCAGTCAAAATTGCAATGGTTTGTTTCTGTTTTGCAGATTTTTTCACGGAACCCGCATCCTCTTATCAATAAAATCTCAAGAACATGCATCTAAATTAAAAAAACAGTCCCATCGTGTCAAGATGATTCCAGCGTATGCCGGATGAGGGCAGCCTCTTTTGATATCCATCTTCGATTTTGTGTTGACAAGAGTTTGCAAAAGGTTAAAGTTAATTTTTCAGAAATTCTAAGGAGGATTGGTATGCCTGCTTCTCAAAACATTCAGATCGCCATCGAAAAATCTTCATGGATCAGAAAGATGTTTGAAGAAGGAAACATAAGAAAAGCCAAATATGGCGCCCAAAATATCTTCGACTTTAGTCTTGGAAACCCTGACCTCGAACCACCCGCCAAGTTCAAGGAGGTCCTCATCAAACTTATCAATGATCCCTCGCCGGGCCGACATGCCTATATGCCCAATGCCGGTCTTATAGAAACAAGACAGGCTGTCGCCGATTATCTCAACAAGGACAATACGGCCAGATTTACACCCGATGAAATTGTGATGTCAGTGGGTGCGGGCGGTTCGCTGAATGTTGTTCTCAAGACCATTTTAAACCCTGGAGATGAGGTAATTATCCCGAAACCCTATTTTGTCGAATACAATTTTTATCTCGACAACCATCAAGGCGTCCCCAAATTGGCAGCAACAAAAAAAGATTTTTCCCTTGACTTTGACGCCATTTCAGATGCCGTCACCGAGAAGACAAAGGCTGTCCTGATAGATTCCCCCAACAACCCCACCGGCAATGTATACGGGCGGGAAGAACTGAAAGAACTGGCCAACGTGCTCAACCATCACAGCCAGAAATTGGGAGAACCTATTTACCTCATTTCAGATGAACCATACAGAAAAATTATTTATGACGGGATTTCGGTTCCGAGCATCTTTGACATGTATGACGAAAGTTTTGTTGTGACCTCTTTTTCCAAAGACCTTTCCCTGCCGGGGGAGAGGATTGGCTATGTTGCGGCAAATCCGAGGATGTCGGATAAAGCCATGATAATCGCAGGAATGGTTCTTTCAAACAGGGTCCTCGGCTATGTCAATGCGCCGGCATTGATGCAAAGGGCCATACCATTTTTGCTGGAAGAAACCGTAGATATCTCAATATACCAAAACAGGAGAGACATGCTTTGCAATGCACTGGACTCTTTCGGCTATGATTTTACAAAGCCGGGCGGGGCCTTTTACCTTTTTCCAAGGTCTCCCTCAGAAGATGACGTGGCCTTTGTGGCGGCTCTTCAGGAAGAGAACATACTCACAGTACCGGGCACAGGTTTTGGGGGGCCCGGTCATTTTAGAATCGCCTACTGTGTTTCAGAGGATGTAATCCAGAAGGCCCTCCCCGGATTTGAAAGGGTCATAAAAAAATGGCGTTCATAAAAATAAACCGCATCTTTTCCAGCCCGTCACACCATCCCTGTCCCTGAGATATTTGGTGACAGCCTTTTTCATTTGTGGAAATGCCCAAATCATTCAAGATCATAAGCCTCGGCTGTAAGGTCAACCAGTACGAATCCGCCTATCTCAAAGAACGGCTGGCCCTGGCCGGATGGCGTCAGGCAGGGGCCACAGAAACGGCTGAGGTTGCAATCGTAAATACATGCATCGTCACCCAAAAGGCCTCACACCAATCCAGACAGGCCATTCGAAAGGCCATCAGAGAAAATCCGGGTATCACGATTGCGGCCATCGGATGCTATGCACAGGTGCTGCCCGAGGAACTCTCTGAAATATCAGGGATAACACTTATAGCGGACAATACCCGGAAGGGACAGTTGCCCGAGCTTTTATTAGCCGCTGAAAAATCAGAAGAAGCCACCGTCCTCTCAAACGATTTTGAAACCGGAATGCCCTTTGAACCCCTTCCCATAGATGAGTTTCCGGACCGGGCAAGGGCCTATTTGAAGATTCAGGACGGGTGCGAGTCTTTTTGCAGTTATTGCATTGTTCCTTTGGCACGAGGACCTTACAGGAGTCTTTCACCAAAAAAAGTTCTTTCCATGATCGAATCTTTGGCCAACGCAGGCCACAAGGAAATCGTACTGACAGGCATCCATCTTGGAAAATACGGGATTGACCAAAAGGGAGGGGTTAATCTCTACGGGTTATTGCGCATGATCGGCAGGGAAAAATTTCCGCTGCGGTTGAGGTTGAGCTCCATTGAACCCGATGAGATACCACCAGACCTGATAGAGTTGGTGGCCGCCGAAACATGGCTTTGCCGCCACTTTCATATCCCCCTTCAGAGCGGTGATGATGGGGTACTGGCAAGAATGAACCGAAAGTACACAACCGGGAAGTTTGTCAGTCTTGTGGAACATATTCACCGCTCAATCCCCCTCGCGGCAATCGGCATCGACATAATGGCCGGGTTTCCTGGCGAAGACCCCGCTGCACACCAGAACAGCGTCTCACTCATCAAGGACTTGCCAGTATCATATCTTCATGTTTTTCCATTTTCATCCCGGCCTGGGACCCCGGCCTCCACTTTTGATGGAAAACTGGCACCGGATGTCATCAAAAAGAGGGCTGCCAGGATACGGGAACTCGGTCGAGGCAAGAGGGTCGAATTTTATCGGAGTTGCCTCGGGAATGACTTTCTGGTCCTCCCTGAGAAATGGCATTCAAAGAAAAAGATGATGGTGAAAGGTACCGGTGATAACTATCTCCCCATGGTTTTTGAACAGCCTTCGGGTCCAGGAAACCAGCTTGTATCTGTACGCGCAGAGAGGGTGGAAAAAGAATTGGTGATCGGTTCTCTCTTGAAATCCTCTTTCCTGGCATAAATAGTGGCTGAACGAAAACCCCGAAATAGGGTCTTTCAATTTTGCTCAGAGGGTTTCAACTTATTGAGATTGCTTTATTTTTTGAATCCGCAATCCCCAATCCAAAATCGTGTCTGAACGAGGTTTTCGTTCAGGCACTCAATAGGCCTCTCAGGCGGCAAAGAACTCTGATGCAATCTCTGCGCCCCCCATAGGGCTACGATTACGGTCTAGGTCCTCTCCAGGGCCTGACGCAGCAACCGCCCCTTGATCTTAAAAAGAGAAGGGCTAAGGCTTATGTGATATCGGTGGGGGTTGCGGAAACGTTTGTATGCAGAGTCAAGCTGTTTTAAATTCTCCAGAGTGGATTCACGAATCTCTTGGACAGAGGGACTCTTATACACCAATTTTCCCTTTTGAAATACGGGAACCATGAGTTCCTTCATCTCAAAGCCCTTTGGGTAGGTCTTGAAAACGTGGGGGAAAATAGGATGATGGACCCCAAAAGAACGTCCCTTGGGGATTCGCTCCCCATCTCTGAAAAGCACATCACCCCTCATCCGCCCTTTCTTGTCATACATTCTCACAACCTTTTTGACACCAGGATTGGTGATTTTTTCAGGATTATCGGATCGCTTGATCTTGGGAGTCATCCGCTTACCATCTTCATTTAGAGCGGTAAGTTTATAGACACCGCCGAGGGCAGGGCATGAAAACCCGGTAACAAGCCTTGTGCCGACACCCCAGATGTCGACTCGCGCCCCCTGGCGTTTAAGGCTTTCCACTATCCACTCGTCAAGATCGCTTGAGGCCACTATCGATGCCTGCGGGAATCCTGCCTCATCCAGCATACGACGCGCCTCTTTGCTCAAATAGGCCAGGTCCCCGCTGTCAAGGCGGATGCCCCATAGTTCTTGGCCTTTTTCTCTCAACTCTCTCCCGACCTTAATGGCATTTGGCACCCCGCTTCGAAGCGTATCATAGGTATCCACCAGAAGGAGACAGGAATCGGGGTACACCTTGGCATAGGCGCGAAAGGCGTCCAGCTCATGCGGAAAGCTCTCCACCCATGAGTGTGCGTGCGTCCCCCGGACCGGTATGTCATAAAGCCGCCCTGCAAGTACGTTTGAGGTTGCATCCACACCTCCGATATAGGCCGCGCGGGATGCCATCAACGCGCCGTCAGGCCCGTGAGCCCTTCGCAACCCAAAATCGACCACGGGGTCTCCGTTGGCAACCCAGTGCACTCGGGACCCTTTTGTGGCGATAAGGGTTTGGAAATTCATGATATTCAGCAGTGTGCTTTCGATGATCTGCGCCTGTGGCAACGGTGCCGTTACCCGGATCAAAGGTTCGTGGGGGAAGACGATTGTCCCTTCGGGGATAGCCCACAAATCTCCGGTAAATTCAAAATCTTTCATGTACGCCAGGGCATCCTTTGAAAAAACCCCCAGGCTTTCCAGATAGGACAGGTCGTCCGGGCCAAACCGCAGATTTTGTATATAGTCAATTGTATCCGCGAGCCCGGCCAGCACACAATAACCGCCCTCATCGGGAATGGTCCGGAAAAAATAGTCAAAATTAGCCAGCTGTTCTTTTTTTCCCTGCTGGACATATCCACCCACCATGGTAAGTTGATAAAGATCGGTCAGTAAAGCCCATTTGGACCACATCGTGAACTCCTCTCTAAAAATCTTCTGCAGAAAAACTGTCTAACTCGTGTCCGAAAACCAGGATTTTTCGTTCGGACACTAACTCACTGTTTTGTTTGTTCGCCCTCGTTTATCTTTTCTCATTTTCCTGGCTTCCTCTTTCCACCCTTTCCGCTTTCTCCCTTTGCCCCCCCGGTAGAGGGCAGGGTCCCTTTCCGCATCAAGGACAAACGTGCCGGGGGCCTGGAAGAGGGCCTCCCTAAAAGGCTTTTCCTTTGGCGGACCCTTTCTTTTTCGGCCTTCCAGGACTTCTTTGGAGACCAGAGGGCCGGAGATAAACTCGGGTGGGATTTCCGTGGCCAAAAACAAATCCCCAAAGACATGGAACCTGACACCTTTGCTTTCGGCATCTCTTGCCAGCACCTCAAGGACCACGGGCTCATGATCTCTGCGTTTACCCACCCTCAAGGCCATATCTCTTCCAGGGGTCAGCATGAGATAGCGACCGCTGGCCGATTTGAGACCTCTTTCCATTACAACCGGATGGGCCTTGTTTCTGACAGCAGTATAAAGAACCGCGGGAACCGCCAGTGACGGCTTTTCCAAACCCAGCTTCCAGTGAGTCTCCCTTGCCCTTATGCCTTTGTCTTCCGGCTCAAAAAGGTCCCTGCCCTTTCCGAAAAGGACCTCATTTATGTGGGATTGTCTCACATACCGCCAACCAGGCTCTTCGTGGAGGGCCTGCAGGAGTTCTTTGTAGACAACAAATCCTTTCGAGTCCGGAACCAGCCCAAACTCGTAAGGTCTACGTCCCAAAACATAGGTCAGCATCCGCACCAGGTTATCCACCTTTATTTGTTGGTTACGTTTCCCCAGGACAGACCCCTTGAAGTAAAGAGTTTATATTAAGAATTATCTCAACCCATCTTCCATCTTGGCGTCTTCCTTTTTGAGTCCTCCGATACGAGGATGAGGTCTCCCGCAATCGGTAACCACCAGGACCACCACAATCTCATCCGACCTGGGGGCGTCATCCACCCGAACGGTCATAGCGTCAAAGTGGGACCGTACAAAGGCCGCATCCTTGAAATTGATGGGCACATCTATCTCTGTACCCATACCCCCCATCTTTTTTGCTGAAGGGATCAAAGACTTCCCGCCCCCCACTGAATCACGAAAGGGTTTCCCCAGTTTGGGATGAAGGATTGCCGCTGCATGTTCTCGCTCGCCCCCTTCCCCGACTATGGCCGCCTTGCCATAGCTTTCTACCTTTTCCGGCGCAATCCCCAGGGCATCGACAGCCATCTTCCCAAGGATTCCCCCCAATTCCTCCCCCGTATCCATCAAAGAGGACAGGTCTTCAACATATTTTCCTGCAAAGGGGTTTCGTATCACGGCAACGGCAGCAGCCCGCCTCCCCGGTGGATCCATCTTGCGACTTCCATCAAGGTGAATTTCCTCCAATATGGTTACATACTTGACTACCTCCATGAGCAAAACCTCCTCTTTTTTTATTTAACTAGTGTCCGAACGAAAACTAGGATTTTTCGTTCAGATCAAGCCTCCGGCCTGTAGGGCCTATGGCCCGGAGGGGAAGACGATAATTTTAACCGCAGGAATACATTGAGTATTTCGAGGATTAAAATTTGAGTCTGACGCAGATATGGACGAAAAAGACAGTTTTCGTTCAGACACTAACCAGCCTTTCTCGAAAAAAATCGGTCATGATCACCTTTCCCTGGATAGCCACAAGTGCCCCAAAAATAACCCCGTCCCGAACCAGTTCCTCCGCCCTGTTCCAGGCCTGGGAAAGGGCCATCTCCTTTTTGTCCTCACACAACGGCCCAACCGCTACGGTCACCGGGAGCCCCCCAATGTCCGTGTTGGGGTCTATTTCCTCGGCCGGCCTCTGAATCACATGCCGGTCTTTTACAAAACTTGCATTTGCAACTGCCGTGGCCGCCGCGTCAGCAAACGAACATCTGCCGGCTACCACGGTTACCGCCGAAGCCACGCCTCTTGTAAGGCTTCTTCCCCCTGTTCCGCTTGTGGCAACCCCCCATGAGGCTCTGCCAGGTTCCAGGGTAATAACATGGGAAACCGCTTTCTCCTTCAATTCTGTCCGTGCCCCGACCGTCAAGGGCTCCCCTCCGGTAAGCCTCAGGGCCAGGTCTCCGCCATTATCTACCATCACCCTGGTCGAGCCTCGCTCAACAAGAAAATCCGCCACAGCATCACCGATGGTCCCGGCGACCGCTGCCATGGGGGTAAGGTCCTCATCCCCCACTGCTAACACGCTCTCGGCCATATTGACTCCCAGAACGTCTTCCATATCTTCCGGTACCTGGGATAATTTCTTGCTCAAAGATCCTCTCAGATTTGCAACCCTCTCAAGATACCCAAAAGACACTTCTGCGGCCTTCAGACACATCTCCCTCTGGGGGACCTTTCCCACCAGGGCGGATATCACAAGCCTCATGGGACCATATTCCGCCAGTATGTTTCCGTCCTGAAGGACATTGACTGACTTGTGATAACCCATTTTATTTTCTCAGTCACGGATGGGGACAGGTTTCTTTGCGCAAAACGGCCGCATCGCTTCCAGGTGCCCCCCAATCGCTTTATAGTCCTCAAGTTCCATGGTATACTCAATAGGGCAGATGGTGGCCGGAGTGGGAGTCCAATAAAAAGAACCCGTCTTGACCCTCTCAACATCCACCATAAAATTGATCCCTCCCCCCGGGAGAATAAACACGGGAGCCCCTCCAACGGTAAGACAAGCCGTTTTATTGTGAATTGCCTGGGTCAGTTTTATGGGATGACGTGATACACCGGCCCTGATACTCCCGCCAGCTCCCCCCACATAGACCCCGGAGACCCGGGAGGGTTCACAACTCGAGGAGATGGCACCCAACGCTCTCTCCACGGCCTTTGTCACCGGGATCTCGTGGAGGCGACCATCCTTCCCAAGTTCAAGCAGACACACCCGCTTCCCCGTTGTCTCGGTTATGAGCAGACGCATTCCAACCCAGGCCGCTTTAGAATCGATCCCGGCAATGACATCCGTGGGGTTAATGATAGAGGTCCCTCCCCACCCCTCACCGTGGTCGCCAAAGTAACGCCCGGGGGTGCTTTGCCGGAACCTGAGCGTTACACCGCAGGGTCTTGCACCAACAAAACGCCCGGCCACGTGTTCTCCAAGCAACCCCGTGAGATGAGAGTCCAATATGATCACTTCATCAGCCGCCTCTTTTAAAAGGGGCGCAAAAAGACCCAGTGTGGCACTCCCGCAGCCCACTCTCATCCTGTCTGCCTCAAACCCGTCAATGACAGGCGCACGACCTATCTGCAACTGGAGTCTGCCACCTTCCCGGATTTTCAGCTTGACAGGTTTTCTGTTCGCAATATCAGCGATCATTCTGGCCACCAGGAGCCCGTCCTTTCCGGTGAGCAGATTCACCCCGCCGATCGACAGCATCTTGGAACCATACTGTTCGGTCGTCACCATCCCGACCTTTCTTTTCCCCTTGAAGACCGCTGCGCCTTCATCACCCACACGGAGATCCGTGTCTATTTTTACCAAAACAGAGCTGTAACTCAGTGGGGCCTCGGTGACCACGGTGACGATGTCCACACCATCACGCGTGGCATTGACGATAAATGGGGCAGGTTTACAGTCAGGGTAGGTAGTCCCCGCGCCTATCCCCGTAATCAGGGGTCGGTCGATCGTGGCACGCGGCTCCGGTCCAACAAATTCAGCCACCTCATCAAAGAGATGAACAGGCGTAATCCGTATCAGTTCTCCCCCCTGATTCCTATACCGGTGGCATGCCCCCACATACCCCTCCCCGATCCAGCAAAAAATTGGACATGCATCACACTGAACACTGTCTGAGGGGGGGCTTCCATCAAGACCCAATGCCTCGTCGGGGCAACTCCGCACACAGCCGGCGCAACGGGTGCATTTATCGCTGATAGACGGTTTTCTGTCTTTTAGACGAATGGCGCCCACCGGGCAATCTTGAACACAGATGCCGCACCCGGAACACTTTTTTGCATCTACCTTTATCGCCATTTCTTGAACATCCGCTTTTAGGCCTTTATCACAGAAGCATGCCTTACCGGGGGAGGAGTATTGCGGCTCTTGGAAACCACGATCTCCCCATCCACCAGGACCATTGAAACCCCTGGCAGATCACCGGCAGATATGGCGGTTAGCGCATCATCTCCCACCGAACCCATGGGGGCATCCATGATAACGAGATCGGCCTCTCTGCCCGCCTCGATTTCCCCCCGATTCAACTTATACGTTTTCGCCGTGTTGCCCGTGGCCATACACAGGGCCTCTTCCGCCGTGATAGAAGTGAGACTTGCCAACAGATTTATAACCCTGAGGATGCCCAGAGGGATCACCCCGGTTCCGGAAGGCGCGTCATTTCCGATGAGTACCCGGTTAAGCGCCCCATGCTCCTTCACCAATTGGGCAACCTCAACGGCAATCTTTGGGTTCCCGCAATGAACTATCTCAATGGCCATGGAGGTCTGTGTAATCAGGTCCTTTGCCTCTTTTATGGAAACTGCAGTGGGTCCCCCGTTTATGTGAGAAATAACGTCCGGATCTGTTTTGATCACATCTTCGGCCGTGACCGTGGAACTTCCGGGAATTGATGTCCCACCCGTGTGCATCATTACGGTCATGCCATGCTTTTTGGCAAGTCTCACAAGCGGCCCCGCGTCTTCAGGGGTCTTAACAGATCCCAGACCAACTTCTCCAACGATGCGAACCCCTTCCTTTGCCATCTCCTGCAGGTCTGCCTCCACAAGACCCTTCTCAAGGATAAGGGCCCCACCCTCGACCTTGAGGCCTCCGGGCCTGAAATTACCAAAAGACTTGGCCGCCAGGATCGCGAGGGCCTTAACACCGGCCGGATCCTTTGGTCTTCCCGGAAGATGGACCTCCCCTGCGGAAATGACCGTGGTGACACCGCCATGGAGTTCACTTTCAAGAAAACCCATCTGTCTCTGTCTCGGCGTAAAATCACCCAAAACTGGATGGCAGTGAGAATCAATCAGACCGGGCGTTACGGTTGTCCCGGAGCAATCGATAACCACCCCGGCCTCTTTTTCTTCCCCCTTCTCAAAAGGCCCCACTCGTTTTATGACGCCGTCTTCAACCCAGATGGTATCGGCCTCGAGAATCGGTTTCTCTATCTTTCCACTCACCAGAGTTCCAATGTTTTTGAGTAGCACCGTTGACATTATCCCACCTCCATTTTAGCGTCATGACCTCAGGTGTATCGTTTAGCACATTGCCCGAACACCCATTTCTGGCGTCAATCTTTACTTTTCAAACTTCTGATGCCTATCTCTCGAACCCTTTCCGGATTCGCAGGCAGATCATAGATGCGCTCCCCAAGGGCATCTGTAATGGCATTCAAAATTGCCGGAGCCGTGGGTAACAATGCAGGCTCCCCAACCCCCTTTGCACCAAATGGCCCCGTGGGTTCAGGATCCTCAATTATGATGGTTGTGACTCTTGGCATGTCCAGACAGGTCGGTATGTGGTATTCTCCCATCGTATGGGTCGCACCGGGTATGTATTTTTCCATCAGGGCGAATCCAAGCCCCATGGCAACCCCTCCTTCGATTTGCCCTTCCACATTCTGGGGGTGGATAGCTTTTCCTACATCATGGGCTGCAACAATCTCTGAGACGCAAACATTTCCGGTCAGTTCATCCACCTCTACCAGCGCCAGCTGGCACCCAAAAGCATAGGTGGCATAAGGGTCGCCCTGGCCGGTGTCCAAATCAAGCGGTGTAGTCTCAGGGTCAAAATAACCCTGCCAGGAAAGCGATCGCCCTTTCCGGTGGGCCCTTTTTGCCAGATCCTTAAGGGACACCTTTCCAAAAGAATCCCCAGGACCCATCACATATCCGTCTTTCAAGACCAGATCCGTCCTGGGAGCCTTCAAAACATCTACCGCCTCACACAGTAAGACATCCAACACCTTTTGAGCCGCTTCCTTGACAGCATTTCCCGATATATATGTCTGACGACTGGCAGATGTGGCCCCCGCACTGGTCGTCCATCCGGTATCAGCCGCAACAACTCGGATTTTATGGGGGTCAACATCAAGAACCTCTGCAACGATCTGTGCCAGAACCGTGCTGACCCCCTGGCCGATGTCCGCCGCCCCGGTAAAGAGGGTTATTTTTCCTTTTTCATCCATTTCCACACGGCTGCTTGAGGGGTTTTGGACACCCGTGTTTCCAATTCCATACATCATGGCCCCCAGGCCGATTCCCTTCTTGAAACATCCGGGAAGTTCGTTTCCTTTCCATTGCGTCCTGGCCTTGCGGTAGTGTGGTTCAATGGCATTCAAGGTCTTTAAAAAACCCACGCTTTCAGACAATTCCTGCCCTGTGGCGGTGGTTCCCCCGGGCCTCAAGGCGTTTATCTTTCGTATCTCCAAGGGATCCATGCCAAGTTCATGGGCAAGAATATCCATTTGGGATTCGCTGGCAAAAGCCATCTGGGGCGTTCCAAACCCGCGCATGGCACCTGCCACGGGATTGTTCGTATAGACACCCAGGCTCTCAACTTCTACATTGTCCACCTGATACGGCCCTGTGACATGCACTGCCGCGCGCGTGACCACAGCAACCCCATAAGACGCATAGGCCCCGGTGTCACAAACCACCCGGGCCCTCACTGCCACCACCCGCCCGTCCCTCATTGCCCCGGTTTCCATTTCGATTTTGAGGGGGTGTCGTTTGGTCGTGGCAAGAAACACCTCTTCCCTGGAGAACACCAGCCGCACTGGACGTCTGAAATGATAAAGGGCCAAACCGATAAATCCTTGGACCGTCAGATCCAGTTTAGAGCCAAACCCTCCCCCTGTGGCTGCCTGGACGACCCTCACCTCATCGTCCTCCAGTCCAAGAATTTCGCAGACCTCTTTTTGATCATAATGGGGGTTTTGGGTGGAGGCGTATATGACCAGGGTTCCATCCTGATCCACATATCCGAGCCCCGCGTCAGGTTCCAGATAAGAATGTTCCAGGTGGGGGGTATTGTAGCTCCGCTTCAGGACCACGTGGCACCGGGCAAACGCTTGGGTCACGTCCCCCTTTCGCAAAGTCCTTCGAAACAGAAGATTTCCTTTATGGTGAACAGACGGGGCACCGTCCTCCAGGGCCTTTTCAGGATCAAAGACCGGAGGCAGGTCTTCGTATGTAACCCGAATAGCCCCGATGGCTGTCTGCGCGGCCTTCTCGTCTTCTGCAGCCACCAGGGCAACGGGTTCACCCACAAACCGGACTCTGTCTTCAGACAGAAGCGGCTGGTCTTTGTTTATAAGACCGTGGCGGTTTTTCCCGGGGACATCTTTACAGGTCAAAACGCCGACTACATCCGGTGTCTTGAGCGCCACCGCCACCGCAACGTCAAGAATTCTTGCATGGGGCCTGTTGCTCCTCAAGACCTTGAGGACAAGGGCGTCACGGTTGTGGATGTCGTCGCTGAACGCTTTACACCCCCTTGCCAGGTCTCTGGCACCGATCTTTGGGATGTTTTTGTTAATCCACTTAAAACCCAATTGGAACCTCTGTGTCAGGAACCCTTTATCTTTTCAACGTCCAGTTCCTCAAGAACCGTAATTCCTTTGGATTTCATTTCATCAAGGGCCTTTTTGGTGGTGTCGGGGGCCACCCCTTTTGAGAGTCCCTCTATGACGATGACATCATAGCCGGCTTCTTTTGCATCCACGGCAGTTGCCTTCACGCAGTAATCCGTAGCAATGCCATAAACCACAACTTTTTTGATCTTATTTTTTTTGAGAATCCTGTCCATCTCGGTTTTTTGTCCGCCGTCATCCTGAAATCCCGAGTAGCTGTCATATCTTGCATCCTTCCCCTTTTTTACAATGGCCAGAAAAGGATTGTTATCAACAAGGACCTTTGCGTTTTCGGTTCCCTGTATGCAGTGGGGTGGCCACAGAACTTGGTTTTTTCCCTCGATTGAGATCATTTCAAAGGGCTTTTTCCCAGGGTGGTTCGTAAAAAAAGAAACGTGGTTTTCCGGGTGCCAGTCCTGTGTTGCGAACATGACGAACCCTTCACTGTTCAGCTTATCGGTCGCCTTCTGTACCTTATCCACAAAGGCCTTATCCGTACCCGCCACTGCCAGAGAGCCCTTCTTCCATTCTGTAAAATCCCCCTGGACATCCACAACAATAACCCCGATCTTTCCTCCGGCAAACGCCGACCCCACAGGAGACAAAAAACATACCCCAACCCCGATCATTACCATTAAACCGATAATAAGTTTCATTGATTCTCCCTCCTTTGATTACTATGGTTGTTTGTTGTGAAAACCACGCCCTTACCAAAACAACGCGCTCCAAAGATAAGACAACCCGTAAACACGGCCTCTCTCGGGAGAACGGCTATACCCATCTTGCCGTAACCGTCTTCTCATCCATAAACATCCGCATGGATGCCATCCTTGACTTGGCCGTCCCCACAAAGGATTCCCTTCTGGATCCCAAAGGAAAAAAGGCAAACGGCTGGGCCACCCCGACATTCACCCCCACGTTGCCCACATTGACCTCTTTTGTGAACTTGCGTGCGCTCTTGCCGCTTCCTGTCATGATACATGCAGAGTGCCCCAGGTTTGTCTTTGTATTGATCCATTCAATGGCCTCATCAAGACTCTCACCCCTGATCAACCCTATTGCCGGGCCAAAGGCCTCCTCTTTGGCCATGGTCATATCAACATCAACATCCTCAAGAATGGTTGGGCCAAGAAAGTAGCCATTTGGATAATCCGGCACTTTGGGTGCCCTTCCGTCAAGCACCATCTTTGCTCCCTCCGCAAGGGCCCCCTCAATCCACGCTATCACATTCTCCTTGCCCGCTTGGGTGGTCATAGGGCCATTTTCAGTATCTTCGTCAAGCCCGTATCCGAGCTTCATATTGGCGGCCGCCGCCGTAAGCCTGCTCTTCACCTCCTCATATATGTCACCGATGACCACTATATTGTCCATCCCCAGACATCTCTGGCCGCACATGCCAAAGCCCGCCCTCAACATCCACTCGACCCCACTGTCCAGGTCGGCATCCGGCATAATCACAAGATAATTCTTACCGTTTCCGTTTATTGACGATGTCTTCCCCAGTTTTCCGCACTGCGCGAAAAGATCATGACCCGCCCTGTTGGACCCGATAAAACCGACTCCTTTTATCTCGGGTTGCATCAGTATTTCCTTGTTGATATTCCTCCCGCCATGAACAAGATTTATCACCCCAGGCGGGAATCCCACCTCCTGGGCCACCCTGCAAATAGCGTCAGCGGCCACAGGGTCCTGCCTGCTGGGGCTTACCACTACCGAACACCCTGCAGCAAGGGCATAGGGAACAAATGATGACCACGCATGCATGGGGATGTTCCCTGGGGTGATAATCAGAAAAGCTCCCAGGGGTTCCCACACGAGATATTGGTCAATCCCGTTTGCAAGCTGATCCATATGCTCGTTTTGTTTTGCCAACCCGTATAAAGCCGAGCATGCGGATTCGATGTTTTCAATCACCCGTCTCAACGAACCTCTTGCCTCGCCGATGGTCCTTCCGTGATCCTGGGTCAAAATCCGGGTCAGATCATCAACGTGGTCCTCGAACGTGGCCCGCATATCAAAAAGCATCCGGACCCTCTCCCGCATGGCCACTTGACTCCATTCCTGAAAGCCCCGGTGTGCCGCCTCCACGGCTGCGCGGGCCTCCTCCTTTGTAGCTTCCGAAAATTCGGCAATCACCTCATCGGTTGCAGGGTTGGTAACTTTCTGCAGACTGGTAGACTTGGATTCAACCCATTCTCCATCAATAAAAAATTTCAATTTTCCATAGTGTTTCTTAACTTCCGGCAACAATGACATACATCCCTCCCGCAAATTGTAATGATTTTTTGATCATTTCTAGGTTTTTTGTAAAACTTCGAAAACCGAGCCTTTGCTCTTCTGTACATTTTTAGTAGCACCTTTAGCCCCCAAATTCAAGGACCTCCTACGGTCACCCGTTCCCATCAGTTTTGGTCGTCAAAGGAAGAGGAATATTGCCAATCCTTTTAGTCAACCGTTACCCGTTTTGCTATCTCAAATAGATATCATATTTCGGAGAAACAAAAACAAGGGATCTCAATCGTTTCCATGGTTTTTTTGCCCAGGCCCTTGGTAACTTCTCAATAAGTTCGGGAGAAATAATAGGATATTTGGAGTGGACGACACGAGGAAGGAAAACAAATAACAACAAGCCTTAGGGCTTGCGTGCCGGAACCCCAAATCCTGACACGCGGCACCTGAAGCCTTATCGTAATTGAATCAAATGGGTTAACTCCAACAAAACATCTTTTCATTTTGCGGAGAAATTGTGACTGAAGAATCTATCCAGCCGGCATAACCGTTGATGATTTCTAAAATTTGCCCAGAGGTCTTTTGAAGGTAAAACGGGCAGGTTCCACCATCATTTTTTGATAGGCCTCATCGATATTCCCTCCCAGGGCTGAAAAGGGGGAGGACAGACCGAACATGATTGTCCCCACCACTGTAGCAATAATCCCGAGGGGTCTTACCAGGATAAAATCGGCGAGCATGCTCTCCACACCCTCATCATTCATACCACCGTATCGGTCCTGTGCCAAAGCAGACGTCCCGCAGGGGATAAGGAAAAGGCCCCCAACCAACAAAAAAACAATGGAATATTTCATTATTTTGTGCATACATACCTCCTAATTTATTCGATACTTAAAAACTGGTTATAAGCACACAAACGATACATATGAAAAGTTCTGGCCTTTTATCGGATAATTAGGGAATAATGACAACATTTTAATTGAGAATAAGAAAAAGATCTCTGTATGTCAAGTAATATCTGGAATTCCAATGATATATTCTTGGAAAAAATCCCGGTGAAACGGGTTTTGTTTTGGAATTGACGCAAACAGATCTTTCCATTATTTTTGCGTAAACCTTTACAGTAACCTGTAAACAAAGAGGTGTTATGGATATAAAAAAATTGGCGGAAAACCTGGATCTGGATGAGGATGAATATGTGGAACTTATAGAGCTTTTCGTTGAAACCGGGATGTCTGACCTGGACAAGCTTCTCTCTGCAGTTAAAGAAAAAGACCCGGAGAAAGCGGCCGGCGCAGCTCATTCCATAAAGGGCGCTGCAGGCAACCTTGGGCTGATGGATCTCTATGAGGCTGCCACAGAGATGGAAGAGGACGCCCGCAATGGAATCCTTGACGGTATCGCTGAATCCGTAGAGGAGATTAGAACCAAGCTGGAACAGATGATCAAGCATTCCAGAGGGTAGAAAGGCCGCACTCACAAACGAAGCTGACACCGAATCACGTGCAAAGAAGATAAATCAGATTTGCATGGATATCATGACGACCTGAAGATAAAACTCAACGGGTCAATTAAGGGCTCGCGCAAAAATAACTTCACATTTTCGCATGCCATCTTCAGATCATCTTCGACCGCGCCTCAATCGCGAAATCCTCGGAAAAGGGTTGCTATTCCTGTGGTTTCGCTCAATCGGCGCTGCCAAATCTGATCTAAATCTGTGCGCCAACTCTGTGAATTTATTCTTGCGCGAACCCTAAGGAATTGTGAGAAGGTCAGGAAACCGTGGTCCCCCTAAAGCTTTCACCTCTGAGAAGCCTTTCGAGATTTCCCATATCGTTTCCAATGATTATGACCTTCAACCCCAATGCCTCTGCTTCTTCTGAGGCTATGGGATCAAATGGCATATTCAACCCCGGGGACCATTCACTCCCAACGAGCTTCCTGAAATCCCTCCAGGAGATATTTGTCAGCTTTTTGGCATCAGGGTTCTTTTTTGGGTCAACATTATACACGTAGTCGATGTTAGACATGTTGATAACCTTGTCTGCGCCAAACCGTTTTGCTACCTGTACAGCACGCAAATCAGTGGAGCTTCCAGGCTTAAAACCCGCGCCAATGACTATCTTCTTGTTATTATCGATTTCCTCATCGGGGTCCTGGATGACGTTTCCATGGGCCGTCTCCCCGAAAACTGACCTGACAAGTTCGGCATTGAGCCGTGTCGCCTTAATCCCGATCCAATCAAGATCCATCTTTTCAATTTGGGTAATCTCTTTTGCAGCGTCCTGATATTTTCTGCAAATCTTCCCGCCGCCACAAATGATAACAAATCGAGCTGGTTCCAAACTGAGAATAATCTCCCTGAACCGCTTTAAAAAAATCGTGTCTATCTCTTCAGGGACGATGATTGACCCACCCAGTGATATTACAAGCGTTTTAAGCTCCATCATGATCTCCTAACCCGGGATAAAAGGGAAAAGTGAAAAACAAAAACCTCGCGCAGGCTTTCCTTGAGAGCTCGGATCATGAGATCATTTTCCTTCAAAATATCGGCCATGTCTCATTTTCCGATGATCTTGCCGTAATAACTCCGGTAATGCTCATAGAAAATCGTTTCTATCTTGAGGAGAAACAGGGCCAAAGTGGGAATAATCAATTGCCCTTTTTTATGCGTATTGACATTAAATATACTAAATTGTCTTGGAAGTCAAGATGGTTTTATAGCCGTGAGGTTTCTTCATTCCTTGACACACAAAGACAATTTCCCTATAGTTTATGCACAAAAAAAGGGCTTCATATCACCTGCTTCTATTATACAGGAAAGAATTATGAAAACTGACGTGGACGATTTCAAAACCAGTCTCGATCGTCTTACAGAGATCGGGATTGCGCTTTCCACTGAACTGGATATCGATATACTCCTTGAAAAGATCGTACATCATGCAAGAGAACTCACTCATGCAGATGCTGGCACGCTTTATCTGTTCCATGACGATGAACTGCATTTTGAAATAATGCAGAACTCGAGCATGGGGCTTTTTGAAGGAGGGAAAGGCAGACACATTGATCTTCCGCCCGTTGCACTGGATAAGTCCAATGTGTCCGCATATGCTGCAATCACACGCAAGACCGTAAATATTGATGACGTGTATAAATCGGATAAATTCGATTTTACAGGTCCGCGGAAATATGATGCGAAGACCGGATACCGCTCTAAATCCATGTTTGTAGTACCCATGGAAGATCATGCAGGTCTGCTTATCGGGGTTCTGCAGATGTTAAACGCGATCGATCCCCGAACAGGGAAGGTAACAGGTTTTCCTGAGGAGGTGTTGGATCTGACACGAGCACTTGCCTCCCAGGCTGCTGTTGCCATCTCTAATGTCAATCTTATACAGGAGACGAAGGACCTGTTTGAATCTCTGATCAAGGTGCTTGCCGTCGCCGTGGACGCCAAATCCCCATATACCGGCAATCATGTACAGAGGGTGGCGCAGTTTACTTCATTCCTCGCACAAGCTATCAATGCATCTCAAGACGGCCCGTTTAAAGACAAATCATTTTCCAAAGAGGAGATGGAGGAGATCAGGATCGCCGGCTGGCTTCATGATGTGGGCAAGGTAACTAGCCCGGTTTGGGTGATGGACAAAGCCACAAAGCTTGAATCTCTGTTTGATAGGATTGAGCTTATACGTCTGAGATTCGAAGTAATAAAGGGGGCAGCAGAAACTGAAGCGCTTCGGAAAAAAATAGAAATTCTTAAAAACAACGGATCCGTTGAGAAATTGAAAGAAATCGATACTGAACTTGCACAGAAGATTGAAACACTGAATCAAGAGTTCCGTTTTCTTGCTCAATGCAATCAACCCGGTGAATTCATGGCAGATGAGAAGATCGAACGTCTTAAGAAAATCGCTCAAAAAATATATTCTATCGGGGATAATGAATATCCTTATATTGAAAAGGATGAAGAATATAGTCTTTCGATACGGAAGGGTAGTTTGACGGACAAGCAGATTGAGATTATGCGTGATCATGCCTCATGGACAAACAATATGCTTAAAGAAATTCCCTTTAAAAGAGGCCTTTCAAAAGTTCCGGTCTATGCCGGACAGCATCACGAAAAACTAAAGGGACAAGGATATCCGGAAGGGGTAAACGGTGATGACTTTCCCCTGCAGTCACGAATAATAGCAGTTGCTGATTTTTATGAGGCACTGAGCGCCAAGGACCGACCATATAGGAAGGCAATGTCTACAGAAAAGATCATTTCCGTGATGAAGAGTGCAGCTGAAGCGGAGGAGATCGACAGTAATATTGTTAACCTTATGCTCAGGGAAAAGGTCCACGAAAGATTCGAGAAGGCTTACGAAGAAACCAAGGCCGCAAACAAAAAGCCGTCCGGTGGAAATCTGCACGAGAACCCATAAGTGGAAATTCTGGCCAATGCTTGGGCACGAGGTCGTTAAAGGAAAACCGCCCCAGATCGTGTAAAACCAACATAACCATAGCGGCCAAGGCCTTAGGGCTCGCGCCAGCCAGTTCGATGACTAATTCTCCATTTTTAAACACCGCCAGTTGAGCCCCGGGATGAAGCCCCTCATTCCACTGCCATGTGCTGTTCTCGCTTCCTTCAGGTGAAAAATAGAGGTTGTAGTCTACCATACTGCCGGTGCTCTTGGGATCTGACCTCCATTTCACATATGAGAGATCGTCTCTGGTTTGCCCTCACTGCGCTCACTAAGACAGGTCGGCTTCTGACATGTAAAAAAGTGCTTTTTACACGGGCGTCAAAGTTTTATGTGGGAGTGTAGGGAGTATTCCAATGAGTGTCAACGCTATTTCTCAATAAAAACACGCACCTTTCATTATATTGCACACGCCTTTCTCATTCAACATATCCATACCCATCCCTGACAAATTCATTAACTACGTCTGCGCAAAAATGAGGCGCTTTTACCATCCGCACCCGCCCATGACATTACTGCCTTTGAAATTTTCAGATTGTTTTTCCCCTGGGTTTATGGCATACGAATCAAAAGTTCGTTGGATTGTGCCGATGGCCCTTAGGAGATCCGCTTGTGGACAATTTTTTTAATTACGTATCAACCCATCCCATAGCCGCTATTATACTTGGTGCACTGATAATTCTCGTCGCTTATTTTGTCATCAAGAAATTGCTGAAATTTGCGCTAATTGTCGGGCTCATCCTGGTTGGCGTCGCGGGATATTATTATTACAAATCCCCCGATCAGTTTAGCAAAAACCTGAAGAGCACCGTGGATGACATAAGGGGCCACGCCAAAGAGGCTTTGATAAAGGGGAAGAGTATCTTGGAAAAAGGGAAAAATTTGGTCGAAGACATTGAGAAAAAGGTAAAGGAGGACAAAAAAACAGTTGGCAAATGATTTATTAAACCCTAACTGATTTTTGTGTCGAACCCATGGAAAAGTATTTTTCTCTTATCCGTATTCGAGAACAACTTAGAGCTATCATGACTTTTTCCGGGAGTTCCAGGGTCATCCTGAAATACGGTGAGTTCATATACGAGTGCAACCAAGGCACCGGCGATGGCATAAATGAAGTGATAGAATCCAGAGATAAAAAGGCCCTAAAAGACCATTTTGAAGATGACCCTAACACAAAGGCTATTTTGCTTGGAAAAGGAAAGTTAATTTTTGTTGCACCCTCCGCTTCGATTAAAAAAGACACCCTGGAGTTTTTGGGAAAGGAACTTGAGGAAGACATCCAGTTTGCCTCGATTGTAGACACCCTGTTTCAAGCCAGCATGACCATCTCTTCCAACCTCAAGCTCAAGCCCTTACTGGACAAAGTAATGAGTCTTTCAGAGGGGATACTCGATCCTGAGGTTACCGCCGTAATGTTGCTGGACCATGAAAAAAATGAGCTTTTTTGGGAAGTAGCAAGAGGTGACAAATCTGAATTCTTCCTTGAGGAGATCAGACTACCTCTTGGTGTGGGGATCGGCGGGCATGTGGCGGAGACAGGAGAGTCTCTTATAATCAATGATGTGTATAAGGATCCCAGATGGAACCCCTCTTACGACAAAAAGAGCGGTTTTCGCACCCGATCCATGATCTGTGTCCCTATAAAATTCAAGGGGAAAATTTTGGGGGTCATAGAGGTCATCAATAAGAAAACAGGGGAATTCACCTCAAGAGATTTAAGGACCCTTGAGATCCTTGCGGCACAGGCAGGCGGTGCCATAGAGAATGCCACGATCCACGAAGAATTGGAAGAAACTTACGAAGAACTCAAGGTTTTGGACAAGGCCAAGGAAAGGGTGATTAACCACTTGTCTCATGAACTCAAGACCCCACTGGCACTGATCTCTGCCGTATTTGCAAGGGTCTCCAAGGTTTTACAGGAAGCGAGTGTCCCGGGACTGGACAAAACTCTAAAAAGAGGTCAGCGTAATCTGGACCGATTGTTGGATCTTCAGTCAAAAATAGATGACATTCTCAATCAACGGTCGGTCGATGAAAAGGAAAGGATAATTGATATCATCCATGATGCTGCAAATTTTATCGAAGAACTCAAAGAAGAAGACCGTGGGGAGGGCTTAGAGATTCTGGAGCTGATTTCCACCCGTATAGAATCCCTTTTCAGCCCTGACGAAATCCGCATGGAGGATATTCCTGTAGACCGGCTCTTGGATGATATATGCAAGGAGGGGACAGTCTCCATGGGGGGGAGACATCTTGAAATTGTGAGGACCTTTCAAAAAGATTTGACCCTTCATATGGACAGAAACATTGTTACAAAGATATTCCGAGGTTTGTTAAAAAACGCGATCGAAAACACACCTGACGAGGGAAAAATTGAAATCAGTTCAAAACTTCTGGCCAAAGAAATACAAATAGACTTCCGTGATTATGGTGTGGGGATCACCCCTGAAAACCAGAAAATGATCTTTGGCGGATTTTTTCATACCCAGGACACAAACCTATATTCCTCAAGACGGCCCTATGAGTTTAACGCCGGGGGATCAGGAGCTGATTTGCTCAGGATCAAGACATTCTCAAAAAGATATGGTTTCTCAATCAATTTTGAAAGTACACGTTGCGGGTTTATTCCAAAGGATACCGACACATGCCCGGGGATGATCACCCGTTGCGCGTTTGTCTCTGGAAAAGCCGGATGTTTTAAATCCGGCGGAAGCCTATTTACCGTTAAATTCCCAAAAACAAGCCAGACCAATATAAAAGACAAACCGGGCTTGGCAGAAGGGGGGTTGTAAACAGGCGCCTGAGACAAACAGATGAGCAGTTAGCAGCGCTTCACACCTGAATTCCCACCTGAATATCCGGGCTATTTCTCCTCTGATTCAGCAAATGATGCCACTGCTTCCATAAATTCAGAAGTGCAGCAGCACATACTCTGATTACGATTTTCAAGTTCTATTGCAGCCTCCAGGGAAGGGGCATTGAGGTTTTGATTCAAAACCTCCTTTGTCAGACGAAGCCCCATAGGACTTTTGGTGAGCATGGTTCGGGCCATTTCCATTGCCGCATCCATCAGTTCACCCTCTTTCACCAAACAACTGACAAGGCCGATCCTTTCCGCTTCTTCTGCCGAGACGGTCCGTCCGGTCAATAAAATCTCTGCGGCCTTAGCCCTTCCCACGGCCCTGGGCAAAAAATAACTGGTTCCCAATTCACCGCCTGAAAGGCCGATGTTTATAAAAGATGCTATAAAGTTGGCCCGCGGTGTAGCCAGAATCACATCAGAGGCAAGGGCGCTACACATCCCCCCACCGGCTGCCGGACCATCTACTGCTGCGATTATGGGCTGGGGCAATCGGCGCATCTCTAGAATTCGTTCGGAATACTTCTTCTGAATAGCCACCAGATGGGTTGCAGCATCTGAAAAAAGAGCGGTTGCGTCTCTCCGCAACCGCGCATCCTTTATGTCCGCACCGGAACAAAACCCCCGCCCTTCCCCGACAATGATAACCACCCTCACCCTGTCCCATTCACAAAGCTGATCAAAGAGGCTGTGAAGATCCTCCAACATGTCCAGGTTTATGGCATTCAGTCGGTCAGGCCGGTTGAGTGTGATCAACCCGATTCCCGCTTCCGGTTCTTCAAACCTTATCGTGCGAAATGTCATTTCAGGTCCTCCCTGAATGCCCCTTGCCGGGGAGAAATCCCAGAGTCCATTTTACGTTTCCCCGCTTTCGGGTGACGCGAACTTATCCGGCATTAGTCTTTTCCTATTATTGAGATGGCGGCCACATTCATCCACGGATTCCCCCCCAGGTTGTGTGTCAGCCCTACCCGAGCATTTTCCACCTTTCTCTCCTCTGGGACCCTTTCCAGGATCTGTTCGTACATGGCATAGATCATCCGCAACCCCGACGCACCGATAGGGTGGCCATAACACTTGAGCCCCCCATCCACCTGGCAGGGGATCTGTCCATCCAGATCATAGAACCCGTCCATGATATCATCATAGCTCCCCCCTTTGGGTGAAATATGAAGGTCTTCCATCGTAACCATTTCCGTAATGGAAAAACAGTCGTGGACCTCCATCATGTCGACTTCTTTCCGGGGGTCCTTAATGTCCGCCTCTTCATAAGCCTTTTCGGCCGCCTTTCTGGTTGTGACAAAATGGGATCCGTCCCAATTGGAGTACATGGCCTCCTCGCCGGAACTGTCACAGATCTGCAAGGCCTTGACCTTGACGATATCCTGGTTTTTTTTCAAGCTTTCTGCGATCTCCGGTGTTGCGATAATTGCACATGCAGCCCCATCGCTTACCCCGCAGCAATCAAAGAGCCCCAAAGGATAGGCAATCATGGGCGCGGCCTTGATCTGCTCTTCTGAAATAACCTTCCTCAAATGGGCCTTGGGGTTAAGTGCCCCGTTCGCATGGCTCTTTGCGGAGATATGGGCGATGGCGTCTTTGATCTTATCCATGGAAATGTCCCATTTCGCCCCATATGCCGTGGCCAATTGGGCGAACATGCCCGGGGGTGTCATATTGGCCCCCACCATCAGAGAAGTAACGCCCTTTGCGGCGCCTGCGGGAAGCCCGCCATACCCCGTATCCTTGAGCTTTTCAACGCCCAACGCCAAAACGATATCATACACACCTGCCGCCACAGAATAGCACGCAGCCCTGAATGCCTCAGTTGCCGTGGCACAGAACTTCTCTGTCCGTGTAACCGGAATAAAGGGAAGTTTCAAGGTCATTGACAGGGGCAGCGCAGACTTCCCCACGTTTACTTCGTCAAAGTGTGTGCCCAGATATGCCGCCTGTATTTCCTTTTTCTCAATCCCGGCATCCTCAAGACACTCCATAAACGCCTCTACCATGAGATCTTCGGCACTCGATTCCCATCTCTCGCCAAACCGGGTGCACCCCATACCGATAATCGCAACCTTGTCTTTTATTCCTTTTGCCATTTTACTTCACCTCCTCCGTGGGAACGGCCTTCCAGAAATAACCCACGATATCCCTTTTCGGGTCATAATATTTTCTTCTAAAACTCATGGACACGGGCATTCCCGTTGCCAGCGATTCGAGATCACAATCAGTGAAATCAAAATAGTATTTTCCTCCCCCAACAAAATTAACCGCGCCATAAACAGAGGGGGGGTTATAAGAAGCAGCCAGCATGTCACCCGTGTAGCTGGCGATATGGGCGATCTTATCGGAAAAGCGATACGCCTCCATCGCGTCCACCGCTCCACAGTCGGGATTCACACAAACCTTTTGAGAGGGGAGTTGCGCTGTTCCACACTTCTTACACTTGCCCCCCCAGAGCCCAAGGATCAGTTTTCTTTCTCGCCAGACGGATGACCAACGGGTCCAGAGATCTTCCTCCGCTCGGAGACCGGCATCACCGGGAAGTACATTACGCCAGACAAGGTATTTTGTGTAGTTGTCCAATTCCGCCTTTCTCTCCAGCCATCTGGAAATACCACCCTTTTTTTTGACATTTTCTATATTTTCCGTAATCTCAAAATAAAGGGCATCGCAGCCACTGCCAAAACTCACCACCAGTATCTTATCACCCGGTTTTGCCTCCTCCAACGCCGAGATCAGCATCACAAGGGCATGGGGCGTTCCGGTTTCCCCCAACTCGGCCTGGAGATTACTTTGCTCCGCCTCGGGTGAGATGTCCAGCGTCTTGTTGAGTTTTTTGCGGGCTGCGCTGTAATGGCAGGGATAGACCACCTTAGCAAAATCAGAGATCTTGAGTTGATATTTTTCAAGAAGACCATTTATTGCCTCCGGCAAAAGCTGATCAAACCCCAGGTCCCTGATCCACCGGTCTTCCCATTGGCGGTCAAACTTTGCAAATTCACCCCGGTAATGATCCACAAAGTCATAGGTGGTTGAATAGGCCCCTTTAAACTCTGCAATCACATCCTGGCTGCCCACCCGCAATGCAGCCGCACCATCTCCAAATATCAGCTCAGCCGGAGAGGCAGGTTTTCCCAGACGACAATCGGCTGAACAGACAAGTATATTATTTGTTCTTTTGGATTCCACACCTTCAAGGGCTGATAGCAGCGCCGTGGTCCCGGCCTTGATGCCGCCGCTAAAATCCGCCGCCCGAATATGGTCATCAAGACCGAGGGCCGCGGTTATTATCCCGGCATTGAGTCTTTCCTTGTATGGCATGGTGGTGGAGGCAAAATACACCCCCTCAATATCTGAACCATCAACCCCATTGAGCGCATCGAAACCGGCTGCCACAGCCATGGTAATACTGTCCTCATCAAAATTGGCAACCGCCTTTTCACCCCTGGCATTGGCTATATTTGCCGCGTTCATCCATCCCATGGCTTTATAGATTAGTCCCCTATCCAATCGATATCGCGGAACATAACCACCATAAGAGCATATTCCAATCATGAAAACCTCCCTTCTTCAAACCATAGTTGTTTAAGAATTGACAAGGCCGTCTAAAGCAACCGGATCTATCCATAACAGAAAGACAGGTAAAAACCCTAAAAACACAATCCTGCCCGGGTCGTTCTTTTGGTGCTTTCCCGGGTCATAGCATGATACCGCCAAATTTCTGCGGTTTTGACTGGGTTCAATTGATAATAGAATATTTCACAAGCATCAAGAAAGAAATTTTTGTTTGGTGCCCGAACGAAAACCCCGAAATACGGTTTTCCATTTTGCTCAGAGTTTTTCAACTTACTGAGATTGCTTTCTTTTTTGAATCCGCAATCCGCAATCTCCAATCCAAAATCGTGCCTGAACGAGGTTTTCGTTCAGGCACTAAAGCCCTATCATCTTCCCAACGACCTCTTTCATAATCTCTGTCGTTCCCCCACCGATCGTGGCCAGTCGGGCGTCTCGAAAGGCCCGTTCAATACCATATTCCCTCATATATCCATACCCGCCGTGGAGCTGGATACACTGATTGATGACCCGAACGGCCATCTCTGTGGAAAGGATCTTGGCAATGGAGACCTCCTTGACAGGGTTCCGGTCCTGATCGAATAGCCAGCAGCAATGGTAAACATAGTGCCGAGCAGCCTCGATGTCGCACAACATGTCCACGATCTTGTGCCGTGTGACCTGAAACTTGCCAAGAGGTTTTCCAAAGACCTCCCGCTGTTTGACATATGCGATTGTCTTTTCAAGAACCAGCGCCGCGCCTGCCATGGCACTGATCGCCGCGACAAGCCGCTCTCCCTGAAAATTGATCATCACCTCAAAAAACCCGGTATTTTCCTCGCCAAGCAGCTTGTCCTTTGGAACACGCACGTCCTCAAAGACCAATTCGGTGGTGTCGGACGGGTGCATCCCCATTTTTTCCAGTTTGCGGCTCACCGAAAAACCCGGCAAATCGGTGTCCAAAAGAAAGAGACTTATTCCGTCATACCCCTTACTCGGGTCGGTCTTGGCCGCCAGAGTTATGACATCCGCCCGCGCGCCATTGGTAATAAAGGTCTTGGTGCCGTTGATTACATAATGATCCCCATCCCTTCGCGCCGTGGTCCTGATCGCAGCAACGTCGGAGCCGGCATTAGGTTCCGTGACACCAATGGCGCAGATCTTCTCACCCTTGATAATGGGGACAAGGTATTCCTCTTTCTGTTCTCTTGTCCCGAGGATGTTTATAGGCGGTGACCCCATGTCGCTCTGGACCAGAAGGGCCATATTGACACCCCCGCAACCTGACCGGGGGAGTTCTTCACAAAAGGCCACCTTATAGAAATAGTCACATCCTGATCCGCCCACATCCTCCGGATAGGTGATGCCGATAAAGCCCATCTCGCCGGCCCGTTTGAACACCCAGTTCGGAAAGTCCTTTTGCTCTTCCCATTCTTCGGCATGGGGGGCAAGCTCTGTCTCCATGAATTTCCGAACTGTCTTCCGAAAAATCTCGTGGTCCTCATTAAACCAGGGGGTTTTCATCTTCCAGTTACCTCCAGCTTCTTGAAAATATAACTCAAATATAATTTGTTAAGCCTGAACCTTTATGTTCCTGCGTTTCTCCTGTCTTTCAATCCGCAATCCGCAATCTGCAATCCCATCACGCCATCTTTCTGAGTTCCTTCTTCTCCACTTTTCCTATAAGGGTCCTAGGAAGAGATTCCACAAACCTCACCTGAGAAGGGGCCTTGTATTTCGTAATCTTGGATTGGGCATAGTTGATTATTTCCGTTGCTGTGAGTTCCTTTTCAGGGTCCGGCACCACAAAGGCCATAATCTCCTCTCCATACTTTTCATCGGGGATCCCTATAACTGCCACCTCCTGAACCGCCGGGTGTTCCTCAAGGTATCCTTCGATCTCGCTTGGGTAGATGTTGTATCCTCCTTTGATAATCATATCCTTTATTCTGTCAGTGATAAAAAGATAGCCCTCTTCATCCATATATCCCACATCGCCCGTATGGAGCCACCCGCCTCTCAAGGCCTCCCGGGTAGCCTCAGGGCTCTTGTAATAGCCCTTCATCACATTGGGGCCCCTCACCACGATTTCCCCCTGTTCATGAGGGGGAAGTTCCTTGTCTTGTTCATCAAAAATCCTGACCGCCACCCCTTGCAACGGCACACCACACGACCCCAGTTTTAAGGCCATGCTCGGGCGACACAGGGCAACCGCAGGCGAGGCCTCGGTAAGGCCGTACCCTTCATACATCCTGCAGTTGAATTTTTCCGTAAATGCCCGGTATAGTTCCTCGGTCACCGGTGCGGCGCTGACGGTGCATCGTTCCAAGGAACTGGTATCGTACTTTTCTGCTGACGGATGGTTTATGAGAATCTGGTACATGGTGGGTACACCGGTAAAATTGTTGATTCTATATTTTTCAATTAGCTGAAAGATCCCTTCAGGGTCAAACCAGTCCATGAGAACAGCAAAAGATTCCTTAAAAACCAACAGGTTCCCGGCGTTCATGGTCACGACCCCAAAGGAATGGGCAAGGGGGAGGCACAGTAGGGATATGGGGGCCTTTTCCCATTCAACGGCCTCTGAGGCCCCGATGGCATTGGTATAAAGGTTATTGTGGGTGAGCATAACACCCTTTGGTCTTCCCGTTGTTCCTGATGTGTAGATCATGAGGGCGAGGTCGTCTTCATCCATCTCTTCGGTTTCCTGCTGGACCTGACTCCGGCCAAGTAGACCGTGAAAATCCACACGATCCTTTTCATCTTTCCCGTCAAGGACGATGATATTTTTGACACCCCTGCCCCCTTCCAAGGCCTTTTCAATATTGGGGAGCA
>PVMK01168423.1_pt1 | contig 49363 bp, 35 predicted proteins | sample 1853481 | NCBI WGS metagenome assembly PVMK01 (sample SAMN08533507, study PRJNA380276) | Marine sediment metagenome, whole genome shotgun sequencing project.
ACCATTCATGCTCCAACAAGGGTCCGACACGTTCAACACCCGATTTAATACAAAACGAATGATGTAGGTGCCCATTTTGGTGCCCAGACCAGGATCACTTACCGTCACTCAGGGTAACCTACGATGTGAAGAATCTGCCGCTAATCGTTTGATTGGGTTACCGTGGGTTACGGCAGATCGCGGTTTCTCTTCACTGAAAATCCTCGTGTCGGTGGTTCGATTCCGCCCCTGGCCACCATCTTTCGCTTTTCAAATCCTGGTCCGGGAAACCAGGTTGCCCGAATCGGGTCTTCAACACCGAGAAGTCACCCGGGTCAACGTCGATGGTTACATTGCTATCCGGAGTGGTCACCGATCCGCCGTCGTCAGCGTCAATTTCTCCGTTAAGCCCGACCCGAATATTCCGTGCTGCGATCCGTGTTCCTACACAAATAATACGTACAAAAACATTAACGCTGGGCTGACGACATGCCTAGGCTAAATCAGTGCCGATACGAAAACCATTTCTCCCGAAGGGCAGGTGCTTTTCCAATCGGACAACAAGCGAGCGTGGCTCCGGTACGCCGATACCTTAATTTCCGTCCAGATTCCGACCTGGATTATCGCCCGCGTATTTCTGAAAAGGCCGCACGTTCGAATGAAGTATATCTGCGACTGCGCTATTACCGTAGGAAGAGAGGTGCGCCCGAAAAGGATTAATGTTGAATTTTACCCTGTCAAACGAGAATTCAAGAACATCAATTATTTGTCCATCGATATCCATGTTCTGCTGCCTCAAATCTCCCAGATAGGCAGCATATGAATGAGCTTGGCCCCCGGCGTTTGCCTGAACATCTGCTCCGTTCGGTATGAATACAACCACCGGGTAAAATTCACGTTTCTGAGCCAATTCCATAAAACTTCGCACGATGAAGTCCATCTTTCTCGTGGCTTCCGGCGTTCTATATAATCGGGCAACTTCGCTCCCGGAAGCGTAATCAAATATCTTGTACTTAATTAGCCTGGCAAGCGCCAGACTGAAGGGGAACTCCCAGAGCGGTCGCGTTTCTGCCTGATACCAGTAGTCATCACGTTTGGATATCTCATAGGCTCGCAATACATCCGCCCTTGAATCGAACGTTGACAAGGGGTTTTGGAGAAAAATCATTCGTCCGTCCGGCGTCTCTCGCAACATCGGCTTAAACCCGAGTAAAATGCCTGTTTTCGGCTTGTAGAAAGGCCGATACATGCTCATCAGCCTGCCTATGTTCTCGCTCATAATGCCGAATATCACTACATTAGGTTCGTAGCGATCTAATATCCTGCGCATTTTCAGGAATGCCTGATCGGGCCCGTAGGCACCCACCCCGAAATTGATGACAGGAATTTGCAACTGCTCAGAGAGATAGAACGGCCAGGTTTCATCATCTTCGACCTCACCGCCGAATGTGAAGGATTCACCAAAAGCCAGTATCGTTATATCGCCCTCCGATTCCGACCCAATGTATGGATTGCGCCGCGCTCCATTGGAATCAATAGTGTATTGGATAAGCTCGCCGGCGTTATTGGTCGTCTCCTTATAAGATCCGGCGCGAACGTCCCATCCGAGATCCGGGTCATACGCGTTCTCTCTGGCTTTCATAATGTATTCATCTGAAATATTGGCAACGTACTCGTCATAATCGACGCCCAGGAGCCGAGAGTATCGGTCCTCGAAACCAGCGAATGTGAGCGCAAAAAGCGGGATTTCCACCAGCGCAATCGCGAATACCGCTGTAAATAGGTGAAATTTCCACGTCCCCCATATTTCGCGTAATTTGGATACTGCTGACTGCATCGGCGCTCATTCAGTTGATCAAAACTCCGGGGCCTCAATCTATCAGGCCGCGGAAAATGGGAACAGTCTAATGGGCCGCCTTCGCTCGCGGTTCATCTCACGAGCTATCTGAAGCCGGGTGACCGCTGATGGCGACAGTCGCTCAGATCAGGAGACGGATCGACAAGATTGTGCACGACAGACACCCCACCGAGATACTGATCCTCTGGGATGATGGCAACCCAGACATTCAGCGCCAGGCACGAGAATCCGAAGCTCTCGGTCAGACTGTCATCGTATTGCGGTGGCAATGATCGCCCGAACTGATTACGGGCCGGAATGTCTGCTAACGGCTGCGATTTCAAGCGGACCCTTGCAACGCAAAAACCCCCGCCGAAGCGGGTTCTCCCTGATAATTTTCAAACACCTACGGAGCGACCTCGCTTGGCCCCGGCGGCTGACCGAACAAGACCTTGAAGCGCGCCAGGTCACCGAAATTCACGAACCCGCTGCCGTCAAAATCGGCATCGGGGTCGGACGTGCCGAACGCAGCCTTGAATGCCGCGAGATCAGCGACGTTCACGAAGCCGCTGTTGTCGAGGTCCGCGTCGCACATGTTACCGAAACCATCGCCATCAGTGTCGTTTTGAGAGAATCCGGCAGTTGCCGTGTCGCACGGACCGTTGGGCACTAGCGTGCAGTTATCTAAATTATTCGGCACGCTGTCGTTGTCATCATCCGCAGGCGCACCACCCGTGGCAGAAAAAACAATCGATTCCAGAAATGGTTGAATGACCGTGTAATCGCTGTCCCAGCCCTGGCGCCAGCCATCGCCGGCGCGGACAGCCACCACATCAAGGCTTGGAATCACAACAATCAGTGAGTCGCGAAGGCCCCATGACCAGTATGCGTCGGTCGGCACATCAACCAGGGTGCCATCGCCGTTATTCCACCAAAGTAGTCCGTAATGATCCGAGGCGCCCGGATGCTGCTCTTGATTTCCGCCGACCGGCACCCCGACAAGGCTTGGATGCGGATGCGACGCTTCGACGACAAAGCTCGCCGGTATAATGTTTTGACCGTTCCAACTCCCGCGCCGCAAATACAAATAGCCGATTCGCGCCATCGCATCGACGTTGGCACCAATGCCGGAACCGAATTCTCGTCTAATTATTCCGTTCAGGAACTTGTCCCGATAGGAATGGGTCCGCCAGGATAGATCCGAAGCTTGAATGCCCAATAACCCGAATACTCTTGAGAACATCAGGTCCCTCAGGTCCGTCGCGTAGATAGCGGTAAGCACATCGGCCAACCAGTTCGCTCCACCGTCGGAATAGGACCAGGTCGTGCCCGGCTGGAATTCAAGATCAATGTAGCCACCCGGTTTCTTGAATCCGGCGGAATGTGTCGCCAGCTGAACCAGACTAATGCCGGGCAACCAGCCCGTCGCCTCATTGCTAATCGGGGGAACACCGAACTCGGCTAAATGGGCTTGAGCGGAGTCGGTGAGCAATACAAGATTGTCTTGCAGAGCAAGCCCGAGGGCCGTCACACCGATCGACTTTGTCGACGACTTGAGTTGATACAGTTGCGAGAGGCTCCCCCACGACATCGCGAGCTTTCCGAATCGCGTAATCATGCCGGATCCGGATCCCTGCAACGCGCAGTGGCGAGCTTGTTCAAGGAGTAGTTCATCCATGGCTAGTTCAGCCGGCGTGGCGCTCTCCCAGCCCAGCGTTGGCCAGGGAACGGATGGATCAGTAATGATGACCGTTGCTGACCCTGAAATACTGTTGTCCGCGGCCATTACAGACGCACTGCCCGGATCAAGGCCGGCCAAATAGGCGCCTGACTGGTTGACACTGCCCCCCGTCGCCGACCAAGTAGGTATTATCGGGAAACTGTCTCCGGCTTGATCGAAACCCTCGGCGTTGAAAGCCTGGGTCGACCCGGGGGCCACCATTGCGGTGCTCGGCATCACTGTGATTGCCGTCAGGACCGCGACTGAATCCAGCATCACATTCATTGTGTCACTGGATTGCAACTCGCCATCATCTGCAGACAGGCGCAATGTGTATGCGCCGACGTCAGTAAATGTCACCGTCGTATCAACCGACCAGGGGTCCGCGAACGTCGCCAGACCCGGCCCGCTGTCCATAGTCCAGGCGACAACGAGCGGGGTTCCAGGCAAGCCATCATCCATCACCGTACCATCCAGCGCGGTCGAATCGGTCGGAAGCACAATGATGCGATCTGCTCCCGCATCGACGGATGGCGACTGATTAACAGGGACGGACAACTGCCAAATCGGATCCTGTATGTCAGGGCCGGCGGTGATACCCAGCTGACCGTGGTAGCCGTTCAGCGCGCTATCGCTCGCCAGCTGACCGCTGGCCTCATTGAATCGGTAATACGCGATCAGCCCCGGCTCGGTGCCGGCCAGCTCCATGTTCATGCCGTTTTGTATTTCCTGCTGGGAAAGTGCCCGACTCCAAATCCGCACCTCATCGATCGAGCCGTCGAAAGCGCGGCGGAAGTCGGTCGCTCGCCCCCCGACCCGAACCGGTATCGCATAGGCGCCGGGTGTCGGGACGGCTGTGCGAATCCCTGCGGACTGGCCGTTTACAAAAAAAGTCAGGTTGCCACTGTCGAGGGTGATCGCGACATGCTGCCACGCGCCGAGAGTTATGGAATCTGGGTCGGAGAGGCCATCGAAGGAATTATCGTTGTTGATTCGAAACCTGAGCGCTGCCGGTTGGCCCTGATTGCTGCTATTTTCTATTTGAAAAGTCCAGCCCTTCGTCGGTCCGCTGCCTCCACCGTGATCGATGATTCGACCCTGGTTACTATCCCCCCATGTCGTCGGCTTGATCCAGGCAGAAACGGTAAATGCACCGCCGTTAAGGTCAAACTCGGCTGCGTGCCCGATTTCCACGAATTGCGCGATATCACCCTGCTGTTCAGAGAAAGAAAGAAAGGTATCCGTCGGTGCCGCACGTCCCACGCTGACAGCAATAGTGCCGTAAGCAATGAGCAATGCTGAGGCGTGGCGGAATATCATTATTAGTTATTGCTTCCAACCCAGCGAGCGGGCGCGGAACAATTAATTATGCCATACCGAGGTGCTACCGAGCCTGAATCAGGCCGCGACAACCTGTCTCGTACCGTTGATTCCCGTTATGTTAATCGGCGGTGAGGTCGGTGGGGGAATTCGGGGCTGGATCGCCGCCCGTGCCACTACCGAAGATGACTTGTCGGACCGAAAAACTGTCGTCTCCGGAAAAGACCAGGTGCAGAGTCCTGCCGTCACCGCTCATCCATTTGGTCGGGAAGCTGCCTGTCTCGCCGGGACCCACATCCCAGTCCTCGTTGAAGTACACGGTAGACCATGGCCCCCATGGCTCCGGCGCCTCGTATATCCCGAAGCCGCCCTGCCTGCGTGTATCGCCCGTCGGAATTTGCTGCCACCAGAGATAGCGCTTCAGTGGGGCGTTATAGCTGATGCCGGAACGGCGACAATTTCCCGGATGTTCAAAAACCGGGGCACGACTATTCGCGTCAGAACTCCATAAAGGCTGATTGGGCGCGCTGAATCGTGCAAACCACTCATACTTGGACCGATCGGTCAGCTCATCCTTGGGCACGCGAAGGAGAACCATATGGTCGGCCTCCGTGTATGCGCTTGGATTATCATGGGAATAGGTATACACGAAGCCATCGCGCGCGCCCGCGTAATTTTGCCCGAAATTGAGGAACGTACAGTAGCCCAGCTCGTCGATCGTCCAGGTGCTCCACAACCAGGTCACCGCATGATCCGAGGACCAGGCCAACTGACATTTGTTGCCATTCCCGTCTGCATTACGAACCCACATATACAAGACGCCATCGACCATAAGCATGCCGCTGGCCTTCTTACCACTCGGACCGTTGCCGAATTGCTCACCCGTTGCCGAACGTATGTTGACGCCTGACGGATTATCGCCCGGCCCCGATACGCGCGCGAAACCCAGACTTAGTTTGTTGGGCACATTGGGCAGGAATCCATTCCCGTCTCCATAGGCCGTATAAAGATTGCCATCATCCGCCCATGTAATCGGCCAGGTATCGCCACCGACCGCCTTGCGCACGATTGTGGATCGGTCGGACCAGGTGACCTCGGTTACCACTGAACTTGGCGGGTATGGCGGTGCCGCAGCCATTATGCTAGCGGGACATAGCCCGAGCATTACCGTAAGCCCGATGAATTGAATAGCGGCAATCAGCGTTGTGCTAAGGCACCTAAGCATAATCTTTTTCCCGTTACACAGATCAAATGAATACCCGCGCGAAGTTTGTGGAGCTGCTTGGGAATCTGATTCTGATCGTAGATCTACTGTACGAGTTCGGGACATCAGTATCAGGGACTAATACCACAATTTGCCATTCTTGTGTTGTCGTCCAATTTAGCCATTATGGAAAACACCGCGAACCAACGATCAGGAAGTTAAGCGATAGAATTCATGTATCCGTTTAGACATGAGGATATGCGGGGCACAGCCGCCTGACGCTAATGTCCATATACGGACATTAGGCAGACAAGAAAAACCCGGCATAAAGCCGGGTTCTTCCAGATACGCGAAACGTATTTCGGCGGTTAAGCTGCTTTCAGGTTGCTTGCCGCCAGTTTGCCGCGCTCGGTAACGACGTCGTAACTGACGCGCTGACCTTCGGTCAGTGTGTCCATGCCGGCGCCCTGTACCGCGCTGACGTGCACAAAAACGTCTTTATCGCCGCTTTCCGGCTGGATAAATCCAAATCCCTTGCCGGAATCAAAAAACTTAACAGTTCCAATAGCCATTGTTGGCCTCCATAACAAAATGCCACGCACGAATCGGGCGCGGAAACGAACAATCTGGGTATTGTGAATGACTTGAAACGAACGCCCGGGGACCGGGCGGGTAGCTGAAAGGCAGGCCAAAACGAAGATCGCGGGCGCATCCTGCACGATATTCCTGTCAAACACAAGTAACTGATTGTCAATGTAAGATTGATCAACAAGAATCCGATGAGATGACGCCTCGAAGGTCCGCTCCCGACGCGGCGCAGTATTAACGACTTAAAAGCGACTGATTGGCCTGCTGCCTATGTTGGCAGAACGCTCTCCGCGTGTTTGATGACTGGCTTAATGTGAGTGCTGTCACGGATTACCAATCGAATCTAACGGAAACTTGAGTTTGACGTTTTTCAACGCAGGCGGCGAATCAAATGGCTAGCTTTTTGGCGACAGTTCTATCCGTAACTTGGGTCAATTATGGTTTGCCCAACGTCTACAACCTGTCCGGCGAAGAAACGTACTTATGCGAGACCGCATGGCGAGAAGTGGGGCCGCGAGACACAACATTATCGATTTATTGCGACTATGAGCCGTGGATGGACCAGTGGATCGGTGATGGCGAAGGGCCATATATTGAATCATCAAACCAGGCTGGACACGGAAGATGAGGACGTCAACCGGAAATTATTGCTTGTCAGCAGTGTTACCAATTGTCCTGATGCAACTGGCTGGTTGTTCGTGGCAAAGTCAGGTGCCCGCTGACAATGTGCCGGTTCGAATCTCACCTGCCAACGTTGCGGATGCTGATGAAGTTCGGTCACAGGTCGCCACCACGGCAATGCAAATGGTGGGCGCGCCCTACCAATACGGCGGGTTCACTCCAAAGGGCTTTGATTGCAGCGGCTTAGTTTACTATTCGTATCGAAAAGCAGGGCTGACCGTACCGCGAACGTCCGGTGAACAGTATAAGGCAGCCAATCCTGTTGATCTTGACGATGTCCGTCCTGGCGATCTGCTATTTTTCGCAAAACGCCGGTCAGTGGATCACGTTGCCATCTATCTAGGCAAGAATCAGTTTGTCCATGCGCCTTCGACCGGCAAGAAAGTCTCAGTGGCGAGAATGAGTGACCCGTATTATCGAGATCACTTCGTGGCAGCCGGTCGGTTGAGCGTTCGAGACTAGTTGTACCTCTGCGGGCAGGTCATCTGAAATCCTCAGGTGCCCATTTCAACGCGGCACTAATCGCAATTGCGTTATTTTGAACGTCTGCTTTCGGTAGTGGATTCAACTGATCGACGCATCCAATCGAGCAGGCCAAGCGCAGAAGCGAACGGTCAGGCTGTGGCGGGGATCGGGACTATGAGCATTTTCAACGTCCCGTGATGATCAATCGCATCATCCAAAATACAAACCAAGGGGCTCCAATAAATAGTATCGGAACCCATCCCGCAACTCATCTTGCAGGCTCATTCGGCCGATTCCTTTTATCCTAGTGGTAAGTATTTTATCGAGTATCATCCGGGCTTTTATAAACGTTATAGCCTATCAATCCGAATATACTAAAAAACATAATTATCACTGCAATCGTTGCTAGTGCTTCATTCAATGACATAGTTTACTCCTTAGTTAGTTACAAGTGATGTTACTTCCTGAGTGTTCGGCTGAAATTCTTTAAATACTCCCTAACTGCAACCCCTGCCTTAAGATGAACCGCCTTGGATCATGTTGGTGTCAGGCGTCAACACACTTCGCGATGTTGAACTACGATCACACTGCGCCGATGCCCGCCAAGCGCCTTGCCAACCTAGGCCGGGGGTTTCCCGAGGCGCGTGCTGATAATCCGACTCTCAGGAATATAGATGTCCAAATGCTCGCCCGAATCCAATTGTGCAAAGCGGAATTTAGTCCGGCCCGTATACGAGTCCACACGAAAGCCGAGAGGCGCATAGAAGGTTCGGTCGGCATGGCTACCGTCACGAAGCGTCATCCGCACCTCGACATTGCCGTTCGTCCAGACCCGCATTACCTTGACCTCGAAGTGCACGAATCTCTTGCCATCACGCACAACCACCTCTTGGCATGCCTGGTCGATGTCTTGGAAGCGCTCCAGGATTTGCGGGTTCCAATCGATTTCATTGCAACTGACATCGCGAGCCCCGATAGCCGGTGAAAGCCCGAGGCCGGCGATGGTCAGCGCGAGCAACATCGAAATATATTGATTACTCATACTCACCCTCCTCGCATTAGCGAGCATCCTCGCTTATCCACGCTACTCGTCACGCTCAAAGCGTTCTATAAGGGATTTCCGATAGGGCGTACGCCGGTTCAGTTGATCTGGTCGTTAGCAGGCCACCGCAGTAGGGTCTGGGCGACCGTTGATAGCGTTCGGCCGGATACTGCATCCCCAGCGCCTGGCGCGGTCTTTCATTCTTATTACACGCCTTCCAGGGTACTTTGCTCTCCCGCCAAGGGAGAAAGTCTGGAACCGACAATCATGTCAAAGGCGGTCTGCCCCGGTCGCGGCAGAGCGCAACCAGGTCTTCGATCTTCGCGGTGCCGACACACATGACACTGTCTGCACCGCCCCAATAGATCTTGACAGTGCCGTCGTCTTCAGCGATGGCGCCGCAGCTGAAAACAACGTTGTGCACGTAACCGGTCAGTTCCCACGAATCTTCTGGCGACAGTATCCAGTCATCGGCAACGCCCAGCACCTTGGCTGGGTTGGCCAGATCATGAAGCGCCACGCCCAGGCGATACACGGCTCCGTCCATAGTCTGGAATACGCCATGGTAAATATTGAGCCAGCCCTCCGGGGTTTTTATCGGTGTTGCACCCGGGCCTATTTTCATTTCGTCCCAGTGGTAGGTTACGGGCTGAATCACTGGCACCGAATCGCCCCAGTGAACGAGGTCTGAAGACCAGGACAACCAGATACACCAAGGATTTATTTCAGAGTGAGGGCGATCCAGCCGAGCGTAACGACCATCGAACGTTGCGGGAAAAATCACCACGTTGCGCATGTCTGGCTGACTGATAAATGCCACCCTCTCCACGGTTCTGAAATCGCGGGTTTTTGCCAGACCGATACGCACACCAAACCTGGAGTAAGCACTATAGGTAATGTAATAGTCATCATCGATGGAACAGATTCTTGGGTCTTCGATACCGTACTCCTCGTGTTCCGCGAAGACGCCTTCTTCGGATGGCACCATGAACGGTTCGGATGCCACTTTGAATTGGTAACCATCATCACTCCGTGCTATCCCGATAACAGACCTTCCGTTACGCAGGTGGGAGCGAAATAATAAAATATAGTCAGAGCCGTGTTTGACTGCCGCCGCATTGTGGACGGTCTCCACGGGATAAGGGACGTCATGCTTAGTCAGAATCGGGTTTCCCTCATAACGCCTCACTATTGGGTTATTGTCCATCGCCTGCTCCCGGTTCCAGGATTTGTCGGTACGCTCGCACGTAATCTTGCGCCATACGTTGGTGAGAGAAGCGCTGCTCAACATCATTCCGACAAGCGGATCGTCTGATCGAACTTAACGCAGCCACCGCTTCGGATGCCTCGTCAATGTCCGCGACGATATAACCGGTTTCGTCGTGTCTGATAATCTCTGGAATCGAACCACGACCGAACGCGATGACCGGCGTTCCGCACGCCATGGATTCCACGAGGCTCAAACCAAACGGCTCGTCGAAGCTGATCAGGTGCAATAGCGCCGCCGCCTGACCCAGTAATTTCCCTCGTCGATCCGGCCCCACGGCACCGATGTATTCTACTGTTGCGCCGTCAAGATACGGCTCGATCCTGGTGTCAAAGTAGTCCTGATCCTGCACGATGCCGGCGATCACGAGCTTGATGCCAGTCTTCTGCGCCACCCTGGATTGCTTCGTGCACACCTTTCTCCGGATGGATGCGGCCAAAGAATAAAAGATACTGTCCCTCGGCCTCGGAAAAGGGGAATTCTGCGATGTTGATACCGTGATGAATCGTCGCAAGGTAATCGAGATCCGGCGACTTGTCCGCCTCGCTGATCGCGACGTAATGACAGCGATCATTGTACTTCTCGTAGACGGGGATGATTGACGGTGATGAGAAGCCGTGAATGGTGGTGATTACCGGTGTTTTGACCAGGCCGGAATAGGTCAGCGGCAGAAAGTCGAAATGATTGTGGATCAGATCAAAATCAGCGGAACGTTCGAAAACTTCGGAAATATGCAGGCACTCGGCGACCTTGGGATTGACTGAGGAATCCTCGGACCACGGGCGGGGGCACACTGAGACCAGCGTCCCACGGGTTTGCGAATCCCCGCTGGCAAACAGAGTGACATCCAGGCCCATGTGCACCAATTCTTCCGTGAGAAGACTCACCACGGATTCCCATGGGCCATAGTGGCGAGGAGGCGTACGCCATGAAATGGGGCTGAGGACAGCGATACGAATAGGCATGCTCGAAACTGGCGTTTTGTCAAAAGTGTGATGCGTAAAGCAAGCGTTAAGTGGATGTCACGGCTATAATCCGGGCGATCTCGGCTCAGGCCGGTGACTCAGGATCATTCTCAGGCAGATGACATCAATGCGCAATCACTAATGAGAGTACAGGAACAACGCAAGCAACTGGTCAAACGGCGTTCCACTGTACTGAAGGCCGCGAGTTCTCGTGTGATCACCCGGCCGCATGTTCCCGGCGGCAAGGGGCGGATCCGAGGCTTGATTACCCGTGTCGCAAAGCTCAGCGACGATGACGTACGTCAGCTGCTGGAGACTGTATTCGAGGAGTTCTCGGCGCGCCATCGAAACTTCCGAGAAGCCCTGGAGAGGAACTTCCAGCACATTGCACAGCATGTGCCAAAGCGACTCTCTTTATCATCCGAGCGCCGCCTTCTGCTTGGTGCCTATGTGACCTCCGAGTACTCGGTTGAGTCAGCGGCGCTGTTTAATCCCTCCATCGTGCCTGACCCTGATCAAGAAGGTTTGGACAATGGATCACAGCGTTTCATCATGAGCTTCAGGGCGACGGGTGAGGGTCATATATCCTCCATTGAATTCCGTAGCGGGATCGTCGACGAGAACCACGACATTTTCTTCGATGGGATCAGCCAGTACGTGGCTACGCCGGAAATTCACACGGATCCCATCTATCACCGCCTTCATTTTCGGCGAAAGCTCGAGGATATGGGTGCAAAGAATCGAGTTATGAATTATCTCCTGGAAGGCCTGGAAGAAACATTTACGTTCGATCAGCTCGAAGCGCGGATAAAGGATCTTCGATCGACCAAGTTTCGACTCAAGAACAAACAGGAAGCGATTGATACGGCGTTGTGGCTGGCCCGGTCCAACTACGAAGTGATTTTTAGCCCCGATCATCAGATCTCTGAGCGGGTGATCTTCCCGGTGACAGAGAACGAAGTGGGAGGTATCGAGGACGCACGTTTCGTGCGTTTCGTCGGTGACGACGGGTCGGTTATCTACTATGCGACTTACACGGCTTACAATGGGTTTACAATCTTGCCGCAACTTCTCGAAACGACTGACTTCCTGACGTTCAAGATTCATACACTCAGCGGCAAGGCCGTACAGAATAAGGGTATGGCGTTGTTCCCGAGGAAGATCAACGGTGAATTCGTGATGTTGTCACGCCAGGACGGTGTCAATAACTACATCATGTTCTCGGACAGCCTCCGCTTCTGGAATGAAGCGAATCTCCTGCAGGAGCCCATTCATCCCCTGGAGTTTGTTCAAGTCGGTAATTGTGGTTCGCCGGTGGAGACGGCTGACGGGTGGCTTGCGCTATTCCATGGCGTAGGACCGATGCGGAAGTACAGCATCTGGGCCGAGCTTCTGGACCTCGACGATCCGTCGAAGGTTATCGGCCGGCTCGATGAGCCGATACTGACACCTGATGAACATGAGCGAGACGGGTATGTACCCAATGTGGTTTATTCCTGCGGCAGCATGATTCATGAAGACACGCTGATCGTTCCGTATGGTATCGCCGACCAGAGGTGTAGAGTCGCGTCCGTTTCAATTCCGGAGCTATTGTCCCGGTTCAAAGCGAACCGACAGGCTTGAGCGGCACCGCGGAGCGTCCTATCCGGCCAATTTCGAACGCGACCCCTCGACGTCATCGTGATCCGTCGTCAATCCGCGAAGATTGTATATGGTGAGCAGGGCCAGAGTGTAAGAGAGCGTCGATTCCGCGCCCTGATTTTCATTAACACCATCCGCCTCGAGCCCATCGCGGCATCCACCGCTGGCATGGTCGTAAAGCTTGATCTGTTGAGCGTTCTTGCCCAGATACCAGTTAAAGCACGTGGATGCCAGCTCAGTCCATGCTTCACCCCGGGTACACTCGTACGCTTCAAAGCAGGCGCTGACCATGGCGGCTGCTTCCAGAGGCTGTTGATCATATTCCGCTTTGGTGCCGAGCCTTTGAAACCAACCCTGATTACCGACCGGTGAGAACCATCCAACGGATGGATCGAGATGGATGTCTCTGAGCCATTCGAGGACATCGATACCGAGGGACACCATGTCACTGTCGTCGGTGGCGCGACCACAGGCCATGAGCGCCTGGGGTAAACGCGCATTGTCGTAGGTCAGCGATTCCTCGTGCCAACGCCAATCTTCGGTGGCAGATTGCCTGAAGCGATTCCGCAGTCTGTCGCCCAGTGTCTTCAGGAGCTCCCGAACTCGATCGTCGTCTTCGTTGCGGCGAAGATACGCCTGAATCCCGAGGATAGGGAATGCGATGGCACGGGAGTCCGAAAAGGTTTCCAGCGCCGGCAGCGCGTCGATGAAGAGCTTGGTTGCGACGGCGACCTGGCCGTCGTTGAGGCCCCAGCCTGCCATGACGCCTAGGGCCCATATGGCACGGCCATGAGAATCCTCCGAACCGATGGTTTCAAGCCACCGCCGATCGTAGGACATGAAATTGCGAAACCGGCCGGTCTCGTGATCGAAAGCATCGTCCAGGAAGCTGAGATACAGGACGGACAACTCCATCAGTGAAGCGTCTGTTTTATGCAAGTCATGCGCCATGGTGACGGCGATCAGTGCGCGGGCATTGTCATCGACACAGTATCCATGAGCGCGGTCGGGCACCGTAAACTTGGCATGCTGGAGGATGCCGGTGCCGTCCGTCATAAGGCGCAGATGCTTCAGGTTGATCTGCGGCAGCCGTTGCTTACGTTGATGTAGCGTGTCGAGTGTCGGCAGATCCGTCACCGGTGAGCGTTCGGTTTCAGCGTCAGCAAAAACTTCCAGGTAACGACGGCCCATTTTCTTCATCACCATGGGTCGGGAATAGTCATAAGCAGCACGGCGCAATGCGAGACGCTCCTCCGGATGATCCAGAAGTTCATTGATTTCATGCGCCAAAGCCTTGTGATCTTTAAAGGGTACCAGCCTGCCTCGGCCATCAGCCAGTATCTCCTGTGCGTGCCAATAGGGAGTCGATACGACGGCCTTACCCGCGCCAACCGCGTAGGCCAGCGTGCCGGATACGATTTGAGCTTCATTCAGATACGGGGTGACATAAATATCGGCGGCGCGAATGATCTCAAGCAATTCATCGCGCTCCAGGAAGCGGTCATGAAACACGATATTGTCGGCAACGCCCAATTCTTTTGCCAGGTGTTGCAAACTCAGACGGTAGTCCTCGCCACTCTCGTTCTTGTAATGAGGATGGGTGGCTCCGACCATGAAATAGAGCACTTCCGGATGTGAGCTGACAATTTTCGGGAGCGCATTGATCATATATTCGATGCCCTTGCCCGGTGATAGCAGGCCGAATGTCAGGATTACAGTCTTATCGTCCGAGACGAACTTGCTCTTGCAGGGATCCGGATCCAGAAACGGTACATCGAAAATTCCGTGAGGGATGACGACAATCTTGGTCTCGGGAACGTCATAAATATCTCTGAGAAATTCAGCACCGCGCTCAGTCATCACAACCAATCTGGCGGACAGCTCTGATAGCTGCCTAATGATTTGATGCTCCTGCGGTACGGGGTCTTTTAATATGGTGTGCAAGGTCGTTATCAAGGGCATCTTCAGTTTTTGCACGAGTTCGATAATAAAGCTACCGCGTTGGCCACCGTATATGCCGTATTCGTGTTGCAGACAGACTACATCCGGATTGCGCATGTTCAGGAAGCCGGCGGCGAGACTGTACTCATTCAGTCGGCTCTGGTTGATCTGGAACCGCACTTCAGCCGGGTAGTCATAGCCCTCTGGCCGGTCATTCATGGCAACGGTAAAACAGTCTTTGCTCGGATCGTTTTCGACAATCGCGGCAGCCAGGTCAGTAGTAAAGGTAGCAATACCGCACTGCCTGGGCAGGTAGTTGCCGATCAGGGCCACTGATTCGATTGATTTTGACATGCTGAACGGTCGTCGTTTCCTACCGGTTCGAACTATCATCGCCAACAGGCAATGACTACTTAATTCTTAATGATCGTTATCTTCTTATGCAGGCTAATCCACTCTTGAGCCGACACCCACCCGTGAATAGTCCCTTGGATATGACTCCAGATCCAGAAATTAGAGTTCATATTATCTGCTTATTGTGCCAGTTCTGGCTACTGGGGCCAATTGGCGCGAAGGTTGCTCACCAAGCCGGCTCGAAACAGATGTTGTGCGGTTGAGGCCCCACGGTTTTCCTGTGCCGGGCCATCGTCGGCACGAGCGACCCTGGCCGGGCTGAAGTCAGTCGCTTTTGTATCTATTCGTGAGTTATTCTCAGATGGATGCGTGCTGGCGGCTCGCCCGTCAACAGCACGGCGACAAGCAATAGCGATTCTTTCAACGGTCCTTCAATGCTTAAGCTCAGTCAGGTCTCGAAAAACTACGCGGAGGTTTTGGCGCTCGACCACTGCGACCTTTCTATCGAGGCCGGCCGGACGACGGTTTTAATTGGTCCGTCCGGGTGCGGCAAGTCAACGATCCTGCGGCTGATCATTGGCTTGCAGACACCGGACTCGGGCAGCATTCTGTTCGCGGGTCAGCGCATCGGCCCAGCCAGCCTGCCCGACTTGCGCCAGCGGATGGGCTACGTGATTCAGGACGGTGGCCTCTTTCCGCATCTCTCCGCGCGCGAAAATGTCACGCTGATGGCACGCTATCTGGCCTGGCCCGATGAGCGCATCGCGTCGCGCATCGCCGACCTTGCCGACCTCACGCACTTCCCCGTTGACGCACTGGAACGCTTTCCGATCCAACTCTCCGGAGGGCAGCAGCAGCGTGTGAGCCTGATGCGCGCCCTGATGCTGGACCCGGAAGTCCTGCTGCTCGATGAACCGCTCGGAGCGCTCGATCCTATGATCCGGTTCGATCTCCAGACCGAACTGCGCGAGGTCTTTTCAAGTCTGGGCAAGACGGTCTTGATGGTGACTCACGATCTGGGCGAGGCCGCTTTTTTCGGGGACACTATCGTACTTCTGCGCGACGGCCGCATCGTGCAGCAGGGAACGTTGCAGAAGATGTTGCGCGAACCGGTCAATGAGTTCGTAAGGCGTTTCATTCAGGCGCAGCGCTCGCCACTCGAAGCGCTGGAGATCGGCAGTTGAGCCGCTGCTTCGTCCACATATTTCTGGGCGGACTCCTGCTGGCGGCGAGCTGTCAGGCCGCTCAAGAGCCTGTCATCGTGGTCGGGTCCAAGAATTTCACCGAAGGCGTGGTGCTCGGCGAACTCATCCGCGCCCTGGCGGCGTCCGCAGGTGCGAGGGCCGAGCATCGTCAGGCTCTTGGCGGTACACGCCTGGTGTTCAACGCCCTGGTCTCGGGCGAGATTGATATCTACGCGGAGTACACCGGGACGCTCACGCACGAGATCTTTGCTCAACGCAAACCCCGGTCCGAAGCAGAGCTGCGCGAGATCCTGGCCGAGTCCGGACTCGTCATGAGCCAGACGCTCGGCTTTCGCGACAACTATGCGCTCGGGATGCGCAAGGGTCTCGCCGAGCGGCTGGACATCCGCCGTATATCGGACCTGCGCGCACAACCCGATCTGGTCTTTCGCTTCGGCACCGAGTTCATGGAGCGCGGTGACGGCTGGCCCGGCCTGCGTCAACGCTACGATTTGCCCCAACAAGATGTGCTTGGCGTAGAACATGATCTGGCGTACCGTGGTCTGGCAGCCGGCGATGCCGACCTGACCGATCTTTACACCACCGACGCCGAAATCGCCTATTACGATCTGCGTGTGCTCGAAGATGATCTGGGCTACTTCCCGCCTTACGAGGCTGTACTGCTCTACCGAGCCGAACTCGTCGAAAAACAGCCGGCGGCACTCGCGGCCATACTGCGCCTGCAAGGCCTGGTCGATGAAAACCCAAATGATCGCGATGAATAGGCGCGTCAAGCTCGGTGGAAAACAGGAAGTGCTGGTCGCGGCCAATTTTCTGAGCGAGCACCTCGGCATGGATATAGATGCGAAAGCCAGCACGCTTGTTGAGCGCTTTGTACGCAATACAGTTCAGCACATCGCCCTCGTAGCGTCTTCGCTTTTGGCGGCTATCGTGATCGCTATTCCTCTCGGCATTGCGGCCGCCCGCCGGCCCCGTCTCGGCCAGGTGATCCTCGGCGTCGTGGGCATCGCCCAGACGATCCCGGCACTCGCACTGCTGGTCTTCATGATTCCGTTATTCGGTATCGGCGCCGGTCCGGCGGTCGTCGCACTCTTTATTTATAGTCTGCTTCCCATCGTTCGGAATACGCACATGGGTTTGACCGGCATTCCCCTCCCGCTGCTTGAATCCGCCGAGGCGCTGGGTCTGCCTGTCCGGGCGCGCCTGCGTCTGATCGAAGCGCCGCTGGCCGCGCCCGCGATTCTCTCGGGAATTAAAACGGCGGCAGTCATCAATGTCGGCGCGGCTACGCTCGGGGCCCTGATTGGCGCCGGCGGCTACGGTCAGCCGATTCTGACCGGCATCCGCCTCGACGACGTCGGCCTCATTCTGGAAGGCGCTGTTCCAGCTGCGGGCCTTGCCATTGGAGTGCAGTGGCTGTTCGAGTGGGCCGAGCGGGCGGTGGTCCCCCGCGGACTCCGGGTCTCTACCCGGGTCTGACCTTCTGACCGATGCCGGGAGTCATGCAAGCGCATTTACCGGCCCGTATTATCTGACCCTAATTGACCTGAATCTGGCCCGCAGTGACAAGAATCGACAGCTTTTTGTTTGCAGAATAATGCCGTGGGCTCGAGCCAGAAACCGCCGGCCATGAGCGTTCAATGGCCGATAAGGTCTGGGTAAGGCAGCAAAAATCGGCATGCAAGGACGGTAAAGGCGAGTTGTGCCACAGGGATGGAACCGGCTAGAATCCGGCTACTGCGGGTCAAAGCAACTGTTGGAAACAGGCAGGAATCAGCTGCCATCTCGGTGAACACTGCCGGGCTACACGATAGGTTTACGCACGGATTTGGCGGCTTCGCGAAGGATTGCGTCCGAACGAGGTGTCTAACCAGCCAGGCTGACCGAAAAACCGGGCCTGGAAGCGAGGAATCACATGAGAGTCAAGAGTATGCGCTTGCTCGATCGTTGGATCGGGGCGCCTGTTTCGTCGACGCTAACAGTTGTCCGGCATGTACGCGACCGGTTTACGGCGGCGCAGGATGGCATGCCGAGGCGAATTCTGTTCATCAAGCTCGTCGAGCAGGGTGCTACCGTTATTGCTGAGCCGGCTTTTCGCCGAGCTGTCGAAATGGTCGGGCGTGAAAACGTCTACGTGGCTGTATTCCGGCAGAATCGATTCATTCTTGATCTGCTGGATGTTGTTCCGAAGGAAAACGTCATCACGATTCGAAGTCGCGGGGCGTGGTTATGTGCGCTCGACACCTATCGAGCGGTTCGGCGGATGCGGAAGATCGGCATCGACACCGCGATAGATTTCGAATTCTTTTCTCGTTTCACTGGTTCGCTGGCTTATCTGAGCGGCGCTAAACGTCGCGTCGGTTTTCATTCGTATGCAGGCGAGGCCGCTTATCGCGGGGACTTGATGACGCATCGCCTGGCGTACAACACGCGCCTCCACGCAGCCCAGATATACCAGGTGCTCGTCGAGGTGTTGAACATGCCCGCAAATAATCTGCCGATGATCGACGATGTCCCACCGGCCGATAATCCGCCGCCGGTTTTTACACCACGGCCCGAAGAGGTTCTTGAGGTCAAAGGGATACTGCGTGAAGAATTGGGACAAGACGATCTGCCACGCATCATCTTACTGAATTCGAATGCCAGTGACTTGCTGCCGTTGCGGCGCTGGAGGCCCGAGCGCTACGTAGAACTCGGGAAACGCCTGCTTGAAACTTACCCGGGTGCGGCCGTCATGTTTACCGGGTCACCGGACGAACGAGAAGAAACGGAAAGCCTGGCGCGCCAAGTTAACTCTGACAGATGTATCAGCTTGGGCGGTAAGACCACACTGCGTCAGTTACTCGTGCTCTATTGCATCGCGGACATTCTTGTGACGAACGATAGCGGCCCGGCTCACTACGCGAGCATGACACCGATCGATGTCGTCACTCTATTTGGGCCGGAGTCTCCGGCCGTGTTCGGTTCATTGTCGGAGCGCAGCCATATTATCTGGGCTGGTGTGACCTGCAGTCCCTGTGTCAATGCGTTCAATCAGCGCAAAACGACCTGTACAAATAACGTTTGCATGCAGAGAATCTCCGTTGACGAAGTGTTTCACGAGGTATGCTCCGAGTACGAGCGGCGTGTCAGTCAGAGCTGGAAGACGCTCGGGCCGATTAGTATTGATGTGGATCGAGACGAAGACGCTCGGCGAGCGCTGCGAGCCGTTCCAAGTCTTCGGGACGATACAGCGCTGTAAAACGTAGATAGCTATCCTGTCCGACGTCCCAGGGCACGACAGCGAGGTCGTACTCATCCATCAAGCGCACGGCCATCTCTTCGGCTGAGTCGACGGGTTGCCCCGCGAGTTGTGCGGGTGATTTGCACAGTACGTAAATGCCGCCTGGTGTCGGAAATGGTTCGAACCCGACGTCTAGCAGCGTCTCCCGTAACCCTTGCAACTGTCGGGCAAAGAAATCCCGCATTTGCGCTCTTCCAGGCGCGTCACCGAGGCAGCGAGCTGTCGCCTGCATCTGCAAAGCACTCGGCGGAGACCAGGCATATTCACTGTAATTTCTGATCTCATCGACCAATCGGCTGGAGCCCGCCAGAAACGACATCGCCAGCGGCCCGAGTGGGTATAGTTTCGTCAGCGAATGCAATTCAAGCACTTCGATGCCGGGCAGCCGGGACAGGTCTTCGTTTAGCAGTGAGCGCGCCGGAGATTCGTAACTTAACGGACCGTATATCGCATCATTAAAGATGATGGTTTCGGTGTCCGCCACTGCATCGAAGAGCTGATTGCGCACCGCATCGGAAAAAACCGCGCCGGTCGGATTGTTTGGATAGTTCAGAAATACGGCTTTCAAGTCGCGTGCTTCCGCACCGGCCAGGGTGCTGAAATCCGGCGCAAAATCAAGTTCAGGGTTTAGTTTTACCGAGTGAACATTGGCACCCCGTTGCGAGGCGAGCCTCGCGAATGCCGGGTAGCCCGGCTCAGTCACCATGACGTCGTCACCCATTCCGATCACACACGCAACAAATGCACTCATGGCATTTCTGCCACCGGTCGTTGCAACGATTCCGATGTCGTCTGGATCGATACCGTATTCGTCAACCAGAAAACTGACCGCGGCCTTGTCGAAGGCCGCCTTATCCATCGGCGATGCGGGCTGTAATGCAAGCGACGCATTCCGGTGAATCCATTGATTGAGCTCTTCCGGTAGAGCCAATTGCCTGGCGCCAATTGCGAAATCCGTCACCTCGTCGCGCCGGGCGAATAACTTTTCCTTGATGACCGCCATCGGATAACGCGTGTTCACGTAGCTTCCCCAGCCTCCTCGATGTTCGAACGGCGATTCTGGCGCTTGAGCGCGAGCAGCGTCAACCAGCCGATCGGAATCCAGATCCAGAATGTGATCAGGCGAAATGCCGCGACCGCGAGCGCCAGGTGTTCAACCGGTACGCTGCGAAAACGCAACGATGCGCCGAGTATGCCTTCGGTTGCCCCGATACCACCGGGCAACCCGGTACTGGTGCCGAGCACCGCCGAGCCGGGGGCGAATATCAGCGCATCCCAAAGCGTCATCGCGCCGGGCAACCCTGCGACGACGACGAACAGCGCAAGTCCGTGTGCGATCCAGCCGGTTAAATTAACGAGGATGATCGCGATCGTCGATCGGGTCCACCAGAAGCCTTTTTCGATGGTCAGATGAGTGTGCGCCAACTTGTCGGCAATCCGATCGCCGATGAATAATAGGGTACCGACCACGGCAACAAAGGCTGGAAGCGCTGCCAAAGGTTGAATCTTGTAGGCAAACAATGCCGCTAGCAGGGCCAGCACCGAGATACCGTCCAGCACCAGCAGCAAAGTCTCGGCCTTCATACATTCCTTGAACGGTGCCCGGCCCATCTTGGTCATCTCATCGGGGCGAATCAGCCGGCCGAGCTGTGCCGGCATCAGCAGTCCGGCACGTCCGGACAGATAGACCATAAACCCACCGCGATCGAAGGCGCGAATCCGGAAGCGGGTATATAGCCACATCCACGCGATGGCCTCCAATGCGACATCGATAATCGAGAACAGGGCCAGCAGCGGAATCAATTCCCAGTGTTCACGCCAGTATGTGATGACTTCCGCCCAGTCACCCGTGACGAAGGTCCAGACGCCGACACCTGTAACCAAGATGAGGACCAGCAAAGCCAGCCTTCTTGCGTGTTCGGCGTATTTCATTTTCGACATTGAACGGTCCTGAGTCGCGGCGTCAAATTTTAGCTCAATTGGATGGGTACCGTTGACGCGGCTCCGGTTGCAACGTCAGTTACATTGACATATACATACCCTCCTCCGAGCGGATAGACGTCCCCTGCAGGATACACACCCGATGCCAATCGCCCGACAAAGAATTCAATTGCCGCAGGCTGCGTGGCGCAGTGCGATCGCTGGCTTGCTCCGCGGTGATCTTTGGGATGGCCCAAACATCGAGCGCTTCGAATCGGCTTTCGCCGAATACATCGGTTCAGCCGGCGCGGTGACCGTGCCTTCCGGTCGGGCCGGGTTCCGCTTCACGTTCGAAGCATTGCAGCTCGACGAAGGCGCTGAAGTAATTTGTTCGGCGTTCGGTTATCCCGTGGTGCCGTTTATCGTGAAGTCGCTTGGATACAAGCTTCGGTTTGTCGATTGTGAGATGCAAACACTCGGCATGGATCCGGACAAGTTGGCGGCGGCGATCTCGGACACCACTGGCGCAGTGATTGCGACGCACTTGTACGGTGTGCCGTGTCAAATAGACAAGATCGTCGCACTGGCCGCGGCGAGCGGCGCCGCGCTATTGGAGGACTGTGCCCATTGTTACGGTGCGGCGGTCGGCGGGAAAAAAGTGGGCTCATTCGGCGCTGCGGCTTGCTTTAGCTTTGAGACCTCAAAAGTCATCAATACGATGGGTGGTGGCATGGTGACCGTGAGCGATGGGGAGCTTGGTCAACGCATTCGCGAAATTGCCGGACGTGAACCACGAAATGGCATGCGCTGGTTGATCAAGCGCCTGTCGAAGACCAGTTTTGAAGCCGCCGTTACGAACCCGTTGTTGTTCAATCTTGGGGTATACCAGGCGCTACGCGCGCTATCGAACAAGAAGAGTGACGATGACAGATTCGCGTCCGGCTATCACGGCGACGAAATATCAATGGCCGGTAAGATGAAAAGGTACACGAATTATCAGGCGGGCCTGGGGCTCCGTGCCATGAAGACGGTTGGTGATGTTATCGCGCGCCGCGAGGCCCATGCGATGCGACTCATCGGCCAGCTCCAGGATCAAATGCATTTCCAGCAGCCCGCGGGTCCCGATGTCGTGGCCAATTTTATGCTGGTCACGACGCTGGTGTCCGATATCCCCGAAGTATCGGCGCGACTTCTGCGCGCCGGGATCGATACTAAGCATCTGTATATGCGGGATTGCTCGGGCATCTTCGATACCGGCGAAGACTTTCCAAATGCCGCACGCGCTGAACGCGAAGTGCTTCATATTCCGGCACACCCACATCTGGATAGCGCTGATATCGATCGCATCGCCTCCACGGTAGGCGACGTCATGAGTGGCCTGAATCCGGCCTGAAGTCAGACTGCGTTGCTCTTGCCGTCGTTGATGCCGGGCGAATCCACAAACAATCTTCGGTACATATCGGATTGGAACAGGTCGTCAGGGTCGAGCCGCTTTTTGATGGCCGTAAACTCCTCGTAGCGCGGATATATTTTCTTGAATTGCGCGCGCGTGAGCACGCTATCCTTGGGCAGGTGGACCTTGCTGCCATAACGAATGCCGCAATCAATCATTTTTCCGACCAATTCCCGCATGATCTTCGCGTGCCGTCGCTTCGGATGAAATTCGACGTTCAGGCTATAGCCATCATCGGAAAATGAGATCAAATGATCATCCCGGCGGTGCAGGCGCAAGATCGTCGTCGCCGGCGGACAAGGCATGCGTTGACAAAGTTCGAGAATTTCGCTCATCGCTTCGTGGCCGCAGCGATACGGAATCGTCATCTGCACGGTATAGCCATAAGGGCCGCACAGAATATCCGGTGGGGGCACCGTATAACTCTTGTCGAAGTTGTGCTCGAGAAACAGCTCGGAATCTTGCGTTTCCTCATTCCTGCTGTCCCTATTCTTGTACAAGTTGAAATAAAAATTATTAAACAGGCGGATCGGAATTTTCTGGAATTGAAAGCCGAGATTGACAAAAAATCTGAAGGCACTGAAAAAGGAGACTGCCCGCCGTTTCTGAGTGGCTAGCAATTCGACACCGTCGGCGATGGATTTTTTCAACTCCCGTCGATCAACGTCGCCCGGCAACCATTTTGTAGCATGGATGACAGCCCGCCCCAGTTTCGGGCCACTCGCGTAGGTGTCAATCCAGACCACGATAAAATCGGCCGTCTCCCTGATGACATCCAATTGTTCGATCAGTGCGTTCAGGTCGTTGGCCGTGGTAATCGAAACGCCAAGAAATGGCGACGGTACTTTTTGCATCTGCAATGTCACTTCGAGTACCAGTCCGAGTAAGCCCATGCCGCCTATCACCGCATAAAAAAGTTCCGCATCATTGTGTCGATCGACCGCGACGATTTCATTCGCTGCCGTAAGCAGTGTGAACGACACAATCTGGTCGCCGAAGTTGCCGACGCGCCAGGACTCCTTGCCGTTGACGTTGGCGCCCATCGCGCCACCCACGGAGATCGTCGAATCGGTTGGGCTCGCGGGCACCGTGAACCCGAGGTGATGGTATTCCCGCAGGATGTCGATGATCCTTGTGCCGGCTTCGACGGTCACGCGCCCGCTGTCCTGATCGAATGCCAGAATGTTGTTCATGCGGCTCATGTCGAGCAGGACCTGCCCGTCGTTCAGTATCGCATCGCCATAACTGCGTCCACTGCCGCGCGGGCAGATTGCCAGCTCGTTGGCGCGACAGAATTCGAGTGCTGCGCGACACTGCTGTGCATCGACCGGGTAAGCCACGATACATTGGGTCTCGGTCGAGCCCACGAGCATCGACACTGTTTCGTGTTGCATGAAATCGGGAAGGTCGATGAAAGATTTCATTGCTGGCCGCTTACCGTGGCAGCCGTACCGAGGTACTGGCGCCTGAATGTTTACCCGATATCAGATTCTGACAATCGTCTTTCGAAAACACAAATGACTCCTCCGGGCCGTGATTTCGACTGTGTTAGAATTTTGCGCCGATTCGATGGAGCTTTGCCTGCTTTAGTCAATGATGCGAAAGAACCCTGATGCCCTTGAAGCCTGGGCGATCAAGCGCCGGTATTTATTCCTGAGCGCAGGCGGCTTGCTGCTCTATGTCGCCTTTCTCGGCTTACGCGACGTATGGTATCCGGGCGAACCGGATATGGCGGAAGTCGCGTTGGCCATGTTCACGAGTGGCGACTGGGTCTCGCCTCGATTCATGGGCGCGGTTTGGGTCGACTACCCACCGATGATGTACTGGACCGCAGTCATATGTTCACACATTCTTGGTGGTATGAGTGCATTCGCACTTCGGCTTCCGAACGCACTGTCCGCGATCGGCATCGTGTTGATGGTCTGCGCTGTCGGCACACGGTGGTTCGACGCGCGGACCGGGTTCTGGGCCGGTTTCGCGCTACTGATCAGCATGACCTTCATATGGCAGGCAAACGGCTACCGGCCCGATGTTCTTTTTGCGCTCGGAATTACGGCTGGATTGTTCCTTTATGTGGCTGGGACCGATAGTAAGTACGGTGGGTGGTTGAAGGCAGCTGCGTTCGCTTGTCTTGGTTTCGCGATGCTCGCAAAGGGCATCCTCGGCTTGCTCTTACCCGGGCTCGTGCTCACGCTGTGGCTCGGCGCACGTCGCGAATGGCTGCAGATCCTTATGCTGGCGCCGTTATCGCTGGTGTCACTGGCGATGTTCGTGCCATGGGTCAGCGGCACTGCACAGTCGATGGGATGGGAAAATATTCTGCACGATTTCTATTCGCAAAACTTCGGGCGGTTCGCCAGCGGCTCACGTGGCCACGACCAGCCGTTTTGGTACTACTTCAAAAATTTCTGGGTCGATCTTTGGCCGTGGGCAATCCTGTTTCCGTGGGCCCTGATTTGGACCGTAAAAACCGGATTGTGGCGCGATTCGAGAGTTCAGTTGCTGCTCTGGTGGTTCGGCGCATTCCTGGTTTTCCTGACGCTGGCCGAAACGAAGCGGCAACTCTATTTACTGCCGGCATACCCGGCCATTGTCCTGATACTCGGCCGTTGGCTCGCTGCTGCGGGTCGACCAGACGATGAAAATCCCGCGGGCCTCAATTCGCCCGGAGAACGGCCGGTACAGATCGCAACTATTTTCATCACGATCGTATTCGCCGTAGCAGGTGCCTGTTGTCTTCTTTTCTCGGCTTTTTTCGATACCATCATCGCCGGCCGGGACCTCAGGGAACTTCAGGTTGCAGTTGCCAACGCACTGCGTATCCCGATGGTGTTGCTTGGCCTTGCGATGCTCTTCGGAGCAGTTTGGACCGGCCTCGCTGCGTTCCGGTGTCAAACGCGACCGGCGCTCATGCGCACAGGCCTGTCGCAAATTATCATCTGGTCTGTCGCCCTGGCGTTCGCCGCACCGGCATTGCAGCCGATCAAAACCTTTGGGCCACAGAGTCGCTGGATCAAGCAACAGATCGGCCCGGAACAGACCCAAATCGGCATGGTGTATCCGGACATGGGCGAGCGCAAACGTGGTGGATTCGCTTACGAAATGGGTGGCGCGATGGTCGAGCTGCTGGACGATCGGGCGCAGGTGGATCGATTTTTCACGGAATACCCGGACTCAGTCGTGCTGATAAACGAGAAATCAATAGATGATGTCTTCGCCGGTAACGAAATCGCCTGGCAATCACGTACGCTGCGCACTCTGTTGGTCGGCAATACCAGCTACGTCGTCGTGCGTGCCCCGGCCGATAATTAGCGATCATCTTCAGTTTTGCGACGATTACGGTCGTTGTATCAAAGAGCCATCCGACAAAGATTGTGAATTCCGATAGGCCTGCAGCTGGATTCTCAGGTAGGGCAGGTTGGAATCTGCATCGTCGACGATGGCATTAACCGCGGATCGTGCGATAGTTGTGGCTCGATCGAATTGGCCGTCGGCGGCATAGGCCGCCGCGAGGGTTTGCAGTACGAAGGGATCCTGTCGATTCGAAAGTTCCACCGCGGTTTGCGCGAGCCGGATTGCTTCGGCCGGGTTCAACAGGCCCGGATCGGGGTGCGTTGCCAGTATCCAGGCCATTCTGGCAAGCGACATATAGGCGTCCGGTTGTCGCTCCACTGATTGTCTGAACTGTTCCAGCGCCTCATCCGAGCGGCCGGTCAGCATCAGGGCACGTCCAAGCAGGTGGTAGCCGATCGCTTCAGTTGGCTCCAGGCTCTGAAATAGTCGTAGCGGTGCCATCGCACGCTCGAATTGGCCGTTACGCAGCCTGAGTTCGGCAAGCATTCGCAACGCCGTGGGCTGCTCTTCCTCGATCGCCAGCAATTGCTCGAGAATGGCGATCGCGGCTGGTATATTTTCGGCTCCGAGTTCCTCCCGCAGCGTATCGTTCAGCTTTGCGATCGAAATCCAGTCCGCTTCTCCGAGCGCAACGTCAGCCGACTCACTGAATCGAACCGTTGCCAGGGATGCGAACGGGAAATCACGCACGTGGTATCGCAAACGTCCGAGATGTGTCAGTACCGGTTCGATGTTGCCGTATTGATACGGCCCCGCAGTACGAATGAAGTCGAGTACCCGCTTCGGGTTGTACCGAATAATCGCCGGCCGGTCCCCATCGCGGAAAAACCCCTCAAGGTCGTTATGCTGGTCGCTGATCGTACGTTTTTCCGCAAAGCGATCACGCAACTCCTGGTCGGTATTGACGATCCTGGCCAGCAGGTTTTCCGGTCGGTCAACTTTCGCCCGCTTAAGGTCCTCGATGACTGTTGCCGATTCGAAGTAGCGAGCTTCGATTCGACCGAGCTCAATCGGCGCCGGGCTCCCAATCAGAATAAAATCACTCGCGTATCCGGTAAAAATTAACGTGTGTGGAAACACATCGAGAAATGTACTGATCGCCAGGTCGATGACTTCCGGATTCATGAGGTATAACGGCAGCCACTGAGTCATCAATCCATCGGATGTCAGGTGATTCAGCGCCGCTTCGTAGTATTCACGTGAGTAGAGCCGATAAACTCCGGCCGCCAGCGGCGGCGGCGGTTCGCTCGTGATCAGGTCGTAGGTCTGATCGGTCACGTTCAGAAAATTGCGCCCGTCATCGTGAATCAGGCGTACCCGGGGATCAAGATAAACCTCGTTGTTGGTCGTCGCGAATTCCGGGGCCGTCTCGAATACTTTCTCATTCAGGTCGACGATATCAATCCGACGCAAACTGTCGTGAGCCGCGATAGCCGATGCCGTGTTGCCTGCACCAAAACAGACGAGCAGCGCGCTCTCTGGATTCGGGTGCAACAGCAGCGGGAAATGCGCCATGAGCCGCATATAAGTCTGGGCCCTGATATTCGTCGCCGACATACGCAACCGGCCGAAAAACAGCGCCGCGTGTTCCCCTTCGTCGACGACGAACGTTGTGTTAGCGGCGTTACTCTTGAGCGCCCTGACCGGATAGGTGCGGGGTGGCGAATCGGCGGTAAAAAAACGTGGATCGAAATCGGTCGACGTCAGCGTGATAGCGATGCCAGCAACAGCAAGAAGCATCGCCGGACGCCAGCGCGTTATGCGACGGTCTTCGCGCAGCAGCGCCAGGCTGACGACTACGATTGCGAACAACAGCGTGAAAAGTTTCAGGGAATAGAAAATATTGACCTTCGGTGCAACGAGCGTGAAACTGGCCAGGCCGATACAAAAAGCGATCGTGTTTAGCCCGTAGGCCGCGCCGATGTGCCGGCCCTGCGCCTGGAGGTGATTACAGACGTAGGGCAGCAGCGCCGAGATGAGAAAGTACGGTGGAAAGACCAGAATTCCGACAAACAACAGCAGCTGTAACAGATTGCTCGGAAACGTCAGGAAAGCGTCCAATTCCCGATTGGTCGGCAGGCCGAGCATGAACGCCACGAGTCCGCCGCTCAAAAACTCCGTGATCGCATCGATAAAATACGTGCTGACCATGAAATAGAGCAGCGCCACCACGAACATGATTTTAATTGGGGCGAGCGTCAGACGAGCCCATCGGTGAACCAATGAGCTCGCCACGAAGATGGCCAGAATCGCCCAGAATGAAATGAAGGACATTGTGGCGCCCGGGTTCACCATGATAACGAAGCTGATTCGCTTGAAAAGATCGCCTTCAAGCGCGCCGGACAGGAAACCGCTGAGCGCGGCGAGTACCAGCAGTACGGCCGCCGGTCCTGCTGGAACGGATTCGGCTGGAGCTATCGAATCTTTGGCGCGCTCTCTGACTGGCGCCGCCAATGCTCCGAACTTCGTCTCGTTGCCCGCGGCCAGAAAATAGGCTCCGAGCAACAGATTCAGGCCAGCCATCAGTTGCAGTGTCATATCGTGACCAAGCCACGGCAGCAGCAGAAACTGGCAGGTCAGGACTCCAGTACAGGCACCCAGAGTATTCCAGGCGTAGAGCGCCGCCGGGAATTTCTTGCCACGCGGTGCGGCGTTAAACACATCACACAGCAGCGGAAATGTTACGCCCATGAACACGCAGGGGATAAACACGCAGGCAGCAGCCGTAGCTGCCTGGGTCAGTCGATAGGCAGTGGTCTGAACCCAGATGCCGTCGATCAGGTGATAAGGAAATGGTCCGAGTAGATCGGCTGGAATGTAGGTGGCCAGGACGGTCATCAGTACGGTCGCGCCGATCAGCAATTCGACGAGTCCATAAATGCGCAGTCGATCCCGCAGTGACGTTCGGCCCACGACAATATTTGTCAGGCGTCGGCTGAGCAGTGCACCGACGGCGAGACCACCGATAAAATTTATCACCACCAGAGCAAACGTCAGATTCGTCGAGCCGAACCAGTCCGTGAAGATTCTGAACCAGGCGACCTGGTAGGCGAGGCTCAGGAATCCGGATAACGCATAGACCAGGAAGATTCGAGTCATTAGCTAATCTTCAATCAATACCGCCCGAGAACCAAACTCATATTCCTTCATCTCGGTCCATGTTCAAAATTTGACTTCATGCAATCTGGCCCGCAGCTTGCGCAGATGCTCAGGCCCACTGGAGATTGAACCCTCCCAAGTGCCCTGTAACATCGACGGCTTCGCCGATGCAGAAAAGGCCGGGCCGCCGTTTGCATTCGATCGTATTCAACGACAATTCATCGGTATCTATACCCCCAGCGTTACCTCAGCCGTGCGGTAACCCTCAGTGGCAGCCGGTCGCAACAACCAGTGCCTCCGGCAAATTTACCCTTGTTTCACGTCACGATATTGTCCACGCCGGCAATGATGTGGCAAAAGAGGATGTGCGATCAACATCCTCCAACCGGGTGATATTCAGCCACTAATTCCTAACAGAATGAAAGAGAGCCCCGATCGGGGCCCTCGTTGCAGTTGGCCAGAGAAACGCCGCGGCCGGACTAACGACCGAATAGTTTGCCAATTCCTTTCCTGACCGAGTCGCGTACCTCGCGGACAGTCTCTTCTTTAGCGGTGTTTTCCGCAGTCTGTTGCGCTTCGTCGGCTACTTCCCCGGCGAAACCGGCGCCGTCATCGTCACCCGGATCGCTGGCGCTTTTACCGGGTGCCGCGGATGCTGGCGGCGGCACGCCATAACTGCCTGCGCCGCCCATCTGACTCATATCCGGCATACCGCCAAAGCCACCCATATTCAATTTTTTGGCTCCGGGCGGAAGTTCGAACAATGAATCGGGCTGCGCATTGCGCTCGAGGCTCGTGAACTCGAACTTGACCCGCTGCTTTTCACCCTTGGTTTCGCTGATCAGAAATCCTCTGACTGCAATGTTATCTTCAGTAAACCAGGTAAAGCCGCCGAACTTGCCGTCCTTGGTTTCATAAACTGACTTGTACTTGATCGTTGCCATGCCGTTGACGATTTCTGGGCCGATAAGTTCTCTCGAGATCAATTTATACTCCGGTACTTGTTGGCTGCCTTGCTCCGGATCGATTTCCATGTACATCCCCTGGCCCATGAGCATCCAGACCTTGTTCTTGTCGAACCGCCGGATCGTCACCATCTTCTGTCCACCCACGTCAATTTCATCACGTACCATTCCGGGTTTGTAATAGATGCGGGTGGTCACGGTCATTTCTTCGGTCTCGACGGTCGCGTCCGCGGCGAAGGAAGTCAGGATTTCCCCGACGTCATCGTTCATCTGGCCGAGTCCGACTGCAATTGCGCCTACGAATGCATGGGTGGACTCGCTGGTAATTAGAAATAGCGTGAGAACGAGGGCTTTAATGGCGTTATTGGTATTCATCGAATACTCCAATGGGCCGTTAACAACTGTTTACACAATAGCAGCCACCGCGTATACAGACAATTCAGAATAACGTTCGTCCATGGCAGTATCAGCCCGGCGGACTAAGCGCTGGCAAGAGAAACGGCGTCATTTTGCGGGAGATATTATGTTTAAACCGTGTCGATTAGCCTCAATTTTGCTCGGCGTCACAGCGGTCGGTGTACTCGTCAACGCACAGGCCGACCGCAACCCGGTAACCGGTGAGTGGGAAGGGGACGTCGCGGCGCAGACGTTTGCCGAGTATTGCCGGGGCGAGTTGCCCGCCGATAGAATGACGACCTTTTTCTCTGAACTCGATAAGGCCGAGCGGGCGGTGGCGGCCGGGAAGACGGACGGCACGGTCACTGCTCTGAACGGCGCCTGGGAAGCCGCCTACCGAGGTGATGCCTATAACGATAACGGGGTCCGGTGTCTTGGTGAGCAGGCCACGCGCCGCTGGATCAAAGCGAACCTCGCGCTCTGGCGTCTGGGCGCCGGGTCGGGGCCGGACGGCGTCGGAGGCAATTTTACCGGGATGTATGTCGCGGCCGCGGACGGCGGCACAGACGGGATAATCGCCGATGTAAGTGCACTCCCGGCCCGGGGCTTTCGGAATTCCCTTACGGGGCTTGAAGGAATCGTCAGTGTTACCGATGGGCGCCGAAGTTTTGGTGCACTGGTCCTCCCCGAAGAAGATGCGGTTGCAAACGCCTGCCGTGCCGCGATCGGCCAATTGCATCAGATGGCCGTGCGAAGGCACCGTGAGTCATTAGCGGCTGAAGAGAGGGCGTTTAATCGACCGCCAACGGAGCAAGAGCTCGCGGCCACCGAATCGGTATCCGATGCGGGCGCGTTTGCGAGTGCAATTGCCGGCATCGAGATTGACACCATGGCCACGCAAGAATCGATGCTCATGCAACGACAGGTGGACGAGTCGCAGAATCTATTGCGTGAAGCGCGCGCCTGGGACCTCGAGCGCTCCGGCGACATAAAATCAAGGCCAACATCGCAACGCGCCGGCGCACGCGGCGATATTCTGCTCGCAAGGGCGGACGACACGCAACTCGGCCTCAGAGCCCGCGATATGCTTTACCGCGATGCTGAGCAATACTTCGAATTTGGTGGTTTTAGTGACAAAGAGGCGGCGGCCTCCACCGCACGCGAGGCCATACAATCCGCCTTGCAGGCCGAGCGCAATCGTCAGAATCAGGCCGTCGAAAAAGCCGCAGCCGAATTTGAGGGTAAGCGCGAGGCTGTGCAAAAGGCTGTCGATGACATGCAAAAAACCGAAGCTGAGCAGCAGAGCTTCAAGGATGAAGCTGACGCGCTGGAGGCTGAATTGGGGTTCTGAACAGGCGCATGATGAAGAACCCTAAGCAGCTATGTGTCGCCGCCGCTGGATTAGTGGTTGTTTTGCAGCTGCCAGAACCTTGGGGGTATTTGAAAGACAGGGGAAAGCGTTGTGCAGCCTCGGATATATCGAATAAGAGTTTTTCGCGCGAGCGGGAATAGGTCCTATCGATGAGCATGCTCTTTGAAGCAATCATTTACCTGGCGGCTGCCATCATTGCGGTACCAATCAGCAAGCGGCTGGGTTTTGGTTCCGTGCTTGGGTATCTTGCAGCCGGCATTGTCATTGGCCCGTATGGGGTCGGGCTGATCTCAAATGCTGAGCATATCCTTCATTTTGCGGAATTCGGTGTCGTGTTCCTGCTTTTCATTATCGGCCTCGAATTGCAGCCGTCCCGTCTTTGGATCTTGCGACGCATGGTATTTGGGCTCGGCAGCGCGCAAGTGATATTGAGTACACTGTTCATCGGGTTAATCGCATCGATGCTTGGCCTGGCGCCGGTACCCGCTGGCGTTGTCGGCGCGATTCTAGCGTTGTCTTCAACCGCCTTTGTACTCCAGATGCTGGCCGAAAAAAAGCAGCTCACCACATCTCACGGTCGAGCTGCATTTACCATCTTGCTGTTTCAGGATCTTGCAGTCATTCCTCTAATTGCGCTGCTGCCATTGATTGGAAATACGACATCGACCAATTTCAGTTACATGAGTGTTTTTTCGATGGTCGGCAGCATCGGCGGACTAATAATCGGTGGCCATTACCTGTTGCGCCCGGTGCTGCGTGTTGTCGCGCGAACTGGGATTCCAGAATTGTTCACCGCGGTCGCATTGCTGGTTGTTTTTGGCGCGGCATTTCTAATGCAATTCGCGGGAATGTCGATGGTGCTGGGCGCGTTCATCGCCGGTATGCTTTTGGCGGACTCTGAATATCGCCACGAACTCGAAGCGGACATCGCTCCATTTAAGGGGCTCCTCCTCGGCCTGTTTTTTATCGCGGTCGGCATGACGGTCAACCTGGAATTGCTTGCTCGGGAACCGCTTACAATTCTGATGTTTGTGGCGTTGTTAATGAGCGCGAAAGCGCTTGTCCTGTTTCCGCTGGGTCGCTTATTCGGAATTGCCGGCATCGGAGGCCAGGCCAGTCTCGCCGCAACATTGTGTCAGGGCGGCGAATTCGCATTCGTACTGTTCGCTTTGGCTGCACAGGAGAAAATACTGGAGCCACATCTCATCGACCAGCTGATATTGGCCGTGTCGGCATCCATGATGCTGACACCCTTTGTATACATGATCAGCGAACGACTGATCGATCGAATGACTAAAACGCCGGAGCCGGCGTACGACGAGATGGTGGACGATCACCACGACGTTATAATCGCGGGGTTCGGACGAGTTGGTCAGATTGTCGGGCGCCTGTTGAGCATCGCCAAGCAGCCGTTTACCGCGTTAGAGATCGACTCGTCTCAGGTTGATGTCGTGCGTCGTTACGGGAATAAGGTTTATTACGGTGATGCGTCCAAGATAGACCTGTTGCGAGCTGCCGGTGCAGGGCATGCGAAAATATTTGTACTCGCAATCGACGATGTTGAAGCTTCGGTGGATACAGCACGAACAGTGTCACGACATTTTCCAAATCTGACGATCGTCGCCCGAGCTACGAAACCGCCGCCACGAACACAAGCTGATGGATTTGGGGATTACCCATATTTTTCGTGAAACGTTTTTATCCAGTGTGGCGCTCAGCAAGCAGGTTTTGACTGACCTCGGAATGCGCGAACAAGGCGTGCACGCACATCACTGACGTATTTCAGGCGCATGATCGTCAACTGCTAATCGAGCAGCACGCTGTCCAGAATGACGAGGAGAGGCTCATTCAGACAGCGAAGGGAAACTGCAGCTGAACTGCATTCACTGTTGCGGCAGGATTTGGGTCAGTAGCCGGCGAGTGACGGTTCGCATGGCCTGAGATTATTTACATAATTTTGAGTTGACTCGCTCGGTCTCTGAAGGATGCTGTTATGTCCCTGCAGCATTAACAGTAATTTCGGAAGTTTGAGTTGGTGTAGATGGGAAACCGTTCTTTTGGCCACAGGAAACGTTTATCAACTACGAACTTTTTGATCGCATTCACGAATTTTTTAAAGTTGACTCTTCGTTGAATAGATCACCCTCTGAACGACCTGCGGTCTGATTTGGGACAGATAGACTGAACCGAGTCAGACACGCTGATTTCAGCGACAAAAATGGACTGCTTAATTCAAGTAACCCATCGCACGTAACCGCGCTTTGGTCTCGTCATCAAGCGGAGCGGGTCCATCGGGGGGTCGAGCGCGGCTAAGGCAAGACTTCAACCAGGTAGTCGCCTGCTGCGTAAGAGAGCCGACCAACTCAGGGTGTTCATCGGCCAGATTCCGCAACTCTCCCGGATCCGCCTCGAGATCGTAGATCTCCATCGAATCCAGTTCGAGGTTCCAGATACCCTTCCATCTGCCATCTCTGACCGCAATGTTCATGTCACCGCGCTCGCGCTTCATCGGTGCGTAGAAAGTTCTTATATTAGTTCGCAGAGACTGTACCGCGGCTCCGCCTTCGGTCTGGGTTCGTCGGGGGTCAATAATGGGCATCAGACTTTTTCCACGGCATTGTCGGCAAAGCTTCGACCGACCGAGATAGTCGAGCACGGTCGGCATGATATCCAGCAAGGAAGCCGGGTCAATTATCCTTCGGCCAGCGTATTCGTTGCCCGGAAAGTGGATGAGCATCGGGACTCGCGTCAATTCCTCGTACACCGATTGATCATGGAACCATCCGCCATGGTCTCCGATCTCCTCGCCATGATCGGAGATAAAAATAAACACGCTCTTGTCCCATGCGCCGGTTTTCTTTAGCTCGGCGACCACATCGCCGAGGTTACTGTCGGCCCGTAGAACAGAAGCATCGTAGAGCAGATTCAATGACTCTTTGTTGTCTGCGAAAAAGGCCATGGCCTTTTTCTGTAAAGCGGTGTTATCAGTCGTGCCCAGGGATTGATGCGCCCCCCAGTCGGCTTCCTTGTATTTGACATACCGTTCATGGGTGTCCTTGTATTGCAGTCGCAGGTCTACCGGTACATGCCCCAATGCACTGATATACTCGCTCAACGTAGCATGCGTATCATGCGGCTCCATCGAGTGCAGATATAAATAGAATGGCCTGTTGCCAGCCTCTTGCAGTAAATCCTGAACTTCTGGAGCGTGATCCTGATCGGCCCCTCCGGTAAAGATGAAGTGTTGATATCCGTTGGCAAGTCCGTTGTTGGGTCCGACCCATAAATTGTTATACGCCCCGCCGGTAAAGTATCCGAGATCTCTTAACACTTCGGGTAGCGTATCGAAGGACGAACTTAGTCGATTGCGTCCGGAATAAATCTGGTGCTCACAGGGGAATACAGACGTTATCAATGACGCGACAGACGGCAGCGTCCAGGGTGCCGCAGCATGGGCTTGTTCAAATACAACGCTTTCTTTTGCAAGCTCATCCAGGTTAGGTGAAGTCGGCCGCTCAGTGTATCCGTAAAATCCAAGCCGATCCGCTCTTAGCGAGTCGACGAGATATATGACGACCGGAACGTTCCGGTACATCGTGGCCTGCCATATCCACCAGCCTCCGCGTGATTACGCCGACTATCAACAGTCCCGGCAATATGGCTGAGCGGCTCAATCGACGCAGATCCATCGCTTTATTTGAAGACCCTTAATCAAGTGTAAAAGTTAGTTTACACGGCTGTCTGAAGCTCGTGGAAAGTCCCTGCCTATGGCACCCGGACCGTATTCCTGCGAAACTCACCGTCAATAATAATCATCCGCGATACACAATCAACGCGAAACCCCTTTGTCCCAGACTGTTATGCGTTCAAGGTCTCACCTTTCTCAGATCCCGTTCCTGTTGGTCATGGCAGGTTTGGGAATCACGTCTTTCCAGGGGTCGGCTCAGGAGCTGATTTCCAATACCGAGGTTTCGGAAAAGATCGTTAAGACGCGAATCGAGGAAGTGCGGGCCAAATCCGATCTGGATGACGACGTTCGCCAGCAGCTATTGGAGAGTTACCGTAAAACCCTCGAATATATCGAAACCGAACGCTTCAATTCCGCGCAGGCGGATGCCTTTGCGCAGGCTCGCGAGTCGGCTCCTGAGGAAGCGTTCTCTATCCGCGAGCAGCTGGACGCAGCGGAGATCCAGGCGGAGGAGGTGACGCTGGACGTGGCCGCTGATGCATCCGCCCGCGAAGTCGAACTACGTATGCAAACAGAGCGAGCAAACCAGGCGGCCGTATCGGCCAAACTCGCTGGCCTGGAACAACAACTCGCGGCGGAATCCAATCGGCCCAGGATCGTCCGGCAAATCTTGCTGGAGGCCAGTGAAAAAGTTGAACAACTGGCTCATGATCTGAAACTGGCATCGCCGCCCGGAGAATCACCTCTGTTTTCTGAAGCGAGGCGTTGGGCCATGTCGACTCAGGCCGCAGCGGCGAATGCAGATATTCGCATGCTGGATCAGGAATTACTCAGTCAATCGGCACGTGTGGATTTGATGCTGGTGCAACGCGATATGACTGCGCGAAATCTGACGCGTATCGAAGCGCGGGTTCTCCTGTTAGTGGATGCGCTGGCGGAACGGCGACGCAGTGAAACAGAGCAGATCATTGCGGAGTCTGACACATCGGCGTTTGGTGAGGTTGGAGACCATCCGGTGATTCGTGATCTTGCGCAGCGAAACCTCGAGCTCAGCCAGCAATTGCAGAGATTGACCAACGAGCTCGAACAGGCTGAAGCGGCAAGCCGTGTCGCGGCCGATAATCTCAAAGTAATTAAGCAGAGCTTTCAAACCGCCCGGCAGCGGCTGGAGATAGCCGGCTTAAGCCAGACGCTCGGCCAGGTATTGCATGAACAGCGTCGCGACTTGCCGAATCTTCGACAATACAGGCGGAACACCCAGGAGCGCACGGAGATCATTGCCGAAGCCAGCTTGCGGGATATTCGGCTGGAGGCGGAATGGCGGGAGCTGCAGGATTCGCCGAAATACATTGCGGTTCGGCTGGCCGAGGTTCCGGATGAGGAGCGAGAAGCCCTTGCCGACCCGATGCGGCAGCTGGTTTCCGGGCGTCGTGCATTGCTGAAGAGTACGATCACGGCTAATTCAGAATACCTGCGTGCACTGGCCGAGTTGGATTTTCAGGAAAACCAGGTGCAGGAGACAGCGGCCGAGTTCGACTCCTATCTGGTCGAGCGCCTTTTGTGGGTGCGCAGTAAAAAGGCGGTTGGAATTAAAGCTCTGCTCATTCTTCCGGGCGAGGTCATTGAATTTCTCGATCCGCAGCCGTGGATCGAAGCGTTTCGGGCGCTGTTCACGCGGGCTACCCAGGCACCGTGGTTGGGATTGGCCGTTCTGATATCCGGTTTGCTGTTGTGGAAAACAAATGCCCTGCGCGAAGCTCTACGCGCTACCGCAAAATCAGTGGGTAATCGTGCCGAAGACAAATTCACGACGACTGCCCTGGCGGCAGGAATTACGCTCCTGATGACGCTGCCCTGGCCGCTGCTGAGCCTGACAGCGGGCTTGGAACTCAGTCGGTTTCTGGATGCAACCGATGGCGCCAAAGCGATTGGCGCGGGATTGCTGCGGATGACTCTGGGTCTTTTTTTCCTGCGCGTGTTCAGGCTGGCGTGCATTAGCGGTGGGCTCGCAGAAGCTCATTTTAAATGGCCTGCATCGGTCATCCGTGCGCTGCGTGTTCAGCTCGATCAACTGCTGCTGACCTTCCTGTTACCGGCTTTCGTCCTGACTGTCGCCTATTACAATGATCCGGCGGATTTCGGCGGCGAACTGGCACGATTTGCATTTGTGGTCGCCACAGCCGGTTTGGTGGTTTTCCTCGTGCGGCTGCTACGGCCCGCAAATGGCATATACGAGTCTCTAAGACGCGACCACGGTTATAAGAAGGAAATGTCGTGGCTGTGGCTCGTACTCGGCACGGCGATCCCGGCGTCCTTTGCGATAGCGGCACTCGCCGGCTACGTGTATTCGGCGATCACGATGATGTCTCTGATCATGAGGTCGATTTGGTTAATTTTCGCTCTCGTGGTCGCACACGAACTGGCGGCGCGCTGGCTTTTGGTTATCAGCGGGCGTTTGCAACTAAAAGTTGCGTTGGAGCGTCGCGCGGCGGCGCGTGCGGCGCGTGAAAAGGAACAGGATAGCGCTGGTGAGGAACTCGTAGTGTCGGTCGAGGAGCCCGAAGTCGATGTCGCCAGTATCGACGCCGATACGCGCAAGTTGCTGCACCTGGCGCTGCTGGTGACCGCATTCGTCGGGTTGGCCGGTATCTGGTCTGGTGTTTTACCGGCATTGGGAATTCTGCAGGAGATCACGTTGTGGGAGTTTCTCGATGGCGCGGCTGGCCAGCAAGAACTTACCGCGGTGACATTGGCCGATTTGTTGCTCGCGTTGGTGTATGGGGTCGTCACGATCATCGCGACGCGCACCGTGCCATCATTGCTCGAGGCGATTCTGCGGCAGCGCGCCTCGATTACCCCGGGTACCCGTCTCGCCTATGCGACCCTTGCCCGCTACAGCATCGTGCTGGTCGGTGTATCCCTTGTCGCCGGCACTGTCGGGTTCAACTGGGGCAAGATCCAGTGGCTGGTCGCCGCGCTGGGTGTCGGTATCGGTTTCGGGCTGCAAGAGATCATCGCCAATTTTATCAGCGGCCTGATCATTCTAGTGGAGCGCCCAATTCGGATCGGCGATCTCGTCACAGTCGGCGACACGAGCGGTACGGTGACCCGGTTGCAGATTCGCGCCACTACGGTCACCAATTTTGACCGGCAGGAGTTGCTGGTGCCGAACAAAGAGTTCATCACCGGCAGGGTACTGAACTGGTCACTGTCCGACGAGGTCATTCGGTTAGTGGTAAAAGTCGGCGTGGCTTATGGTACGGACATGAAGAAGGCGCTTGCACTGGTCAAAGAAGCGGTCGAAGCAAACGACCTCGTGCTTAAAGATCCTTCACCACTGATTACATTCGATAAGTTCGGTGACAACTCGCTCAATATTACCGCGCGATGCTTTATCGGTTCGTTGAGTAAACGTCGTGAAGCGATTAGCGATTTGAACCTGGCGGTTAATCAGAAATTAAATGACGCGGGCATCGTCATCGCATTCCCGCAACGTGACGTGCATCTGAATACGACCTCGCCACTCGATGTTCGTATTCGAACGGAGCCGCCCCTTAAATAACGGGATATTGTTGAGATAAGGATCAACAGGGCGAAGTTTATGCGGGAATCGTTCGAATCGATGGCGAAGGCGGGTTTCTCCGAGGCTTGTGAGCGCAACAAGGATTTCATTCTGAATGTCTTGCGAGAGGCCTTCGCCGATAGCACGACGATTCTGGAAATAGGAAGCGGTACCGGTCAGCATGTCGTATATTTTTCGGGTCAGTTGCCGATGCTCAATTGGCAGCCGACCGATACCGCTGAATACTTGGACGGATTGTGTAAGCGTGTGGCGACCGAGGCGCCTGACAATGTAGAGAACCCGATAGAATTAGATGTCCGGATGCAGCCATGGCCAGTGGGCTCTTTCGATGGGGCATTCAGTGCCAACACGTTGCATTTCATGTCTTGGCCGTGCGTGGAACAGTTTTTCCGCGGTATCGGAGAATCGTTAACGAATCGAGGTGTGCTCTGCGTCTATGGCCCTTTTCGCTACGCTGGAGAATTCACAAGCGATAGTAATGCACGCTTCGACCAGCACCTGAAGCAAATGGATACGCAGAAAGGTATAAAGGACTTTGAAGCGATTAATGAACTTGCAAAGGCGGAACGACTGGAGTTGGTTCAGGATATTGTGATGCCGGCGAATAATCAGATATTGGTGTGGCGCCGTTGATCCGTATTACTTGGGGTCGCTGACGGTCATTGCGCCGGCTGAATCTTCCGCGCCGAATTCACTTAGGGATTTCCCGGATTTGAGCAGGTACTCGATGCGCCAGCCGATCACCTCGGCGGAGTCGCGCAACTTCTTTTTGAATGCCCACGGCCCGATCACGGGCGGAACCCAGAAATCCGGGTCAATGTCCGCATCATAGATGACGAGGGTTCCGTTCTCGACACTTTGCAGAGTCCACCGGGCATTGCCGATCTTGAAATCACTTTTCTCCGGTATAGCCTCGGTGATGATTTCAGTTGGAGCAGTGGTCCATATTCGTTCGACCTTTTCGAATCGCCGACAGTAAAACCAGACGCAGCTGTCGATTCGTGTATAGCCCAACAAGACACCATCATCGTCTGGTTCCAGGTAGCGTGACTCAGCAATGCCGTTGGTAATCCGGTGAAAGTTATCGTAGTCAGCCAGGATGTTGAAAACGAAATCAATTGGCGCTTGAATGATGCTTTCGCCATGCATGCGATAAACATCGCCATCGATTTTAACTTCGACAGTAAGGACCTCGGAGGCTATCGCGGGAACCGGTAGAAAATTCATCGCAATAGTAATGTATGCCAGGTACCGCTGATTCATGCAGTAATACTACCGTCAAATTGCGGAATTTCTAATTCTTTAGCCTGCAATATCAGAAAAGCCAGGCGCACCGTTCTGGTACGCCTGACTTCTTACTGTTACCTCGTTTTAAAGGCGATGGCGATTGGCTATCAGGAATCAGGAGCGGCTTCCTTGATGGTCCCCCCTGCAATCTTGTTGCATGTTCCCGCCGGAACATACACCCATTCTTCTGCGTCGCCGTCCGCCTTCGCCTGTCCGGCACACGCGTGGACGCTGGTGCCACAGTCATTCATACCTGCCTTGGCGATGCCGGCACATTTCTCAAATCCTGCTTTTGCCGCCGACGCATCCTGTGCGACTGCGCCCAGACCCAGCGAAATTACACCGGCCAGGGCGGTACTCATCAAAAGATTCTTTTCTTTCATCGTAAACTCCTTTTGGTTACATATATATTGAGCGCTGAACCCAGCATTCTTCACATATTTATCGATTCCGACCGACTAAATCAATTCGTCTCCCATTCTCGGAAATAGACTGGCTCCCGGTGATTTAGTTCCGCAAAATTATCGCAAGCGGGGCCAAGGTCCAACCATAATGGCCGCCTGACGCCGTACGTTACCAGACTAACCCCCCTGAGCCGCTAGAATGCTGGCTCGCACCCATAGGGAAAGTAGTGAAACCGGATAAAAACGGCCTAAAGTTTGGACCCTTCTGGCTGACTCCTCAAATCAGCCGGATAAATGCCGTAACCTATTTTTCGTCCGCCTTTATGTTCGTCACGTTGGTGACGTTCGTCAATTTCCTTCAGCCCTATATCCTGGATGAAATTCTTAAGGTGCCCGCCGAACGGCAGGGCGCCGTCACCGGTGGCCTCAATTTTTTCCACGAGTGCACGGCGCTCGTCCTGATGGGCTTGATGGGGATCGCTGTCTGATCGGACGGGGACGCAGGACCCTGATCGTAATCGGTCTGGTGATATGGGCGATCGGGTTGGCACTATTTCCGATGGCCGAGTCAGTGTTCCAGCTCTATATCTATCGATTCGTTGTCGCCGTTGGCGTCGCGATTGCCTCGGTCATGGTGATTGCCGCCATGCAGGACTATCCCCAAGAGGTTTCACGTGGCAAATGGAGTGGTGTGAACAGTTTTGTAACCAGCTTCGCAATTTTGTTTCTGTCTCTCGTTGTAGTGCGGTTGCCGAATATGCTGACCGACGCCGGCTTCGATTCCGTCCAGGCCGGCAGGATTACGTTCTGGATTGGTTCTGGCCTGGCGTTGTTTGCAGCCGTAATTTGCTGGCTGGGTTATTACGGGGGGAAGATTGCGGCCTCAGCCGAAACGCGGTCGCCGTTTGCCGGTGTTGTTGACGGTCTTCGGGAGGGTCGCCGTAATCCTCGTTTGGCATTGGCCTATGGCTCCGCGTTTGCTGCTCGTGGAGACCTGGTCATAATTGGAGCGTTCTTTTCTTTGTGGTTCGTCCGCGCCGGCGCCGAGCAGAACGTCTCGACGGGCGACGCATTGGTTCGGGCGGGCATCACGATGTCCGCCTTGCTGGTTGCGACATGGATATGGGCGCCCTTGTTCGGCTACCTAATAGACCGGATAGACCGCGTCACGGCACTGACCATCGCGATGTTTCTGGCCGCGATCGGTTACTTCGTGATTGGTACGGTTGGCGACCCGTACAATATGACGGTCATGGTTCCGGCCACGTTTATGCTCGGCATCGGGGAAATAAGCGCCATTGTCGCCGGGAATACGCTGCTCGGCGAACAAGCACCCGCACGCATGCGCGGCGCGGTGGTCGGCGTATTCGGCCTGATCGGGACCGTGGGTATATTGTTCGCGACCTATTTTGGTGGGCAGATCTTCGATAAAATTGCCTATTCTGCGCCGTTTACGATGATGGCCGGCGTCAATGCAGTCATCGCCATTTGGGCGTTATTCATTCGATTCAGAACGGCTGATACGTCGACGCAGACCGTCGGCTCACCACCCTGATCGGTATATTTCCCGATACCAAGGGTTTGGCCAGCGGTGTATTATCGAACGCAAAACATTAATGATAAATACGCCACCGATCCATGACGTCTGATCAGCCCGTAAAAAAATCCCGCCTGCGATCCATACGTTTGCCGTTTCTGATACTGGGTGTGACGGTGGCCGTCGTTTTCATCCTGATAGCAACGCGACCGCGATTAGTGCCGGTCGAACAGCCGGAGCGGGTTTGGGCCGTCAATGCCGTCACCGCACATTACGATCTCGTGCAGCCACAACTTAACCTTTTCGGTGAAGTAGTCGCAGGGGCGTCGTAGCGAGTTACGACCCCTTGTATCCGGATTGATCATCGAGATCGGCGCGAATTTTCGCGATGGCGGTATCGTGAAGCAGGGCGAATTGCTGGTTCAGATCGATCCGTTTGATTATGAGACCGCGCTCGCCGAACAACGGTCTATACTCAAAGAGGCCCGAGCGCGTTTGGCAATGCTCGGACGAGATCTCGAGCGGGCGAAGGAGTTATTCGAGGATAAAACCGTTGCGGAGCAATTTCTGGAAAACGCTGAACTGGAAGTCATTCAGCAGGAAGCCATTGTCGAACAGCGTGAGATTAATTTAAGTCAGGCGCAGCGGGACCTGACCGAGACACGTTTACTCGCCCCATACGACGGTGTGCTCAACAACGTCAGCGCCAATCTGGGAAATCAGGTCAGCGGGTTTGGCAACGACAAGGTCGCGGATCTGATCGATACCAGTCGTCTCGAGGTGCGGTTTTCGCTGTCGAATTCTCCGTATGGGCGTTTGCTGGAAAGCGGTGAGTCGGTAATCGGGCGACCGGTGCGCGTCTGGTGGCGGGTCGGGGGTCGGTCACTGGACTATGATGCTCGTATAGAGCGTGTCGGGGCGGAGATTATCTCCACTACCGGAGGCGTCGAGGTGTTTGCGGTCATAGAAGACCACGGGAAGCAGACGAACCTGCGACCGGGCGCCTTTGTTGAGGTGAATCTTGCCGATAAAGAGTACAAAAACGTATTGCAGGCACCCGAAAGTGCGATCTACGGAGAAGATATCGTCTATGTGATCAACGATGGACGTCTGGCCGAACGTCGTATTCAGGTCCTGGGCTATAACGGCACCGACGTGTTGTTTCGCAGTGCCGGCGATCCGCTGATTGTAGATGGTGAACTGATCGTGACGACCGAGCTTCGCGAAGCGGGCGCGGGCGCCAAGGTTGAGGTTCGGTGACGGACATAGGATCAGGGGGCCTGATTAACCTTTTCTCCCGGCATCGCGTCGCCGGGAATCTGTTGATGATATTGCTGATTCTTTTCGGCGTTTACGGGCTGGCCAATCTGAGCCGGCAGGTACTACCCGATTTCACGTTGGACATCATCAACATCAACGTCGTGTGGCCGGGTGCCAGTCCGGCCGACGTGGAAGCCAATATCCTCGAGGCCATCGAGCCCGAAGTGCGCTTTCTGGATGGGGTGGATAGCGTCGCTTCAGGGGCCGTCGAAGGCAGCGCGGGACTTACGCTCACCTTCAGGGAAGGCACGAACATGTCCAAGGCCCTGACTGATGTGCAGGCCGCAGTCTCGCAAATTACCACTTTTCCCGCAGACATCGAGCGCCCGGTTATCACGCAGGTCATCCAGGCCGATGACGTTTGCCGTATTGAAATATCAGGCCCATTCCCCGAGCAGAGCTTGAAGAGAATCGCGAAGCGTATTCGCGATGATTTGCTCGCCCTCGGCATGGCCCGGACCACCATGGTCGGTTTGCGGGACACGGAGATCCATGTGGAAATCGCAGGCGCTGTGCTGAGGCAACTCGATCTCACCCTGGAAGACGTTGCGACGAGGATCGAGAGAGCGAGTGTCGATCTGCCTTCCGGGAGCATCGAGAGCGGCGGGGTTTCAAGACAGATACGTAGCGAGGCTCTGGCGCGGACCGCCCGCGAGGTCAGCGAAATCGAGATTCTTTCCGAACAATCCGGAGAAAAACTACGCCTGAAAGACATCGCCAGAATTTACGAAACATTTGAAGACAACGCGATTTCCCATTTGGTCGGCGAATACACCTCGGTCGGCATGGTCGTGGGGCGTGCCAAGGGTGTGGACTCCATTGACGCGCAACGTCTGGTTACGGATTACCTCGAAAAGCTGCGGCCCGAGTTGCCGCCAACCCTGCACGTGGACATGTATGATGTTTTCGCCGATCAGGCGACCCAACGCGTTCGCATGCTGCTCAACAATGGGTTTACCGGGCTTCTGCTGGTTATCGGTGTCCTGTACGTTTTTCTGAACGGCCGCGTGGCGTTCTGGGTGGCAATGGGTATCCCGATTTCCATAATGGGGGCCCTGGGCGGCATGGCGGTGCTGGGGCTTACGCTGAACATGATCAGCATGTTCGCGATCATCATGGGACTGGGCATCATCGTCGATGATGCGATCGTTGTAGGCGAGCACACGGAAATGCTGCATCGGCACGGCATGACGCCCGAGCAGGCGACGATGACAGCTGCTCGCACGATGTTCGCGCCGGTCATGGCGTCCTCGCTAACTACAATTGCCGCCTTTTTTCCGATCATGATGCTCGGTAGCACGATAGGCATGATTATCCGTGAGCTGCCGATCGTAATCATCCTGGTGATCATTGCGAGCCTGATCGAATGTTTCCTGGTCCTGCCGGTGCATTTGAAAGGCGCGTTGCAGCGGATGGACAGTCGCCCGAAAAAGAAACCCAGCCGCTGGCAATTGGCGTTTAACAACTTTCGTGACACGCAATTCAGCAGTGCCGTGACCTACTGCTTCCGACGCCGATACAGCACGGTACTGGCGGTCATTTGTACGTTTATTGTCGCCATCACCCTGTTAGTGTCCGGGCGTCTCGGATTCGAGTTGTTTGCGAATCCCGAAACGGATCTTGTATTTGGAAATTTTGCTATGAGTCCGGGGACTCCACGGCACAAATCCGAAGCAATGCTGAAGGAAATGACGCGGGCGGCCCACGTTGTCGAAGACCGTCTCACGAACGGCGCCGGCGGTCTGATTGCTTATGAAGTCGGCAGCATTGGGACGACCGGCGGACGCTCAGGTGCGGCAGTCACGACCGGCGACCACGCTGGTGTTCTGACCATCGAACTGATCACGAGCGATGAGCGTGATGTCAGAACCGGCGCGTTTATGCGCGCCTGGGAGGAGGAGGTCGATCCCATTCCGGGCACGGACCTGGTCACTATATTTGAATTCAGTGCGGGCGGCCCGCCCGGGCGCGATCTGGATGTCCGCCTGCGCGGCGCGGATCTCGCGACGCTCAAGCTTGCCGCGGTTGATGTCCGCGACCGGCTTCGCAACGTTCCCGGCCTCATGGCCGTCAGTGACAACTTGCCCTATGGCAAGCAGGAAATCGTTCTCGATTTGACGCCGGCGGGTAAGGCCAAAGGGTTCACGACACAGAATGTCGCCCGCCAGGTCCGCAATACGTTCGAAGGCGCGATCGCGCAGCGTTTTTCCCGAGACCAGGAAGAGATCATCGTCCGTGTCAAGCTCGATGACGCGAGCGTTCTGCGCGAGACCATTCGCGATCTTTACCTGCGGGCACCGGACGGTTCCGAAGTCCCGTTGACCGAGGTCGTCAACCTCAAATCCACCGTCGGATTTTCACAAATACGCCGAGACGATGGCGTGCGCCAGGTTGCAGTCACGGCGGAGGTGGATACTGCGGTAACCACCAGCAATGTCGTAATGGGAATCATCGAACGCGAATACGCGCCCGCTATCAAGAGTAAATACGGCGTCGATATGGCCTTCGAGGGCAGGGCGGCGGAACAACGTGAAGCCATGGGAGATATGCGCGTCGTTCTGCTGCTGGCGCTGTCCATGATGTATATCGTTCTGGCCTGGGTGTTTTCGAGTTACACGACGCCACTGGTCGTGATGTCGATCATTCCCCTCGGACTGGTCGGCGCGATCGTCGGGCACTACGTCATGGGGCTGAATCTGACCATGCTCAGTCTTCAGGCATTGCTCGGATTGGCCGGGGTCATGATCAACGATTCCATCATCATGGTCACGGCTGTCAAGCGTCGGCTTGCGGATGGTGCGGAACTCGCCGAGGCCGTGTTGACGGGCGCCAGAGAGCGCTTACGGCCGGTCATATTGACGACTTTTACGACGATCGGCGGGTTAACGCCGTTACTGTTCGAGCGTAGTCTGCAGGCGCAGCTGGTCCAGCCTTTGGCGGTCACCCTGATTTTCGGGCTGTTGTTTTCACCGTTTCTCGTGCTGTTCTTTGTGCCGTCGTTGTTGGGGATCGGTGCGGATTTGCGATCCGGCAGACGCGCATCTCTGTCCGAACGGAGTCCGGCCTAACTTTCTTTTCGGGTCGTCAGCTTCAGCAGGGCGTAGCCGAGAACACCACATATAAGGGAGCCGACGATAATGCCGAGGCGATCAGGACGATCATATCCGACCCCCACTTCCTCGAACGCCAGCCCGCCGATAAACAGACTCATCGTAAAGCCGACGCCGCAGATTATCGACGCCCCATAAAGCTGTATCATCGAGACGTTATCCGGCAGGCTGGCAATGCCCGACTTGATGGTTATCCATGCGCAGGCAAACACGCCGACTTGTTTACCTACAATCAGGCCCAGCATGATTCCCAACGGAACCGGTTCCAGCAATGAAGCGAGCCGAAAGTTTTCCAGTGAAACGCCGCCATTGACGAACGCGAAAACCGGCAATATTCCGAATGCGACATACGGGTGAAGGCCGTGCAATAATCTCTGCAGCGGCGACTCCTGATCGTCCGCAGCATCTCTCGGTCCAAGTGGGATAAAGAATCCCAGGATGACGCCCGCAAGCGTCGCATGTACCCCGGACTTCAGGACCGCGATCCACAGAACGATGCCGACCAGGATAAATGGCGCAGCGCGCATGGTGCCCTTCAGTTTGAGCAACACCAGTCCGGCTATCGCTGTCAGGGCCACGAGGAGCGAACCCACCGACAGGTCCGTCGTATAAAAAATAGCAATAATAATGATGGCGCCGAGGTCATCGATAATCGCCAGAGTCATCAGGAATAATTTCAGCGACGTCGGTATGTTGCCCACCAGCGCCAGGATGCCCAGCGCGAACGCGATATCCGTCGCAGTCGGAATTGCCCAGCCCTGCAGTGCGAGTTCGTCACCGCTGTTCATCAGGTAATAAATAAACGCGGGCACGATGATGCCCCCGAAGCCGGCCATGCCGGGTAATATGATCTGGCGTTTGTCGGATAGCTCACCGATGAGAACTTCCCTTTTTACCTCCATGCCGATCGTAAAAAAGAAAATTGCCATGAGTCCGTCATTGACCCAGAGGAACAGTGGTTTGTCGATGTCCAGTACGCCAACACGTATCTGTATCTGCAAATTCAGCAGATGATCGTACGCATCACCAAACGGAGAATTCTTGAGAATCATGGCCGCCGCGGCCGCGATCAGCAGCAGAATTCCGCCAGCAGCTTCGAGCTTAAAAAAGGCGTTAAACGTATTTCTTGGCATTACACCCAACCGGATAGAAACGGCGCGACAAAAGGGAACCGGATTAGTCTACATTGCATGGTGCATTAAGAGATAATTATCACCGCCACCCGGCTGGATCCGGAGGCAAGGCTCTGGTCACGTTGGGCCCGAGAAATAGGTGTGTCACGCAGACAGGAGGCCCGGAGTCATGCCAGCTAACTATTTTTTCCCGATGAACAAATCGGTGCTGATCGTATTCGGCGGCTTGGTACTTTGCTCATGTGCGAGTATCCATGAATCGGCCGATTTCGAACGGCATCGATACAGCCAGGTTACTGAGCCTTTTGACCGAGACGATGTCATTTACTTCGACGTGACGTTTAGCGCCCAGTTTCCGGATGATGATGCCGACGCGGAGGCGACACGCATGAAATGGCTGGAGGGTTGGATGGACCAGCGCAAACTGAGTGGCGACAAGGGATACGAAATCGTAACGCGCCGATCTTTTGAAATGATGGAATATAATCCGGCAAATCACGATATTCGGTATGAATTCAAATGCGGATCGGCACCTGCGGAATGATCCAGTAGGTTGATAAATAGCAATGCCTTTTGTCATAGGCGCTTTAATATTTCTTTTACTGATTTTCGGCCCGAGTCTGTGGGTCAAAGGTGTGATGGCCCGATACAGTCGCCCTGCGAATCGTTATTCCGGCACTGGCGGTGAATTGGCTCGACACCTTTTGGATCACCTTGGTCTGCATGCGGTCAAGATCGAGATAGCGGATCACGGGCGATCACTACGATCCGGAATCGAAAACCGTCCGGTTATCTGCCGACAAGTTCAATGGCCATTCGCTGACCGCGATCACGGTGGCTGCGCACGAAGTAGGACACGCCCACCAGGATGCCACCGGTTACGGCCCGCTGAAATGGCGAACCCGGCTCGTTAAGGTCGCGGCTCCGGGTGAAAGGGTGGGCGCAGCATTACTGATGCTGGCGCCGGTCATAACGGTGTTGACGCGAACGCCGATCGCGGGCGGACTCATGTTACTCGGCGGATTTTTGGTACTCGGTCTGAGTACCCTCGTCCACTTTATAACTCTGCCGACTGAGCTGGACGCGAGCTTCGGTCGTGCCCTGCCAATGCTCGAGAAAGGGGGCTATCTGAAATCCGGCGACAAGCGGCATGCCCGTCGTTTGCTGGTGGCTGCGGCCTGTACCTATTTGTCGGTGTCATTGATGAGCCTGCTTAACGTCAGTCGCTGGTGGGCCATTTTGCGTCGCTA
>PVMK01160459.1_pt1 | contig 49351 bp, 45 predicted proteins | sample 1853481 | NCBI WGS metagenome assembly PVMK01 (sample SAMN08533507, study PRJNA380276) | Marine sediment metagenome, whole genome shotgun sequencing project.
TGTAGAAGACCACGATAAAGAGGTTCTGGAAAATCCCAGATCCTACATCGGTAACTCAATTCGCAAATGCACTAGAAAAAAAGAAATTAATTATTTCTTCTTCTGACAAAATTGACAAACGAAAAAAAATAATCTCATTATCTAAAAAAGGCAAAGAGACAGTTCAAAAACTTCAACCTATTTGGGAAGTTATAGATTCTGAAATGAAAAATCTTACACACTTTGATTCTTTAATATTTACAGAACAAATTGAAAATATAGAGAATGAGCTCAAAGAAAGAACCTTTTATAATAGAGTCCATGACTCTTTAAAAACTAAAGTAACCATCATTCCATATTCTGATAGATACGCACAAATATTTCACGATTTAAATATGGAATGGTTAGAGAAATATTTTTATGTAGAAGACCACGATAAAGAGGTTCTGGAAAATCCCAGATCCTACATTATAGATAATAATGGTTTTATCTTCTTCGCAAAATACAACGACAAGGTTGTTGCTACAGTGGCTTTAATGAATGAACCAGAAGGGTATGAATTGAGTAAAATGGCTGTTTTGCCCAAATATCAAGGATTAAAAATTGGGCAAAAGCTAATGGACTATTGCATTCAGTTTTCGATAAAAAAAAATTGGCCTGCATTATTAATATATTCTAATACCAAACTTTCCCCGGCTATCAATATGTATAGAAAAAATGGTTTTATTGAAATTCCAATAGAAAAAAATAATCCATATAATAGAGGAAATATAAAGATGAAACTGACTTTTGACTCAAATCAAAAAGTAATTCACTAATAATTGAATTCAACAAAAAATACCTATCGATCAAATCGTACTTTTTATAAATAGTTAAAACAACAATAATTTCTTATTTTTGTTTAAAGAATAGCAACATTTATTAATAAATTTTACTATTTAAACAATTTCAGCATACTGATTTAGAATATATAACCTTTATGAATGTGAATTTTATAGACTTTATACAAAACTTTGAAAAAACTTTGAAATCAGCTTTTCATGAAATAGCCGATATAGATAAATTTAGTTTAGATCGAGGTGTTCCTTCTTCAGTTTTGACTAAAATTATGAATGAGGTTCCATTGTCCGTTGCCATTCCTGAAAATTATGGTGGACGAGGTACAATAGTAAAAGAGTGCTTGGGAGTGCTCTCCTCGGCTTCCTATGAATCCTTGCCTCTATCATTGACATTTGGAATTAATATTGCACTTTTTTTAGAACCTGTCGCTAAATATGGAAAAGAAGAAGTAAAAGAAGGGATATTTAAAAGATTTATTGAAGAGCAGCAAATGGGAGGTTTAATGATCACGGAGCCTGATTATGGAAGTGATGCCTTAAATATGCAAACTTTCAACACAAAAAAAGATGATAAATATTATATAAAAGGCACAAAACACTGGCAAGGCCTTACTGGAATGGCTGATTATTGGCTAATTACCTCTCGAGCAAAAAATGACAAAGGCGTTTTAGGCAGGGATATTGATTTCTTTATTTGTGATGTAACTAAAGAAAATCAAGAAGTTATTGTTGAAGAATTATTTGACAACTTAGGTCTTTATATGATTCCTTATGGTAGAAATTTATTAGATCTTCAAATTCCTGAACAGTTTAAACTTCAACCAGAAAGTACAGGAATTAAAATGATGTTGGATATTCTACATCGGTCTAGAATGCAATCCCGGGAATGGGAATGGGTTTTATTAAGCGAATGCTCGATGAAGCCCTAAAACAGTGTAAGAATAGAATTGTTGGTGGTAAAAATTTGCTTTCACTGGACCAGGTGCAGCATCAAATTTCCAGGATCCAAAGCGCATATACTGTTTGTTCCGCAATGTGTTTTACAAGTAGTAGCAATAGCGGAATTGACAAAAACCTATCACTTGAAAACATTGAAGCCAACAGCATGAAAACTGTGGTTACTGATCTTATGCAAGAATGTGCACAAACCGTAACACAACTTTTTGGTGCACAAGGATTCAGAATTAGTAATATTGCCGGGAGAGGTATAGTTGATAGTAGACCTTTTCAAATTTTTGAAGGCTCTAACGAGATGCTTTATTCCCAAATTTCTGAAGCCGTAATAAAAATGATGAAAAGGAAGAAGGAACTCAATCTGTTTAAGTTTTTAGAGGATTTTGATTTGACCTCAAAATCAGCAGAGTATTTTAAAAATGAAATCAATTTCACGATCGATATTAATTTATCTCAACGAAAATTAGTTGATCTTGGTAAAGCTATTAGTAGAATCGTTTCTGCCGGTTTTGTTTTGGAAATGAGTGAGAATGGATTTAGAAAGGACCTGATAGACAACTGTATAAGGACTCTTCGACAGGATATTTCAACTTTAATGAACTCCTTTAATTTTAATAATGATATTAAAAGTATAGAAGATTATCAAATAGGAAGTTCTTGGCTGGATTTCTGTTAAATTTAAACATCTTAGAAACTTGTCTTTTTATTAATTTTATGATCTGATATATAAAATCTTAAATATATTTTTATGAAAAATAATGATCAATGTACATGTAATTGTGAGGAATGTAAAAATGGACAGTGTCAAAACTGTAGCTGTGAAAATTGTTCTTGTTCCAACTGCAACTGTTAAAATTGACTTTGATTTTAACTGCATGTAGGAATTTAAAAGAGTTAGAATAGAAATGAGATTCATAGCTTAAAAATAAACAGCCTAGAATTATTAGTCTTTTAAAAGAGAATTTCCTATTGCACAGGATAGACACCTATTTAAATTGCAATACTCATTTTTTAATTGCAAGAAGGATTGGCTGTGGAGAGCATTTTTTATGATAGATGTATTCTCCAAAGGACTTTGCAATAAACTCTCATATTTCTTAATTATATTATTCTTTTCAGGCTGAATTTGATAAATTAAATTCAAAAAGTAAACCGCATCTACTTCTCCCATCTCCCTGTAATATGTAAATTTTATCGGAATTATAGTGTTTATGAGCAAAAGATCAATAAATGATTTGGTGAGTTTATTAGTGCGTTTTGACGATACTGATGAAAAATTATAATGCCGCTGCCAATATTCTGAGGGCTCAATATCAAATATTTTGTAAAAATCATCTTTATTTTTGGCTTTCAAAATTTTTGCAAACAAACTGCTTTTGGAAAAATACAATTTCGATAGTTGTGATAATCGTATTGTGGGAAAATTACTAGGTCTTAATCTGAAAAATTGAAATTGTCCTTTATTAAGTGGGGTTAAATCATACTTTCTTTGAAGATACTTATATTCTTTTTGAAGATTTATATAATATCCATCTTCTATTTCCTTAAATAACATACCGGCCTGTCCAAAAAATAAGGCTTCGATCTTATTCAAATGGTCCTGTTCTTTTCGAACAATTTTAAAATCCAAGGAATTTGCCAAATTTAAAAATGATTCACCATTAACCTTAAGACCAAAATTCTTGGTCAAAAGCTTAAACAATGTCGCTTCCCAATCATTTGTACATGTTTTTAACAGCTGTTGAATCTCTATGGATTTTTGCTCTAATCTCTCGAAATACAATCTTTCCAACCAATTATTTAATGTGAACTTATCAATCGAATGGATGTCATTCTCACAATTAATCCATTGAACGGATTTTGAAAACAATTTTTGATATTTTTTTATAACTCCGTTTGAAACTATTTTACTTAGCTCCAGAGTAGGAATAACCTGATTGTTACAGCCAAATACTTCTATGTCATTAGTCCATACAACATGTAGAATTACATTATCATAATTTGCATCCGATTCATGTCCGTGCAAATACCAATCCGAAGATCTTATGTGTATCTCTACATTACCTGCCCAAACTTCTTTTCCAATTTTTAATTTGCTGTTAAAAAAATCAGGTCCTGAATTAAAATTATGTTGACCGCTTTTGATGATTTCCAAATGAATATTCTGAACGGTTCTTAATTCTTTAATTGCAAATAACTTGTATTTCCATAAATAGTGTAGAAAATCTTCCTTCATCAGAATCACATTTTGCTATTTTGTGAAATTGACGAAAAGAAGTTAACAATTCACTTATTCCATTAGCTTATTAATTTGGGCATATTGCAGAAGCATAATGGTTTTTGCATCTTTAATTGCACCTGTCCTAATCATATCCAGAGCATTACTGAAATCAAGTTCAAGAATTTCAATTTCTTCATGCTCAGAATCTAAACCTCCCCCCTCACTCACTTTCATGGCATCTGTATAATCTGCTATAAAAAAATGAATTACTTCGGTTACAGCCCCTGGCGACATAAAAGATTCAAATACCTTTTTTACATTTTGTATTTTATATCCTACCTCCTCTTCCGTTTCTTTAATAATACAGGTCATTGGATCATCTCCATCCAATAGACCGCCACATGTTTCAATGATCATGCCTTTTTCATTGCCGTTAAGGTATGTAGGCATTCTAAATTGCTGAATTAAAATAACAGTTTGTTTTTCTTTATTATAAAGTAGTATTGTAGCACCATTTCCCCTATCATAGGATTCACGCGATTGGTTAACCCAATTCCCACTCTCTAGTTGATAATCAAAATTAATATTGTTTAATGTATACCAGTTATCAGATAATAATTGGGTTTTGATATTCTTAACTCTTTGATTCATTCAAAATTTATATTACCTGATTAGTTTCTTATATTTAATTCTCTTTGGTATAAGATCTCCACCCAATCGTTTCTTTTTATTTTCTTCGTACTCAGAAAAACTTCCCTCAAAATAATACACTTGTGAATCTCCCTCAAATGCCAAAATATGAGTACAAACTCTATCTAAAAACCATCTATCATGTGAAATAACCACAGCACATCCTGCAAAATTCTCCAAGCCTTCCTCTAATGCCCGTAAAGTATTAACATCCAAGTCATTAGTTGGTTCGTCCAATAAAAGAACATTTCCTTCCTCGCGTAATGTCATGGCCAAATGCAAACGATTTCTCTCTCCTCCTGACAAGGTGGAAACTTTTTTGTTTTGCTCAGAACCACTGTAGTTGAATCTTCCTAAATATGCTCGAGAGTTTACTTGTTTACCTCCCATCATGATCATTTCCTGTTCATCCGAAAAATTTTGCCATATGCTTTTCTCAGGGTCAATATTGGAATGAGCTTGATCCACATAAGCAAGTTTTACGGTGTCGCCAACTTTAAATTCCCCGCTATCAGGTTTTTCTTCTCCCATGATTATCCTGAAAATTGTTGTCTTTCCGGCACCATTGGGTCCAATGATACCAACAATACCATTTGGTGGCAAACTAAAATTTAGATCCTCATATAGCAACTTATCACCATAGGCCTTAGAAACTCCTACTGCTTCGATTACATTATTCCCCAAACGAGGCCCATTCGGAATATAAATTTCCAATTTTTCTTCCTTTTGTTTTTGGTCTTGGCTCATTAATTTATCATAGCTAGATAAACGAGCTTTTGATTTTGCATGCCTGCCTTTTGGAGCCATTCTTACCCATTCTAACTCACGTTGTAATGTTTTTTGACGCTTTGAGGTAGTTTTTTCTTCCTTAGCTAATCTGTCTGATTTTTGCTCTAACCACGATGAATAATTCCCCTTCCATGGAATCCCCTCTCCCCTATCCAACTCTAATATCCAACCTGCAACATTATCTAAAAAATACCTATCATGTGTTACTGCAATAACAGTACCTTTATATTGAGCAAGATGGTGTTCTAACCAATGTACCGACTCGGCATCCAAATGATTTGTAGGTTCATCTAATAACAATACGTCCGGTTGTTGTAATAATATTCTACATAAGGCAACTCTTCTTTTCTCTCCACCGGATAAGTTCTTAATAGGTGTATCGCCTACCGGAGTGCGCAATGCATCCATCGCTATTTCTAATTGTGTATCTAATTCCCAAGCATTTAAGGCATCTATCTTATCCTGCAACACCGATTGTTGAGTCATTAATTTATCCATTCTAGCCGGATCTGAATACACTTCTTCCAAGCCAAATAGATCATTGATCTTATTATATTCGTCCAAAATAGCTACTGTTTCCGATACACCTTCCTTAACAATATCAATTACCGTTTTGGACTCGTCGATCTCAGGTTCTTGAGGTAAATATCCTACAGAATAATTCTGAGAGAAAACAACATCTCCCTGATAATTCTTTTCAATCCCAGCGATAATTTTTAGCAGTGTTGATTTTCCGGATCCATTCAAGCCTAAAATGCCAATTTTAGCTCCATAAAAAAAACTTAGATATATATTTTTAAGCACCTGTTTATTCCCTTCTTTGTAAGTCTTATTAACTCCACTCATGGAGAAAATAACTTTTTTATCATCGGCCATAGTTACTTATTTAAATGAGGTCACAAATATACTAAGAATTGATTTGCTTTATTTTTAGAAGACATCAAAAAAAACCCTGCCTTAGCAGGGTTATATTTTTAATAATCCAATTGTCTTATGTAGGCTAATTTACTTTGCCATATTTTTAGATCCTTGGAGTAGTTTTCTATATTTTTGTAAACATTTTTCACCAAAGGATTATCTTCAGTGGCATTAGAAATAAAACTAATATTATTTTCCAATTGTTTAATTTCTTTTGTTAAATCATCAACTTTTCTTTTGATAAACAATTGTTCATTGTCAAGTTTTCTTAAATCCTTTTGTTCTAGATATGCATCTATAACATTCTTGAATTTTAACAATGCAGTTTCTTCTTTGCTAATATTTAATTTTTTACAAGCACTGTCAATAGCTTTGTTCAACTTTGCTTCAATATGACGCATATTAGCTGGAACAACACCCAAATTTCTCCACTCTGAAATATATTTATTTACCAAATCAAAATCTAACTCATCCTCTTGTTCTATATCCACCTTAAATTTTTCCAATAATTCCTTTTTCTTATTGAAAACTTCTGCTTGGCCTTTATTATAGCCATCCTGCATATTATGTAACTGATCAAAATAATGATTACAAGCTTCTTTAAATCTTTTCCAAATTCTATCAGAATCTCTTCTTGGCACATGCCCAATTATTTTCCAGTCTGCTTGGATTTTTTTAAACACTTCGGTTACCATATCCCAATCTTCACTATCCTTTAGCGATTCTGCCTGTTCAATCAGCTGCATTTTTTTTGTCAGATTTTCTGATTGTTCTTTCTTAATACTTTTATAAAAGACGTTCTTAGCTTTATTAAAATTTTTGGTTGCATCCTTGAATATTTGCCAAACCTCTTCATTTTTTGATCTTGGCACTCTCCCAATTGCAAAAAACTCCTTACGTAAACTCTCCATTTCTTTTATAGCATTTTGCCATAATTTATGCGATATATAACCGTCTGTCTTAATGGATTTTATCTTATCTACGATTGCTAATTTCAAGGTTACATTTTCCTTGAACTTAGACTCTAACTCATTTTGAAATTCGTGACGCTTATTATGTATTTTTTTTGTTGCCTCACTAAATCTATTCCATACTTCTTCGCGAACATCTCTGCCAACAGGACCAATATCCTCTTTCCACATTCTATGAATAATTTGCAACTCTTTAAAGGCACTATTCACGTCGGGATCATCTCCCAGCTTTTCAACCTTTTCAACTAATTTAGTCTTTTCTTCAAGATTATGCTTAAAATCTAAATCTCTAAAATCATTATTCAAGTGCAATAAATCATAAAACCTTTCAACATGATGGTGATAAGTTCTCCAAACATCGTTGTATTTTGTATGGGGTATTTGACCTATTGTACGCCATTCATCTTGTAAGGATCTGAAGTTTTTATACATGGTAGATGGCTCAGCAGTATCTATCAATTCTTTCAAATCATTTATTAACTGTAACTTTCTTTCAAGATTTTGTTTCTGTTCTACTTCGATGTCTTTATAATACTTTTGACGCTTCTTTTTAAAATCATGAAGAATATCATTAAACATATTCTTTACCGGTAAATAAAATTTAAAATCAATTTCATTTCCACCATCTTTTATAAATTCCTTCTTCTTTTCTGTTATAAAGCTTTTGTACTTTTTATTAAAATCTGATTTCAGCGTCTCAAATTGTATTTTGATTTTATGAAATGATAAATTATCAACTAATTCTTGCATGATGACAACAATCTCTTCCAAGTTCAATTTGGTGAAATCGATGGAGGGTATTTCTTTTTCTGTCTTACCCTTTGTAGTTTCTGATTCTATATGAGGTACAGTAATTGCTTCATCTTTCACTGTTTCCTTTAAATTAGAATCGTCAGATTCACTTTTGCTTTCAATTTTTTTTATCGGTACTAAATTTTCACTCTTACTATCCGGTTCTTCAGCTTTCTCCAGTTTTTCTGAATCTTGTTCCTCCTCTTTTTTTACATCATCAACTTCTTCTACTTCTTCTGATTCCTCAACCTTTAAAGCCTTTTCTTTAACCTCATCTGGTTTTTTTGAATCTTGTTCCTCCTCATTTTTTACATCATCAACTTCTTCTACTTCTTCTGATTCCTCAACCTTTAAAGCCTTTTCTTTAACCTCATCTGGTTTTTTTGAACTTATTTTATCAAGTTCATTAGTGTTTTCGGCATCGTCATTCTCCAAAGGAGATTCTCCACCAATAGCACCATTTTCCAGTGATTTTTTTTCCTCCAAAATATTATCAATAGGAGGTTTTATTTCTTCACTTTTTTCTTTAGTATTATCAATATCATTAATGTGTTCGTCTGGAGATAAATTCTCAATATTTTCGTCTAACATTTCAAAAATGTTTAAGGTTCCTTTATAATTTAATTGCTCGTAAAAGTTTTGAAAGATAATAATAGATCATCAAATCACAAAACGATACTTATTTTTAGATGAAAAAAATATAATATAGTTGCGCTAATGTTCATAAGTTCAGGAATTCCATATTTCCCAGGACCTATCTGCCTGTAACCGCAACATTTCTTCACCATTCTTAATATTTGTGCCACGCGCTTTACCCTTGTTTAAAAATGTTGAAACTTCGGGATTATAAACGAGGTCATATAATAAATGCTTATGACCCATAAATTCATAAGGTATCTCAGGTGAACTTTCTATTTTTGGAAACGTACCTATCGGAGTACAGTTAATGATAAGATGATGTTCTGTAATAATAGTTCCAGTCAAATCATCATAAGAAATAGTTTGAGGTTTGGTCGGAATTCTCGAAACAAAATTAAATTGAATATTATTTTTTTCAAGAACAAAAGCGATCGCTTTGGAAGCACCTCCGGTACCTAAAATTAAGGCATTCTTAACGTGTGATCTAAGTAATGGCTTCAATGAATGTTCAAAACCATATATATCCGTATTATACCCCTTTAGTTTTCCTTCTTTCGATATTTTAATCGTATTAACAGCTCCTATGCTATTAGCTTCCTCATCAATCTCATCTAAATATTCAATTATTTCCTGTTTATAAGGAATGGTAACATTAAAGCCTTGTATTTGATCAATAACACTCTCGAGCATTGACGGAAATTCTTCGATAGTCTGTAAGTCAAAGTTCTCATAGGAATAATTATTCAATCCCAAATTCTTAAACTTTTCTGTAAAATATTTTTTTGAAAAAGAATATGATAAATTCTTTCCTATCAAACCATATTTTTTATTTTTTATCATATTTTACGCGTCTATCAACTACGTTTAAAATCCGTTTTCATTGAATACTTACAAAGAAATCTTCACCACAATTTCATTATACTAAAATAACAATAACGCCATAAGTTGAAGTTACAAACATCGGAGTTTTATATCAATTTAATTCTATAAAATTTTTTAAAATTTGTTCCCCTATATCACTGCTCTTTTCCGGATGAAATTGACATGCATAAAAATTTCCTTTTTGAATGGCTCCTGCATAGGTTAAACCATAATTCGTAGTAGCAATAGTGTATTCATTTTTAGGTACATAATAACTATGAACGTAATAGACAAATGAATTCTCAGGAATTTCCTTGAAGAGTGGATATTTAAGATTTGCTATAGTATTCCAACTTATTTGCGGTACTTTTAATTCGTTTGAAAACTTCACAACGTCAATCGGGAAAATATCCAGGCATTTGGTATTGTTTTCTTCAGAAAATCGGCACATCAATTGCATACCTAAACAGATTCCCAGAACAGGTTGTTTAAGCTTCGGTATTACTTCTTCCAATCCATATTTCTTTATTTCCAACATCGCACTATTGGCTTCCCCAACTCCTGGAAAAATCACTTTTTCTGCAGTTCGAATGAGCTCCGGGTTATTGGTACATATGGCAGAATAACCCAACCGCTCTAATGCGAATTGAACTGACCTAACATTTCCTGCTCCATAATCAATAATAACTATCCCTCCCCTATCAGCTCCTCCCAGGTTGGAATGCTTGCCATCTATTTCCTTATTAATAATATCCATTTTTTTAACTATTCATTTTTTTTATCCCCTAAAAAAGACTGGGGATCACAACATTCCTTTAGTAGAGGGTAGAATCATTTTTTCAGCATCTCTTTTTACTGCGGCTTTAATCGCTTTGGCGAATGCCTTAAATATTGCCTCAATTTTGTGGTGTTCATTGGTGCCCTCTGCCTTAATATTCAGGTTAGCCTTTGCCCCATCCGTAAAGGATTTGAAAAAATGATAAAACATTTCTGTAGGCATTTTGCCAATCATTTCCCTTTTGAATTCAACATCCCAAACAAGCCAATTTCTTCCTCCAAAATCAATTGCCACCTGGGCCAAGCAATCATCCATTGGCAAACAAAATCCGTAGCGTTCGATGCCTAATTTATTTCCTAAAACCATTGCAAAAACTTCTCCCAGTGCAATAGCTGTATCTTCAATGGTATGATGCTCGTCCACCTCCAAATCACCATCAACTTTAATATCCAAATCTATATTTCCGTGTCTTGAAATTTGTTCTAACATATGATCAAAGAATGAAATACCGGTTTTTATTTTGCCTTTGCCGGTACCGTCTAAATCCAATTTTATGTATATTTCGGTTTCATTGGTTTTTCTAGAAATTTCAGCCACTCTATTTTCTAATTTTAAAAACTCATATATTTCTTTCCAATCATTACTTTCCAGAGCAATTACATTATTTAATTCTTCCCTTTTTATGGTTACTTCATTAGTCCCTAAATTTGTATTATCATTAATAAAGATTCCATTCGCATTCAAATTCTTCGCCAGTTGCATGTCAGTAAGTCTATCCCCTATAACAAAAGAGTTCTTTAAATCGAAATTATCTGTGAAGTACTTGGTCAATAATCCAGTATTAGGCTTTCTTGTTGCTGCATTATCTTTAGCAAATGTTCTATCGATCAATATCTCATCAAATTTTACTCCTTCATTCTCAAAAGTTCGCAGGATAAAATTTTGAACTTCCCAGAATATATCTTCAGGGTAGAGATCAGTTCCAAGACCGTCTTGATTCGTCACCATCACTAACTTATAGTCAAGTTCTTCCTTTATTTTTGCCAAATATGTCAAGGCTTTAGGATATAGTTCAAGCTTGTCAAAGGAATCAATTTGTTCATCTGAAGGCTCTTTAATTATCGTCCCATCTCTGTCTATAAATAATACTTTCATCATTGCTGCAGTTTTTTTAATGCTTTTATCAATTTCTCATTTTCCATTTGCGTTCCAACAGTAATTCTCAAGCAATTCTCACATGAAATTTCATTGGTTCTATTCCTGACCACAATGCCTTCCTGTAATAATTGTTCATATCTCCTATTTGCATCATCAACCTCTATCAGCCAAAAATTAGCATCGGACGGGTAAATTAATTTTACAAAGGTAATTTGCTCCAAAGCCGCCCTTAGCTTTCCCTTTTCCTTTATAATTTCTTCCAAATTTGATCTATATTTATCAATGTTTTCTAATGAGGTTAAGGCCTTTTCCTGAGTAAGAACATTTACATTATACGGAGGTTTAATTTTGTTTAAAACCGAAATAATTGATTCGGATGCATAGCAAATTCCCAACCTTATTCCTGCCATTCCCCAAGCTTTTGAAAGGGTTTGGCATACGATAAGATTTGGGAATAAATTCAGCTTATCGAGATAAGAATATTTTTCAGAAAAATCAATATATGCCTCATCAATAACAACCAAACAATTTGATTTAAGCAGCAACTTCTTTACTTGATCTTCCTGCATTGTATTTCCAGAAGGATTGTTCGGAGAACACAATAATATTAATTTAGTATTTGCATCAATTTTATCTAATATATCATCAACATTAATATCGAAATTACTATCTAAATATGAGGATTTTAGATCCACATTATTCATTCCGGAAAGTACTTTATACATACCATATGTTGGCGGGGTAACTATAACATTATCACATTTTGGCTCGCAAAAGGCTCTAAAAATTAGATCCAACACCTCATCACTGCCATTACCCAACATCATATTATTTATCGGGATAGATTTAATTTCTGAAATACGCTTCTTTAGTTTCTTTTGATAAGGATCTGGATATCGATTTATTCCATTATCAAAAGGATTTTCATTGGCGTCGAGATATACTTCCGCTACATCGGTAAACTCATCTCTAGCAGAAGAATATGCTTTCATAAGCTTTACATTCTCTCTAATAAAATTTTCTATGTTAAAAATAGCATTCAATATTTTCTGACGTATTGACTCCTGTTATCCAGAGGTATATTTCTCTTAATTAATTGATTTCAACCTTAATGTAATTGCATTCTTGTGTGCGTACAATCCCTCCGCATCTGCCATTACCTCTATCGCTCTGCCTATATTTTTTATTCCCTTTTTCGAAATTTTCTGAAAGGTTATTTTCTTTACAAAAGCATCCAAATTAACTCCATTATAAGCTTTTGCAAATCCATTTGTTGGTAAGGTATGATTGGTTCCTGAAGCGTAATCACCAGCACTTTCAGGGCTATAGTTTCCAATAAAAACAGATCCAGCGTTGATTATATTTTCCAAGTAATGATCTTCGTTTTCAACCGCTATTATCAAATGTTCAGGTGCATATTCATTGATCAAATCTAGAATATCTTTTTCTTGCTCCAGGTAAATTAATTTAGAATTTTCAATTGCTTTTTTAGCCAAATCTTTTCTGGGCAAGAATTCCATTTGACTTGTTATTTCATTGGACACTTCCTTTAAAAAATCTGAAGACCTCGAAACACAAATTACCTGACTATCTGATCCATGTTCTGCCTGAGACAATAGATCCGAAGCTACGAAAGACGGATTTGCCGAATTATCAGCTAAGACCAATAATTCTGAGGGTCCAGCAGGCATGTCAATAGCGATCCCCTTGGCAAGTGAAAATTGTTTTGCCGCTGTTACGAATTGATTTCCCGGGCCAAAGATTTTATGAACTTTAGGAATACTTTCCGATCCATAGGTATATGCTGCAATGGCTTGAATACCACCAAGTTTAAAAACTTTCCTGATACCTATCAAATTAGCGGTAAATAGAATTGCAGGATGGATATCTCCATTCTTATTTGGAGGTGTGCACAGAATTATTTCTTTGCATCCAGCTAATTTTGCCGGAATACCAAGCATTAGAACAGTTGAAAATAATGGAGCTGATCCCCCCGGAATATAAATTCCAACTTTTTCTATTGCACGAGATTCTTGCCAGCATTGAACGCCTTCAGATGTTGTAACAACGGTTTTTTCTGTTCTCTGAGATCTATGAAAAATTTCAATATTACGTTCGGCTAATTTAATAGCATCTTTTAGTTCATTTGAGACATCATTTTGAGCATTTTTCAATTCCTCTAGGGTAACGTCAAATGTTCTTAATTCTACATTATCGAATCGTTTTGTGTATCTCTTTAAAGCCTCATCCCCATTTTTACTAACATCCTCAAAAACTTCCTTTACAATGCTATCTAATGTAGATATCGCGAACGATGGACGCTCTAAAATATCGCTCCAAGTTGATCTATTTGGGTTTTCTATAATCTTCATTTACAATACCATTTTTTCAACCGCCAGTACTAATATTCCTTCTGCACCATTGGCTTTGAGTTCATCAATTACTTCCCAAAATTTATTTTTTTCAACAACGGTATGAATCGAACTCCAGCCTTCTTCAGCCAGAGGTAAAACCGTGGGACTCCTCATACCAGGTAAAATCTTGATAATTTCTTTTACTTTCTCATTTGGTGCATTCAGCAAAACATATTTTGAATTTCTTGCTCTTAAAACAGCTCGAATTCTGAATTGCAATTTAGTTAATATCTCTTCCTTTACCTCAGTTAAGGTAGGAGATGTAACCAATACAGCTTCAGATACTAATAATTCCTCTACCTCTTTTAAATTATTTTTAAAAAGTGTGCTTCCACTCGAAACTATATCGACAATTGCATCCGCTAATCCAATGTTTGGTGCAATTTCAACAGATCCATTTATAATATGTAATTCAGAACTAACACCTTTTTTATCGAGAAAATCCTTGACAGTATTTGGATACGAAGTCGCAATTTTTAATCCCTCCAAATCCGATATTGAATTGTACTTCATGTCTTTAGGAACCGCAATAGAAACTTTACATTTTGAAAAACCTAATTTTTCAACTATGCACAGATCATTTCCTTTTTCTATCAATAAATTTTCGCCAACGATTGCAATATCAACCACTCCGTCTCTCAGGTACTGTGGGATATCACCATTTCTTAAATACAGTACTTCAAGCGGGAAATTTCTGGCTTGCGCTTTTAGTTGATCTTTCCCATTATCTATAGAAATACCACAATCTTTTAATAATTTTAGTGAATCTTGATTTAATCTTCCTGATTTTTGTACTGCAATTTTAATTTTATTCATTTTTATCTTGTTGTGTCGATCATATCAAAATAAATTAAAAAAACCCGTTTGATATGCTCAAACGGGTTTAAATATTTTGAAATTAATCATAACATTATCATCTCACTTGAGTACAAGTATGAAAATGATGATGATATAACTTATTTAATGTCATTCTTTCTGTGATAAGTGGCAAATTTAAATACATATTTTAAATAAAACAAGATAATGTTACAAATATTTCAATTTATAGTATCTTTTCTCTGCGCATGTTTAAAGCCGTAATCCCACCACTGTCTCATTTTTACCTTGTCAAAAATTAAAGAATTTGTGGTTAAAACTATAGGGGTGTAATATAAATTCAGTTTAACATCATGATGTTTTGCCACCAGTTTTCCAAGAGAAACATTCTGCTTTTCAATATTATCCTGCATAAACTCAAATAAATTGGTCATCAATGAAAAAGGATTTTTAGAAGGCATCCTGTTAATCTGCGTTACCTCAGTTTCGAGAACGATCGCATCTATTTCTGTAGCACCTATTTTAATTGCTTCTTCAATAGGTACAAGATTTGCAAAGCCTCCATCTGCATATTCGTAGTGGTTTTTCACCAGTAAACTCATAAAGGGTACATAATTGCTCGAAGCCCAGATCCAGTCTCTAAAATCATCGAAACTACAATCTTTCAAAGCTTTGTATTCCACCCGATTATGTGTTAAATTGGATACGGTAACCACCACATCTTTAGATGAACCTTTAACTTGTTCTAAAAATCTATTATTCATTTCGCGATTGATCAATTTTTTCAAATTATGACTCTCACCGAATGTTTTACTTCCCTTTATAAAATTCTTTAAAGTATTTATGTGATTGATACTTACAGTTGTGTGACCATTGGTTTTCTTAACTCTAAAGGGGCAACTACTAAAAATAGTGCCTTGAGAAACATTTGTATATAATTGCTTCAATTCCTTGATCCTATTTAAAGCCAAATGTGAAACCATCAGACTTCCCGTGGAAGTTCCAATAAAAAGATCGTAATCCTTTCCCTTTTCTTCCATTAAATATTGAGCAACACCTCCTGCAAATGCCCCTTTAGATCCTCCTCCTGAAATTACCAATGCTTTCATTATCTTTAATTATATAAATAAATTTTGGTACAATATTTATAAAACGTTTATTTTTGGAAAATTAAAATAAAAAAACATGTTAAAAAAGTTTTTTACATTAGTATTCCTTTTCTTATTTATGCTTCAGTTCTGGGCACAGAATGAGGATATAAATTTAGATCTCCATATTTTTGAAATAAAAAACACCAGTATTCGGGCAATAGAGGTAGTTAACGATACTACTGTTTGGTTTTCAGGAGCCAATGGTAAATACGGTAGAATTATTAATTCAGATGTAGAAATGGATTCAGTAATTTTTAAAGATGTAGCCTTAAATTTTCGTTCCATAGCCTTTAACGGTAAAAATATTTTTATCCTTAGTATTGAAAATCCTGCTGTACTATTCAAGATAGATCCTTTTGAAGCAAAAATAAACAACCAAAAGATTGTCTATAAGGAAGAAGATGAAAAAGTTTTTTATGACGCCATGACTTTTTTAGATGGCCAAAGAGGAATAGCGATGGGAGACCCAACGGAAAGCTGTTTATCCGTTATTTTAACCTCTGACGGTGGAAATTCATGGCAAAAAGTGAATTGTAAAAACCTACCTGAAATTATAGATGGAGAAGCAGCTTTTGCAGCTAGCAACACAAACATAGCAGTTTATAATAAACATGTTTGGTTGGTTACAGGAGGTAAGAAGGCAAGAGTATTTTATAGTAAGAACTTTGGAAAAAAGTGGATTGTTTATGATACTCCCATTGTACAAGGTGGGAAAATGACAGGAATTTTTAGCGTGGATTTTTATGACGAAAATAATGGTATTATTATGGGTGGAAACTGGGAAGAAAAGTCCAATACCATTGCTAGCAAGGCACTCACAAAAGATGGTGGAAAAACCTGGAAATTGATTGATAATAATAGTATTCCGGGATACATTAGTTGTGTGAAATATATTCCTGAAACTAATGGAAAAGAGATTGTCGCTGTTTCTACAGAAGGAATTTTTTATTCAAACACGGAGGGAGTTAACTGGAAAAAACTTAGTGATGAAGGATTTTATAGCATCAACTTTATTAATAAGAACTCGGCCTGGCTATCTGGGCATCAGAAGATTGCAAGAATGCAATTAAATAAAAAATAAAACATATTATAATATTCAAGTATTTATGAAATATTTATTTAGTCTATTAGGATTAATAATAATCTTATCAAGTTGTAAAAAAAATGATGTCAGAAGTGCTATTGATTGTACGACAATAACAAATTTTTCCGAAACGAAAGAAATAAGTGGATTTTTAAAACATTTCAAATTGGAAGTTCCAAAAAGTTGGAAATCTGAATTGTATTATGATGAAACACAATCAAGATTTTATAGCGCTGATACTAGCAAACAACTGACAGACACCTATATAATTGATGTAACTTGGCATCAGGGAGAGATTGAATTGAATGAAAATTTTGAACGAATTATTGAAAACGATTTGAAACAAAATGAGCATTTGACCCCTTTTAAAGGTGACTTTGGCTATTTCAAGGATCTACCGTGCTACTACAATTTGGCGAAAGGAAAGAGCTCTGGTTTTACATACCATTATTTACAAATATATCTAAAATCAAATGTAGACGAATATTATCATCTTACTACAAAAGTTTACGGAGATGTATTTGTAGAGGAAAGGATTTGTGAGTCCCTGTCTTTATTTGAAGGCTTAACTTTTCATAAATAAGGAAAATCCTGTAACAAGTTTAATCTAAAATATTTCATTTCTCAAACAATAATATCTTGATTTTCATGTTATTATTGGGTTAATAACTTAAATTCTCCTGCTATGAGAAAGATTACGTTAATTATTACTACTATATTCTTGTTTCTCGCTATTTTTTCATGTGAGTATCAGGATAATTTTATGGACCAATCAGCTATTGATACAAAGATCATAATTGATGAGGACAGCCAAATTAAACTGAATCCTACAAGTTTATCTAAAGAACAAATTGAAAAAATTTGTTGTGGGAAAAAATTTACCACCACATTATATGCGGGACAACACATTAACGTTGGTACACTTACTGTATCCAATAATAATACGAATCTATATGTGACCTTTAGTGTAAAAGAGGATTGGTGGTTAAGCGAAACACATTTATTTGTTGGCAGGGAAGTGGATCTACCTTTGACCGGTTCAGGCAATCCTAAAATTGGCCATTTTCCTTATCATGGAACACATGATCTTACACAGAGATAAACTTTTACAATACCTTTAAAAAACCTGGAGGACTGTTTTGTAATTTCTGCCCATGCGTCAGTAGTTCAAAAACGCAATGGTGAAATCACTTCTTCGGAAACGGCATTTGCTAAATATAATGATAAGAATGAAAATCATGAATTCGATGGAAATCGATGGGGATGGTACTTTGATTATTGCAAGAAAGTTTGTGATGATAATAAAGATGACGATGGCAGCGACGATGATGCAAGTGATGGTAATGATGGCAGTGACGGAAATGATGGCACGAATGGTGGCACGAACGGTGGTAATGATGGGACTAATGATAATACCGGTAACGATACAGTCCTCGAATGTCTGGATGCTTTCGCATATAAAGAACAAGCTATTTGTTTTATTGAAGACGGATTTATACAATGGGGTTGGACCAATGACTTTATGTACTCTGAAACAATAAATTATCAAACTAATTACTCCTATAGGATGCCACTATATGTGGACGCAGTAGATTGTAATTTATCCAATGGCAAAATAGTTGGGTATGTTCTTATTGACAATATCGTAGGTCAAGAGGTTGTACTGGAGGCTGATGTAACCTATGTAATTACTGATGCAAATTATGAACTAAGTGAAATTCATTTAAATATTAGTGAAAACCAATATCCAATAGATGGAGCTGGAACTAAAACTGTTATACCTTCTGAATATTATACATTTTCTGAATACAATGTAGATAGAACGTCGTTCACATTTTCTGGAGTGATGTGGCCAATAGACACTTATATTATAGCTTATGCTTATATATGTCCTGTTGGACAATAAATCAAAAAAAATTAATTAAAATATTGAGAGGTTGTAAACAAACAACCTCTCTCTTTTTTTTTCTTCTAAACTAGATTTAATATTTTTGTTGAAATTTATGTCCATGCAAAAAATTATTGATCGTTTTATAAGTTATGTTCAGATCGATACTCAATCTGATTCAAGTAGCACTACCACTCCAAGTACAAAAAAACAATGGAATCTTGCGAATTTATTATTCGAAGAATTAAAGGAAATAGGCTTACACGATGTGACCATTGACGAAAATGCCTATATCATGGCAACCTTACCAAGTAATATAGACTTTGAAGTACCAACCATTGGCTTCATTGCTCATTTTGATACCAGCCCGGATTTTACCGGAACTGATGTAAAACCACAAATTCATAAAAATTATGACGGAAAGGATATCCTATTGAACAAAGAAGAAAAGATTGTCCTCAGTCCTGATTATTTTGAAGACCTTCTATTATATAAAGGAAAGACCTTAATCACCACTGATGGAACAACCTTGCTTGGAGCAGATGATAAGGCCGGAATTACTGAAATTGTTTCGGCTATGGAGTATCTTATTCAACATCCCGAAATTAAACATGGCAAGATCAGAATTGGGTTTACACCTGATGAAGAAATAGGGAAAGGCGCACATAAATTTGATGTTGAAAAATTTGGAGCAGATTGGGCTTATACAATGGATGGAAGTACTATTGGAGAATTGGAGTATGAAAATTTTAATGCCGCAGGTGCAGTGGTTACCATAAGAGGAAAAATTGTCCATCCAGGTTATGCTAAGGGAAAGATGATCAACTCTATGCTCATCGCAAATGATTTTATCAGTGGATTACCTAAAAATGAAATTCCTCAGGAAACCGAAGGTTATGAAGGTTTTTTTCATTTACATGATATGATTGGTGACGTCGAAAAAACAACACTTGAATATATCATTCGAGACCACGACATGGAAATATTTCTCCTTAGAAAGAAAATATTCAAAGATCTGGTGAATAAAATGAACAAAAAGCTAGGATCGGATCTTATTGAAGTAGAAATAACAGACCAGTATTTTAATATGAGAGAGAAGGTAGAACCGGTAATGCATATAGTTGATATTGTGGAAGAAGCAATGAATGAGTTGAATATTAAACCATTAATTAAAGCAATCCGAGGTGGAACAGATGGATCACAGCTATCCTATAAGGGTCTGCCATGCCCAAATATATTTGCCGGTGGCCATAATTTTCATGGAAGATACGAGTACGTCCCTGTTGAATCGATCCAAAAAGCAACGGAAGTTATTGTAAAAGTTGCCGAACTAACTGCTAAAAAATATGCAAATTAAAATTATAATGATTAGAAAATGAATTGTTTGAGGTGCCTCATAAAAACTCTCACAATAAATGAAGAAGGGAATAAACCAGTCACCACTGTAAGTTAAACCACTATTTTTTGACTGGTCGCATTGGTAATTATAAAATGAATCTCAATAAATACTTACAAAAAAAACCTTATTTGTTATTATTTATAAAAAAATTTTGATAAATAATTCAGTTCGTTACTTTTGCATCCCATTAATTTGATTAGATGAATAAAGAATATTTAATATCCTTGGAGCAAAAATACGGGAGCCCCTTATATGTTTATGACGCGGAGAAAATAATTTCCCAGTACAGAAGGCTTGAAAATGCGTTTGGTGGTGTGAATAATTTGAAAATAAATTATGCCACCAAGGCACTTTCCAATATTAGTATTCTTAAACTTATCAAATCTCTCAACGGAAACCTCGATTGTGTCTCTATTCAAGAAGTACAATTGGGCTTAGAAGCTGGATTTAGGCCAGACCAACTTTGTTTTACACCAAGCGGCGTCTCTATGACCGAATTGGATCATGCCGTTTCCCTTGGAGCTAAAATTACATTGGATAGCCTTTCGGTTCTGGAAGAATTTGGATCAAAATATCCTAATATTCCAGTAAGTATTCGAATTAATCCACATATTATGGCCGGTGGCAACAAGAAAATATCCGTGGGTCACGTCTCTTCAAAATTCGGTATATCGAAAGAGCATATGCCTGATGTTTTAGAAATAATCAAACAGACAGGAACAAGAATTGATGGGGTTCATATGCATACCGGATCTGACATTTTAGATATTGATGTTTTCGTTAGGGGTGCAGAGGTATTGTTCGAAATAGCGAGAAATTTTGACGATTTAGATTTTATTGATTTTGGAGGTGGATTTAAAGTGGCCTATAAAGAAGAAGATCCTTCAACCGATATAGAGGAATTCGGTAAAATAATGACCGATCGATTTAATGAATTTTGTAAGGACTACGGTAAAGATCTGGCCATAGAATTTGAACCAGGTAAATTATTAGTGAGTGAATGTGGTTATTTTTTAGCCAAGGTAAATGTAGTTAAACCAAATACCAATACCATTTTTGCAGGAATCGATTCTGGACTGAATCACTTGCTAAGACCCATGTACTATGATGCATATCATCATATTGATAACATTTCTAACCCGTTAGGAGATGAAAAGAAGTACACTGTTGTGGGATATATCTGTGAAACTGACACCTTTGCAAAACACAGACCCATAGCTGAAATACGCCAGGGAGATGTTTTATCCTTCAAAAATGCCGGAGCCTATTGCTTTAGTATGGCATCAAATTATAATTCACGTTGCCGCCCGGCTGAAGTTATGGTATATAAAAACAAGGATTATCTTATCAGAGAAAGAGAAACATTTGATGATTTGTTAAAACATCAGATAGAAATTAATTTAGATCTGTAACAGCCAATTCTGAGCCAGTTGGATCAAAATTCTCTTCCACAACACTTCTAACTGTACTATTTAAGTGCTTCATTGAATTATAACTAGAATGTTCCAGTGCTATAACCAATAGATCAGAATCTGTATATTGGGTGATAGAGGTGCTAAATCCGTTCCACTTTCCGTGATGGTAAATTACTTTTTCATCATTCTTTGTATCAATCCTAAAACCAAAACCATAAGGTACTTTTCTTCCATATACCGTTTCTCCTTTTGTATACATCAAATCCAAAGATTTATCAGAAATTACTTTCCCGCTATTTAGTCCGTTGATCCACTTAAATAAATCTTCACCTGTGGCATAAACATTTTTATCACCTACAATGGCATCATTAATTGTACCACCGATCTCTGCATGGTATCGTCCCCTATAAACACGATAACCCGACAATTGATTAATCCCTATAGAATCATTTTCAAAACTGTAGACAAAGGAGGAACTCATTTGTAAAGGCTCAAAAATATTACTCTCCAAAAAATCACCATATTTCATATCGGTAACTTTTTCTACGATGGATGCAAGAACAAAATATCCTGTATTCGAATAGTCAAAATTCCTGCCAGGTCTGAAAAATCTTTCCACCTTATGATCCGCCAACATTTGCATCATTTCTTTATTTGTAGGTGCTTTTTCCTCTTCCCATTTATGCTCTGCCAACCAAAAATATTTTGGTAAGCCTGAAGTGTGATTCAACAAATGTTTTATAGTAACTTCTGCGTATGGAAAATTTGGATAATACTTAGTCACAAGATCATCAAGGTCCAACTGTCCTCTTTCATAAAGAATCATTATTGCTGTTGCGGTAAACTGCTTGCTTACCGAAGCCAATTGAAAAACTGAATATTTGTCCAATTTGGTTTTCTCCTTAAAATCAGCATATCCAACTTCCTTTGAATAAAGTAGTTTTCCCTTTTTAGCTACTAAAATACTACCGTGAAAATCATATCTTTTATTAAATCTATTAATAACAGAATCCAATTTCTGAGAAACCTTTTTTGTTATCAACTCTGTATAAATTGGTGTAATTAACTCTTTATCAATAGATTCCAAAGAAGTTACAGGAAGTATAGCCATATCATCAGAACTTGACGCCAAAGTAGAAGTGGATACAATAAAATTACTAAAGAGTAAAATTATTCCCACAACCAAATATTTTAAATATTTGCTCATCTCTTAATCATTCGTTGTTATTTGTTAAAATCTTGCCCAAAATAGGAAAAAATGGCAACAAAAAAAAATGAAACTTTTCCTTTTCACTGACAATTTCAGCTTCTTAAACGAATTTTTGAGTGTATTTGTTGTATAGATTTGAATTTAATCAACATTTATTAAATATTCCGATAATTTTGATAATCAACCCAATAGCTTTCATAAATCCGTCTTTAAGTTATATATATAACCTTTCTCAAATTCTTACATCATCCTAAAAAATAAAATGTTCAATTCTAACCATTTTGTAACCAATGTAACCATGATCTCATTAATAATTGATCAATTATTGGCTTTACTATATGAAAGTTCTGACTTTATACTATTTTTTAGTGCTATTCTTTTGAAATAATTATGATTTCCTTTTGAAAACATAAACTGTTTTCAATATCAGTATATTGACCATAATTTGGGATCTTATTATATCCACTTTTTAGATAAAGTTTAATTGCTTCGGGCTGTCTTTTACCCGTTTCTAAGATACATTTTTCATAGGTTAGTTCCCTTGCCCAATTCTCTAGTGCTGTTAATACTTTAATAGCTATTCCCTTACCCCTACTTGCTGGTATCACGTACATTCTCTTTATTTCCATGGTCTTAGGATCCACCATTTTCATTGCACCACAACCCAATGCAATTCCATCTTCGTATGCCACCACTATAAGCTTCATGAGGTCAACTTTATTGAATTGGCTATAGAAATTATGATCATCACCATCCCTCAATGCCAGCTCAGCATCAAGAAGCTTCACCAGCTTTAAGAAGTTCTTATTCTTGGAGTTGACTCTGGTTATTGTTATCATATTATGTTTTGTCAATAAAAGAATTCAATCTGAAAGGCTATTCTCGAATCATGCCTACGACGATTGAATACGCGTAAACCAGCTCTAATATAAGTTGGCCTGAATGATATTAATCATTCAGGCCAAAATAGTAAAAATTAAATGCGTTTCCTATTCTTTTACCGCAGCACTTACCTTAGTAAGAGACACTGCAACAGCTTCTGCATAGGTAAGGATTAACACCTGACCAATATTTAGTTGTGTAATTAAAACTTCATCTTCCATCGGAATGGCAAGATAGTTTCCTCTTGGTCCTTTAACTGTTGCAATCATAAGAGGGCGATTAAGAGCTTCAATTGAAACAACAGCCTTTACCATAGCTCCAACCACTGCTGCCGGATCAATTCCTTCCGGTGCTTTACCACCTTCTGCCATTACAACCAATGGCTCTTCCAACTCCTCTGCAGTAGGCTTACGAAACTCAGCCTTCAAATATTCCCAATATTCAAACGTAATCACATCTCCTACTTCGATCTCATCAAATCTCTCTACAGCCTCATCTGCCGTTATTGTAACGAGATTCCCTTCGGTGCTCCTGAGTGTAATATCACGGGTTTCTTTTACTATTTCCGTAACTGTTCCTTGCATAGTTACAAGATTCCATTTTTCTCTTGCCGGTCTACTCTCCGGGCCTTCCTGACTAAATACATTTGTTGATATTAACATAAAGGCAATTAATACAATCGAATAAATTTTAAGCATTTTCATAAAGTTTAGTTTTTAAAATTTTAATTATTATTTCATTACAGAAACCAAAGGAGAAATTTATATCCCATCAGGTCATTATAAGAGTGTAAATATAATTAAACAATCTGAGTTAAATATTTATTTCATGAGTTTATGATTCCAATTTTTTTTCTATTCGTTTCCACTAATTGATGGTCTTTAGTTTTGTATTGTAAAATAGACGTATCTTTGCCATCCTATAGAAATGACGCAAATAAATTGTCATTTTTGAAACGATTTATATGTCATTTAATTCATTGGGGCTTTCTCCGGCCCTGTTGAAAGCAATCAACAAGAAAGGATACGATCAACCATCACCTATACAAGAAAAGGCAATACCTGTAATTTTAGAAAGAAAAGATGTATTGGCTTCAGCACAAACCGGCACCGGTAAAACAGCGGGATTTACATTACCCATGCTACAAATTCTGTCCCAGGGCCAGCATTTAAGACATCGGCCAGTTCGAGCTTTGGTCCTAACTCCCACTCGCGAATTGGCGGCTCAAGTGTTTTCTAATGTAAGGGAGTATGGTGAATTTTTAGATCTTCGCGCTACAGTAATTTTTGGCGGTGTAAGTCAAATTCCTCAGGTAAAACAAATAAGACGGGGAGTAGATATCTTAGTTGCTACACCAGGACGTCTTTTGGATCTGGTAAACCAAAATGTATTATCTCTGGCTAAAGTTGAGATCTTAGTTTTGGATGAAGCAGATAGAATGTTGGACATGGGCTTTTTAAGAGATATTGAACGCATTATGAAACTTTTGCCTTCTAGGAGGCAAAATTTATTATTTTCGGCAACATTTTCAAAAGAAATTAAAAAACTTGCCAATGGCATATTACATCATCCTGTACAGATAGAAGCAACACCTGAAAATACTACAGTGGAGACCATTAATCAAAAGGTGTACAGGGTTTCTAAGGCTAAAAAGACAAGTTTAATAATTAATTTGATCACAGAAGGAAATTGGAAGCAGGTCCTGGTTTTTACACGAACAAAACACGGTGCAAATAAATTGTGTAAGAAAATGGTTGCTGCGGGAATTACGGCTGCAGCGATTCATGGCAATAAGAGTCAGGGTGCAAGAACCAAAGCTTTGGCTGGGTTTAAAAATAATTCCATCAGTGTCTTGGTTGCAACAGATATTGCTGCTCGAGGATTGGATATTCCATTACTGCCTCATGTAGTAAATTTTGAGTTACCCAATATTTCTGAAGATTATATTCACAGAATTGGAAGAACCGGAAGAGCCGGAGCAAGTGGAGAAGCCATATCACTGGTATGCGGAGAAGAAACAACCTATTTAAGAGATATTGAAAAGCTTGTGGGCTTGAAAATATCAAGCGAGGTTTTGGAAGGGTTTGAACCTGATCCAAATGAACCAACCATGCCAAAAAAGCAACAGCAAAGATCTCGAAAACCCACAAATTCAAATTTCCATAGAAGCCGAAATAACAGATCTAATAACAGAAGACAAAAACGCAATAATAACAGAAGATCCGACAATCGGCAGAATTAAATGTCTTATTTTGATTCAATAAAGCTGAATTTGGCTATTTACTCTCCATTTCTTCCATGATAAGGGTATGTGGAAGTTCTAGAACACCCGCGCTTTTCATGGCATCTGCAAGTTCAGTGGACCCCACAAAAGCTTCGAAAGCTTCAATCGTTTTCCAACCGTTAATAACATAGGCTGTATTCGGTTGTCCATGAATTGTGCCAACAGAATAGTTTATCTCCCCTGCTTTTTTCCTTATGGGTTTAAAATTGTCGAAGGCAATTTTCCATTTATCAAAATCTTCTACTTTGTGATACATCAGTGTTTTAATCATAACATTTGGTTTTTATTAAAAATCTAATATAGTTAAACTTCGTCATAGTTTTTACGCAAAAAGGACGAACTGTACAGTTTTCTGTCCGAAATTGTATTTAAATTTATCAAAATGTATTAAAATCATAGGTCTGAATATTCTTTTGTCCAATTTCTTGCATACCCGACAAAATAAGAGGTTGGTTTATAATAAAAAAAAGGCCCCTGATAAGAAAGGGCCAATTTTGCAATTAATTATTCTTGAGTTTAATTGTTATTCATATTTCAAAGCATTTACCGGATCAGAATTCGCAGCATAATAAGCCTGTGAACTAACTGTTACTAAAGCAATTATTACTGCCAATAAAGTAGCAAAAACAAACGGCAATACCGGAATATCTATTTGATAAGAGAAATTAGTCAACCAATTTTTTGCTAATAAATAAGACAGAGGCCAAGCAAAAATATTTGCTATCAGAACAAGTTTTATAAAATCTCTGGTTAGCATATTCATTATTTGACCAACCGAAGCACCTAATACTTTTCTCACGCCAATTTCCTTTGTACGCTGTTCTGCAGTATAAGAAGCAAGGCCAAACAAGCCCATTGCAGAGATAATAATGGCAAGTATGGTCAAGAAAAAGAACATGGTGCCAAAATTTTCTTGTTGCTTGAGTAAGACACCAAATTTTTCATCCAGGAAAGTATATCGAAACGGATGTGAAGGTTCTAATTTGTTCCATTCTTCCTCTAGATAATCAATTGTCTCATTCATATCTTGAGGAGCTATTTTAAACGAAGCAAACCAAACCCAATTATTTATGGACAGAATCATTGGTCTGATGGGCTGATCAAATCCTTCAATATGAAAATCTTTTACTATGCCAATAATGTTTCCAAAGGCCATATCACCTTGATGGTTGATAAATGTCCCCATACGTCTTCCCACTGCGTTTTCTATATTCAGATTCTCTACGGCAGCTTCATTAAGAATAAAATAGGGAATAGAATCGGACTCCATTTCTCTGTCAAAATCTCTACCTTCTATTAATTCAATATCTAAGGTTTCCAGAAAATCATAGTCAACCTCCATATTCCACAATGGCAAATGCTCTTCACTACCTTCTAATACGAACATATTTTGGTTTGGGTTATCCCCGGGTAGATAAGAAGAACGGCTAACACTTAATACATTGCTGTTCTTTAAAAAAATACTTTTATAATTTCTGAAATTTTCTGTCATTTGATCCGTTTGAAGCGGAACTACGATCACTTGATTACCTTTAAAACCTATATCTTTATTGTGCAAATAAGAAATTTGACTAAAGATGATGATCATCCCAATTATTAAAATTGTAGAAGCCGTAAACTGAAAAACAACCAAGGATTTTCTCAAAAGGGCACCTCCCTTGGTCTTGGTGAGATCACCTTTTAAAACGGATACAGGCTGAAATCCTGATAAGAAGAATGCGGGATAACTACCAGCAAAAATACCATAGAATAAGGTTACTGCAACAGAAAAAAGAATTGTTTCATTAAGGTGGTCATTAAAAAGATTTAACTCCGTTTCCATCACATTGTTAAAGCCCGGTAAAAATAGTTCAACGAGAATGTAGGCTATAAAGAGCGCGATAAAACTTTGGATAATGGATTCGGTAAGGAATTGAGTGATCAACATTTTTCTTGATGCTCCTGTTACTTTTCTTACACCAACTTCTTTAGCCCTTTTACCGGACCTGGCCGTTGACAAATTCATGAAATTGATCCCTGCAATTAGTATTACCAGAAACGCAATTCCTATAAATACATAAATATATATAATGTTACCATTCTGTCTTATTTCCCAATCTTTATGAGAGTATAAATGAATGTCTTTTATAGGCTGCAATTGATATTCAAATGTATTTCCCTGTTCCATAAATTCTTCCAGAGTGATCTTCAAATAGGCTTCAACATCAGGCTCAATTTTTTTTGAGAAATTAGCCGTCATTTCCTCTTTGAATTTATTAAAATCTGCACCCTCTCGAAGCTTTACATAGGTTTTAAAATTATTAGACATCCATATATTTCGAATATCGTTTTGCGCCATAAACATATCAAATTCAAAATGTGCTTGCCCTTTTGGTTCTCTTACAATTCCTTTGACTATATAATCTCTCCTGTTATCATAATTAACAATTTCACCAAATGCATTTTTATCACCAAATAATTTTTTGGCTGATTCCTCTGTCAGAACTAAGGCATTTTCTTCATTTAAAGCGGTCTCAGGATCTCCGTGAACAAACTCATAATCAAATACTTTAAAAAATGTGCTATCAGCATAAACACCGTGTTGAATATATACTTTGGTTTGCTCATGACGCATCATAATCTCCTGATTTACGGGATTGATCCGTGTTGCTGTTTCCACATCCGTAAATTCAGTTCTGAATGCATTTGCCATGGGGCTAGGCGAAACAGGTGCATCCATTTTTTGACCCATCATATTCGCCTTGATACCTGTCCTGTATACCCGATCGTAACCACTCCAATGTTTTTCATAGCTCATTTCATCTTTTACAAACATAAATACGAGTATGGTAACTGTTAGCCCCAAAGCCAACCCAAGTATATTGATCAGTGCATAAATTCTATTTTTATTTAAGCCGCGAAAAGCTACTTTTAAATAATTCTTAAACATCTTGTTGAATTTTAAGTTAAATTGCTTCTTGAGTTGATTTGCTCTTCTTTTCTGAAATGATCTGACCATCCAACATATTGATCACCCTTCCTGAATAACTTGCATCGTGAGCGGAATGCGTTACCATAACAATAGTTGTTCCAGCTTCATTTAGTTCACACATCATTTCCATTACCTCATTTCCATGTGAACTATCCAGGTTACCCGTTGGCTCATCAGCCAAAATAAGATGTGGTTTAGTGATCAGGGCTCGTGCAACGGCTACTCTTTGTTGTTGTCCACCAGAGAGTTGTTGAGGAAAGTGAGATGCTCTGTGTGCAATTCCAATTTTTTCTATTAATTCGTTCACTCGCATTTTACGCTCAGAAGAACTTACTTTATTATAAATTAGTGGTAATTCGATATTTTCAAAAACGGTTAGTTCGTCTATAAAATTAAAGTTTTGAAAAATAAACCCAATATTTCTCTTACGTACATCCGATCTGCCTTTTTCATTGAGATGGCTAACCTCAGTTCCCTGAAATTCATAACTGCCACTTTCCGGTTTGTCCAGCATACCAAGTATATTCAACAATGTTGATTTGCCACATCCTGAAGGCCCCATAACAGAAACAAATTCGCCTTCCATAATTTCAAAGGATACTTCATTTAATGCTGTTGATTCCACCTCTTCGGTTCTGTATACTTTCGTAAGTTTATTAAGTTTAATCATAATTAATTCTTTTAGTTAATTTTTATTGTTTCATAATTTTTAAATTGATCATACGAGGAACTTATAAACTCTTCTCCCTCGCTCAAGCCTTCTAAAACCTGATAATAACTTGGGTTTTGACTACCCAATTTTATAATTCTTTTATGCGCTTCTCCTTTACCATCCAACACAAAAACGAACTGGCCACCGGAAGTTTGGAAATAATTACCTCTTGGAATCATTAAAGACCTTCTAGCTTTCGAAAGTTCCAACCTTACTTGAATGGATTGACCAATAGTTATTGCTTCCGGAATCTCATTAACGAATAATAATTCTATTTCAAATCTCCTATTGACCACCTCAGGCAGCACTTTTTTTACTTTGAGATCGATCAAGGCACCGTCGAAAGAAAATCGAGCCAGTTGTCCTGCTTTTACCATGCTTAAATAATATTCGTCCACCTGTCCTTTTATTTTAAATCCGGATTGCACGTCAATTTTAGCCACCGTTTGGTTTCTGCTGTATGATTCGCCTATTACAGGATCAAAGGAAGAAAGCATCCCACTTACTGGAGCACGAACCAACATTTTTTCAATATTCTCATGGATCATTTCCAAATTTCGTTGCATCATCGTTATAGAGCGATTGATCTGTTCAATTTGAATTTTGTTGTCCTCACCACTTTTGGTTACATTTCTATCCATAAAATTCCTCTTCTTTTGTTGGTATTTAAATTCTTCTTGCCTATCTATATAATCCTTTTTGGCAATGATATCCTTTTCATATAATACGGAGTCTATTTTATAGTTCCTGGTAGTTTCCGCCAAACTGTTTTCGCTGTCAATTAAAGATTCAGATAATAATCTTTGGTCCTTTTCGAGAGATAATTTGAAGCTTCTTAAATTATTGATCTGCTCAACAATAGCGGTCTCTTGATTCATATACCCCAAGGTTACAGAAGGATTACTTAATTGAACAAGTGGCGTTCCCTTTTCGATCCAAACGCCATCTTCAATAAATATTTCATCTACGGTACCCCCTTCTATAGTATTGATCAGTACCAGATTGATTGGTTCTATATTGCCATCGATCAAGATCATATCCTGAAAATTACCTTCCTCCACTTTCTTCACTGTAATTCTTGAAGCATCTAACTTATAGGTCTTCGTATTTAAAGATCTAAAACCAAAAAATGCCAGTAATAAAAATACCGCGGCTCCTCCATGATAAATGATCTTCTGCTGCGTCCATTTTTTCTTTTCAATTTTCTTTCCATCCCTCTATGTTTCATATCAATTTGTTTCATTCTATGTATTCTTAATGGATATTATTAAAGTAAATAAAACTGTATATTATTTGCGATAAAAATTACGATGGTGATTATTATTGTGATCATGGTATTTGAGTTTTTAAAATTTATGTATTTAAAGTTTCACACTTGACAAAATGTATTGCCAAGTGTAATAGGCATCATTATAGGTTTGCTATATCGTTTGAGCTGAAATTGTTGTAATAAGGATTAAAATTTTCAGGTAGATACATTTTTGTGTCGAAATCAAAGGCGGCATCCTCTTCTATTGTTTCCACTTCAAAGATCTCGGATAACTCAATCTGACAGTATGAACTAAATCCAATTGGCAAATATTTCTTTGTATCAAATTCAAAAGGAATATCCTCTTCTACGATTGCCATTTCATATTCTAGAGTGAATAAGCCTTTATAAGCATTAAAATCAAATGGTAAATAATTTTTTGTTTCAAATTCAAAGGCTTCATCCTGCTCTTCCATATTAAGTTCAAACTGAAATTCGTCATTGAACATTTGATCGTCTGATTGACTAATAACAGACTCATCAATATTATGTTGATCTTTTTGTGTGTACTGCGCAAATGCTATTAAACTAATAACTAACATGCTTGGGAATATTATTTTTTTCATTTTTTTATATTTATTTGGTTATTACATCTATGGCAAGGCTTGTGCCAAAGAATATTTACTACCTAAGTATTTGATATATAGCTTTTTAACAATTTTAAATATTTTTAAATGTGTTCATTATCGAACAATCCATTGTTCATTATTGAACATTTCGTACATTAGTAAAAAATTAAATATCTCTTCTAAGATGTCAAAAACAAAGGCTACCATATTGATCATTGATGACGATGAAGATATTTTATTATCTGCCAGGTTGTTGTTAAAAAAGCACTATACCAATATCATTATTCGCAATAATCCCAAAGAATTAAATAAACTTATCTCTGCGGAAACTATCGATGTGATCGTTTTGGACATGAATTACAGAATAGGTTTTAATGATGGAAAGGAAGGTATGTACTGGTTGAAGCATATTAAAAGTATTCAACCTGAAATGGTAGTAATTTTAATGACTGCCTATGGTGAAGTTGAGCTAGCAGTAAATGCCATCAAAGAAGGTGCTTATGATTTTATTTTAAAACCTTGGACGAATGAAAAATTTCTAGCCACCATCAGTGCGGCCCTTGAACTAAGTAAATCGCATCATGAAATTTCAATCCTTCAATCTGCAAACGAGAGTTTACAAAAAAATATAGATCAAAAATTTGGGCCTGTTCTAGGTAAATCCAATGCCATGAATAAGGTAATGGATATCATTGATAAAGTTAGTGTTACCGATGCCAATGTATTAATTCTTGGTGAAAATGGTACCGGAAAGCAGCATTTAGCACGGGAAATTCACAAACGATCTGAACAAAAAGATGGCCCATTTATTCATGTTGATCTTGGTGCACTGACTGAAAGTTTATTTGAGAGTGAATTATTTGGACATAAAAAGGGAGCATTTACGGATGCGCACGAAGATAAACCTGGAAGATTTGAAATGGCCGAAAACGGAACAATATTTTTAGATGAAATTGGTAATCTCCCGTATAATTTACAATCCAAATTATTAACAGTACTTCAAGACAGGAAGGTGTCCAGACTTGGGGAAGGAATAGAAAGATCATTCAATGCAAGAATGTTATTTGCTACAAATGCACCTATAAATGATTGGGTGGTTGAAGGGAAATTTCGCCAAGATCTTCTTTTCAGGATCAACACCGTTGAGATAGAGATCCCACCTCTGAGAATACGACCAAATGACATTAAAGAATTTGTTGATTTCTATTTGAAGAAATTTAAAGAGAAGTATCATAAAAGTCATTTGAAGATAACAAAGGAGGCCTGTGATATATTAAACGCCCACCATTGGCCCGGCAATGTCAGAGAGATTCAGCATACTATTGAAAGAGGTGTTATCATGTCTGATGGCAATGAAATAAAAGCATCCGATTTCAACCTTTCGGATATACCATCAGTCTCGAATAAGAAGCAACAAGAATTTGATAGTTTAAATTTACAGGACATAGAAAAAATATTGGTTGAAAAAGCATTGGAAAAACATGATAGCAATATTTCTAAAGCGGCAAAGGAACTTGGATTAACACGTGCAGCCCTATACAGAAGATTAGAAAAATTCAATCTTTAAATAAAATATATTGATCAAGAAATTTACCATACAAGTTGCCCTAAGAATATTTGCAATTCTCCTATTTTGCGTTTTGTTTTCTTTTTTTATTCTAAAAAATATTTGGTTTAGCTCGGCCGGTATAGGATTATTGATCTCTATTCAGGTTTATTTATTGATTAGATATGTAAATAACACGAACTACTCCTTAGTAAAGTTTTTAGATGCTTTAAAATCCGAGGATTACTCTGTGTACTTCTCTCCATCAAAAAAAGGGGATTCTTTTGCAAAAGTTTATGACGATTTCAATTTAATAATTAAAATATTCAAACGAAATAAAATTGAAAAAGAAGCACAGTATAAGTACTTTAAATATATTTTAGAACATGTTAACTTAGGTATAATATCGATTAAAAAGGAAAATCTATTTAAAGATCATTCCGATACGGAAATATTATTCCTAAACAAAGCGGCTTCTGATATATTACAGGTACCAAAACACAAATACTGGCACAGGTTAGCAAATCATGTTCCTTGGTTGGTAGAGGAAATTAAAAAAATTAGCGATGGAGGGAAAGTATTGGTTGATTTTGGAGATGAGATCAGAAGAAAGCAATTATCGCTTGAGGTTTTGGAGATACAATTGCTAAATGCTCCCTATTTGATAATTACCTTTCAGGATATAAGATCTGAAATTGAGCAGAAAGAAATTGAGGCCTGGCACAATGTGATCCGAATATTAGCTCATGAGATGCTTAATTCATTTACGCCTGTTAGCTCCTTGGCTTCCACTATAAAAACATTAACGGAGAAAGAGAATGGCGAAATTGAATCTTTGGAGAACATTGACAATGAAGATATTCAGGATATTAATAAGGCAGCTGCTACTATTAAAAAAAGATCTGATGGATTATTATCTTTTGTAAAGGATTATCGAACCATATCCAATGTCCCGGTGCCTATATTAAAGAAACTTAATGTAAAACAATTCTTGATGGACATCACAACATTAATGTCTACAGCAACAAATACTGGAAAAATTGAATTAAAATTAATGCCTATTCCTGCAAATGCAACTATCCTGGCAGATTCTAAGTTAATAGAACAGGTAATAATAAATTTAATAAATAATAGCATTTACGCTCTTCGTGACAGAGCAGAACCTTATATTAAACTGAGTTGCACGGTGGAAGATGAAAATACTTTTATTATTGTCTCCGATAATGGAATTGGTATTGAAGAAAATATTTTGAATCAAATATTTATTCCTTTTTATACTACGAAAAAAGAAGGCTCCGGTATTGGGCTCAGCCTTTCCAAAAGCATCCTTAAAAAGCATGCTGGTAATTTATTGGTAAGTTCCGAGGCCGGAAAATACACTACTTTTTCCTTGATCTTTAAGAATTAATTACCACTAAAATAATGGGATTTAAATTGTATAAACCTGAGTTCGATTATTAAATGGATTACGCAATTCTGGAAATATTTACTCAACAACATAGGTCCTTTTATCAACCTGAGTTAATCTGAAATAACCCAGAGCATAGTTCTCCGGATTAATAGGATTTATACAATTTCCTTTTAATTCTGCCGGTATTGTTGCAAACGGATCTCCACCTGCTTCGTTCTGTTCGATAAGTAATCGAATAAAATTAAAATATGTTTTCGATATCCCATAAAGTTTAATATCCACTATATCACCAGGTTGTAATTCCTTTTCATTGGTATTCTCATTATTGAATTTTTCATAAAATATGCGCATTTCATTTCCGTTCGTAAATTCATCACTAACATCCAATAAGGTTGGCAACAGGTCTTTTCGTTCTTGAAAAATCGTAAGATAATAGTTCTCCTCATGCACAGGGTCGTCAAAATATATGTTCACCTCTATTACATTTGGATCGAAGCCATTTTCTGTAGATTGATCTACTTTTTTAATAGGAACAACTGTCGTAAGTGTTTCCTCTGCTACGTAGATTTCTCCCTTAGAGACAACTTCAAGCGTATACGATTGACCTATGACTGGTACAAATTCAGTCGTTGTATAGTCTCCATTATTTTGATCAATAAATTCTACAACACGATTATTACTATTATTAGTTACCGTTACTGATGCACCTGTTATAATATTTGGAGATGTACTATCAAAATATGGTTTCAATTCACTTAGCTTTATAGTCTGAACATTTCCAAAAGTCTCTTTTTGCCAGTCCAGAGATGCTTCCACAACTAGTCTAGGCCCCTCATACGGCACATCTACATCGATCACATCAGTACATGATAACAGCAAACCACTTAGTATTAAGAAAATGTTTATGAATCTATTTTTCATTAGACTAAAATTTAAAATTATACGTTACCGATGGCACTATTCCAAAAATTGCTGTTCTTGTCGCCTCATTTACCCCGGTTTCTCTATTCTGCCCAAAAGTGATCGATGCAGCATTCATACGGTTATAAACATTATATATGCCAAAAACCCACTCCCCTTTCCATCGGTTATTGGGTTTTCGATTGGGTGTAAATATGGCCATTAGATCTAATCTATGGTATGGGGTTAATCTACTTGAATTCCTATCCTCATAACTTGCAATGGACATTCCTTCATATTCATATTGCCCGTTCGGGTAGGTCACCGGCCTACCTGTTTGATAAACAAAATTTGCACTAAATGTCCATTTATTTGTATAATCATATGCCGCAGTAACTGAAAAATCATGCGTTCTATCGTAGGGAGTATTATACCAATCACCATTGTTAATTCCAGGTCCGCCTGCATTTCCTCCTAAAGCTCTTTGCTCGGCTTTAGATATGGTATATGCAAGCATACCGGTGAAATCTCCGCTCATTTTTTGCAATAAAAATTCCAGACCATAGGCGCGCGCCTCACCATTTAATATTACCGTCTCAATATTATTATTCCCTATTAAATTAGCACCGTCGATATAATCTATTCTGTTCTCTATAGTTTTATAATACGCTTCAATACTGAAATTGAGCATTTTTTTTCCAAAATCCTTAAAATATCCAAGTGCATACTGATTAGATAGTTGTGGTTCAATATATACTCCACTCGGAGTCCAAACATCCAGAGGAGTAACATTTGTAGTATTAGATAATAAATGAATATACTGCGCAATCCTGGAGAAGCTCGCTTTTATAGATGAATATTCACTCACCTGATATGCTAAAGCCAATCGAGGTTCAAAGTTGTTGAACGTTTTCATACTTTCTCCAATGCTATAATCTTCCTGACCAATTGGAATACCGCCCTGGTAAATACCCAAAAAATCATTATAAACAACAGGCTGATCATTCTCATAAATTGTCAAAGGTTCTCCCCCTAACCTCGAAAAAGCACTTAATCGAAATCCATATTGCATGTTAAACCTTTCTGTGATTTTTTGTTCTACATTAATATAGACTCCAGCTTCAAAGGCTCTTTTTTCATCCAATTCAAAATAATTAATTGGTGAAGTTTCACTTGTAGGCCTTATCACCCCCGGATGAAAATTGTAATAAATTCCACTTGCACCGAAGTTCAAGTTAATTTTGTTATTGATGTAATATTTGAAGTCGTATTTTAGATTATAATTAATAATATCTGAAATCCAATCAAACTGTATTGCATTAAGCTCTATCTGATAATCGTATTTACTGTAAATCAATGATAGATTTGAAAATATTTTGTCGTTGAAAATATGGTTCCATCTTAAATTTCCTGATGCATTTCCATAGATATTGCTGAAACTTGTTCCAAATTTAAACACATCTCTTCCAAAATAACCTGATAGATAGAGCCTGTTATTTTCATCTAGTTCATAGTTGCCTTTTAGGTTAAAATCATAGAAATACAGTGCATTTTCTTTTAATTCTTCAGATAATTTTAAAAACAAATGAAGGTAGGAACCTCTTCCTGCAACTAAAAACGAACCCTTTTCTTTAAACAATGGGCCTTCTACCGCCAATCTGCTGGAAATGGATCCTATCCCACCCGTTAGTGCAACTTTTTTACTGTTTCCATCTTTTTGTCGTACATCTAAAACTGATGAAACACGGCCGCCAAAACGAGGTGGAATGCTCCCTTTATAAAGCTTGACATCTTTAATAGCATCTGCGTTGAAGACCGAGAAAAAACCAAGTAAATGTGAAGAATTATAGATGATCGCTTCGTCCAATAAAACTAAGTTTTGATCAACTGCACCACCACGAACATTGAAACCGTTTGAACCTTCCCCATTGTTTGTAACTCCCGGTAAAAGTTGTATCGATTTTAAAATATCTACTTCTCCAAAAACAACGGGCATCTTTTTTATAGTTTCAATTTTGAGTTTTACGGTACTCATTTGGGGTGTCCTTATATTAACACGTTCCGATTCTTCCGCCACTAGAACTACTTCCTTTAATTCGTTAGTGGATTCTAACAGTTCAAAATCCATTTTTCGCGTACTATCTAATGTAATTTCCTCAACATTTTCGTTATATCCCATATAGGAAACCACTAAAGTATAGGTGCCTTCGGGAACAGTGAGAGAGTAAAAACCGTATTCGTTGGTCAATACTCCCATGGTTGTATTCTTAAAATAAACAGAAGCGCCGAACAATGTCTCTCCATTTTTGGCATCTGTTATTATACCACTTATAGTAAATTTGTCTTGTGCGGACAACAATGATGTAAATATTAAAAACACCATTAAAATTTTCTTCATACTTTCAGTCAAATTTCAATTCCAATTTGCAAATATATTTTAATCTTTTCGTTCTAATAGATAATATTCAGGTTTAGATTTTTTTTATTTATAAACTAAGAATAATTAAATTTTGTTACTGAAGGAGGGATATTCTTATTTAGTATTAATTTTCCCATTTAATTCTTAAGTTGTGATAAAAAGTTAATATAAGCCTTAAACAAGTCATCTATTTCAGTTTCATTTAATCCAAAATCTTTAAGTGAATAGTTATGGGGGCCATGCTTCTCTTTAGGATTCTGAGTTAAGAAAAATTTCATTTTTTCCTCAGAAAGTTCCGATAACTCCCAACCAAACTTTTTATATATTTTTCTTACCGAACCCATTTGATCATCAACAAAGTCATCAAACTCTATATCAATAATTTGATCTTCTTTGTTTAGCTTTTTTCTCGTTTCAAGAAATTTATTAAAATAGGAACTCCAAATCTGGGCTTGTTCCTTTCCGGTACGGATAGGGTCTTCCTCATCACTATAAAGTGTACGAAGTGAAGATATTAAACTCGTAACCGATGGAACAAGTTTGCCTGGGTGACGATGCGTCATGATTATACGAGCATCGGGATACACCTCAAATATTTCTGGTAAACGCATTAAATGAACAGGTGACTTTAACAACCATCTATCCGATCTTACACCTCCCGACTGTAAATATTGCAAAAAACGTTTATGAAAACGCATGGTGTTCAGTTTATCAGCCTCCTTGAAAAACCAATTCAAATAAGTAGGAACATAAAATTGAGCTGTAAATTGGAAGGTATTAAAATCAAAAGCATTAATACTAACACATTCTTGGGGAGAGGAAGCTGTTATATGATGTTTTCTTTTAAAATCGGGAACTAATTTAAAAATTTGGTTCAACTCTCTCACAACAGTTTTTATTTGTTTATTGTCGCGATAATTCTCAGGAGTTGGTACGGGAGTTGGCAATAAACATTCCCATGCCAACGGCGAACGGTGATTTTCATCTTCATGCATAAGTGCATGTAAAATAGTAGTCCCCGTTCTAGGCATTCCAATAATAAATATGGGCTGTTTAATTTCGGTCTGCTCTATCTCTGGGTTACTATCCAGGTATTGTTCAATTTTAAGTCGCTCGGTTAAAGTCCTTTCAAATAGTATTTTGCAGCTAAAGAGCCAAATGAATTAATTCTTGCTTCTCTGTTGACCGATTCAATTATTTTATGAATGCCTGTTTCTAAATATTTTGGTAAATTTCCTTTGTAGCCGGCTTTCTTCTTGGATTTAAAAATAATTTTATCTGCATTTAATTTAAACGGTTCTAAACCTAGAAATTTAAATATCTTTCCAACTTTATTTATCCCATTTAACAGAGACGTCCGCTTTATATTAGTCAAGGAATCTTTAGCCAAATTAAATTATTTTAACATAAGAGCAATATGCATCCTATTTACTCGGGATATTCAATTCTAAGGTGATATATATTGTGTAGTTTCTTTTTTACAACTTTTTTGATCGTTTCAATTTCTTTAAAAGTAATATCAGAATTCATGAATTGGCCATTGCTCATTTGACCATTGATTACTTTCTCAACCAAATCATCAATTAACAAGGCAGTTGGTTCCTTTATACTTTTTGAAGCGGCCTCACAGGCATCACACATCATTAAAATAGCCGTCTCTTTTGAAAAGGGAATTGGTCCGGGGTATCTAAAATTTTTCATTTCCACAGGGCCCATGCCTAGTTCTTCCTGCTTTTTATAAAAATAATATACAATACTGGTACCGTGATGTGTACGGATAAAATCAATTATTCTGTCCGGCAATCGATGCTTTTTGGCTATCTCAACTCCCTTTATTACATGATTTATAATAATATCTGCAGAATCCAAAGGCGATATCTCATTGTGAGGATTCACATTTGTACTTTGATTTTCAATAAAATACATAGGATTTACCATTTTACCTATATCATGAAACAAGGCACCCGTACGTACTAACATGGCATTAGCTCCTATTTCATTTGCAGAGGCCTCTGCCAAATTCGCCACTTGCATTGAATGTTGAAAAGTTCCGGGTGCTTTTTCATTTAATTCACGAAGCAATTTCGAATTTGTGTTACTCAATTCCAATAGAGAAACATCCGAAACGAGATTGAAAAGCTTTTCATAAATTAGAATCAGGAACAAAGAAAGAAACGACAAAACGCCATTCAAAGCAAACATTCCAAAGTAGCCCCACTTTAATTGCGAGGCATTACCTTCTTGTATAATAGAAAATGCAAAATATGCCAAGATATAAACTGATGTGATCTTAAGTATAGAAATAAATAAATTCGCCCTGCGATAAAGTTCAGATACGGTTAAAATAGTCACAATTCCGGCTATGGTTTGTAGAAAAATAAATTCAAAACTATTTGGCACAATAAATCCTAGTATCAGTACGGTAACCACATGAGCAAAAAGACCCAAACGTGCATCAAAGAAGGCTTTTAGAACTATCGGTAGAATAATTATTGGTGCCACATAAATATAACTCACCCAATACTTTTGAACTATCGTAACCATTAAAATGATAACTAAAATATTAAAAAAAATGAAGGTTAGTTTTGTGTTATTCTCAAAAATGTCCGGGCGATAGTTCTTCAAAAAGAGTAACAACATCAACAAAACTAAGGCCACTAAAATGGTATAGCCAACAACTATCCAATAGTAGTTTGATTTACTCCAGAGCTGCGAATCATATTCAGATCTCAATGAAATTAAAATTTCATAATTCTGACCTTCCACTACATCACCTTTAGATATAATTCTTTCATTTTCAGATACTAAACCCTTAGTAACCGATATATTTTTCATCTCTTCATCTACAATCTTTTGCGTAAAATCTTCATCGTAAAAAATATTTGGCTCAATAATATCAAAGAATAAAGTAGTAAATTTTTCTTCTAGAGGTTTATATCTGCTTTTAGCAAAATACCTTTGTAGTTCAGGAACCAAAATTTCTGTCGTAAACAAATTATCAGATAAAATGTCTTTCGCTTCTGTACCTTTCCTAACCGTTATTAAGGTGTTTTTTTTAATCTTGCTATTGTCCGATTTATTCAGGAATCCATTCTTGTAAACATTGGAAATGAATTTTGATCCAAAAGATCTGAGCTGATTTTTATTGAATTTGATCGCTGCAGAATCTTCTAAAATAATTGGAATTTGTCTTGTGTAATTTTCTTTTACCTTTTCAACGACCTCATCTCTTTCTGTAAAGAATAATTGCTTATTCGCTTCAATTTCTTGTGATTCATTACTTACTTCTTCCTCTGATTTTAGTATAGCAAAATCAAATGGCGCATATAAATTTTCATATTGCCAAGGTTTTCCTTTTTGTATATTGTACTTGAATTGTCCTCCTTTGGGGAATAAATAAATAATGGTAATTGTAGTTACCAAAAAAAGAATAACTTTATATATTAAGGAATTATTTTGATAAATCTTATTGATAAAATCCTTCATAAAAAACAATTAATGAGTCAAAAGTAAACAATTTTATATCTAAACTTAATTAATTATTCTTTTAACATATCTTCCAATCTAATCGGTGTTTTTAACTTTATCCACTTCTCATAAGTGGTATAGCCTATTTTTTTCTGTAGTGCTTCGGACTTGTCTAAAATTCCTTCAATAATTTCATCGGGCATTATCTCTTTTGATTTTATTTCTTTATCTATTTCTTCTATTTGTTCCTGAACTACACTTTTTAAATTTTCATTATAATTCACTAACCATTCTTCAAATAAATCATCCTTTTCAAGATGGTGGTCAATAATTTTGTTCGTCATCATAATTCCATGTGCTTTAGACTCCTGAATATTTCCTCTTCCTGTAACTGCATTTCCAATAGCAAACACATTGGCAAATCCTTTAACTATATATCCATTCTTATTTTTCATTTCCAGAGTAGAGCCATCATATGGGAGACCGGTAATTCTATCAGGCAAACTACCAATAGATGAAATTAATAGCGGTGTTTTTAAGGTGAATGTTTCGCCTTTTAATGGAAGTATTTTACTGCCAACCAGTTCATTTTTTTGAAATACGACAGCCTGTAATTTTCCATTCTCTTCAATTTTCTCTATAGGAGATCCTAATGGCACAAATTCAAAAATAAAATTACTGGCATATTTATGTAATAGCCTATTGGAAACTTCTCTTGCTTTTTGAATACTCTCCTCAGAATCATCACGTGGCGTTTTCAATGGCATATCATAAGCGGTTCTTCGATATACCAAGGTCATTCCTTTTAGCCCGAGATCACTCAGGGAAATTTTGTATTCATCCAAAACTTTTAATATTCCCCTTTTTTCAAAGGTGAATAAATCGATATCTATTCCTTTCTGTTTAGATAATTCCTTCTGAACCAGTTCAATCATACCTAGTTTCATCACATCCAAAGATGCTAACCCTCCTCCAATTACCACAGTTCCATCTTTAATTTTATATTGGATCCCATCATAATCAGGCTCATGTTTATGATTGAACCAATACAATAATGAATTTTGATAAATTAAACCATGGTCAATAAATTTATCAATATTAGAGATTGGTAAAGCCCTGTCTTTCCATGCACCATTGGCCAGAATAACAACTGTAAATCCCCAGTTATTCACAAGATCATCAAAATTAATATCTTCTCCAATTCTTACATCAGGCACATATCTCACATTGGGATGATTCAGTTTTAGATCTATGTTTTTTTCCTGTTTGTTCCTTAAATTGATATGCCAATTAGGCAGACCGTCCTCAATTTTACCATAGGGCAGATCATTCATTTCAAAAACCACGACCCTATATCCCTTTTCTGCCAATATAAAAGCGGCTTCTGAACCGGATATGGAGCCTCCTATTATTGCAATATAATGTCTTTTACTCTTGTTATCTATCATAAAAATTTATTCATCATTATACTTTAATAAATCTTTTACAATTTAACAAATTAAATCTTTTAAAAGCAAATGAAATGTTTGACTAAAAATAATTAATTTCGCAAGGTGATTTATTAGGTATATTAAATAACATAAAGTAAATATAATGAAAGGAGAAGTAGTAATTGTATCAGCTGTAAGAACCCCGCTAGGCAGTTTTATGGGAACCTTATCCAGTATTCCCGCACCCAAGTTAGGAGCGATCGCAATTAAAGGTGCATTAGAAAAAATAAATTTGGATCCCAAGCTGGTTGACGAAGTTTTTATGGGCAATGTTTTGCAGGCTGGACTGGGTCAGGCTCCTGCCAAACAGGCTGCATTGTATGCGGGTTTACCAAATTCAATTCCTTGTACCACAATCAACAAAGTGTGTGCCTCGGGAATGAAGTCTATTGCATTTGCAGCTCAGGCCATACAATGTGAGGATGCTGAAATAGTAATTGCCGGAGGTATGGAGAATATGAGCCAAATACCTCATTATCTTTATGGTAGAAATGGACAAAAAATTGGAAATATAAATATAGAAGATGGATTGTTAAAAGATGGACTAGTAAATGTATACGATGGAAAACACATGGGAACTTGTGGAGATGCATGTGCCATAGAATATAACTTTAGTAGGGAAGATCAAGATGAATTTGCTATTGAATCATATAAAAGGTCTGCTAAAGCTTGGAAAGAAGGTAAATTTTCTGAGGAAGTGATTCCTGTTGAGGTTCCACAGCGAAGGGGGGACTCCATTCTTATTTCAGAAGATGAGGAGTACAAAAATGTCAAAATGGAAAAAGTATCTTCCTTAAGACCAGCCTTTAGCAAAGAAGGAACTGTAACTGCCGCAAATGCTTCTACCCTGAACGATGGTGCGGCAGCCTTAATTTTAATGAGCAGAGCAAAGGCAGAGGAATTAAACATAGAGCCGTTGGCGGTGATTAGTGGATATGCCGATGCTTCTCAAGAACCTGAATGGTTCACAACAGCCCCGGCTAAAGCTATTCCAAAGGCATTGGAAAAATCAGGAATATCAAAAAATGAAGTAGATTTTTATGAGCTCAATGAGGCCTTTTCTGTTGTAGGGTTGGCAAATATAAAACTGTTAAATTTGAATCCGGAGAAAGTTAATGTTAATGGTGGTGCAGTATCATTAGGCCATCCCCTGGGATGTTCCGGAGCCAGAATTATAGTCACTTTGTTAAATGTATTAAAACAAAACAAAGCAAAAGTTGGTGTCGCCGGAATTTGTAATGGAGGAGGTGGAGCCAGTGCGATGGTAATTAGTCTGGTTTAGACTATATTGCTTTATTTTAACTTTTAGAAATTCAATAAAACGGTTAATGAAATTAGGAATCGGTAATTTAAACTGCATTGCCATACGAATAGAAGCAAGTGATACCAGTGAAATGGTTTCGCAGCTATTATTTGGAGAAACTTTTAAAGTTATTGAATCTGATAATAACTGGATCAAAATTGTCTTGGATTTTGATTTTTATGAGGGATGGGTTCTCAAGAACCAGGTTCTACTTTTGGAAGAACAGAATTACAATGAAATTACAGAAAATAATAGTACTGTTTCAAAGGAGTTAATTACCTATATATCAGATCAAAAAAACAATCTCCAGATTCTTGGTCTGGGAGCATCTCTACCTCTTTTTAAAAATAACAGCTTTAAATTAGTAAATGATCAGTTCGATTTTGACGGCCTGACAAATTCTTTTCCCTTATCAAAAAGTGAATTAGTGAACTCTGCTTATATGTATTTAAACACACCTTTTTTGTGGGGTGGCAGAACTCCTTTTGGATTGGATTGTTCTGGTTTTGTACAAATGGTTTATAAAATTAATGGTTATTCCTTACTTCGGGATGCTTCAGGTCAGGCAAGTCAGGGCGAAGTTCTCAGCTTTATTGAAGAAAGTGAACCAGGTGATCTTGCATTTTTTGATGATGATGAAGGTCAGATAATTCATGTTGGAATCATCTTAGCCGATAATCATATTATCCATTGTAATGGAAAGGTGAGAATTGACAGACTAGACCAAAGCGGTATTCTCAATGTCGACACCAAACGCCACACCCACAAACTAAGAGTGATGAAACAGATATTTCGTTGATTGTTTTTTGTTGTTAGTTTCTGGCCTGTCAATCCCTATATACAGTTGACCGGTTTTTTTAAAATCGACATTCCTTGTTCCCTGCCTTTGCCGGACAGGCAGGCTTGTTCGAAATTCGATTTATAAATTTCAGAAACTAAAACGTGATACACTGAAGTGCTTACCTTCCCGCCTCATTATTGATTATTCCAGACAGGCGTGGTTTTAACTTCATTTTAGACCAAGACCAAATAAAATCCTTACAATAATAAACCCAAACACTCAATACCTGCTTACCTCCTACCCGTTGCCAAAAAAATTAATTTCCATAGGCTGTTAATACGATCTTTCTATTCCCACCATAATTTCTGTGTTCACACAGGTAGATTCCTTGCCAGGTACCCATATTCAATCTTCCATTGGAGATAGGTATGTGTATTGAGCTACTAAGAAGGGATGCCTTAAGATGGGCAGGCATATCATCTGAACCTTCATAGTTATGAATATAATACGGCATATTTTCCGGAACCATTTTATTAAAATGGCTTTCAAAATCTTTCCTTACGGTTGGATCAGCATTTTCATTTATCGTCAGACTTGCAGAGGTATGCTTTATAAAAACCTGTAATTGTCCAACCTCTATTTTACTAATTTCAGGAATAGCATCAATGATTAAATTTGTTACCAAATGAAATCCTCTATGGAACCGCGGCAGACTTATTTCCTTTTGATAAAATTTCATAGTTAGAATATTTATGCAAATTTTTTGTTAAAAATACAAAAGAGGTTTTAATTAACCTTTATAGTCTTATTTTTGACCAAAATAAAATATTTAATTATGAAAAAAATTCTTTTAATCTTGATTGTTTTAACAATTATATCTTGTTCTAAAAAAGAAACAAAAATAGATTATGTCATACTTAGTGGCAAAATAGAAAATATTAATGGTCCAACATTCTCTGTTCGCAGTAGTGTAAAGGTTCTAAAAGATATTAGCGTTCTAGAGGATGGTACATTTATGGATACAATACATGATGTTCAACCCGCATACTATGTGTTTAGATACAATAATGAAACTTCTGGTTTTTATTTAAAGCCCGGCGATAATTTAAATTTATCTCTCGACACAAAAGAATTTGATGAGTCGATTGCTTATTCTGGCATTGGAAGTTCTGAAAACAATTATCTGGCTCAAAAATACTTAAACGATGAAGGATTGGGTAAATTTGGAGCTTATCAATATTTAGGCACTATAAATGAAGAGGACTATGTGAGAATTGCGGATTCTGTAAAAAAGTTAGAAATTGATTATTTAGATTCCCAAAAAGATATTGATGCAGATTTTAGAACTTTAGAAGAAGCTTCTATTACTTATAATTGGGTAAATAGAATGGATCGATATGAATTGTATAGACGTTTTGTTACTGAGGAAAAAGATTTTGTGGTATCTGAGAATTATCCGGATTATAATAAAGGTCTGAATTTGGAGGATGAGTCTTTATTGGGGGTGAATAATTATAGCACATACCTGATCAGTTATTATAACAAAAAATCAAAGAAATTAGCTGAACAAAATAATACCGAAATCGATATTACCTATCTTAATACACTCATCAACGATATAGAATCACCTGTTATTAAGGAAAAATTATTATATGGAGCCGCTAGGTCAGGTATTTCCTATACAAAAGCGGTACAAGATTATTATGACGTTTTTATGGCTAGCTCAACTGACGATGCCCACAAAAAAGATATTACAGAGAAATACAATAAATTGATCAAACTCAGTAATGGACAACCTTCACCAAAATTTGTTGACTATGAAAACTATAGTGGTGGTACAACTTCATTGGACGATCTAAAAGGGAAATATGTATACATTGATGTGTGGGCAACGTGGTGTGGACCTTGTATAAGAGAAATTCCTGCCTTAAAAGAAGTTGAGAAAAATTATCATGACAAAAATATAGCCTTCGTCAGTTTATCTATTGATGCTAAGAACGATCATAATAAATGGATGGAAATGATCAAAGAAAAAGAATTGGGTGGTATACAGCTCTTTGCAGATAATAGCGATAAATCTCAATTTGTTACTGATTATGGAATTCAAGGAATTCCAAGGTTTCTTTTAATTGACCCTGATGGTAATATTGTAAACTCCAATGCACCTCGACCTTCATCTCCTGAACTAATTGACTTATTTGATGAATTAGAGATTTAATTCTTCTCATAAATTAATATATATTGATTAAAACAACTATTTTTAAACTATTGAAAATTATTTCAATAGATATAAATGAAAAAAGATAGAAATTTTAATGTACCCATAACATCACTATCGGGGAGTAAAATTTCTGTCTTTTTACGGTTGACCAAAAAGTATGGGATTGAAAAACGTTATTATGTCAGATGGTTCAACAGTTTCCTGGTTAGTTGTATTTGTACAATTTTTGGATGGTTCGATCAGCTTGTATACAGCTTAAAGACCAAGCCTAAAGATCTAAAAGATCCAGTTTTCATAATTGGACATTGGCGCAGTGGAACCACATTTCTTCATAATTTGATGTGCCTTGATGATACTGTGGGATATCCTACTACCTATCAGACAGTTTTTCCAAACAATATTTTTGCATTTCAATGGCTTTTCAAGCCTATTGTTAAAATATTAATGCCTAATAAAAGACCGGTTGACAATGTAAAACTGGATGCTGACTACCCTCAGGAGGAAGAGTTCGCTCTTAATAATGAATATGTTTACAGCTACTATAACTGGTGGTATTTTCCAAGTAAAATAAAATCAATAACGGACGAATACCTATTGGCAAGAACTGCTCAACCAACGGAAGTCGAAAAATTTAAAAATAACTATAAGCGATTTGTTAAAAGGTGCTTAATGAACACCAATGGAAAAAGATTTGTTTCTAAAAATCCACCAAATACAGCCAGAATCACCTGGTTATTAGAAATGTATCCCAACGCAAAATTTATTTTCATCCATAGAAATCCTTATGAAGTGGTACGATCTACTTTCAATTTCCACAAGAGTATTTTGCCACCATTACAACTTCAATCTATAGGTGAAGAAGAATTAATGGAGTCCATTTTATACACGTACAGCGCGATGCTAGAGAAATATTATGTTGATAAAAACAGGTTAAGTAGTGAAAATTTGATGGAAATAAAATATACAGACCTAATTGATAAGCCAAAAAAAATAATTGCAGAGGTCTATAATAATCTGCTTAAGGAAGACTTCAGCAAGATAGAAGGTGCTATTACAAAAACTATTAAGAGTAAACATGCTTTAAAAGATTATAGTTATGAGAAAAACTATATTGACAGAATAAATAGTTCGTTGGGTTGGCTTATAAAAAAACAGGGGTATCAACTTCAATAAAATGATAATTTATTGATTATTATTTACAAACTCTTTTAAGTTTGATACAGTTTCGAACGGACCATCAATAATGAACATGTTTACAATCCAATTTGGATAACCTTTTCCCTCATCCGTAAAAAATAAATAATCAATTTCTACTTCCCCATTCGATATTGGTGTAAATTTCCAATGACCTTTATTTAAACTTAATCTCACTATTTTATCTTTTTCCGGTATATAATCGGGGTGCCCTGTGAAAATAATTGTTACACCACCATTATCATGATCTTCTTTCATAACAAACCGCATTACATCATCCCTGTTTCTGAAGGGCCATGGAACATCTGCCTGAAAATAATAATAGATCTCTCGTTTACTTACAGTCTCTAAAATTTCAGCTGTCTCCAAATTAGGTACCCACTCGGGATAAGATTCAATGTCGTACACTATTTCAACCAACCTTTCAACAGAAGCCTTCACTGTGGTAATCACCTTGATCTCTTTAATGCCTGATACGGTAGAATCTCGCACAAAAACCTTAATATTATTTTTCTCTTTTTTTAGTTCCCATTCAAACACCTCTTGAAAATCGTTTGCAGGTTGCACAAGATAATCTCCATTTAAAAATAATACCATTAAAATTAAGGAATAGATCTTCATTAAAATCAATATTTTCAATGGGTTAAATTATCTTCCGGTTAAGTATATTATTACTATGGACGCCTTAGGAAAGCTAATAAAGCCATCTTATTTTCTAGAAATAAAAATACAACAATTATTAAAAATAAGTTAATAAGTAATAAATATACCTTTTTTACGTCTTTAACTTAGATTCTGTTATTCTATTTAGAAATGTTTAACATTATAATTAATTGAAAAAGCATAAATTTGCACGATTTAAAAAAATAAAAAATAAAATGAAAATATTAATAACATTAATACTTGCTATCTCTATTTCTTCATG